>Ga0308160_10002128_pt1 | contig 24830 bp, 1 predicted proteins | sample PhyFR1_FD_201036 | JGI IMG/M metagenome (GOLD analysis project Ga0308160, IMG submission 201036) | Phyllosphere microbial communities from UC Gill Tract Community Farm, Albany, California, United States - DLSLF.R1 | ecosystem: Host-associated > Plants > Phyllosphere > Unclassified | place: USA... | reverse complement strand
GGCGACGGCGACATCCTGGTCAACAACCTGGCGCGCGATGCCGCCAGCGGTATCGGCGGCGCGCTGCGCGTCGACGGCGTCAGCCAGACGAGTATTTTTGGCGACAACATCACGCTGTCGACCAGCGCCGGCAACCTGACCGTGAACGGCGCCGGCAGCGGCATCGCGACGGTGGGCGGCGGCAGCGTGTCGCTGCTGGCCGGCGGGGGCGGCAGTCAGATCCTGGTGAACCGCGCCATCGCTGCCTCCGGCGGTGCGATTGCGCTGGCCTCCGATGGCACGATCGCGCTGCTGAGTGCCGGCATCACCGACAACGGCGCCGGCGGCGTCTCGCTGACCTCGACCAGCGGCGGCATCGGCGTGGCGCGCGACATCGTCTCAAACGGCGGCCTGGTGTCGCTGAACGCGGGCACCACCATCTTCATGGACAGCGCCACCCGCATCGCCTCGCTGCATCCGCTGGCCGACAGCGGGGTTGTCAGCCTGGTGGCCAACGGCACGGTCACCGTGGCGGCCCTCGCCGCCGATGGCGCCATTACGATCCGCTCGAACGCCGGCGCGATCGTCGACGGCCTGCTGGGGGACGGCCTGAACCTGGATGGCGACACCGCCGCGGCGGCGCTGTCGGCCGCCACCGGCATCGGCAGCGGCAATGCGCTGCAGACCCGCGTGGCCAGCGTCGTGCTGGCCAATACCGTGGCCGGCCACGTGCAGCTGCGCGAAGCGACCGCGCTGCGCATCCTCGGCGCCAGCGTCGGCGGCAGCGGCGGCAATTTGGTCGTGACGACGCGCGACGGCGGCATCGCGGTCGAGGGCGCGATCGACACCACCGGCGCCACCGGCAACCTGCTGCTGCAAAGCGGCGAAGCGCTCGAAGCTACGGCAGCGGACATCGCCATCCGCGCCGGCATCGCCTCGACGAATGGCAACATCAGCATCGTCTCGGCCGATGGCATCGTCGCCGACGACAGCGCCGCCGGCAGTGCGCCGCTGCTGCAAGCCCGCGGCGCGGCGCGCACGCTCGACCTGCAGGCCGACGGCGCGGTGACGCTGGAAGGGCAGGCGCGCCTGCTCACGAACAACGGCAACGTGCGCGTCAGTGCCATGGGCGGCAACCTGGCGCTCGGCGTCGTCGATGCCGGCACGGCGGCGGTCTCGCTGCGCGCGGCCGGGTCCATCCTCGACGCCCAGGCCGACAGCGCCGCACCCGCCCTGAACGTCACGGCCGGCGCGCTGCGCATGCAGGCCGACGGCGACATCGGCAATGGCCTCGACGCGCTTGAAGTGCAGGCCGGCACGCTCGCCTTTGGCGCAGGCGGCCTGGGCAAGGTTGCGCTCGGCGCCAACGCCACGATCGGCCCGGTAGCCGCCGTGCGCGTGAACCGCGTCGGCCTGGACGGCAGCGTGAGCGACGCCCAGGACGCGGCGCAGCTGAGCGGCATCGGCACCGGCGGCGACCTGCTGCTGGACGGCGCCAGCCTGGTCATCGACGGCGCGCTGACCGCGGTGAATGGCCAGTTGCGCATCGACGCCTCCGGCACCCTGGCCCTGAACGCGGCGCTGACCTCGTACTCCGGCAGCCTGTCGGTGCAGGCCGCAGGCAACATCAGCGCCACGGCGGCAGCACGACTGACCAGCGTCGTCGGCACCATCGAGCTGGCTTCGACGGCCGGATCGGTTGCCATGAGCGACGGCGCCTACCTGCGCACCGACGCCGGCAACATCCGCGTGGCCGGCGCTACCGGCGTCACGGTCAGCCTGCTCGACGCGCGCTCGGACGCCGACCGCGCGGCCAATAGCCTGGCTGGCCAGGCCGGCTGGGGTGCGGTCAGCATCGTCAGCGGCGGCGCGATTGCCGACGCTCCTGAAGCCGGCAACGGCATCGACGTGTATGCCGGCGCACTGCGTTTGAATGCGACTGGCGCGATCGGCGCCGGCGACGCCCTCGACACCGAAGCGGCGCTGCTCAGCGCAAGCGGCGCGGGCGTGTTCCTGAACGAAGCCAGCGCCCTGGTACTGGATGCGGTCGGGCCTGTCGCCGTGAACCGCGTGCTGCCACAGGGCGGGGCGGACGTCGGCGGGCGCAGCGACCCGGCCCAGGCCGGCGTTTCGAGCAGTGCTGCACTGGTACTGCAGGCCGGCGGCGCGCTCACGAGCGTGGCCGGCAGCGCAGTCAGCGCCGGCGGCAACCTGGTGCTTGCCACCGGCGCCGACATGACGCTGGGCGCGGCCGTCAGCACGCTCGGCGCCACGGGCAACATCAGCCTGCAGGCGGCTGGCGCTATCCGCCAGCACGCCGCCATTACCGCCACGGTGGCCGGCCAGAGCATCGACCTGATTGCGCTCGCCGGCATCACCATGGACGCGGGCGTTGCCATTGCCAGCGTTGGCGGCGGCATCTCGCTGCAGGCCGGCGGCAACGCCGTGATCGGCCTGGTCGACGCCGGCAGCGGCGCGGTGGCGATCAATGCCGGCGGCAGCATCCTGGATGCCGGCGCCAGTGGCGACAGCGAGGTCAACATCGTCGCGGCCGGTCTGCAGATGCGCGCCGGCGTGGACATTGCCACCAGCGCGAATGCGCTCGAAACCCGGGTCGGCACGCTCAGCGCCGTATCGAACCTGGGCGCGATCTACCTGCAGGAAAGCGATGGAGTCGCAGTCGGCAGCGTCAGCGTGCAGGTCAACCGGGTCGATGCGGCGGGCGCGGCAACGGCCGTCACCGTGGCAAGCCAGTCGGGCCTGACGGTCGCGCACGCCGGCAACCTGGTGCTGGCTGCGGGCGGCGCCATGACGGTCAACGCCCAGGTCGGCAGCGCCGGCGGCAACGTGCTGCTGAAGGCCGGCGCCGACATGGCCCTGAACGCCATGGTGGACAGCGGCGCGGGTGCACTGTCGCTGCGCGCCTTGGGGAGCATCGCGCAGCACGCGGCCATCGGCGGCGCCAGCATCGACGCCGAAGCCGGCACCGGGATCGGCATGGACGATGGCGTCCTCGCCAGCGCCGCCGGCAACGTGCGCTATGCGACCGGCGGCACCTTGTCGCTGGGCGCGATCAGCAGCGGCGCGGGCGTCAGCCTGGTGGCCGGGAATATCCTCGATTCGGGCGGCAGCGACGTTGATGTGAGCGCGGCCACCCTGCGCATCGCGGCAATCGGCGGTGTTGGCAGCGGCACGGCCCACCTGCAGCTGGCCGTCGGCCGCCTTTCAGGTAGCGCCGGCGCAGCCGGCCTGTATCTCGACGAGGCCGATGGCGTGATCGTCGATGCCGGCGCCGGTTCGGTGGCGCGTGTGACCGAGGATGGCACGCTGGTCACGGTGAACGACCAGGCCGTCAGCGGCCTGAGCTCGGGCGGCAACCTGGTGCTGGCCAGCGCCGCTGGCGGCCTCGCCATCGGCCAGCAGGTGCAGGCGGCCGGCAACCTGCTGCTGTCCGCAGGCGGCGCGGCATCCGACCTGACCCTAAACGCGGCCGTCACCAACAGTGGCGGCAACAGCAGCCTGGTGGCCGGACGCGACCTGCTGCAGAACGCCGGCATGAATGCCACGGCCGCCGGCAAGAGCCTCGACCTGCGCGCCGGACGCGACATCGTCATGGGCCAGGCCGCCACGAGCAGCGCGAACAACGGCAACATCCTGCTGTCCGCTGCAGGCAGCGTCACAATCTCCAGCCTGAACGCCGGCAGCGCCAACGTCGGCATCGCGGCTGCCACCGGCAGCATCATCGACGGCGATGCAGCCGGAGACAGCGCGGTCGACATCGTCGCCGGCGGCCTGCAACTGCGCGCCGGGAATGCCATCGGCAGTGGCGCCAACGCCATCGAGACGAATGTCGTCATCGCCACCGCGCAGGCCGGCGCCGGCGGCGTCTACCTGGCCGAGACGAATGCGCTGACCCTGGCCGCGGTAACGGTGCAGGTGAACCGCGTCGGCGCCACCGGCGCAGCAGTGGCCACCACCGACGCGGCCCGGAACGGCGTCAGCGCCCAGGGCGGCAACGTGGTGCTGGTCTCGAACGGCGCCAGCCTGGTCGTGAACGGCACGGTCGCATCGAACGGCGGCAACCTGCTGCTGCAGGCGGCCGGCGGCGGCATGGTGCTGAACGCGACGGTCGATGCAGGCGGCGGTGCGCTCACGCTCACCAGCGGCGGCAACATCGCGCAAAAGGCGGACATCCTGACCAGCGGCGCCGGCACGGTCGACCTGCAGGCGGCGCGCGCCATCAACATGGACAACGGCACGACCATCCGCGCCGCCGCCAACGTGCGCGTGGCGGCCGGCACCACGATGGCGCTGGGTGCCATCCAGACCGGCGGCGACGTCAGCCTGGCCGCCACCGGCATCCTGGATGCGGGCGGCGGCGAGACCGACGTCACGGCGGCGGCGCTGCGCGTGGCTGTGACGGGCGCCGGCGCCGGATTCGGCGCGCCAGGCGCGCGGATCCAGACGGCCGTCGGCAGCCTGGCGGCGAACGTCGCCGGCAGCGGCGGCATCTTCATCGAGCAGGCGGGCGCGCTCGCAATCGGCGCCCAGGCCGACATCGGCGTGCGCCGCGTGGGCGTGGACGGCGGCACGGCCGCCGTGGCCGATGCGAGCCTGTCCGGCGTGACGTCGAGCAGCGCGCTGGTGCTGACTTCGACCGGCGCCATCGCCGTGGAACGCACGGTAACGGCGGCCAGCAACCTGCTGCTGGCCGCGGGTGACGCCAACCTGGTGCTGGACGCGGCCGTGACTTCAAGCACGGGCAGCATCAGCCTCGGCGCCGGCCAAGGCATTGTCCAGAACGCCGACCTGCGCGCGCTGGCGGCCGGCCAGAGCATCGAACTGGCGGCGGGTACCGACATTGCCATGCAGGCCGGCAGCAGCAGCCGCGCGGCCAGCCTGCGTTATGCGGCGGGCGGCGACATCGCCGTCGGCCTGCTGGATGCCGGCAGTGGCGGCGTGAGCCTGGTCGCCGGCGGCGCGATCGCCGATGCCGAGGCGGCGCAGGCAACGCAGACCGTGAACATCAAGGCGGGCGCGCTGCGCATGACGGCCGGCGCCGGTATCGGCGCGGGGAATGCGCTCGAGACCACGGTGGCCTCGCTGGCCGCTGCCAGCAGCAAGGGCGCGATCGCCATCGTCGAAAGCGATGGCCTGAACGTGCCGGCGGCCGGCGTGACCGTCGCAGTGCAGCGCATCGGCGCCGACGGCGTCGCGAACGCGCTGGCGGATGCGGCGCTGGCGGGCGTGACGGCGGCCGGCGGCAGCACCTCGCTGGTCGCGGCCACGGGCGCGATCGTGTTCGGGCCGGCGCAGCAGGTCGGCGCCGGCCAGGACCTGGAACTCGTCGGCGACGAACTGCGGATCGACCAGCCATTGACCGGCGCGGGCGGCACGCTGGCGATCCGTCCGGCCAACCCGGCGCACGACATCCGCATCGGCGGCAGCGGCGCCGGCAATGGCGGCCTCTACCTGTCGCCTGAGCTGCTGGCCAACCTGGCCGGCGGCTTCGACCGGGTGCTCGTCGGCGGCGGCGCCGCGGCCCCGGGCCAGGCCATCGTCATCGACGGCAGCGCCGGCCAGGTCGTGTTCCGCGACAGCCTGGTGCTGGACGCATCCGGCCCTGGGAGCAGCGTGTTCCTGACGGGTAGCCTGGCGGCCGAAGGCCTGGATGCGCGCGGTCCGCTGGCGCTGGCCGGCGCCGTCACGATCGCCACCGGCAACGGCGGCGCGGCTGGTGGCGACATGGTCTTCGCCCAGGGCATCGATGCGTTCGACACGAGCGCCAGCCTGGTGCTGGCGGCCGGCGGCGACAACATCGTCGTGCAGGGCGCCGTCGGCGCCAACGGCGCGCTGGCCGGCCTGGCGGTGCGCGACGCGCACAACGTCAGCTTTGCCCAGGACGTCACCGTGAACGGCGACGTCACCATCAACGCCACCGGCGTGGTGCGCTTCGACGGCGCGCTGCACATCGGCGGCGGTTCGCTGGTCATCCGCGGCGCCAGCCAGGTGATCATCGGCGACATCGTGCTGAGCGGCGAGGCCGGCGAGTTCGTCATCGAGGCCGATACCCTGGTCATCAACGGCGACGTGCAGGGCGCCGATACAGTGGCCTTGCGTCCGGTCGACGCCGGCCGCGACATCGTGGTCGGCGGCAGCGGCACGGATGGCGCCTTCAGCATTACCGACAGCATGCTGGCGCACCTGGGCGGCGCCGGCGGACTGGTGATCGGCGTGCAGGGCGGCGACGGCCACGCGGCAGCGAATGCCGGCAAGGTCAGCATCGTGGCCACCGACTTCGCGGCCCTGGGCAACGCACCGCTGCAGGTCTTCGGCAGCACGGTCGTGGTCGAGGCGGGCGCGGGCAGCCTGGTCGCCGCCAACGGCCTGGTGCTCGACGGCCGCGACGGCGTGGTCCTGCACGACAGCGTGGCGGCGGTACGCGGCGACGTCGTGGTCTACAGCGCCAACGGCGCCGTGCAGATGGATGCCGGGACCGCGCTGCAAGGCAGCGGCGCCGTGACCGTGCAAGCGGCAGGCAACCTGGTGCTGGCAGGTGTCGAGGGCAAGCACGTGGTCGTGAAGAGCGGCGGCGTGATCCTGGACGCGGCCCGGGATGATGCGGTGAACATCAAGGCCGATACCGTGGCCCTGTACGGCATGGGTCCGCAACTCGGCGCCGGCAACGCCATCGAGGTGCAGTCGCCATCGCTGTTCGTGCAGGCGCCGCGCGGCGTCGTGGTGCAGGATACGGGCCCGGACGGTCGTACCCACTTCTATGTGCTCGACGGCGCCACCATGTACGAAGCGGCAGTGGCGGTCGGCGAGACGGTGCGCCATACCGAGGACCCGACTCCGGCACTGCTGCCGCCGTCGCTGGCGCCGGCCCTGGCCGCAACGTCCCCGTTCGACGCCACGCTGCGCAGCACGGTCGCCAGCGGCACGGCGCTCTATCTGGCAACGGCAGGGCAGGTGGTCACGGCCGCCGGCGATGGCCTGCTGGTGGCCGGCGCCGAAGGCCTGGCGGCGGGCGAGGGCGCGCCGCTGCCGCTGCTGGAGTTCTGGCTGGAAGACCTGGTGCTGTAAGCCGAAAGGCAAGAAACACTGTCGTAAAAAACGGCCGGGCTGCACAGCGCAGACCCGGCTGTTTTTCATGGCGCTGTCACCGTTTGCTGTGGATGGGACCGACTGCAAGGCGAAACAATTGATCGGCAGAAGTAATATTTCCGCCATCGAGCATTCGGCGCCAGCCCAGATAGTTCGGCAAATAGCGCGATGCGACGCCGTGAAAGGGCACCAACCATTCGCGCAAGCGGCCGTGATAGGCGTTCACGTTCTGTACGCGAATGGCGCCGAATGGCCCCAGGCGGAGACGCTCGCCGGCGCTGACATTGACGGCCTGATGCGCAATGCCGTGTGCACGGGCAAAAGCACGATAGGCCGCGTTGGCGTCGGTCACGAGCAGGACATCCCGGTCCAGAAACGGTAGCAGGTGGCGCTCCAGCTGCGCTTTGCTGACGGGGCCGCGCCCGGTGACGGCATCGACCGTCTGCTTGCTGCGGTCGCGTGCCACCAAGATACAGTCGAGCTCCCGCGAGATGCCGCGCTTGCCGGCCGTGCCGCCGCGTTTGCGCGCCGGCCGGTCGAGCTTGCGCGAACCTTTCTGGGATTCCAGGATGAACATTTCGTCGGCCTCGGCAATGCCGTTCAGGCGGGCCGGCCGGTCTTCCTTCACCCGGTCGAGAAAGCGATGGCGCCAGCGGAAGGCGGTGTTGCGATGCACCTTGACCTCATCCGCCGCCGCGCGCACCGGGTGCGACGCGCGCAGCGTCTCGAGATAATCGAGCCATTTCCCTTTCAAACGCAGGCGTGCCAATGGGGTGCCGGTCAAGTCGTTGAAGGTGCGCCGACACGAGAAGCAGCGGTAGCGCTGCAGGTGGTTCGCATGAGCATGCCGGTGCCAGCGCTCGCACTGGCAATGAGGGCAGTGGCGGTCGGTCGACCGGCATTGCGTGATCAACGCAAGCACCTGGTGCAGCCCGGCTGCCGGCCGCAGCGCGTCGAGGACCTGCAGCCGTTGGAACTGGTTCAGAGCGGGCAAGGCCGCAAACCATTTGTTAAAGCGAGGCGCTTTCATGGATCCGTATCGATGGCGAAACGGCTTGGACCACGAATAAGCTCAGCAGTTCAACCCTCATCCATAGCTAACGGTGACAGCGCCTTTCTTCGTCTTGGAAACGGATTCTGTCAACCCGACATTGTCAGCCATTTCACCAATGTTGTTTTCTTTCGTCAGCCACGGCGCTTTGCGCTGCTTGCCCAATAAAAATTGAACCTTAGAAATTTTTGCCAGGGGATTTCAGCTACGATACGCCTCTTGTGCTTACTTTGCAGAATTGCGTCTAGCATTCTGGCAATAAAGACAAGAAAATTTGCACCGGTCATGGGACGGGTGTGGTCGAGACAGACAGCAGACAAAAAATTCAACATGAAACAGTTCTCCAAAAAGCAGGTCGTTAGCAAACTCCGTGACGCATTTCGTGTTGAAGCCCTGGAACCCAGGGTCCTGCTGTCCGCCGACCCCATTCTCGGTTCGGCGGCGCTGATCGTGCCCGATGCCGTAGTCCACGCGGCGCCGCACAACGACTACCTGACCAGCGGCGCGCTCGCGCTCAGCCACGTCATGGCCGACCAGGCCTACGCCGGCGCGGGATCGAACGCCGTCGCGCCCGACCGCCACATCGTCGACCTGGCCGAGCTGGCGCGCCAGCCCGGCACGCCGGGCGACACCTTTACGGTCGCCGCCAACGACATCCTGAAGGGCAGCGGCACCGTGAATGTCTCGGTGCTGAACAACGGCATCGTCGCTCCCGGCTACTCGCCAGGCATGCAGACCGTCGATTCCTACACCCAGACCAGCAACGGCACGCTGCAGATCGAGATCGGCGGCCTCCAGCCCGGCAGCGGCTACGACCAGATCAACATGTCGCACGCCAGCCTGGCCGGCAAGCTGGAAGTGAGCCTGACGGGCGACTTCAAGCCGCTCGACGGCCAGGTCTTCGAGTTCATGCACTTCGATACCGTCAGCGGCAAGTTCGAGCTGGCCACCGGCCTGGTACAGGCCGGCGACGACATCTTCTTCGAGCTGGTGCAGGATGCCCACTCGCTCAAGCTGATCACCCACGTGCTCGATCCGATCACGCAGGCGATGATCGACACGGTCGGCGGCGACGCGGCCGACGGCGTCGGCTACTTCCTGAACAACGATTATTTCCCGAGCATCCCGCCGCTGTCCTTCCACGCCAGCCTGAACCTGGGCGGCAACCTCTACCTCGACGGCACGCTGACCATCGACTATGCCGACGGCAGCACGATCAACCCGGTCACCGGCCAGGCCATGGCCACCCACATGTGGCTGATCGGCCTGACCGACGCCGAAGGCTTCCTCGGCATCGGCGGACCGGCCGGCACCCCGGGCGCCATCGGCGTGGCGCTGCACGATGCCGACGTCGGCTTCGCGTTCGTGGAGCCTGCCAATGGTGCAGACTACGGCTGGGTGATGGGCCACGGCGTGATCGGCAGCGTCGGCATGGTGGGCGTGCCCGGCCTGACGCTGGCCGCGAACGACCTCGCATTCGACCTGAGCTACGGCATCGGTACGCTGCCGGGCGGCGTTGCGAATCACACCACGCTCGACTTGTCCGGCGCGCCTATCACGGCCGGCGGCTTCACCTTCGGCAGCGACGGCAGCGCAGGCGAATACACGGTGCTGTCGGGCCAGGCCCAGCTGAACCTGGGCGGCCTCGACATCTCGGCCCGCATCGGCCTGTCGGTCACGGCCGACGAGATCGTCATCGCCGGCGACGCCGTGAATGCCGGCTTCGGCGCCGGCGGCTTTGCCGTGGGCGTCACCGGCGGCTCCTTCGGCCTGGTGCTGGGTGCGCACGGCTATGCCTTCGAGGCCTCGGGTGGCCTGAGCCTGACCGGCGGCAGCTTCGCCGACATCGGCGCCGACAGCGCCAACCTGCGCGTGAACACCCTGGCGGCCGACATGAGCGGCCGCGAGATCGACTTCGCCGGCTTCGGCTACACCTTCGGCAGCCTGAAGGCGAACCTTGGCCTGCAGGCGACCGTGATCAGCTTCCACGCCTCGCTGGGCGAGGGCGCGGTATCGCTGGCCGGCGACTTCGGCTTTGCCAACAGCGCCGACGGCAACACCCTCGACGTGGTGGCGCGCAATGCCAGCGCCAGCATCGGCGCCGGCAACTACATCGTCGGCGTGGCCGGCGCGGAACTCGGCATGCGCCTGGGCACCAGCGGCACCCTGCTGGAAGCACGCGGCGCGCTCGACGCCCACCTCGGCAGCGCCGTCTCGCTGGTGGCCGACACCGTCGCCCTGCGCTGGAACGACACCAACAAGAACGCGGGCGCCGTCGCCCTGAACGTGGGCGGCCTCGATTACGCCTTCGGCGCCGGCCTGATGGCGGGCCTGAAGGAAGTCGCCGTCGGCGGCGCCAGCCTGAACGTGGGCGGCTTCGTGCAGGCCAGCGGCAGCTTCGTGGTGCGCCGCACGGCCGGCGAAAAAGTGAAACTGGCCGACGAAGCCGGCACCGAAGTCACGGTCGACATGCTGACCATCGGCGCCTCGCACGCGAACCTGTTCGCGGGCGTCGAAGGCGGCAGCGACGACGAACTCGGTGTGAAGATCGAGAACGTCGACCTGGCCCTGGCCCTGATCAGCAAGAAGGGCCTGCCGCAGGTCAGCTGGACCGCGCTGAAGGCCACCGCCGACAGCGCCGGCTTCGTCGGCCTCGACGCATTCACCCTGGCCGCTTCCGACATCGTGGTCGAATACAACCAGGCCAACGTCGTGGGCAGCCCGGTGATCGACTTCGGCGCCAAGGCCGTGAACGTGGCAGTGGCGCCGGGCGAGGAAGTCGAACTCGACTTCGACGGCGGCAAGGGCGCGCTGACCGCGGTCTCGATCGGCCGCGCGACGCTGGCGATCTCGGACTACATCTACATCAGCGGCAGCCTGTACCTGGAAAAGAACGGCACCGCCTCGGTCGACGTGGTCACCGGCCTGCCGAACGGCCTGGCCCTGGACACCGATCCGGTCCTGTCGGCCCTGGCCGCGATGGACGGCCTGTCGGAAGACCGCAAGCGCATCGAGGGCATCCAGGTCGCCAGCCTGCTGCTGAGCGCCACCGACGTCGACATCTTCGTCGGCCTAGGTCCTTACTTCATCGACACCAACAACAACGGCCTGTTCGATGCGAACGAAAGCCTGAACGCCGAGCGCCTCGGCTTCACCCTGGACGACATCGACGTCGGCCTGGTGATGATGAACACCACGCGCGGCGCCGACCCGGCCGGTCTGCTGCCGAACTTCTTCGCCATGCGTCTCGACTGGCATGCGCCGATCAACGTCGACATGGACCTGTTCAAGTTCAAGATCGACGAACTGCACCTGGACGTGAACCAGGGCGGCGCCTGGAAGGGTTCGCCGAACCTGATCCACCCGTATGTCGACTTCTCGACCAGCTTCGAGGGCGGCTTGACGATCCCGGTCGCTGCCGGCAATCCGATCGTCATCAACTACAGCACCGCCGTCATCGGCGTGACCCTGGAAAACGCGCTGCTGAATGTCGGCGACATGTTCCAGATCTCGGGCGACTTCGCCTTCGAGAAAACCAAGGGCATCGAAGTCGACGTGATGACCGGCCTGCCGTCGCTGCTGACCGGCACCGCCGCCGGCCTGAATTGGCAGCTGGCGAAATTCAAGGTCGACGGCTACCTGTCGGCCGACAACAGCAAATTCACCGACCTGCCGGTCGACATGATCAGCTTCGGCGCCTCGAACGTGCAGATCGTGGTCGGCAATGCCGGCGACCCGCTGTTCACGATCGACGAGATCGACGTCGGCTTCGTCATGATGCACGCTTCGCGCCAGGTCGATTCGGCGCGCGTGATCCCGAACATGTACGCGATGAAGGCCAACTGGGCCCATCCGCTGGACGTGGACTGGGGCTTCATGCAGCTGCAGATCGACGACCTCACCATGGCCCTGAACAAGGGCAGCAAGTGGGCCGGCCTGAACGTCAATCCCTACGTCGACTTCCAGTCCAGCTTCGGCGCCGACGGCCTCGGCGTACACACCGGCGGCGACGACGTCATGCTCGACTTCACGCGCTCGATGATCGGCGTCGAAGTCGGCCATGCGCTGATCCGTCTCGACGACTTCTTCTACATCGAAGGCGGCTTCGCGCTGGAAAAGGCCGAATCGGTCCTGGTCGACGTGGTCACCGGCTTCGGCGCCCATTCGCTGGACGCCGCCGCCAAGCTGGCGCCGCTGGTCGCAAGCGGCCAGGTCGATCCGCTCGACTTCTCGCGCATCAACAAGCTCGCCATGAGCTCGTTCACCATGGGCATGTCCGACATCAAGCTGTTCGTCGGCAGCGGCCCTTACTTCGTGCAGGGCCAGGACGCGCCGGCCGAAGGCGCGGTCGGCCTGGTGTTCGACAACATCGACATCGGCCTGGTGGTCTACAAGGATGCGCGCGGCATCGTGCCGCGCCTGTGGGCCCTGTCGGCCAGCGCCGACACCGTGGCGTTCACCGGTCTCGATTTCCTGACCCTGTCCGCCGAAGGCATCAGCGTGCGCGCCAACGGCGGCACGGCCTGGGCCGGCAGCAAGGTCAACGCCTACGTCGACTTCAAGAGCACCTACGGCGACGACGGCCTGCGGGTCGCCACCGGCAACGCGCCGGTGATGATCGACTACACCGATGGCCGCACCGGCGTCGAAGTGGCGAAAGCGACCCTCGGCATCGACCAGTTCGTGTGGCTGCAGGGCAGCTTCGCCTTCGAGAAGGGCGAGCGCCAGACCGTGAACATCGACACCGGCCTGCGCTACAGCGACGTGACCTCGATCCCGACCCTGGCGCGCCTGAAGGCGCAAGGCGCCAAGGTCTCGGACGACGGCTCGACCATCGAAGGCGTGTCGGTGAACACGCTGAACATCGGCATGAGCAACGTCAACCTGTTCATGGGCTATGGCATCCCGGACTTCGAATCCGGCGTGCCGCTCTCGGAGCAGGCGGACACCTATGGCGTGGCCGTGCGCGACGTCGACGTCGGCCTGAGCATCATGAACGCCGTCTCGGCCAGCATGAAGCTGCCGCAGATGATGGCGCTGAAGGCCACGGCAGGCGAATTCGCCATCGTCGGCGGCGGCAGCGACTTCCAGCTGTCGGGCAAGGAGATCGAGGTCGCCCTGAACTGGAGCAGCGGCTGGGCCGGCCTGGCGGGCAAGCGCCCGACGGTCGACTTCGCGTCCAGCTTCGAGGATGGTCTCGACATCAAGACCGGCGGCACCCCGGTGACCCTGGACTTCGGTCCGGGCGCCTTCATGGCGGCCAGCCTGAACAACGCGACCCTGAAGGTCTCGGAATTCCTCTACGTGAGCGGCAACTTCGCGCTGCGCCGCGCCGACGATACCCTGATCTCGGCCGCCACCGTGGGCGGCGTGCGCTTCGATAACGTGCGCGCATCGAGCATGGAGCTCGGCGGCAGCAACCTGCAAGCCTTTGTCGGCGTCGGCGGCCCATACAAGACCGACAGCAACGGCGACGGCCGCATCGATGGCAGCGACGCCGTCAACGACGGCGCCACCGGCCTCGTGATCGACGACTTCGACTTCGGCGCCGCGATCCTGAACACCAAGTTCGACCTCGGCAACCCGCTGGTCCCGAAAGGCACCAAGTTCACCGCCATCAAGGCGCACGGCGAAGGCATCCACTTCGTCGGCTTCGGCGACTTCATCGAGTTCGACCTGAACGACCTGAACGTCGGCATCAACATGTCGAGCCGCCAGGGCCTGATCGGCGACTTCACGCAGAATGGCACCTCCGCCGGCTACAGCGTGGCAACGGGAACCGGCACCACGCCAATGGTGATCGACTTCGCCAACGCGGTGGTCGAGGCAAACGTCGGCCATGCCTACGCCAACGTGGCGGGCATCCTCAGCCTGGAAGGCGGCTTCGCCTTCCAGAAGAAGACCCTGGAAAACATCGGCTTCAATGCCCTCGGCGCCGAGATCATCGGCCAGGGCAGCGCCCTGATCGTGGCCGGCACCAACGTGCACGCCTTTGCCGGCATCAACGGCCCTTACCGCACAGACAGCAACGGCGACGGCGTGGTCGACGAACGCGACCCGGCCAACGGCGACGCCATCGGCCTGGCCATCGAGGACCTCGATTTCGTGCTGGCCCTGGTGAGCCCGCAGATCGCACCGGGCCTGGACATGCCGGGCGTGAAGTTCTACAGCGTGGCCGCGCATGCGGCCAGCGCCGGCCTGGTCGGCACCGACCCCTTCCTGACGCTGAAAGCGACCGACGTCTCCTTCCACATCAATGCCGCCACGCTCGGCGGCAAGCCGGCGCCAAGCGTCTACCTCGACTACACCGAGATGGCGGGGCAGGGCCTGTTCGTCCCGACCGGCAGCGCCGGCGAAGGCATGCTGCTCGACTTCGACAGCAACACCATCGGCATCGGCCTCGACGCCCACCTCGGCCTGTTCGACCTGTTCGACTTCGACGCCTCGTTCGACTTCAGCTTCAACCTGCCGACCATTCCGGGCTTCCTGCCGACCATCAGCCTGAAGGGCCTTGGCGACCTGCTGCCGGAATTCTCGCCGAACCTCGACTTCCTGAGCGGCGCGCTCGACTTCATCAAGAACTTCGACCTGTCGATCGGCTTCGACCCGAACTTCGGCCTGAATTTGTTCGGCACCATCGACTTCCCGGACATCAGCCTGAACCTGGGCGACTTCGTCCACCTGCGCGGCGACTTCCAGCTGAACGTCGGCGAAACCTTCACCGGCACCATGTACACCGGCCTGCCGGCCGAAGTGGGCCTGGTGGAAGACGCGCTGAAAGCCGTGCTGCCATCGAGCTTCGGCTCGGTGATCGACATGCTCAAGTTCATCGGCGACGTGTCCGACGACTACTCGCGCATCGACAACGTCGGCTTCAAGGGCCTGTCGTTCGGCGCCTCGAACGTCTACGCCTACGTGGGCCTGGGCACGCCGAAGTACGTCGAAGACCCGAACAACGCCGGCAAGCTGATCCTGGCAAACGAGAACGAGCTGACCGGCTTCAGCATGGAAGGCATCGACGTCGGTCTGTCGGTCTTCAAGGCCGACTTGCCGGACTTCTTCAAGGCGAAGAACTTCTTCTCGCTGTACGCCCACGCCGACCAATTGACCACCTACGGCTTCGGCGACGTGATCAAGCTGAAGGCCCAGGACATCACCATCGAAGTCAACAGCGGCGGTGAACTCTTCGGCGGCAAGATGCGTTCGACCGCGGACTTCGCCGACAGCTTCAAGGCCGACCCGGTCACGGGCCGTCCGGCCGGCTTCGAAGTCAAGACCGGCGGCACCCCGGTCTACATCGCCAACAGCGGCAACGACCTGCTCGGCCTCGACATCGGCCTGGCCGAGATCCAGGTTTCGGAATTCCTCAGCCTGCGCGGCTCGCTGGCCTTCCGCAAGGGCGAGCGCCACATCGTCGACGTCGACCTCGGCGGCCTGGAACACCTGGGCGATGGCCTGGGCAGCCTGGCCAGCGAAGGCTACGTGCCGGGCCAGCCGATGCCGCTGCAGATGGAGTTCCTCACCATCGGCGGCAGCAACCTGACCGGCTTTGCCGGCGTGGGCGGTCCTTACCGCTACGGCGAAGACCTGAACAACGACGGCCTGCTCGACAGCATCAACGAAGGCGCGGTCGGCCTGGTGATCGACAACGTCGACTTCGGCCTGGCCATCATGACCCCGACCCTGGCCGGCCTGATTCCGGGCGCGGAACAGTTCACGCCGAAGTTCGTGGCCGCCAAGGCCCATGTGGACACGGCGCGCCTGGTCGGCGTCGACCCGTCGCTGCTGTCGGTGCAAGCGAACGACATCTCGGTGAACATCAACACCGCCTACGTGCCGGGCCTGAGCGGCCCGGGCAACCTGGCCCTGCAACTGTTCGGCCCACCGTCGGTGAACTTCCAGTCGACCTTCGACAAGTCGCCGGAAGACCTGAACAACAACGGCATGCTCGACGCCGGCGAAGACCTCGACCGCGACGGCAAGCTGGCCGCGAACGGCTTCGCGCTGCCGACCGGCGGCAACACCGCCGTCATCCTCGACTTCGACACCGAGATCATCCAGGCGAAAGTGGGCTATGCCCAGATCGACCTGGCCGGTTTCGTCCAGCTGTCGGCCTCGATGGCCTTTACCAAGCGCGGTTCGGAAACCGTGACCTTGTCGAACGGCGAAACCACGACCGTCACCTCGCTGGCGATCGGCATCAACGACGCCTACGGCTTCATCGGCGTGGGCGGCTACTGGCAGGACACCAACGGCAACGGCCGCGTCGACGAAGGCGATACGCCCGACACCAGCGCCGTCGGCCTGATGATCGAAGACCTCGATCTCGGCCTGGTGGTGGCGAAGGAACTGGTCATCGGCCTCGATGGCCTGAAGGTCGGCGTCTACGTTGCGGCGGACGCCGACGTGAACAAGGTCGGCCTGGTCGGCGTGAACGGCGCCACCATGCAGGCGGAAGACCTGGTCCTGCAGATCAACACCGGCCTGCGCGCCACCATCAACACCGGCTACACGCGCGACGCCGCCACCGGCGCCGTCTCGTACAGCGGCGCCGGCGTATCGTTCGGCCTGACCACGATCGACTTCTCGAAGAGCAGCTGGACCGACCCGGACGGCGGCGTGCACAAGGGCTACGCGATCGAGACCGGCAACGGCTTCGAGCCGGTGGTCCTGAACTACAGCGAACAATACCTGCGCGTGCAGGGCCAGGCCAAGCTCGACATGTTCGGCCTGGTGCGCATGGACGGCGTGTTCGACATCCAGGCCAGCGCTTCCGGCCTCGTGATCTTCGCCGATGTGGAATCGGAAATCGGCGCAGGCGGCCTGTCGATGTCCTCACACGCCACCGGCCTGCTGTCGATTACCGCCGACGGCATCGCCATGCGCCTCGACCTGACGCGCAACCTGGACCTCGGCCCGGCGATCAAGCTCGACGCCGCGCTGGCGCTGACCCTGAACACCACCGGCAAGGACGTGGTCTACACGGTGCCGGAACAGTTCCGCGACACCGTCCACTTCGAAAACAACGAGTATGTTGTCTCCGCTACGCCGCCGGGCAAGCCGGACTGGCAGGGCATGTACGTGGCCCTGGTCGGCGACGGCCAGCTGTCGCTGATCGACGGCGCCATCGAGCTGCAGGGCAGCTTCGGCGTGATCGTCTCGCAGCACGGCGCCGAACTGGCGGCCGAAGCCACCCTGAGCCTGCCGCTGTTCCAGCCGCTGTCGGTTACCGGCAGCCTGGGCATCGTCGCGAACGGCCTGTACGGCAGCTTCGAAGTCGGCGGCACCGGCCCGAATTCCGTCCTGATCGACGGCGGCGCGTTTGAAGTCAACGGCCACTTCCTGCTCCAGGTGAACACCACCGACACCGTGCAGAAGGTCCGCGCCATCAATACCGCCGGCCCTGGCTTCGTCGAAGTCGGCCTGGCGGCGCAGTCGCTGCACATCGCCGGCAGCGCCGGCATCAACGTCGGCGGCGCCGTCCACATGGAAGGCGCGCTGGATCTCACCATCGACCGCACAGGCGTCACCGCCTCGGCCGACCTCTCGCTCGAACTGGGCGTGCTCGGCAGCGTGCAGGTAACCGGCGCGATCGCCTTCATCGAGGCCGACGAAGGCCTGGTGTTCGCGCTGCGCCTTGGCACCAACGTGACCCTCGGCACCGGCGAACTGGGAATCCAGGCCCGCGCCATCCTCGAGATCAACACCAGCGACACCAACGCCTATGCGGGCGTCGCTGCCGGCACCACCTTCAACCTCGACCTCGACGGCGAACTGCACATCCTTGCCTTCGACGTCGGCTTCCATGGTGGCATGAGCCTGCAGAACGACGTGTTCCGCCTCGAGCTGAACGCGAACCTGAACTTCTTCAACTTCATCAACATCAACATCGGCGGCTACGTCGAGTCCGATGGCGACTTCGAGATCACCGGCGCCGCCAACCTCCACGTGGGCATGGGCCCGCTGGAACTGAACGCCGGCATTGCGATCGGCTTCAGCAACCGCGGCATCTCGGCCAGCGTGTATGGCGAACTCCGTCTCGAAATCGACATGGGCCTGTTCTCCATCGGCGGCACCCTGGCGGGCTTCCGCGGCGAGGTCGAACTGACCGCCGCCAGCGCCCACCTGGCCGCGCGCGTGTCCATCATCGGCATCAGCGTCGACGCCGACGCCTTCTGGAGCTGGGGCGACCCACCGAAGCTGGCCACCCAGGTCGGCGACACGCTCTACCTGAGCATGGGCGACACCTCGGGCCGCTACGGCTCGGGCACCCTGTACGACCGCACCGTCAACGAAACCTACCGCATCGACGGCGACGCCGCCGGCAACATCGTGCTGTCCTCGCTCGGCGTGACCGAGCGCCACTCGGGCGTGAAGAAGATCGTCGCGCGCGGCGGCAGCGGCAACGACGCCATCTTCGTGGGCGGCGGCGTGGTCGCCGTGCTCGACTTCGACGGCGGCGACGGCAACGACAACTTCACCATCATCAACGCCGGCGCCGGCAGCGTCGTGCGCGGCGGGGCAGGCAACGACTCCTTCGTCGGCGGCAGCGCCAGCGTCAGCTACTACGGCGATGCCGGCAACGACCGCTTCGTCGGCGGCGACGGCGCCGAGTTTGTCGATATGGGCAGCGGCAACAACACCATCTTCGGCGGCGGCGGCAACGACACCTTCTATGTGTCCGGCGCCACCGACACGCTGGACACCGGCAACGGCAACAACACCATCTACGTGTCCGGCGACGGCTACCTGAACGTGCGCGGCGGAGCGGGCAACGACCGCCTGGTGCTGGCGCCGATCAGCAGCACCGCGCCGCTGCAGTTCAACGAACGCCAGCTGCGCGCCAACGGCCGCACGATCGACTTCAACGATGCGCTCGACCGCATCGAGATCACCGACCTGGCATCCGTGACCCGCATCAGCAGCGGCGCCAATGCGTCCTGGGGTTCGACCGACTTCGTGCTGGAAGCAGCCGGCCTGGTCGACGTGCGGAATGCCGTCTTCGTGGCGCCGAACGCGCGCCTGTCGATCCACGGCGCCGGCATCCAGGGCACCCTGAACACGGCGGTGGAAGAAATCTCCATCGTCAACCGCGGCACCGCCGGCTACAACGACATCGTGATCCGCGAGCGCGACAGCCTCACCGTGGTCGACGCCGGCCTGCTGGTGGCGAACGGCGCCATCGACGTGCAGCTCGCTGCGCGCGAAGCGCTGTTCTCGCTCGACGAAGGCGCGATCGCCATCGGCGCCGGCAACGGCGCACTCACCATCGTGGCCGACGATGTCGACTTCCGCTCGGGCGACAACCAGATCAAAGGCCAGGGCCAGCTGACCCTGAAGGCGATGCACGCGGCGCAGAACTACCGCATCGGCGGCGCCGCCGACACCACCTACGGCAACGACCTCTCGCGTGCCGGCGCCACCGGCAACTTCGACCTCGGCGAGCGCGATCTGTCGGCGCTGCGCGACGGCTTCGCCGTCATCAACGTAGGCCACAACGCCGCCGGCGTGCGCATGACCATCGGCGACGTCGAAGACGCCGTTGTCGGTCCGTTCTCGTTCTCGAGCATGCTGCGCGACGCGGCCGTGTTCACGGCCCAGCACATCGCCATCGTCGGCGACGTCCAGTCGAGCGACACCATCACCATGAACGCGCGCACCCTGGAAGTGCAGCGCCAGAACACCCGCACCCCGTTCGGCGGCCCGGATTCGGGCATCAAGGCGAACAACGTCGCCCTGAACGTGGGCGAGCAGATTTTGGTCAGCGGCTGGATCCTGGGCCAGAACAGTGTCTCGGTCACGGTCTCGAACAGCACCGGCATCAACGCCCTGCAGGCCACGAGCGCCGAGATCAATTCCGTCACGGTCGACCAGAGCGGCCGCATTGCCGTGCTGGGCGCGAACGGCCGCGTGAACGTGAGCGGTTCGCATGGCATCGTCGTGGCAGGCAGCGTGGCCGCCGACGCGGCCGGCGCCGCCCTGACCCTGCATGCCGGCACCGGCATGACCCTGAAAGAGGGCGCCATTGTCGGCGCCCGCGGCGACAATGGCGCCGTCAACCTGGAAGCGCAAGGCTACCTGCACCTGCTGTCGGGCAGCGCGGTGCTGGCCGGCGCCGACGTCGTCCAGCAGGGCGACGACTACGTGACGGTCCTGACCGGCCGCGACGCCACCGTGCGCATGAACACCGCGGGCGAACTGGTGCTCTCGGGCAGCCTGAGTTCCGCATCCGCCGTGACCCTGCATTCGGGCGTCTCGACCCATACCTACGCCGATTACTTCGACACGCTGCCGGGCAAGGTCCTGGCCAGCACCGGCGACGCCGGCCGCGTCGCGGCGATCATCGACGCCCTGAACCACGGCCAGCTCAGCGCCGACCTGGCCAGCCTGTTCGCCGGCCACGGCCTGGCGCTGCAGGACGGCGCGGCCGTCAGCGCCATCGCCAACTACACCCCGTTCGACAGCCTGACGCAGGCCCAGAAAGACCAGGTTGCGCTTGCCCTGGGCTACACCGTCCATTCCGACGGCGGCTACTGGAATGCCATCACCGGCACCTACCGCGCCAGCCTGACCGGCGCGAATGGCCCGCTCTCGAGCGCCGGCTACACCGCCTACAGCGGCCTGGTGTTCGTGAATGCCGGCGCCGCCGCCGGCCACCAGGTCGTGCAGTCCTTCGTGCAGGGCGTCTCGGCCGACTACAGCAACGCCACCATGAACTGGGGCGCCGCCGGTGCGCCGGCAGCGGGCACCGCGTTCGCCAACTTGAGCGCGGCCCAGAAGGCCGTGGTCGCCGCCTCGCTCGGCTACGAAACCGATACCAGCACTGGCACGGCCGCCTACTACAACTACAATGCCGCACCGGGCAAGAAGCTGGTGTACGGCTTCTCGGAAGGCGCGGTCACCGACTACAGCAACGCCGACATCCACTGGGGCGCCGCCGGCGCCCCAGCCGCCGGCACCGCCTTCGAAAATCTCACCACGGCCCAGAAGAAGGTCGTGGCGGGCGCCCTCGGCTACGACAGCTACGAGGGCACCAGCTACATCAACCTGGCGGCCGCCAAGGGCCAGCAGGTGGTGAGCGGCTTCGCCGCCGCCGGCGCCGACTTCGACGTGAACGCGATCGACTGGGGCGGCGTGCGTCCGCCGGCGGCCGACGCGTCGTTCGAACAGCTGACCCAGGCCCAGCGCGCCATCGTCGCCGACAAGCTCGGCTACGCCGTGGTCGAGCGCCAGGTGCTGGTGAATGCCGCCGCAGCGGCCGGCAAGCAGGTGCTCGCGACCCTGGAGCAGGGCGTGGACTACAAGAACGACACCCTTGACTGGGGCAGCGTCGACAAGGCCAGCGGCACCACCGCGTTTGCCGACCTCGCCATCGAGCAGCAGGACCGCGTGCTGCAGGTGCTGGGCTATGCGCGCTTCAACGGCACCGTCTACCACGACGCCGATGCGGCGCCAGGCCAGGCTTATAAACTCAGCTTCGCGCAGGGCGCGAACGGCGACTACCAGAACAGCGCCATTCGCTGGAGCGACGTCGCGATTCCCGACGCCGCCACCGCGTTCGACAAGCTGACCCCGGACCAGCAGTTCCGCGTGCTGAGCCAGACCGGCTACGCGCACTACGAGCAGACCGTCTACCTGAAGCCAGGCAGCGCCGACAAGAGCCTGGTCACCGGCTTCACCGAAGGCATCGACTACCGCAACGCCGCCATGAACTGGGGCGCCGTGGCGCCGCAGAACAGCACGCGCTGGGTGGTCACCGACGGCAGCAGCGAATACATGGTCTATGCCTACGACGCCAAGGGCGACGGCAAGATCGAACTGCAGATCCTCGATCCGCACGAACTGCTGGGCCAGCGCGGCTTCGGCACGCTGATCTCGGGCACCATCACGACCCTGCAGGACAATGCCGACTTCACGGTCAGCGGCAGCGACGCCGCCATCGTGCGCGGCAACATCAACCTGAACGGCGCCGGCGCCGACCTCACGGTCCAGTCGGACAAGTGGGTCTACTGGGAAGGCGTGGCCAAGGTCAACGGCGGCATGTCGCTGCTGGGCGGCGTGGCCCTCGACGGCACGAATCTCGGCGGCGCGAATGCCGACGGCACCAGCGTCTACGTGCACGCCAGCTCGGTCATCAACACCCAGGCCGCGGGCAGCGCCATCGTCATCTCGGGCGGCCAGGACGTCGAACTGCACGGTGCGATCATTGCCGGCGCCGGCCTCGGCGAACACGGCCTGGTTGCGGGCGGCGCTGACGCCACCGTGGCGATCACGGCCGGCCAGCAGATCCTGGTCGACACCGCGATCGCGGCCTCGAAATCGGTCAGCCTCACCACCACCGGCGTGGCGGGCGCCGACGACAACGGCTATTCGATCATCATCGGCACCGCCGGCGGCCTGACGGCCCTCGGCCATACGAGCGACAACGCCGGCGGCCGCGTGGCCGTGCAGGCCAGCGGCAACGTCACCATCGGCGGCATGATCCTGGCCGGCGGCCACGTGGTCACCGAGCGCGACGGCGGCAAGCTGGTCTCGGAAACCATCGTCTGGGACGGCAAGAACTCCAGCATCAATTTGGCCGCTGGCGGCCAGATGTATTTGGGCATGCAGACCGTGTCCGAATTCGGCGATGCGGTCGAGATCGGCGCCACCATCCGCGCCAGCGAAGCCATCACCGTGCGCGGCGGCAGCAGCCTGGATGGCCTCGGCGTGCGCATGCCGGGCGGCGCACGCCTGGCCACCAACAACGCGGACGGCCGCATCAGCATCAGCGCGGCCATGGACGTTCAGCTCGACGGCGTCGCCGTGGCCGGCGGCGAGATCGTCGACCGCTACGACGCGCGCGGCCAGTTCCTCGGCAGCGACGTGAAGAGCTTCGGCGGCGCCTCGACCCTGTCGGTCACGGCCGGCGGCCAGGTCCGCCTGAGCCACGACCTGAGCGCAGGCGCGGCCATCGACGTGCGCGGCGGTTCGGGCAGCCACCTGGCGCACGACGCCAGCCCCTGGGCCGACCAGGGCGTGGTCGTGGGCGGCAACGTCCACCTCGCCACCACCGGCGAAAACAGCACGCTCGGCCTGTCCTCCTCGGGCAACCTGGCGATCCTGGCGGCAGCCTGGAACGAAGAACTGCGCGCCGACGGCTTCGTCGAATTCGCACGCGGCGACCTCTCCAGCGACACCTCGTTCGGCATCGCAATCGAACGCGAGAACGGCACCGTCAACGCGGTCGTCAGCGTGACCCGCGAAGCGACGAGCGGCAACACCGGCCTGGCCGACCTGCTGGCCGACGTCCAGCGCGCGCTCGACGCGGCGCTGGGCGCCGGCGTGGTCACGGCACGCCTGGCCGATGGCCACCTGCTCCTGACCAGCAACTACCACTTCGGCATCAGCGCCGTCGCCGGCGGCAACGCCGAACGCCTCGGCTTCAGCCAGGTCGCGGCGAGCGACGCAACGCATGGCACGAGTCATGGCCCAATCGCGTCCGCACGCAGCGTGGCGCTCGACGCCAGCGCACGCGGCTCGGTCGTCAACCTGGGCCGCGCCGATGCACCGAGCGGCCAGATCTCGATCGAAGGCTATGTGCGCGGCCACAGCGGCATCAACATGTACGCCGGCAGCCTGGCCGGCGGCAACCAGGATGTGCGCCTGACGGTCACCGGCACGCTCGAGACCCTGAGCGGCGGCATGGTGCTGAACCCGACCGGCAACGCCAGGATCGAGGGCAACCTGATCGCGGGCGGCCGCAATTCGGACATCGTCATCAACGCCACCGGCACCCTGCAGCTGATCGGCGACCTGACCGCCCAGCGCGACATCATCATCAACGCCGGCACCCGCGTGCAGGCGGGGCAGGTGAGCCTGGAGACCTTCAACAGCGCCCAGTTCAACACGATCGACCCGAACGGCCGCATCGTCCTGAACGGCCTGAACGACGTCGTCATCAACAACAACATCGGCGGCGACAGCAATGCACTGTCGCTGCTGCAAATCGGCTCGACCTGGGGTACCGTCAAGACCGCGCTCGAAACCGTGCTCACCAGCGGCAGCCAGCTGGTGCTGAGCGGCGACAAGCTCGACATCGGCGGCACCCTGCGCACCACCGGCGCCACCGCGGCCACCTACGACCGCGAAGTCATCCTGCAGGCGACCAACGACATCCTGCTGCACGCCGACGTGAAAGTCGCCGGCTCGGTGCAGATGACGGCCGGCGGCGACATCGTGCTGGCCGGCGGCCAGCTGCTGGCGCAAGGCGCCGGCGCGCGCATCGACATCACGGCGGGCGATGCCGTCACCGTTGGCGGCGGCGCCGCCAACACTGGCTTCGTGCTGGCGGCATCGAACGCCATCGAGATCAACGCCGGCGGCCAGTTCGCCGTGAACGCGGACGGCCAGCTGGCTACCGCCGCCGATGCGAGCCGCCTGGCTGTCACGGCCGGCAGCATCGTCATGAACGGCACCATGCAGGCCGGCGCGCTGTACGACAGCGTGAGCGGCACCACGTCCTGGAGCGGCCGCAACGCGACCCTGTCGCTGCGTGCGGCGCAAGACATCATGCTGGGCACGGCATCCAACGGCGGCGATTTGCTGTCGACCGGCCTGGTGCGCCTGCAAGCCGGCGCGAACGCGGTCGGCCTGGGCTTCTCGATGAGCGCCACCAGCTCGATCGTGGCCGACGCCACCGGCTTCGGCGCCT
>Ga0308160_10002127_pt1 | contig 24847 bp, 34 predicted proteins | sample PhyFR1_FD_201036 | JGI IMG/M metagenome (GOLD analysis project Ga0308160, IMG submission 201036) | Phyllosphere microbial communities from UC Gill Tract Community Farm, Albany, California, United States - DLSLF.R1 | ecosystem: Host-associated > Plants > Phyllosphere > Unclassified | place: USA... | reverse complement strand
CTGTCGCCTCTAGACACCGGCCTACAGTTTCCTTCGTCTCCATCAACAGGCGGACTGGGTCCTGCTCCTTCCCCTCAACATCGGGGATCAATCACTTCAATATATCTGGGGACCAATGGCAATGACTCGCGAACGCCTGATCTTGCTGTGCCCTCCACCTTCATACATCGACCATCTCTCGTCTCGATACATTCGAGCAGTTCCGAAACACGCATACCCCTTACAACTCTCAGTTCCTCACGCCCATCACAATCAGATACCCTCGTCCCGAGCCCCGACTCACGCTATCCCCCTAAGCAGTTCATCCTGAGTCCAGTCATGTCTCAGAATGCATCTAGAACCGATCCCCGCATAGATAGGGATATCGAATTCGATCTCGGTCCCGATGTGGTCGAGTCATTAAGATACAAATCCCATGATCACAAGCACAATTCGCTGGGAGAAGAAGAGGATTCGCCAGGAGAGACACTTGGCCAGTTCTTCAAAGATGATCAGGCCGTCATTGGGTCTGGTGAAGATAGCAGAGCGGAGCGGGGAGGCATGAGCCATAACAACGGTCTGCCCCAAATGTCAGCTACGGCATACTTCAACCGTCAAGCAAGTCTGTTGATGTTGTATTTCCCCCTTGCCGTGAGTACAATACTCATGACGCGATGGAATGTAGCTGACAGCCAGTACATGCTGGTATTCTCTGTCTCTCTCATTCGACTCATATACGACATGATACATAGCGAGCCAAATCCCGTTCTTCAAATCGTCTCAGCGTGGTTCGTCTTGTCGGTGGGATTGATAGATGCCATCGTCTACGTAAGTCTCCCCGCCTCATGTATCAGTTCCCTGCTGATTATCAGGGCGTAGCAGAGTTCATGGTCAAACGAAAAGTTCGACGCAAGTTGGGCGATCGATTATAATCAGTTCACTAATTATGTTGTACTTTATCGCACTCACGCATACTCGGATGCATCGTGTCGACCACCATCCGGATCGGTTTCAGTGAGGTCATACCGTAGTGTCCGGGCCATCCTTTCACCATGGGCAACCTTAAAGGAGGGTCAGGGAGGTCTGTTCCGGACTTCCAGGTTGCATGGGGAGTTGCCCAACCTCGTCTTTCACATCATATCCATCACTACTCACATTCTCATTACCACTGCCAATCATCCTCTGCAAAGTCGGATCGCCATCAACGACTGAATCACATACCTATCTCATTCCATACTCACAGACATCATCACATCTCAAGTAACAACTTACACCACCTGATTGACCTCCCGGCTGATTCGTCCACAGCCCACTCAATCTCGTCAAGTGGACGGCAGCTGCGGGAATGGGAATATATCATACTCACCCTAAATCTCGCCAACACAAAACGCCCTCCCGATCCAAATACCCTTCCATCCCTCGCCTCGCCTTTCACGGAACCGAGCAGCTCAATCATCCGCAATGGGATTTAGCGCTTTTCGCCGCAAACGGGATAGCGAAGAAGGGGCTACTCTTAAGCGCTCCAATTCCAGTCGAGGTCATTCGACCGATACTTCCAAGCTCAGACGATCAGTTCAAGCCCTTGGCTCAGGTTTGAAAAGGGGAGCCTTAGGTTTTGCGGACGGCTTCAACAATTTCGAGCTTCCTCAATTCGAGGAAGAACGCAGAGGTCGGTCTAGGAGTAGCAGAAGCGGCAGTGACACAGAACAGGAAGGCGATAAATCAAGCGAAGGGGAGGCGAGCGTCGCTAGCACGTCACCGTCATCTGTCGATGAGGTGCCAGTCCCATCTCTCGTGATCTCAGCACCTGCATCCACGACACCGGAGACTGAGGCAGGCAATACGGGTAAGAAGGTCAAGTTTTCGTCACAATACCACCAGCCCAAATCCAGGTATTCGGACATTCCGGAAGATGAAAGACGCAAATTCGCCGAATCATTGTTTGGAGACAGCTGGACAGCTGTGGCAGGGAATTCTTACAAAGAGAAAAAGTTACTCGTGCAATCGAGAAAGGAGTTCGAGAGAAGAGAAGCAGAGGAGAAGAAAGCCAATGAATCGGGTGTAGCACCATCGGAAACCCGACGGACAATTTCGAGATACGCCATCATGCACTACGCCGGGAAGCTGGGCCGTGAGATCACGGATATCATGGCTTACAATGGGGGGGTCACTGACACAGACAAGAATACCATTGTCCTAGGGCTGCTGGGTGATCGCTTGAAGGAGGAAGGATATGACGGCTCAGTGGCCAGTGTAGCTTGGCCGGACGGCTGGCAGAATGACGCAAAGCCGGCCACACGTAATCTCACTGTAGCTCTGATCGACGAAGACGACTGCAAGACATACAAAGACTACCTTATCCCAAGAATGGGAATCTCCAAGTCTAATGGTTCGGCACTCACGGCAGCCGAAGCAGACACATATTACAACCAGAAGTTCAATTATCGAGTAGTCACACTCGAGCCTGCTCATCCGCTGTGGCCTAAATACGCGAATTGCGCTCAGCATTCAGAACCGCTTCCTTTCGAGATGGTGGACAAGTTACAATTACAGAATATGCGGGATAGAGAAGAGGCAATGCTCAGAGAAGGAAAGACCCAAGCGGAAGTATACAGTGTCTGGGATGAGGAGTTTGGTGAACCTGTTCAGGAAGGGTCCGACTACGTCGGATTCTCCAACATGGCAAATGGAATAGAAAGGACAGGCAGGACCGGGACCGGGATAGAGGTCACGATGACATGTGGATACCCGACTAGACCAGATGAACAGCTCACCCTCGACGCTACTCGTCTAGGTGCTAATCCATTCTCTTGTCCGGATCCAGAAACGATGGCAAGAGCTACAGCGAAAGCCAAAGAGTATCTCGCAAACTTGCCTGGGTATACCGCGAATGAAACAAAGGTGAGAGCTGAGCTCGCCGCGAAGCAGGCTGCCGAGCAAGAGGAGCAATCCAGAGCCGAAGCGCGGTGGCGATCGACACCTTGGCCTCTGAAGTCGAAAAACAAGGCTACGTGTTTGAGCGACATACCGGATCCGCCTCCCACGAATGCGACTGACTCATCCACCAATGACCCACCCGTCACTGATAAAACCGCTCCTACTTCTTGGAACGGGTATCCCGAAGAGGTGTGGGTCTCGAGATTGGGAACCGGCAGAGGCGGGGAACCTACAGAGGGGAACGCTCGCAGGATCACGGAAGCATTCTCGATGGCCGAGAGAGTTCGATGGCAACTGAAAAAGACGTTCCCTGACTTGGGTGAGTACAGCTACATGAGCGCAGAGAACAGGCCGAAAACACAACTAACATTACCAGCTGATGGTCCTGCTTTTACCGCATCCTCGGCGCTGGGAGACGCCTACTTGATGGGCAGGGAGCAATTGGACAAGATCGAATCCGAAATCCCTTCCTACCTACTGAAACATGGTATCCAGACCGACTCAGCTGCAGTTGCCACATTGGTCAGAGCGGAAGACAACAGGAGCGCATACAACGGGCAGTCGATCGTTGATTGGGCGCTCAAGCCGAAATGGCTGCCGGGCACCACTGAGAAGTTGACAAGTCTGCAGGGGTTGTCTCGGTTGAGTACTCGAGCGATGTTGGCCAATCAGTTCCGTATGTCTCTTCCTGTCCCATCCTTCATGTATGATGTTGACCGAGTCACAGCCTGCAAAACTCCAGAACAAGCCATGGCCATCAGTACATTCGCTACCGATATAGTGACAGGCCCCGAAATGTCTAAGATCACGGATGTTGACGAGTGGCAGCAGAGATTGGAAGCGATGCAATCTTCTATCGGGAAGAATCTGACGGATGATCCTGACTGGACACCTCAAGAGAGTACCAAGTTGTGATGCATTTCCTGGTCCAGTCTTGGTGGACACATAATTGCTTCCGCGGAACGCGCTCGACCACTTAGTATCTTAGCATTCCTTCAGCCATAAATCATCCTTGTTATTCCACTCAGACTATACACGTACTACATGTAGAATCAAGCAGTCTACACTGGCCTATCTCTCTTGATACCACGAGTCGATTCCTAACGTGTCCCAAGTATGGAGCTCGAGCGACCTCGACCTGTGGCCCAGGAGGAACCAGTTTCGTCACTTCCACCACCACCTGCCCCGTTCCCGACAGAGCAAATTCAGTCCACTCTAGGAGGTCCAGGACAACAGCAAATATCAGTATGTCTGATCCACCAGTCTGGTATTGATCGACAGGACCTGCAGAAGCATATCAGCGCCGTGCAGCGATCATGTGTCGATACCCTCGCCGACATCCTATCGGCATCACCGAATTTTGAAGAGCCCGTAAACTTATCTCCGCAAGATCAAAGACTAGCAGTAGCTCTGACAGAGCTATTGGAAGTCACTTACGACCTCGAATCATCCGATGTAGCTCCTCTACCGGCAGATGAAGGAAATTCGGGAAATGCATTCCAAGCATTGACAGGTCGACTAGAGGATTTGCAGAATGTCTCGCGACCCAGTCCCAGTCTGGCAAGGAGCGAGGAGGGTTCACTGCATCCTAGTATTCTGGCAGTGAGAGAGGATCTCGCCTGGGAGAGGCTGGGGACCCTGAGCAGTGTCGTCGTGGCTTTGATTAGGGAGAAGAAGGAAGCCCAGGCAGCCAAAGAAGCTGGGAAAGATGATCGCGGCCATTCAGCACCATCGCACAAGATACCTGCCACAGACGACGATATGTCACCGCCTCGATACTCGTTGGATGGGCAGGAAGAAGCCGACTTTCAGAAAGGCCCATTACCCGACTATGCCAGTGACCAGCCGACATCCTCAGATGACCAAAAGTCGAAGGAGGCCTCGACTTCTTCACCATCTATCCAATCCACTTCGACACCGAAAGAGAAGATGCTGCTTGAGCTCGACGGCTTGACCGACGCCATCGGCAGGCTACACTCTGTCACTCCACGTCTAAATGACCAAAGGGTCGAAATGAAAGCATCATCCTCGAAAACCCCAATTACTCGTGATCTTCGTGCGAGAGCAGAGAGGGAGAAGATAAGGGAGCTGGAACTTATCTGGGACCAGATAGAACGTACACATGGCAAGCGACGCATGGGGGATGGTCAGAGGGTCGATATGGCCGATTGGAGCGAGAGACGATCTAGACAGGTGAATTTGATTTGATTTGGTAGGACTTGGCTGATTCAGCAGAAAGAAAATTACCTCCAGTCACTGTTTGATAGTGCAGAAGGCAACATATTACGTGATCAAGATTCGACAGCTGGAAAGGTCGACGCTGAACTGGCGAGAGCGAGGGATCTGCGCGATGTGAGTGACTTACAATATGCAGCTGTTTTCTGGCTGACTCGTGAAGCGAGATTTCTTTTTGCGGGACCTGGTTGAACAGTCTGCGACTAGTCGACTAGGTAATCAGGATTCAGACGGTACGAGCCAAGCTGCTGGAGCAGAAGCTAGGGTACGTGACGACTGGCGAGACATTACTAATATCCAGCGCCAGCGCTTCTTTGCCAGTATCATGGATCGCAATCAGAACGGCAGTCTCGAAAGCCAGAATTACCCTCTTACACTGGATGAACGTCTTGATCAGCGCCGTCAAGATTTCTTCACCTCAATAGTCGAGAAGACAGCGAATGGTCGACTGAACAATCAAGACTCAGCACCCACCCCACGTACACATACAGCAGCGACAACTCCCGGTCACCCCGACGAATTAGTCTCTATGACGGACTTTTTCAAGGAGAGGAATCAAGACCACGAGGCATCTGCATCGGTTGCAGCAAATGGTGATACGGATAAGAAAGTAAATGGTTTCGAAAGGATCAAAGGTATGATCCGACGTCGGAGTGCTGGTCTAGGACTCGGGATTAAGGTCAATGATGACCTCGATCTGGCCAATTTATCATATATCGCCGAACATCAGGAAAACCTAAATGTGGTTCAAGTCATGGTTCACGGCGACAAGATGTCGACTTACCCCGAATTATTCATCGAGGCCGATTCCGAGATCAGCACAGAAGCGACTTTGCTCTCGAAGTCTATCTCATCGCAAGCTCGGGTTCAACTCCCAGTCCCTGTCCAAGGCGGCCAAAAGGTAGCACTTGCCGCACCTCATTTCCATCTTGAAGCCAAACTCACTGCCGAACTTGTCGCTCCCTCCGAACCCGTATCATCGCTCAACACAATGATCACCCAAGCCCTCTGTGCTGCCGACTTGCGAAAGATCCAGCCAAGGACGCTATGCTGTACTGCATGCGATCGGGAAATTGCGGGACTCCCTGCGAAATGCGGATTCAAGGATTTACCTTCGGAACACTGGGCGGAAATGATGGAAGTTTGGATGTGCCATTCCGATCCCGGTTTCACTGCTCAGATTTCGGCTCAGACCAAAGATGGGTTCTGGCCTTCCGAAGGAGTCGTACTGGTCGGTGGGTCGTATCTGCTGCTAGCGGATGGGCATGTGAAGAAGCATAATCTTGTTACCGACTCCACAAGCGTAAGTGGCCTCTTTGTCCTCTTCGTGATCTCATTCCTCGTGCTCGACCCTTCATGTTCTCACACGTCGTCTCTGGTGAATGATCTCTTCTCCGTCACCGGGTTTCCAATCATCCTGTTTCATATACATCCGTTTTAGGATGCTTCCCATTCTGACACCCCCAACCCCACGGACTACAAGAAGGTCGTCGTCACTCACTTACTGGCGGCCTGATTCCTACCCTTGTGCCACCGTGCGAAGCTCTAGCAAGTTCCGCTCGGTGGTCACAAGGTGAAAGAGTCAGGCAGGGATGCTTAGCCAAAGAGCAGGCATTCTTATGGCTGATACACCGGTCCTACATTAACATTGAAATTGGCTACATGTCCCGTAGCGCAAGGATAGCAAACTTTGTCTCTCGAAGATCAAAAGAGACGAGGCTACTTTCTTGCTACATCCCCATTCTTCTCATCGATCCTTTCTTAATCCCGTCCATATCACATGAAGCAGTGTGTTTAGTGTTGGTGGCTGATGAGTAGGTGGCCGGCTGGAAGGCTGTTTCTTGTTCGTGTGGCGAGGTGCTGGGGAAACAGAGGGATGAAGACGGGAAACCAGGCTCAGGAACGATGAGGTTCTCGAAATGGTCAATTGCCTTACTTGGTGATCACGATGAAGCGGAAAGTAACGAGTGAGTCTTTCTCTGCTATACACATAGACTGAGCTGATGGCAGACCAATCCGAATCCCGCTATCCGTGTTCGTAGTATCTGACATGCTAGAGCTCGCCCAAGCTCATGCATCTTACCGATTCTCCATAGCGGACGAAACTACTGGCCAGATCAAGCTCTTAATCTGGCTGTTCAACCCCTCGGTCCGAATATCATATAGAAGGGTTATGTCGTATAACCCATCTCCGGCCGGATCTCGAAAGTCCGAAAAGAGGAGATCGTTCGCTTCCTCCAAATCCAGACGGCCGTCTACAACCAGTATCGCATCGACTGGGAATCAAACAATTGGCCCGCATAGTCTGAGGACATCCAAGATCATGTACAAGATCCTAAGTGATGGTGATACGTATGTCCACCCTCTTCTCCATATCGGCTAGAAGCTGATGATAGCCATGAGACTGTACCAGGGTTCGGTTCAGAGGGACAAGTGGAGAGCTTAAGTTATCCAAGTGAAGTATGTGATCGACTGAGGGTGATTTTGAAAGAAAGTAATTCTCTCTATCCAGTAGCAAGGCGGACGATGTCGGTCTTTGAAGTTGGGTTCTTGGAGCGTGTATAGATTAGGCCAGTGGTGAGATCGCCAAAGAGGGGACGTGGGAACGAATAATATGCCAGCTGGTCTGGTTGTTTATAATGCTGTTTATGATCTTTATGCCATGTGATGACTGTGCCATGTTCGTGTTGAAATGATTCCGAGATTAGATTAGAGAACGCGAATCAAGAATCGACTTTCTCCGACCACTGCCTACATTACATGATACCTATTGCCAAGTGCAACAAAGATTGGACGATGCTATCATCATTCGCAAGGGCATCATGCTCCCGTACACGTCTGACAAGCCCAATATTTGCTCGAGCGGCCCTGGCGTCTTGGGCCCTACGCCAACCTCTAGCTTCCTCATCATATCAATTCCGCCAATACACGAGTCCTCCCCCTTCCAAACCTATCGACCCCCACCCGTCCGTCCTCAACGAACTCGCCTCACCCGTTCAGCCCACAGTCCTAGATAAATATCTTCCAAAATGGGCATCAGCCGCCAAACCCTATCTACTATTAACTCGAATAGATAAACCAATAGGTTCATTACTCCTCTACTGGCCATGCGCTTGGTCAATCACAATGGCATCTACAATCAATCATCTACCACCTACTGTTCCATTATTTTACATGGGTTTATTTGGAGTTGGGGCATTAGTAATGAGAGGAGCTGGATGTACTGTTAATGATATGTGGGATGTAGATTTCGATAAAGCAGTAGAGAGGACTAAAGGGAGACCATTGGCTAATGGGGATGTCACTCAATTTCAAGCACTTTGCTTTCTGGGTGGACAATTGGGAGTTGGATTGGTAGTTCTGACTCAATTGAATTGGTATTCGTGAGTCTAGTTTTCTCTTATATCTGTGCGAGACGGAGCTGATATCAGAATCGTGTTAGGGGCCTCATCACTGGGTTTCGTAGCCCTCTATCCACTTATGAAGAGGATCACATATTACCCTCAAGTCTTCTTCTGTACGTCGATTGCCATTCTCGCTGCTAGTACGAAAAACAAATTGATATCCAGCATTAACATTCAATTGGGGAGCAATGTTGGGTTGGTCGGCTGTAGCTGGGGTTGTGGATTGGTCAATCGTGACGCCCATGTACTTTGGTGGAATCGCTTGGGGAATCATGTACGACTTGATCTATGCTCATCAGGTTAGTTCTCTCGTGCCTTCCGAATCCCCAATCGAGATCTGCTCCTACTCATCTATCTTGTCCTCCTCCATCCGGCTCCTCGTCAAAATCCACGATTAGGACAACTGGCCGAGAAGACGATCACCAGGCTAGACGCTGACAGACAGGACAAGAAAGACGACGTCCTAGCAGGAGTCAAATCAATGGCCCTTCGCTTCCCCGACAACTCTCGAACAGTCATCTCAACCCTCTCAGCCACCTTTGTCTCAGCTCTCACATTGACTGGACACCTAGCAGGTCTAGGACCATTATATTACGCCATCTCATGTGGTGGTGCAGCCGCCCATCTAGCTTGGCAGTGTATCACTGTCGATTTCGATTCAAGGGCCGATTGCTGGAGGAAATTCGTTAGTAACGGATATCTAGGAGGACTTATTTGGGCGGGCGTTGCTGCTGATTATATTCAACAGGTTGTTATTCCAGGTACTTATTGATGTATCATTATCACATGCTATCGACTGACATTACTTTCCTGGACTTCCTGAACCTGTCAGCTAGATGCACCAGGTAAGTGACTCACCCCCCATGAATCCCTCGGCTTCTCTCGCTTGGGTATCCCAATCCTGCTTAAAAGCTACGATACCGACTAGAACACCGACGACAAAGACTGCTCATCAGTTATGATTGCTGGAAAGCAGGACTCTGGATATACATATACAGGAGACCAATAACCAGAATGCTCCCCAAAATCGGGATCCACAACAGCCGACCACATCTGCGTATTCGGACGCGTCGGACGTATTGACTTTCCGCTGTAATGTATCCTGACATCAGCTACAATTCCGACCAGTCACTCACATCGATGATATCCCACTGTCTGTCAGCTAAAACCCTAGATGGACAGAGGAAGCGAAAAGAACACAATAACATACGATGGTGTAGAAACAAGACATAACCCCCAAGAACAGAATGAAAAACCTCAAAGCCACACTGGAAGCGACCAACCAACAGATTACGATGATCCCCACGGTAATCAAGATTGAGAACCAGGCTGTCCAGGATTTATATGCCCAATACAGGATGAGGAGCATGAAAAAGCCCAAGACTAGAGAAGCGACTTTGGAGGCGTTTGTGTTGAAACCCTATGATTAGCTCTACCCATGAGAGGGAGCTTACACAACTGATCAGAGCTGCTCCTATCAGGCCTGACCCCAAGTATCCTGCTGGTAATGTGATCTTTCCCTCAGGTTTCGCCTAGGATGTGACCCGGCAAGCTTACGATGGGTACCCCGCCTCGCATCCGTGTTGATCCGCCTTCATTGGGGAATAGCTGATTATGAGCATCACACCGGCGATCAATATGGAGGAATAAACGGGACTCACACTGATATTCTCAATCTTTGCACAAGTGATGACCTGATAATTAGCTTGTTGGCCTTTGAATGTATCAAGCACGACAGCTTACACCAGCTAGCGCGTGACATCTATCGTCAGCTGATTCCTGTAGTTTTGGAAGAGACTGTTCTCACAATTCGTGCATCCCCACTGTCTTCTCATCAGCACCGATCTTGTGGAGGACATACGAGGAGTTTAAATGGGTATATGAGGTAATGGAGATATGGCACTAAGTGTCAGCTTCGCTCAAGGTTTAGTATAGGGGGTGACTTACTATACCTGCCTTCAATACGTCGTCACTTTCCTTATGCTTACCACTATCATAAGCCTTAGCGACGACGACATCAGACGACCCACTACTACAGTCATCAGCTTCGCCCCTCTGCCGAGTAAAGGAAACTTACATATTCCGATCGCCACCACATAAGATGCAGCCACTATCAACGTCACGCTGTCATTAGCCATGTCAAACGGTTCAATAATTCTGAACGACGTGACCGAGAAATGTGAGAAGGGGGATGAGGAGGCATACCGCTGTGTAGGATTGATCCGTAATGCTTCTACCACAGCTCTCTTTGGGATATAATTTAATGCTACCGAATCAATATCGGGCGGAGTGGGTGCCATTGCTTCTAGGTAAAGGGTGGTGATATAGGTGACTCGACAAGGTCTTCTGAGTATCGCTTGGTGTGTATAAGCAGTCAAGTATGGATTATAGAATGATGGTGCTTCACGTGATGATGAGAAAGAGAGAGAGAGAGTGAGTAATAAAGCCGATCGAAAGGGAGCTATGTCAACGTTGAATGATAATCTACAGTGAGTACAGAATAGAACATGCTGCGCCAAGCACAACACAATATGTGTGTATTCCATGAGTGTCATCCCCAAATATATGCATATAAGACAACCCTAAACCTCATCAGGAGCAAGCATGACTATACATCAGCACAGCCTCATCACACCCGAAGACCGGCAAAAGACTTACGTTCAGGTCGGACACGCTTATCGAATTCCTCTGCTGATAGGAGACCAGATTCAAGGGTTGATTCCTTCAATCTTACCCGTCAGCTAAGATGTCCGCTCATATCGGGAACGAGACTCGTCGTGATGGACTTACGTGATACCCTTCTTGTGTGCATTCTTTGCAATGGCAGCTACATCATCGTAACCAAGGACAGAGTTGAGGCAGGTAGCCCTGAAGTTGTCAGTTACACTTCCTGGGCGAACCTGTAATAAGCTAAGCTCACAGCATCAAAGACTCGTTCATGATCTTTTTGATCTTTTCCTCGTTTGCCTTGATTCCAACCACACAGTGAGCAGTGAAACTCCTAGCTCCATCGGCGAGGATAGTGATGGATTGCAAGAGATTCTTGATCATGACTGGCTTGAAGACGTTGAGCTCGAATTGACCATATGATCCAGCGACAGTGATGGCAGTGTGATTTCCCATGACTTGACATGACACCATGGTGAGGGCTTCACATTGGGTTGGGTTTACCCTGATGTTAGCAGCCCGCTTCGGGCCATCTGAGTGCCATTATGGATGGGAGGGACTCACTTTCCAGGCATGATTGACGATCCGGGCTCGTTCTCTGGTAATTCCAATTCTCCGAGACCACATCGAGGTCCAGATCCAAGGTATCGTATATCATTAGCAATCTTCATGAATGAAACTGCGATAGTGTTGAGTGCTCCGGATGCCTCAACGATAGCGTCATGAGCTGCGAGTGCTTCGAACTTCACGTCAGGGACCAGTCTATACAATCACTCAGGAGCATACCTTGTTTGGGGCGGTGATGAATTTGTGTCCAGTGATACTAGAGATTTCATCGGCGACCTTGACATCGAATCCAGCCTTGGTGTTTAAGCCCTGGCGGTCAGTTGAAATCTCATTAAATATTATTGCAGTGAATCAGGACTCACGGTACCAACAGCGGTACCTCCCTGAGCAAGCATGGACAGATGCTCCAAAGTACTCTTGGCCCTAACGATACTCCTATCCAACTGACAGACATAACCACTGAATTCTTGTCCAAGAGTAAGGGGGGTAGCATCTTGTAAATGGGTTCGACCGATTTTAACGATATGTTCGAAAGAAGCTCGCTTGACTTCTAGTGCGTCTCGGAGTTCGGTGAGAGCGGGGATCAAGGATTCGTTGATTTCGCATACTGCTGCAATGTGCATTGCGGTAGGGAATCTGATGTCAGCCACTGTTCATCCCCTTCGGCATTGGTTGTTGTCGACCAGCGAAGCTTCTTAGCGGAAGACCTGGACATGGACATGGACATGGATATGATGGACTCACGAGTCATTAGAAGATTGACTCATGTTGACATGATCATTAGGATGAACAGGTTTCTTGGACCCCATCTCTCCACCCATCATTTCAATAGCTCGATTACTGATAACCTCATTAACGTTCATGTTGGTCTGAGTTCCAGATCCAGTTTGGAATACGACCAAAGGGAATTCGTCCATGCTGATTTTACCGGAAATAACTTCATCGGCTGCTTTTCGAATATGATCTGCGACATTCTTGTCGAGGCCATATGTCTCGTTGACTGTTGCTGCTGCTTTCTTGAGGACACCGAAAGCTTTAATGAGAGGTTGGGGCATTCGTTCTGCTACTCCACCTAAACAAGTCAGCGACTGAGTCTGAGGCTGGCGAGTCGACAAAGCCGGCGGAAGATCGTGATGCCTGCCTGCTGTTAGAGGGATTAGGACTAACCGATTTTAAAGTTCCCCCTACTCCTCTCTGTTTGAGCTCCCCAATAATGTTCTCCAGGAACCTCGATAGGTCCGAATGTATCCTTCTCGACTCGTACATTAGAAGCCATGTTGATTGATGATACACCAAAAGCACGTCTCGCAATGAATGTAGTGGTAGGTTGAATCTGTCGTCGAGCAAGCTACGGGTAAATAAGAGCCGGTTTCCATGTACAATATATGTCAAGATAAGAGACAAGAAAAGGGGACATACGCTTGATGCCGATCTGATAATAGATGTACGAGGGATCATATCCTAGCTCTTGATAGCTGTTCTTGGCTATGAGTACTAGAGTATCGTATATGTATAAGGTGACTGACTGGCTGACTGACTTTCTTGGGCCCCTATTGTGAGCGGGTATATTCGGCCGGGGAATTTCGGGCATTACGAGTACTACAGACAGTTATTAGGCACGAGGACGCGACGCGACTGGTTTCTGTGCCCATCACTGTAAAGTACCTCTACTTTTGCTTGTGCTTGTGCTAGTGTTTGTGCTCAGAGGCAGTCATGTCCAGGTAAGTTATCGACTGATGGAGGAGAGACTAGCTGATATCAGACCACCAGTGACATATGGGAGATCCAGACCTGTACCCACCCAATCATCTTCATCTATCATATTCGACCTAACCCCTCCCACATCACCGCTCATCACTCCACACGCATCCTCAGATGATCATATCGATGTACTCCCAATACACACTCATTCTGGCAAAGAAAACATCTCACCTCGGAAACCAACCCAAGCGACACTTGGCAATTTCTTCAATTTACCAAAGAAGCGTCCCTTCCAGCTCCAAAGTCAAACTACATCCGAGAAAGAGCAGAAAGAAAAAATTGTAAAGAAAGCCAAAGACAATGGGCATGGATATCGACAAATGCACCTAACCCATCTCCCACTACTTCATACATGCCCACAATGCTTGATGTCGTATGTGAGAGGAGGGGATGATGAGGGATTACACGAGAAACATCATGCTAGGGTTACAAGGGGTATTATATGGGATGGACTGGGAAGGGGAAAGAAGCGTGTGAAAGCCAAGGTCACGGTAAATCAGGTAGATGATAAAGGATGGAGAGTGATTAGGGAGAATGTACCGTTTGGAGACAAAGGCAAAGGAAGGATTCTAGTAGTGGATGGTTCATACGGCGGAGCAAAGGTATGTCTCCAGTCATACGATTCATCATGAGTGACGCATATTAATCGAGAAGCTAGACGATATCCTGAAAACGATCGACACAGTCCTTTCGTCCCCACCACTTCCACCAGCAATCGTGGATCAATGCAAGATCTTCCTCTTTACCACAACATCTCCTCCACCTGGTCGTCTGAAGCCTGGACAAAATAAAGGCGCACCGAAAGAACGGGTAGTTTCAGTCGTTGTCTCCCAACCGATCAAATGGGCTATGAAAGTATTGAGATCTAATGAGAATGTGAAACGGGGGAGTATCGTTGATTCAGGAGAAGGAGTCTTGTGCGAGTAAGTCATTATTTCCAAGATTGAACGTGAGCGAAAGAATTGATATAATAGCTCTACACCATTGCCGACGCCTTTGGGAATTCACCGCCTCTTTACGATCCCAACATACCGATATCTAGGCCTTGCTAAGCTCCTCCTAGACGCTTCATGCGATTATACGGTCCCTGGAACTCACTTTGATCCGACACAGGGACAAGTAGCATTTTCACAACCGACAAATAGTGGGCGGATTACAATGGAGAAATGGGGAAAGAGGGAGGTTAGGGTTTTCGTGGATGATGAATCTCAGCTCTAGGCCCGAGGCCAAGGCGGGCCGGTTGTCGACATACAAGTCGAAGAATGGGCTTGAATTTGGGAGAATGAGCAGAAACAAGCAGGAAGGGGGGGCACCAAATGCTAATGGGATAAGGCTCGCGACCCGGGGATGTACAGTCCAAAAGTCTCAGCCAGCACCTGCTATGCTTCAGTTGTATATAAATCGATCTTTCTCATACCATATATTATGAGACGCTCTTAATCGTTTTGTATTATTCATTACATGCCATGCGATATATACCATGCCTAATCAGGCGAGCTCATACCATAGTGCCCACTGGTAATCCTGTCCGTTTGAGTATCTACACCCCTCTGATCCTCTTTGGTAATCTTTCCCGTCCATATCTACTTCTTATCACCCTTTGCTTCTATTCCATCAGCTTGAGCCCGATAGAGACTCTACAGCTGAACTTACCTCTCCTCGTAGCATCCTCTAATAACGTCGTATCCACATTCCTAGCTGCCATCTTTACATATCTAACTACTGATCCTCGGATAAAGCAATTCTTGACCGCCATCTGATCATCAGCTTCCCTTACCCTTAGTTCAACCACTGCTCTCCACTGATCCGGGATCTCCCTTGAATTCTTTGGTTTCTCCGTGACGAGACTTCACTCGCTCCAGGTCGATTTCCCCTCTTCAGAATCCCTTATCATGATTCTCGGCCTCACATTCACTACTTCAGGACTTCAGGCAGGCATGATCGAGAGGAATGGGTAAGAGGGGACTTACCATATGAGGATGTCTCTCTGGATCATCTACTTGAATACCATCTAAACGGATATTTAAGAATCTATCATCAGCATTGGCATCATCAACAGCCTCAGTGCCTCTAGGCGAGGCGGCAAGAGAGATGAGGTGTCTGCATGAACTGAGGTAAGGAGACAGACATACTGATCAACAGACTTCAATGTTCCCGTTATACTCAGATCATTCTTGAGTTCAACAGTGATAACCTGATCCGTCAAGGTCTTGAAGAATCTGTCATCATCAGTTACTCCCCTTTCCAAGCACAGCGAAGGGTCGAGGGAACATACGAGAAGAATAACTACATCGTCAGCTCTATTCCCAAGTATATCGTTGGACAAGGTAGCTCACCATTCTGTTTCTGCCTTGCTGGTACTGATACTGATATTGATGCTTGCACAAGTAACTCTAATTGAATGTCTGATGCATCGTTGTTATCGGTGGTCATAATTAAGTTTCACCTCTCTGTGATGCGGGGCACTCGACGGAATTTCAGATGAATCAACTCAACTACTCTTACTCTGGCCAACTACCGCGACAAGCCACGTAACCAGCGGTACGATAATGGCCAGCATGACACCATATACAGCAGAGGCAGGACCATCGACTATCCCTCTATACCTCATTAATGGGGTTGCTACAATCTGGGATGCACAAAGTATGTCCCCCTTTCCCCCGGACTATCTCTCCAGCCGTAGCACTGAGAGTGATACCTTTCTTACACTCGCCCGGCATAAGAACGAGGACATGTATGAATGAAACGAGAAGTGCTGATGAATAGCTGCCGCTACACTGCACTGCCAACATGACATCTCTGGCCTGAGGGTCGGGACATTACCAGGTGTATCTCAACAAAATGGGTTCCTAGGTCTCCCAATGACATTGATGCAGGAAGAAACCGCCCATCTAGTGAAGACCGGTATGTTCTGCTCCTAACCTAAATCTCCCATATCCGCTTCACCTTACCCCGATCCCTTCGTCAGCCAAGACCAACACTTACAAAATAGGTATATGCCACCTAGTTACTGTCCCACCCCAACCCAACCTCTCAAATCCAACACAGATCGAACACCAAAAAACCCTTCGAATCGCCAGGATACAAAATCTAGAAAGGATAGCCAGGGAAGAAGCAGAGAGGAACGCAGCGGCCGCAAAAGAAATGTTTGCTAAAGGTGGGGATAAAGCTAAAGCAAAGAGGGAAGAGAGGGCTCGATTGAAGGCTGAGGCGACCAAGGGGAAGAGCAAGAGTCTTGGTGAGGGGGATAACTTGTTTACTCCGGATAGCCCAAGTCCATCCACGTCTACATCGAATATTGACTCGAAGTCAAAGGATACGAACCCGAAATCGACCAAACAACCACAAACCCAAACACAAGCTCCGGCACCAGGATATTTCCATACAGTCCCCTCCCTACCCCCAATCCTCCCTTCAAGCACCACAACATTCACATACCCAAGCACACCACAACAAAAAGCGAATCTCCAAACCTTCTCCACTCTATCTTCATTACAATATAGAATGGGTCTAGGTCCTAGATTCGGAGGCGAATATCTGATTTACCCAGGTGATTATTTGAGGTATCATGCTCATTTTACTTCTCAGGTCGTTAGGGATGATGAACCGATTAGACCTATGGAGATTGTTGCATGGGGAAGATTGGGGACTGGGACTAAGAAAGCGGGATTGATTTGTTGTGTAACCAGCGAGTCTAGCGAGAAAGGAGAACAAGATGGACCAGAGGATGAGGAGAAAGGTGGAGTCGAATTCTATAGTTTAGAATGGGCCAACTTTGGGTAGTATTGCGCGATATCATGTAGGATAGGAAAACATGAAATTCTGGAGCATCACCATATCGCCTCTTTCCGATGACTCCCCCATGTCTCCTTGACGGCTAGCTACTTTCTTGGCTGTTAGAAGAATTCTCACCTTCGGTCAATTTCCTACAGCATCTGATAACGTGACAAGAAAACACACGAGACGTTTGCATGCGATATACTAGGAATGAATCAAGTGACGATATATACATGATATGAATTTGAAATAGGAAATACGAAATAGGAAATAGGAGAAGGAAGCAGTCGATCGATAGACAGAATTGGGTCGATTCGGCCAGAGTCGGGTCACTGTAGCCCAGACCCCGAGTGAAGATATTGTATCGGGAGGATGGTGGAGATTATAGATCATTGAAATATGGGTGTTGAAGTGCTCGTTTCGCTAGCCGTCAGCTTCGACCACTCCCTCGATTCCCATCTTTGTTCCCTTCTTTTACGAAAGGAAGTAAAGAAAGAGGAAGAGGACAAAGAAAGAAAGCACAACTCACCAGACATCCGATGAGCAGGATCGTAAATCAACATTGAAGCCAATAATTCCAATCCATCTTTATCCAATCCCCTAATATGCGAAGGAAGGGGTGTACCTGACCATTTTGGGAATGTTGCTTTAAAGTCTGGTAAACCCGTGACTCCTGGCCAATTATCTTCGTCGGGGGTTCCTAGTATTCTGACAAGTCAGCCAAGCTGACGCAGAGAAGGTGACAGGAGGGTAGCCTAGTCGAGGCCATCAATAGTATGATACACATATTCCTACTGATATCCCAAATCGTTTGTGAACATCCAGGAGGAGAAGAAAGAAGAAGGAACCCTTGTTGTCGGGCGTGGAGAGTAAGCCTCGTCGACATACCTAAAGATCTTGAAAATCTCATCAATCTCTGAATCTCCAGGAAACAAAGGTTGTTTCATAGCCATCTCTGCGAAAATACACCCAACACTCCACATATCGATGGCGGTTGAATAATGTCTTGAACCCAGTAAAACCTCTGGGGCACGATACCATAGGGTTACCACCTGAGTACGAGTTAGCTTATTTGATGGATAATATAATGGTGATTTTGATTTACCTCGTGGGTGTAGGTTCTTAGCGGAATACCGAATGCTCGAGCGAGACCGAAATCTGATTGTCAGCTCATGGCAAGATGAGGAGGCCAGGTTTGCCCGGGCCTAGAGCACCTGTCGGTATGTGACTTACCGGCGATCTTGAGATTGTTTTGGTTGTTGATCAACAGATTCTGGGGTTTTAGATCACGATGTAGTACACGATGCGCGTGACAGTAATACAACCCTTTTAATAATTGGAGATTGAATCTCTGATTGTCAGCGAGTCTCGAGCGAAGGGGAGGAGTGATCGTGCGGAACAATAATTCAAACGATAGCGAACAGGGGATGATCAAGAATGGACTCGGGTAGTAGCGACAAAGGGATGGATTCATTGGAGTAAGAGGGAAATGTGATGTGGCATGGTCCTGACGGACTCTGGCCTTCACGACGCAATGCCCTATCGGATAAAGAAATGACTGACCTTGACAATACCAGGTGCCAAACCCTCTTTACCTCCGTGTGTATCCATGTATTTCTTTAGATCACAATCTAGGAATTCAAATACAAGGTATAATTTCGAATCGGAATGCACGATATCGAGTAATCTGTGGGTAGATTAGCTCATATTCAATGGCAAAGCGAGGGACTGTAAGGACGAGAGACGAGCAGCTAGACTATGGTGTGGTTGTGAGGATGGGGATACTGATAAACGAGCTGTAGCCAATGTAGTCGAGAGACGAGCGTGGCTACAGCCTGAGTGAATGGTAGGTGATGCCTCATCTCTCGTCACAGACGCTGGAGGCTATACCAGGTAGAGCAAGACAAAGAGCAAGACAAGAGGAAGACAAGATCTAGAGCACTCACTTGACGATATTGTCATCCTTGCTCAACTCCTTCAATAAACTAATCTCCCTGATACTAGTACTAGGTACACCCTCATCTTCAGCTTCTAATCGAATCTTTTTAAGTGCGACAAAATCGTTGGTACGTATATCCTTGGCTTTATAGACTACTCCATATGTTCCTTATCATCAGCCCAGCATCAGAGATTGAGTGATCATCGAAGCAAGGCGAGCTAAGTGAGAGAATATAGACTTACCTTCTCCAACTTTCTCCAACTTTGTGTAATTCTCCAATGACGCCATTTTCGTTCACCTCGAGTGGCGGTAGAAGCTGCAGAATGGACAGAATGTACCGATGACAAGACGCGAGAAAATGGGACTGTCGAGTATGTATAGTATGGTATGTATGTATGAGACCCTTTGGAGTGCGATATGGAGTACCGAGGTAAGTTGGTTGATTTCTGTCGCGTCGCGTTCACTCTACACTCCAAGGGATGAAACGGAAGTAAATCAGTAGTCACCGTGGGAATGTAGAGTCAAGTGGAGGTGGTCCCCTGTCTGTGTATATCCTATTGAGCAAGTTTTTCAGCACAGACCGATATAAGTACACTGTACACCTTACCATCGAGGTAGATTTAATATGCCAGCATACGTTCCGCCTTCAAAACGGCCCGGGCTCGTCCCCAAAGAAACCGATACACCCCCTTGGTCACGCCCGCCCAGGTTCAAAGTCGATACCATAGAAGACCATTTACGACGGATTGAATCGATATTCAGTACCTGCCAACAAGGGACTTTCAATTATTTCTCTTATCCCGGTATACCGACACCCGATAAACAGCCAGGAGTCGAGATTGATCCATCAGAAGAAGAAGAGAAGGTGTTCCCTACCCATCCTCTAGGTCATCTGATAGCGTACATCATGCTCTTCCCCCGCGCACAGCCATTATGGGATACTGGAGCCGAGCTATGGTCTCATACCGGATCGGAAATGATGGTTGGAGATTGGAAGGGTGACAAGATCAATTTTGAAAGACCTATTCCAGTATTTACAGGAGCTTCTACTAAGCGCGACCGCTTCAGCTTTATTGGATGGTGGTATGTCCATTCTGCCTACGTGAAAGTTCCCGCTAATAGATAGGCAAATGAATGCTCTGAGGGAAGTAGAGCCAAATTCACCAGAACTAGCAGATCTGCTAGAGACGAAAGAACGTGCGAAAGGTATGTCTCTCAACCAAGTCCTTCGCTTGTTGCCTGCTCGGCAACCTCAGTCATGAGGCTGATGGGCAGCATATCAAGGAGGTCGATCAAAAGGCGCATGGAACGCGGCCCTATCTGAGAGATGGGTGAAAACTCGCTTTACGCCGGTTCCAGAATCCCACGAGAGGTATACGGAATTAGTGGACCCGTCGACATTGGGCGCCGGGGAAGGGGCCAAGTTGTTATTGAGTGTGGGCGGATTGATGGAGAAGCTGAAAGTGCTCGAGTCACTTGAGAGCGAGTCAGCGAGTGGAGTCCAGGCATCTGATAGGGAGGTGGTTAGCACCGAGGAGCCCGGAAGAGCCGTTGAGGCCGAAGTGTGATTTTTATCCATTCAACGATTTTGAAATCGGAGAACTGTAGAGCTGTAGATATGATGAGGAGACGAAATGAAACGAAACGAGATGATATGATTATAGACATGCAGTGTAGTATAGCGATACATCTTATGTATATATACACATATAATTGGCATTTGCACATGTACTGGCGGTTTCCTACCCATTCTGCCTCGCAGAAACAAGGAATACAGCAACGGACCTATGTGGCTTTGCCGCACGGTGCCACCGTTGCAAGACTCCTAGAACTCGTCCGCTCGTAGACCTTTACGCATCCTATGTGATCAGTACTTCACTCTGCCATCGGTTATGTCTTCTCACTTGTATTCTACCATCAGCTCAGCCCGCCCAACAAAAGCATCACGAGACTCACTATACGGTACCCCAGCCTTCAATCTCTCCTCGGGGGACCTAGGAACACCATGCCCAACCCTAGCTTTGCCCTTAGCCTTTTCGCTAGCTTCCCTCAAGTTGACTTTCTCCTCCTCTTCTTCCGGTAATCGATTCGGACTACCTCGAGGTGGTCTAGTATCTCCTGCAGACATCACTTCTTGGGACGGGTGTGGTACTGCATGAGTCGAGACTGGTCCTTCTCCCTCTGCATGGGCGTGTTCGTCAAGTGGGTCTGCTGCTGGGTGATCTGATCCTAGATCGGCTGTTTGAGGTAGTCCTTCGAATTCTCGCTCGCGGGAATCTTCTTCATCCTCGATATGCTGGTGATCTGTTTGTTAGTGATGTACATGATGGAGAAGTAAGTCGATATAGTGTGGGGATCGAGATCATTCATCACAATATACAAGGATGATGGGGTAGGAAGTCCCTCCGCAACATGGTGGGGTTACGCAATTGAGAGATAGAGCTCACGTCTGAAATGCTCGATATCTGGTTAATCAGCTTAATAACATCGAAGGACAAGAGGGAGCTCACCTTCAGGATGATTGTACGCCTCATCAGTCTGAGTCTCCGGTGTAGAGTGATACAACTGTCATTAGCAACATCTCAATCTCGGTATCAGAATCACGAACCTCTTCATGATGTAAGAAACTACAATTCAGCTATCGTTCCAGACAGATTGACCAACTTACTATTCCGATTCTTCATCATAATGATCTACCATCAGTACTTACTCCCTCGATAAAGATAAAAAAGGCTCACGTCCTAGATCCTTATAACCCTCGAAACTGGGTAGACCCTCCATACCTCCAGCAACAAATTCAGCTTCACTGATCTTTCCTACCCATCAGCTCTGTCACACTGACCTACCCCTTCCATCAGGAAGGCTTCAATCAAGGCAAAAGACAACACCAGCGATCTAGACGTACCATCCTTATTCGTATCCAATTTCTCCAAGACCTTCTTGACAACCACATCGGCCCTTGAGTCCACATGATCACTTGGCATTTTCCCCTTGACAGAATGATGATGTAAACCATAAACGGCTTGGATTTCAGGTTCATCCCATGATCCATCTGAGTTCAAATCGTGTAGTGCAAAGAATGAATCGAGGTCGAATGAATCGATATGATGTTCTGTGTGCATCTTCAATCAGCTCATTCACTCATGGACATTGATGTAGACAGACTGGAAGGAAGGTGCGGGGACATAACTTACATGACGCTCCGCATATGACATTCCAATATCCTCATCTGATAAATCGAACGAATGGTCCCCGTGCGCTTCGACCAGCGTCAGAAGCAACATGCAAGATATTGTTAAGCGCATTATACTGAAAGTCTAACCAGGTCAAGCTAGATATGGGGGGAAGTACGGGTAGTTTACGCTGAGCTCAGACACTCATCAATGGGTTGGACGCGGCGAGATGATCGAATTTGAATCCGTCCAAGAGGAACGTTATTCCAGGACGCGTCCGTAATTTGCGGGCAGTCGGCGGTATGGATTCATACTCTTTGCAATCTGCGCCTCGCAATCTGCGTCGTGCAATCTGCGTCTTGCCTTCATGATATACTTCAACCTTTCCAAAGGTCTCCACTTCCGACGTATTCGAGAGCCGTAGCCGCATCTACTGGCTGACCGGTCACAATCGCTGCAGTGTCACCAGCTAAGACAAGTCTAGAGGCGCAACTTTGCAACGACAAGATTCTGGAGGCGCCGTTTCCTGTTCCAGCGTCCGTCGGAGAGGGCAAGCCTGTTTCCATGAAAGGATCAATGGCACCTCATCGGTCTTACACCAGAATCGCAAGATTCGCCGCGATCCTGGTCGCGCTGTTTATGGCTGCACACTACTTCTCTTGGGTTTCAACGAGTAGCACGCCCACGAAGTTGACCAGCTCGCCGGTCGAGCTTCTCGCTAAACCGCGGATCAACGACGCAGGGCAGGAGTACTTCGAATTTGATCCCTTTGAGCTGCCGAGATTGCTCTCCCCAGGTGAAGACGCCCCAGAGCCGGGAAATCTGAGGATTGCGGTGCTCGAACACGCGCTTTTCCATGACGGTGAGCAGACTTGGGCGTCTGTCGGACGAGTGCGCAGGCTGACATTATGATAGAGGTGGTTGGTGCGCTAATCAAGACGCTGGAGGACATCGGGGCCAAATATACAGTATATCGTGAGTGTAGCGCTCAATTCATAGAGGACCTCTAACAGCAGGCGACTCATGGCGCTGGCATTTCGACACAGTCCTCAAGTCCTTCCTTCCGAATCTCGCGAAGCCTATCAACAGAAACGACTTTGCAACGCACGCCAGACAAGACAAAATCGATGTCGTCATCCACACATCATGCGACTACAAATGGCGGGACCGTATACCCAAGTGGGTTACTGAGGCGTTCGAGATCAATCACAGAATGCACGTTCTTTGTATACAGCACGAGCTGGAGAATCTGTCGGTTAAGGAACGAGACGCATGGAAGGAGGTCGCGGACGAGAACAGATTCTCGCTTATGACGCTTAGTACGCATACGAGCAAGGAACTCTCGCGTTATGTCATGAAGTGGGAGTATGAGACGGGGGACCCTGCTTGGCGGAATGTCAATGTCGACACGCTTATCCCGGTACGCGGAGTCACTTGTCTTTCCACGTCTCAACAGTGTAGCGAGCTCATGCCAGATCTTTCCGGTTAACCCCGACTTACTCGGGACTCATGCCAAATTTGACGTTGTGTCGAGCTCCAATGCCAAGACGGGCGCTATACCCTCGCGATTGGCAATCTTGGGGAATGTCGTGCCGTGGCGGCGGAACTTCCAGGCTGTCATCACCCACCTCCACATCGCTATCAAAGGTGAGTTGAAAATGACACATCTCCACGCATACTCCCAGACGTGGGATTTGGGCACAGCTCATACCAGGCAATCCATCAGCGTGGGGTTACATGTTCGACGCCTCTAGCGCAAGGTATATCCCGATGCCGGACTCCCAGACACCGCCCGTGACGTTGCATTTGGTGGGCTCCAAGCCTGAGAACGTGGACCTCAAGATCCCTCTTGAGATCATGGACGTCGTCACTCTTCATTCGGGGCTAGAGTACGACGACTTCTACGCACTCATCGCTACCATGTGTGTCACCCAGATCTCCCGAGAATATGTCCGACACAGCTGATGATAGGGACCTGATCCTGCCCGCTTTCGTCGACTTTGTTTACGTGGACCACAAGCTATCTTCGGCCATCCCGGCGGGAATTATATCTAGGGTGCCAATCCTCGCAACGCCCCTCCTGCTCGAGGCATACGCATTCCTTCGCCCGCCGGCGCTAGTCCTCCATCCATCTTCGATGTCCGAAATCGAAGCAGTCCGGCTTCTACGCGCCAGGCAAGATCCAATGGCTGGTGAAGCCGTTGCACTGCCAGGTTACACGCCTTATCAAGGGGCTGCGTCGCCCGCTGAATGGGACAAATACCATCAAAAGCTGTATGATGCGAATGCGCGAGTGATGCGAACTCTTCTGCAGCGCATCCGCCAGCGTGGAGTAGTGCAAGCTGGAGGGGCAGAAGCTGGAGACGAGACCTTGTGAGTTGCATCAAACATGATCGATGTGATGTGTA
>Ga0308160_10002126_pt1 | contig 24860 bp, 20 predicted proteins | sample PhyFR1_FD_201036 | JGI IMG/M metagenome (GOLD analysis project Ga0308160, IMG submission 201036) | Phyllosphere microbial communities from UC Gill Tract Community Farm, Albany, California, United States - DLSLF.R1 | ecosystem: Host-associated > Plants > Phyllosphere > Unclassified | place: USA... | reverse complement strand
CCAATTCGTCCTCTGCCTTATCTACCGCCGTATATGCTGCACAGTTGATTACGAATTCTGGCTGCTCCTGGGCAAACAGGGCTTGCAATCCTTGTACGTTAAGGATATTGGCGCCTTCTTCTACGGGAAAAGCAATATGAACAATGCCTTGTTGTTGCGCTACCGTTTTTAGACAAGTGCCCAATTGGCCGGAGGCACCAAATACTAAAATTTTACTCATCAATTAAGCGTTAATGGAATTTAAAAATGGCAGGATTTCATCTTTTTCCGAAACTAATAGGCGATCCGCTGGAACCTGCCAATTTATGTTTAAATCCGGATCAGCATAGTGCAAACCACCTTCAGAATTTTTGTTGTAATAATTATCACATTTATAAAAGAACTCTGCTTGTTCAGAAAGCACCACAAAACCATGTGCAAATCCTCTTGGGATAAAAAACTGCAATTTGTTTTCCTCGGATAACAAAACACTGAAATGTTGTCCATAAGTAGCAGAACCTTCACGAAGGTCTACAGCAACATCAAGTACTTCTCCTTTTAACACCCGAACCAATTTAGCCTGAGCATGTTCATTTTTCTGAAAATGTAGACCACGCAATACCCCATAGCTGGAAAAGGATTGGTTATCCTGCACAAAATGGACATCCAGGTTCAAGGCTTCATTAAATCGAAGCTCGTTGAAGCTTTCAAAAAAATGACCACGTGCATCAGCATAAACTGCAGGCTTTAAAACAAAACATCCATCAAGCGGCGTTTTTGTAACTTCCATGTGAGAATTAAATAAAAATGAAATCAAATATAGGTGAAAATGGCTTAAAAGGTTAAATATATGGCAGTTTTGGTCTTTAATTCATTAAGAATTAATCCATATTATGAATATATTTGCACAAATAACAACAACTTATCACAGTATTAAGATGTAGGTATTTCCTAAAGGTTAATATATCTCAATATCTGTGTTTCTCGTAGGAACAACTTCGTACGAAGATGGCATCGATCAAATCAACAAAAAATAAAATATAAAAGTTCGTACATGAAGAAAGCTTTAATTACAGGAATTACGGGCCAGGATGGCGCGTATTTAGCAGATTTACTTTTGAAAAAAGGTTATGAGGTACATGGCATCAAACGCCGTTCATCCTTATTCAATACGGACCGTATTGATCATCTTTACCAGGATCCGCATGAAAGCAATTTGAAGTTCGTACTTCATTATGGGGATTTAAGTGATTCAACCAACCTGATCCGTATTATCCAACAAGTGCAACCTGATGAGATCTATAACTTAGGCGCAATGAGCCATGTGCAGGTAAGTTTTGATACCCCAGAATACACTGCAAATGCAGATGGTATTGGTACCTTAAGAATCCTGGAAGCGATCCGGATTTTAGGCTTAGTGAATAAGACTAAAGTATATCAGGCCTCTACTTCAGAATTGTATGGCTTGGTACAAGCGGTTCCACAATCGGAAACTACCCCTTTCTACCCACGTTCACCTTATGCAGTTGCTAAAATGTATGCTTACTGGATCACGGTTAACTACAGAGAAGCATATGGTATGTTTGCTTGTAACGGTATTTTATTTAACCATGAAAGTCCGTTAAGGGGTGAAACCTTTGTAACCCGTAAAATCACCAGGGGTACTGCAAAAATCGCTTTGGGTATGCAAGATAAATTATACTTAGGAAACCTTGATGCAAGAAGAGACTGGGGCCATGCTAAGGATTACGTTGAAGCCATGTGGTTAATTTTACAACAGGAAGTGCCAGAAGATTTCGTTATCGCTACAGGTGTTACCACAACTGTAAGGGATTTCATTCAAATGGCATTTGGTCAGGTGGGCATCGCTTTAGCATTCACAGGTGAAGGTGCTGATGAAAGAGCAACTGTGGTATCCTGCAGTAATCCTGAATACCAGGTTGAGATTGGAAAAGAAGTTGTTGCTGTAGACAAACGTTATTTCCGTCCTACCGAGGTTGATTTATTGATCGGTGATCCAACAAAATGTAAACAAAAACTAAACTGGAAACCTAAGTATGATTTAGCAGGTTTAGTTGAAGATATGATGAAGTCGGATGTTGAACACTTCCAAAAAGAAAGAATGCTGAAAGAAGCAGGATATTCAGTAAAAAATCAATTCGAATAATGCCTTTAACGCTCAAAAAAAGAAGGATTATCTCTATTAATGTATCAACTGGCAGTTACAAACAATTTGTAACTGCCATTATTGACCGTGCAAAAAGCAAGGTTTCATCATACGTATGTGTGGCCAATGTCCATATGTTATTAGAAGCCCATAGTTCAAGGCATTTTAGAAAAATTGTAAATAGTGCATTTATAACAACCCCTGACGGTATGCCCCTCGCTAAAGGATTCAAAGCACTGTACAATTACCATCAAGAAAGAGTTGATGGAATGAGTTTGCTTCCAAGTCTTTTAAATGAGGCTGAAAAAGAAAATATTTCTGTTTTTTTTTATGGTGGCACCCAAGAAATGCTTAATAAAGCTATAAATTATATAAACGTGACTACACCGAATTTAAAAATTGCAGGTGTTTATTCTCCTCCTTTTCGCACCTTAACTGATAAGGAGATGGAAGACATGGCTGAGACAATCAATAACAGCGGGGCAAATTTAGTTTTTGTCGTCTTAGGTTGTCCAAAGCAAGAAATATGGATGTATAATATGAAAGGTAAAGTAAATGCAACCATGATCGGTATAGGTGGAGCTCTGCCAGTTTTAGTAGGGGATCAAAAGCGAGCACCAATATGGATGCAAAAAAACAGCTTAGAGTGGCTATTTAGACTCCATCAAGAACCACGAAGATTATTTAAGAGGTATTTTAAAACAAATAGCCAGTTTTTATATTTGGCTGCAAAAGCAAACTTGAAGAAAAGGTTTAGAAATTTTTAATATCATCAATTTTTGACAAAATATGAGTAGTACGTGAACTGCGTCAGTTTTAAAAGTTCACGCACGCAACAAAACTTATCTTTCCTCTCACCGAATTAATATATTATTAAGACAATGCCAGTCGCCAATAATAGATTGGCATTGTCAATTCTTACTAATATTTAACGACAGATAAATCAGTCTCATCAGTGCTTGCTTTAATGAAATCGAACCTTTTGTCTTGTTTATTTACGAAAACCTTAAGCTCCAAAATGTATTTCTGCTCTTGCGATTTCTTCAATCGGACTGACAGGCAAATTTAATTTTTGACATGTAGCGCTTCGGTTTTTCGGTCATCATAGATTCCAAAATTTGTTTTTTCATGATAATAAATAATCCGCATATACAAATTAGTTTTTCGCAACATATAAACGAAGTTATGAAGCTTATTTTAAAGCTTACGAAATTAAAATCCTTGTATGTTGTTCCAAAGTTACATACATGTCGATAGTTTGAACTTTCGCTCTTGAAGCGGATGGTGAAACGCTCCAAAGCATTTAAAATCATGGTCAATTTTGGACTTATTCCTGTTTTTATATACCATTTTTTCTTAATTGAAATTGTTATTTTGAAATTTTAGTCTTGTCTTATCCGATTTATTAAACTTATAAACATTTCCACCAATTTCTTCTACCACATTTTTTTCAACAGTAAAATCAGAAGACCCTTCGTCAAAAAACATACCGTTGTTTGATCCACCGATTGCTCTTATATTTCTCTTTATATTGTGAATATGATTCCCCCAATAAAGACTTCCTTTCTGATTCCCTAAGGTATATATCCCACCACCATCTCCTAATTCTTCAATGACATTAGATATATTGTTATTTAATATTTCATTGTTAAATGTATAATTTTCAAGGTCATTCCATGACCATCCGACACTTATACCAGAGTAAGGCATATGCCGGATGGTATTCCCTGTTATGTTGTTATGGTTCGATTGAAGTACCGCTATTCCAACACTGGACAAGTAAAATAGCCCACAATTCTCGATTAAATTATTAATTATCTTATTATTAGTAGGAACTATTTTAGAAGGAAGACTCCCGAGTTTCGCTCCAGGCTTATCCAATCCTAATATAATCCCCCCTCCTCCACATTTATTGAAATATCCATTTAAAATTGAGTTAGAAAAAGAATAGTCTGATATATTTAATCCATAGCCACCCAAATTTTCAAATTTACAATTTTCGAAAACGATATTATTTGAATAGGTAATCATAATTGCTTGGCCACAGTTGAATGCTCCTTGTGTACCCAAATATCCATCAGTTGCTTTCAAATAAGAGTATTTCTTTAGATTGTCACTAATAAATTGGCTACTGAATAAAGTTTTCCCCCAAAGGCCAGCAGTATATTTAAAAGTTATACCATTAAATTTCAGATGTTCAAGATTTCGTTTTTTATTTCCCTTAAGAATGAGTAGTTCTGTCAACACAGGCACTTTAAAATCCATTTCATTAGGATTTTCATTTGCGATGGCTTTGTAATATAATTTTTTGGCTTTATTATCTAAAAACCAAGTTCCCTCTTTAAGAAAAGCTTTTGAATTTTCAACTCGATAATAATTCTGACTACCGAAAAAACCAACAGGATAAAATAATGGGTTTTTAAAATACACCTTTTCGTTTATTGTATCAACAAAAGCAACCGAGTGCCAAGACGCTTCCCAACTATTGTAAACTATTATTTCCGAATTTTCCATATCCTTCGGATTTTTGATTTCATTTTTATCATAACTAATTGACAAAAATGGATTCAAAGTTTTTTTTGAGAGTGTATTTAATAGTTTAAAATCATACCGTGGAATTGTAATGTTACCTAACTCAGACTTTACAGTTTTAAAGTAGGGTGAACTAGATCTCTTTAATATCGAATCATTTTTATATAATGTTCGAAACACCGGGAGTTTACTTACATCAAGTTCGTATATTTGGCTGCCATAAATACGTTTCCAGCGACTAGTTAATGTAATTGCTCCAGTAACCGTAACTTGCTTGTTATCTTCTGCAAAATACTCCACAGCTTTGAAAGCCGAACCTCCATTTTCTGGGGCAAATTGCAAGGGTTCAGTTATTACATAATTACCTTCTGCTAAAATGAACTTTAAAAGAGTACAATTAGGATTTCTATATTGGGCAGTAAACAGCTTTGCCTTTGTTATTGTCTTCCATGGGTAGTTTTTAGAGCCGTTATTATAATCATTACCCTTCTTATCATCAATATAAAACTTTGCAACTTGCTGTGCATGGAGCGATGAACTGCACAAATGAACCAACATAAATAGCAAAATCTTATTCATTTCTCTTCAATTTGGTTGTTGAGTAAATACTTAAACGCGATAAACATTACAGTATTACACAGAATTATATATATCAGTTAATTCACTTAAGGCAATTTCAGGTGTGTAAAATGATAAATATGTATCTTTTGCTAATTTGGAATATTGCAGCTTTTGATCCAAACTTATTGAATCCCAATATTCTAATTTTCTTGCTAGCGAATTAGAACTCCCAGTATCAAATAAAAGTCCATTAACCCCATTGGTAATCATTGATTTCATTGCCCCAATGTTGCTTCCAATGACAGGCGTACCAACAGCAAAGGACTCAATGATTGTCATCGGCATGCCTTCATACCAAATTGAAGGAAAAACTAAAGCGGTCGCACTTCTCATAGCATTAAGAACCTCATCCTTTTTTAAATTACCTAAATATTTAATATTTCTATTCTGTATGATAAGTTTTTCAATATGTGATTGCATAGGACCTGACCCAGCTATATTTAGCTTAAATTTACTTCCTATAAATGCATCTAATAAAACGTTTATTCCTTTCTCAGAACTAAGCCTACCGATGAATAAAAAAATAGACGACCTTTCTATTTGTGCTAGTTCATTGACTCGTACGAAGTTGGGTTTTATCATCAACTTAGATTCAGGAATTCCTAAGTGCGAATTTAAGTATAGAATCTTAGCAGATTTCGTCAGTACGATAAATCGGTCAACCATTGTCCAAGTACCTAACCTTTTGTGCAACCAAACTACGAAGGCCAACCAAAACGTTTGAAAGAAAGAATTCCTGTAAACTTTCATAAAAACAGCTTGCCACGGAAAAAAAGCCTTCAAACTGTTCAAAAACAACTTTTCATTATAAAGCAGTGTCCCTGAAGGACAAATTAACCTATAATTATGCAGTGTCATTACAATAGGTATTCTTAATTTTTTTATTGCTCGAATAAATAACGGTCCACTCGCGAAATGCCAATTATGTATATGTATAACATCAGGCTTTAAATTTGATGCTAAGTTGTAAACTTGCTTAGCAACACGAACATTCCAAATAGAAAAAAGAAATTGAACTGCTCCTCGCGTACCATATTTGTTTTTTAAGGTTAAAGTAATTACCTCGTTTTCCAGCTTCAATAATTCTGACTCCTCTTTGAAGACAGTATCTTCTCCACCTAGTATTTGATATTCCGTATGGATTAATAAAATTTTCATATTTTCTAAAGTGATAATTGAAGTTTAAAATTTAATTCAACTAACTTTTAGAGTTGTTGAGTCATTATACTTTTTATAAAGCAAAATAGTTCGTTGTGCATACTGAATAAAGCACATGATGAAAATTATCTGCAAGGCTCCATACTTGTAAAATCCATTTAACGATCCAATTGCTAAGACGAACAAAAAGAATGTATAATTTCCAATATCCTTGCAGAACTTAAATAACAGGAGGAAATAGGCAGAAATTCCAAATAAACCATAACAATACAATACTTGTACGAAATCATTATGCGCCCATAATGTATTATTATATAAGCGCATTGATAAGTTCTCAAATGCATCTGGCCCTTTACCAAAAATAAACTGGTTTACGTCTCCATTGAAAACGAAATCAATTAATGAATTATACCATAATGTAGTACGGCCCGAAGTAAACTCTGTATTCTCATCATTCAAAAATAGATCCTGTAATTCAGTAATAGAGTAATATCCCGTTAAAAAGTGGTATAGAAAATATAATAGCGCTAAAAACGCAATATAGCATGTCACTTTTATGAAATTTGAAAACACTTTTTTATTAATATAATTTTCAAATAAAAAAAGTGCTACAAAAAAAAGTACTATAACGCAACTCCGATTTCCAACAATAAATGACAATATAATTAATAGAATTGGATAATATCTAGCCTTTAGCATTAACAATAAAGCTCCAAGTAATATTGCGTAATAACTAAAAGCATGAGAATTAATAAATCCGTCATAGTATATTCTAGTCTTATCGATTCCCTCTTGTACCCTTGGACCTGCAATTATTGCAGTGGTTGCATAAATTAAAATGAATAGGGTGACACCCCAAAGCAACTGATTTTTTACTTTAAAAATATTTAAAGTCGTACACCTTGATAGAATAGGCTTGGCTAACAGCAAGCTTGCAAGAAGTAAAACAAATTCAATTGACTCTCTAGATGCTTTTATCAAACTTCCATCAAACCTTAATACATTAAAACCAAAATAAACTGTCAGAAGAAAAATTCCGGGTGGAATTTTTTCTTCGAGCTTTACAAAAGTACTTATTAGATACAGGAAACTAATGAGGGAGAAGTAAGAACTGATACTTTTGAATCCAGAAATTTCAAGTACAAAACCCACTAACCATCCAATTGGAGTAATTAATAATAACCAAAATAACCTCTTTTTTAAGATATAATCTTGCATGATCAGTTAACCTTATCTCTTAGTTTAATTTTGTACTTAATCAGCCAGTGAGGACTTATGATATAAAAAACTGGTTTCCATATGTATAAAATTGCTTTAAAAGATATACGACCAGCTAAAATACTACTAATAGTTAATCTGAAATTATCTCCTGAAACCTTTTTAATATTCCCCTGAGTTATCTGATTAGGATGGACACGGTATTTTATTACTGGAATTGATGAAGAAGCAAACTTTGTGACTTTATGTAATTTAATCCATAAATCATAATCTTCACAAGCTGGGTATTCCTCCGAGTACGGCCCTGGAATATTCATTAGAGTATCCTTACGAATCATTACACTAGGATGCATAAAAGGGCATTTATTTATTAACAAGTCTTTTAACCCCTTATCTGAATTGGGAAATGTCCACTGCCCAAACCTTGTTCCACTTAAGTCAATTAAATCAACGTTTGACCCTAATACTCCAACTTCTAAATTATCGTCCATAAACTGAGTTTGGAGTGATAGTCGTTCTGGATACATCACATCATCAGCATCCATTCTTGCTAAATATAAACCCTTAGATTCGCGAATTGCAAAATTTAAACAATATACTAACCCACTATTTTTATCCAAATTAAACACTCTTATGCGATCGTCACCTTTTTTATAAGTTTCCAATATTTTAGAGGTCCCATCTTTTGATCCATCATTAATGACGATCAATTCCCAATTATCATATGATTGACCAATAATACTATCAATGCATTCCTTTAAATAAAGTTCGCCATTATAAACTGCCATAATAATGCTAACTAAAGAACTTCCGCCTGTCATGATCAACTTTTTTTGTTTATTATCGTTTTAATTAGGTTAGTTGCCGCTAGTATAAGATTTCCATTATAAGGAACAAGCTCGTTTGAATATAAATTAAGTATTTCCTTGTGTAAATTTGATACATCATATTTTTCTCTTACCTTCCTATTAAGGCCGTCTAAATAGCATAATTCGTTTCCATAAAGTCTATTTAAATCTTGGTCAAGACTGCCATTTGCTACAACATTACGCCCAGTAAAATTAGTTGTTGAAAATTTCTCAAAATTGTTGTCATCCACAATTCCTTTATATCCATTTTCACCAGAAATGGCTACGGGAACACCAAATCCGATACCTTCTATGATTCCACGGCCCATTGTTACAACAAGATCATATTTGCTTAGAAGAGCATCATTAACCTCCTTAAAACCTATAAAAAAAATATTTTTTATTCCTTTTTCCTCGGCTAATTTTTCAAAAAGATGTCTCGAATCTCCATCTCCTATTACATCAACAATAATGTTGATGTCAGTTAAACTCTTAAATTCATCCAAAAAAAACTCAAAACTTGAAAGTTTATCATATCTCATCCCTGTTATGTACACAATACGTGCAGGGTTTTTAATCATATGAACTTTAGAAGTAAAAGGAGGGAAACTGAACCGACTTGCATTTACGTGGATAGACTCAACTGGGAAATTCCAACGTTGAATTAATTTAAGCTTTATTTCCTCCGAAAATGTAATTATAGATTTCAACTTAAGAGGTGCAGAAAAGTGAAAATCATATCCATTACCTCCAGGGAGAATAGGAAGAAGCCTTCTTTTAAGAAGTGTACAAGGAAGAACCGAATGGTAACAGGTAACTTTATCGAAAGTAATTACTAAGTCCGCCTTTGTTGAAATTAAAAGCCTAACTAATCTTTTACCTCTAAAAAGTAATCCAGTAAATCCCCTAGAGGATGTATTGTCAGCTATAATTTTTACTTTGGGATCAAGTTTACTTAACAATGGGAGATCTTTGCTTGTCAAGAAACTCACCCCTATGTTATTTTCAACTAGTATATTCGCTAATTGTATTCCCGAAATAATATGGCCCCCGACTTTGTCTTTAATGGAAAACATCACAACTATAACTACATTTTTTACAATTAGATTTTCCATTTATATATTTAAATAATTCTTTGTTCAACTTCCAAATCAACCTCAAATCGATCTAAAACTTTTTGTTTTACAAGATTAATGATATTAATTATGTCCATACCGGTTGCATTATTATAGTTAATAATAAAACCACTATGTTTTTCAGAAATTTTTGCTCCACCAATGGTAAGCCCCTTTAACCCTAGTTCATCAATCATTGGCCCAACAAACCGACCCGGTGGCCTCTTGAAAACACTTCCTGCGTTCGGATATTCCCGTGGCTGTTTAGCCCACCGACTTTCTTTAAGTTTTTGCATTTTAGAGTTTATTTCACTATAAACACCAACTATTAGCGTGAAATAAGCCCTACACACTATCATTTCTGGATTTTTTTGAAAAAAACTGTTCCGATATTCAAATCCTATTTGGTCTTTGTTGATATCTACAAATGCATCCTTATTAGGATTATAATAAGTAACTTTTTGAAGATACTTTTGTATATCTTCCCCTCCTGCACCAGCATTCATTACAATCGCACCACCAAGTGAAGATGGGATATCATAAAACATCTCTAATCCGGAAAGAGATGATTGCAGTGCTTTTGCACTAATAGACTTCATATCACAACCTGCCTCGCACACTAATGAGTTACCATCTATAACGCAGTCATCGTAATTATTATTGAATAAAACAAATTCTTCCTCATAATACTCTTTAGATAGTAAAATATTAAATCCACCTCCAATTAGGATTTTCTTAGTTGCTCCCTTTTTAAAAAGGATGTGAATATCTTCATCATTTTCAGGAAAATAGGCAGTTTTACAATGTGATTTTAAATTATAAGAATTGTAGTTTGTTAAATCGAAATTACTGTATATTTTCATTATGGATATGGTTATTTAAGAATTTTTTTAACATCATTAAAAAAGTTAAAGTCGCTTTTCCTTATCATGACAATATTTTTTATCGGAATTTTAGCAGCAATCGAGTACAAGAACAAAAAAATGATTGCACTTACTGCGTAACTTATTGTCGAAGCCATTGCTGCACCATTTGCTCCAAACTTATTATCCCAAGCTACATTTAAAATAACATTAATAATTAATCCTGGTAGCATTGCGTAAACTGCAATCCATGGTTTTCCTTGACCAGCAAGATCCATATTTAATACCTTAAAAATTGTAAGTAGTAAAATTCCTGGCAGTAAAATTTTCTGCACTACAGCACTATCAGCAAATGGTTGACCATACATAGTCACCATCAATGTATTAGATAAGAAATAGAAAAGCACCGACATGATTGATATTAAAACGAAGCAAATTCGAAGTAACTTAGTTACCTTATATGAAAAATCAATATTGTTTTTTGCGTTAGCGCTTCTTGCAAAGATTATGGTACTTAATAAAGTTGGCACTTCCCAAATATATTCAACTATCGAAACTCCTTTTGTATAAATCCCAACCTGATTTGATGTTGAAAACCTCTCCAAGAGCATCACATCAACTTTATAATTCAAACTTATTACTAGTAAGGAAATTGCATAAACAGACCCTAATTTAACCAAATCAATCACAATTGCTGTATTCCAGTCGATTTTGATTTTAACAAATTGACGGACCTTATTAAAAACAAAAAATGACATGAAAAAGTACGAAAGTAGGATACCTATAAGAGCTCCATAAATGTCCAACGGAACTATTATTAAGAAAATTACATAAGCAACTAACCTAATAACATTAGGCACCCAATTAATTGTATTAAAATCTTTAATTTTATTTTTTCCAAGAAATATTCCTGAACAATAAGTATTAAATAACGCAAATGGAATAGGAATGATTGCAAGTGCTATTAATTTATCTGAAAATTCACTTTTCGTCACATATTTTAAAAGTAAATAACAGACTATCATCGAGAAAATGGAACTAAAAACCCATACTCCCATAACAGCAGAAAATAACGAATCATCATCATACTTATTTTTGCCAATGAAGTATGCTGTAGCTTGCCGTAGACCTAATGAGCCTACAACCATAAATAAATCTGGATATATTACTAATGTAGCCACGATACCATTACCGATCGGGCCTAAGTACCGGGCCGTAATTATACTGGTAACTAATCCACATATAATTACGGTCCCTCTACTTTTAAAAACTGAAAATAAGTCTTTACCGAATGAACTCATTACTGGCTATTATTGACGATCTATTTCCACATCAATATTTAAGGCTTTTAATTTTTGTGAAAGATTGTTATATCCCCTTAAAGCCATCTCAACATTAAAAATTGTTGATTTACCTTCAGCAAGAAGAGCTGCTAGTACTAAAGCCATACTGCCTCTTAAATCTGTCGAGTTTGCCTCTGCACCTATAATTTTTTTATTTCCGAAAGTAGTAATTGCACCAGTCTTCCAGTTTAACCCACCTTGATAAAATTTACTTAATTCTTCACAATACTTTAATCTTTCAGGATAGCGATAGTCATAAATTCTACTAGTTCCATCTGCATGCAATCCAAGCAATGTGTAAAATGGTTGCATATCAGAAATTATACCAGGATGAGTACCACAAGCTAATTCAAATGGCTGTATATTTCCATTAATAAGGCAATCTGGTGAAATAATTACACTTTTTTTATTTCGATACAAATCAATACCAGCATGCTGCAAATGTATTAACGGAATTTCCATAGTATCAAAAGGAACATCATCGACAATAATATTTCCTCTAGAAATTATTCCATATACAATCCAAGTTATAGCTTCAATACGATCTGGCATTACTTCAAATATAGAACCTCGTAATTTTGAGGCACCAATAACTCGAATAAAACTGTTTCCGACAACTTCAATTTTAGCACCAATTGTCCCTAAAAATTCTATTAAACTTGTGATCTCAGGACTAATGTAAGCGTTCTTAATTATAGTTTCGCCTGGTATAGTTGCTGCACAAATCAAAGCATTTTCAGTACCACCAATGGTAGAAATTGGAAAATCAATTTCACCAGGACTAAAACCCTTTGGAGCTGTAACTTCAATGTAATCGGCAGTTTCTTTTACCTTGGCACCCAGATTTTCCCAAACCATGATATGTAGATCATATCCTCTATCTCCAATTTTACACCCTCCCGGATATGGAATACGAGCAACACCAGATCTTTTGATTAGGCCAGCAACTAATAGGTAAGTAGTCCTAATTGGAAAGTCATAATCTTCCAGCAAGTGGTCAGACAATTCACTTGAGTCAACCGTAATTGTTTGATTAACTTCATCTACATCAACTATTCCTCCACTTTTACGAATAAAATCAATTTTATATTTCGCATCTACTAATTCGGTTGGAAAATTTTCCAGTACAACCGACTCGTCCGCTATCAATGCTGCAGATAAAAGCCTCGTACTAGCATTTTTTGCACCGCTGACTTTAACACGACCAGAGGGAATCTGCCCACCGTTGATTCTTGCAATAAGATTTTTCATTTATATATTATTTTATATCTACAATTATGAATTTTTATTTCTAAATGTTAGCCTTGTTCATAAGTCCCATATCCATAGCCGTATCCATAGCCATAGCCATAGCCATAGCCACTTTTTAGATTTATATCATTAACTACAATACCCATATTTCTGATTTTTTCTGATTCATATAATTCTTGTACAATTTTGAGTTGCTCTTTTTTAGTGAAGTTTTGTCGTACTACATATAAGGCAATATCAGCCTGTTTCGCTAAGAGCTGAGCATCCGCAATTATTCCTATTGGTGGTGCGTCGACAATTATATAATCAAAGTTATTTCTTAATTCCTCAAATAGTTTGTTTGTTTTTAGACTTAAAAGCATTTCTGCCGGATTTGGAGGAAGTGGTCCGGAACTCACTATAAACAAGTTAGGATGTATACCTGATGGCTTAATTACATCCTTGTATGTAGCGCTTTCGGATATAATATAATTTGTGAAACCAAAATTATTAACAATGCTTAATTTTGAAGATAAACTTGGCTTACGTAAATCTAATTCTAATAAGGCCACCCTCTTATTTGATAATGCCAAAATATGGCCAAGATTAATTGAAATAAAGGATTTTCCTTCACCAGATACACTTGATGTTAATAGTATCACTTTTTCATCTTTCGATTTCAAATAAAATGACAGATTGGTCCTGAGAGCTCTAAATTGTTCAGAAATTGCCGAACGCTCACTTTTTGAAATAGCAAGAGCTTCTATACTATGGCTAATTTCCCCAACAATTGGAGTCTTTGTGAATCTGTTAATATCTTTCTTGGATTCGACATTAATATTTAATATCTCCTGTAAATATAATATTGCTATAGGCATAAAGAATCCCAAAAAAATCGCACATAAAAAAACAATAGCAGTCTTTGGTGAATAAGGTCTTAAATCAGCTCTTGGAGAATCGATGGTTTTTGAATTCGCAATATTAGCAGTTTTAGAAATTGCCATCTCCTCACTTTTTTGCATTAAAAACAAGTATAGTTCTTGTTTTATCTGTTGCTGCCTCGCTAATTTTAAGTAATTTCTTTCAGTCTCAGGAACTTGTTTTATTTGAGATTCGGCATCTTTCAAACGTCTATTTAATGTTGTCCTTGTAATTTTTAAACTTTGTAATGTAGTATTTAAGTTAGCTAAGATATCTTGTCTTGCATTAGATATTTCTCTATCCAAATTTAAAATAATAGGATTGTCCTCAGCCAAGCCTATTAACTTCCTTCCTCTCTCTAATAATAAACTATTATACTTTTCAATTGCAGAACTAAATACGATGTCAGTAGGAATTAAAGCACTTGGCAAGACTCGTTTTTTTGTGAAATCATCTCTTAAAGATTTAATTACATCTTCGACTACAGATATTTGAGTATTAACAGTTGCTAAAGCGGTGAATTGTTCACTAGTTGACTCAACCAATAACTTGCCTTGAGTGGTCATGTCAGCTAAATTATTAACTTGCTTGAATCCCTGAATATTTTTCTCAGCATTGCCCAATTCATCGCTAATAATTAGTAGGCGTCTTTTGATGAAAGTAATTGTACTATCTGCAATTTCATTTTTATCTACAATATTCTGCTGTACATAATTTTGAATTAGTGTGTTTAAAATTTCTTCTCCCTTTTTCGGAACTGGATGATTTAAAGTCAAGTCAATAACAGTAATTAACTTATTAGCAACAGTCACATTAAGATTTTCCCTTAAACTTGCTAATTTTGTATTAATTGGCTCAATGGTAATTGAAAAATCATCTTCAATGTTATCCATATCTGGTTTAGGTTCGAATATTATTTTACCAACTTTTGGTATATTAACAACCGAATTGTACTTAACTGTAGAGTGAAAATCTTTTGTTTTTACATCCAATCTTCCATTCGAAATATTCTTAACAAATATTTTAGTAAATATTAATGAATCCGAACTATTAACAATTTTCACAGTAAATGGAGCTTCATAAATCTCCCTATCTACGAATGGTCCGACCTTGTAATAAGTTAAATTAAGTTGTAAATCCTCTACAACCTTTTGTACTAAATCATTAGTTTTTAGAATTTCTGCCTCATTGTCTACAGTACTTTTTCCACCTAGAATACTACCTAGATCTCCAAGCAAAGCATTACCTCCCAAAATTCCACCCCCCTTTTTTTCATCATTCACTAAAACCCTTGCACTTATCTTATACATTGGTGTTGCATATTTCGTATAAAGAACTGCAATTGCGGAAAATAAAAGCAAAGAGAGAACAAACCAATACCACTTTACAAGATATTTTTCAATTAATTGACGATAATCAATTCCAGATTCTTTAGTAATATTTAAATGGGATTTTTCCTCTTGTATTAAATTCATATGAATGTTATGGTTTCAATTAATGATTCTATATTCGGGTAATTAATGCAATTAAGACAGTCAATGCAGTACCGATTAATGCAAATGTCTGTGTTCTTGCCACATTTAACGATGCAGCCTTGCCTTTATTAGGCTCTATATATAATACATCATTTTGTTTCAAGTAGAAGAACTCACTATCAAAAATTGAAGCAGAATTTAAATTTAACCTCGCAAATTGTTTGATCCCATTATTTTCCCTTATTAGCAAAACATTTTCTCTTTTCCCATAAATAGTAAGATCACCAGCTAGACCTAAAGCATCCAACACTGTTAATTTTTCATTTGGAATAGTATATGTGGCCGGTCGAGCCACCTCACCTAAAATAGTTATCTTAAAATTCGAAAATCTAACTTGGACATTAGGTGAATTATAACTTTTGCTCGCTAGTTCCTGAATCAAATCTCTCGCTTGGAATGTTGTTAAACCAAGCAGCTTTATTTTCCCTAAAACAGACAATAGAATCTCTCCGTTCTTATCCACTAAAAATCCATTTGCAGATAAATTTGTATTAGACCCAACAACTTGATTTCCACCAATGGATTGAGCCCCGAGTTGATTAGCCACCATAGAAGTAGTAGGATCTATAGTAAATATGGAAATAGATATAATATCATCTGGTTGTATCGTTGGTTCCCTAAAGACAGATTTTGACTGTAGAGATATCGAGCCTGAATCAACCAGATTCTGGAAATAAGGAACATTTTTTGTTGTACTTGCACAGGAACAGAAAACACTAAGAATACAAAGAGATGCATACAAAAGCAACTTCTTCTTTTTTATTTGAAAAAATAATTTCATTTCTATATAGGTGGTTTAGTAAAATTTATGGTATTTAACTTCATTGTTAATCCAAAAATAGTGATTATAAACAATATTTATGAGCATATATCATCTAATCTTATATATCAATTTAATAGACTTTTTTTACATACTTAATCCTTCATTTAAAATACTCATCAATATAGCCTTTAAAAATCTTGATATAAATTTCTAAATGTACTACGCAATCCAAAAGTAATTAGATGAGAATTAATTTTGGATTTCTCAGCATTTTCTTGGCGAAAAAGACCCCCAAGTTCCAACCTTAAATTGATTTTTGGATTAAGCAAATAAGAAACCTTCGTTTCGATGAAATGAAAGCTAGTAGCAATCCCTTGCCCAATGTAATTGCCGTAATCAGATACTCTTGTATTATAGTCTAAAAAAATGTTACCACCGTAATTTTGGCCACTCGGGTCTTTACCATATTTGGCATAAGTACCCTGTGCTTGGAAATCGAAAAGCTTATAGCTATAGTTTAATATGCACACAAATTCTTGGAAGTTAGCACCTAAAGGGTGGGCTAATGGTTGACTCATGCCCGAGTAACTAGTTAGGCGTTGAAAATGTGAGTATGTATATGGCCTGGCTGTGTTAAACTCCAACAAGTAATTAAATGTCGGTATTGATAATAGATCGTGCCCACGGATACCTAGCTGTCCTGCCCACTTATTTGACCAAAAGCCAGTTCCTTTAAACATTTCGTTAGCTGTAAATTCCTCCAGCATAAACTGTCCATATATGGCAACTTGAGGCAATAACTCATATTTAGAATTCAAACCTAGTCTCATTTTGTCAGGGGACGAAGCATTTGAACCTTCAATGGGCCTTAAAAAGACAAATGGATGGATATAATTAAAATCGAAACCACGTTTACCTTCTGGTTCTATATCTGCCCATGTTACTGCCTGGAAAACTCCTATAGATAACCTATTCGTTACATTCCAATCTAAATAATGCATTGCGTTCCACTTACCCCTTGACCCTAAACGACGATCAGAAGTTAATCGAGGCGCTTGGTTGTCCAACATATATGAAAAGACAGTTTGATATTGAATGTCTCCTATTGTGGCTTTGATACGTAAAAAGGAATAGTTTCCAGCTACATCAGACAAAAGCATAGAACGATACCCGTCGCCAATGAAATTTTTGTCATACCCTAAAGCCAGATTCAAATGCTTATTAGGACTATATGATAGCAAAGCTGTAACATACGCCCAATCTTTGACGCGATTATTCAGTTTGCCGGACATCTCACTAGGTACTACTTTATTTGTATTAATAAAATCAGTAATATAATTCGCAAAAACAGCTTGATTTTCAAAACCATTGGTGTAAAAGGAAAACTTTTCGCCTATTGTCCCTCCAATTTGATATCCTCTTGTATTTTTCCAGGTACTTTTACCTTCTTCAAACTCACGACCAATTTGAAAATCCGGAAGAAAATCTGCATAAATGTTGTAATCATCTCCTTTAAAATTCAACAGATGTTCATCCGTTATTTTTCTTCTAACCCAAGATCTTTGGGAATTAGAATCAATTCTCATTTTCATCAGGTCTAAATACCGGGAATTTATCAGGGTATCATCTGAATAGTATCCCTTAATTGAACTATGCATTTTGGAGTTTACATCGTAAACTTCCTTATTCAGTTTCTGATAAAACTGGTAGGAATAGGGCAATACTTGATTTGGTGTTTTCTCCTCTTGGCCCTGAACTTCAATGACATTACAAAAAAAACCGTATATTAAAAAAAGTATGAAGGGAAGCTTAAAAGTTGTTAGAAATGTGCCGGATTTTATAATCATCAAAACTTTTTACAAATGAGCATCATACGGATAGCGATACGTTATCTACCTGTAATACTACCGTTTAAGTCGCGAAGATAGCGTATTTAAACAATTTTCATGCATCAAGTGTGAAAATTTGATTACCCAACCTGAGAAAAGCATAGAAATGCTGCGCAATATATTCCTCAAATATTTGAGTATACAATTTTTAACTTTTATGAAATCATGAAATTCATGAAAAACAATCTGTTTTTCAGCTTATTATAAATCTTAACGCCAATTTTAGTCATTTGGCTGAAAAATTGGATATTTGCTCAATATTCACTCATTCATGATTACGCTCGATCAAAAAACAAATTTACCCAAGCCCTGTCCCAAATGTAAAAGCGAAGACACCGAAAGAATACCAAGAAGCCAGCTATTAAAAACGCTGGCTCCATGGCTTTCTTTAAAACATTACATCTGTTATAGATGTTCAAACAAGTTTTACTCCAGAACTTAAACGCACTATTCCACCGTAACAGACTTAGCCAGATTTCTTGGCTGATCTACATTACAATCTCTAAGTACCGCAATATGGTATGATAGTAATTGCAATGGAATAGTTGCCAGCAGAGGCAAAAATGCCTCGCTGGCATCTGGAATTTCAATAACATAATCCGCCATGTTTCTAACCGTTTCATCACCTTCAGTTACAATAGCCAGAACAATACCTTTTCGGGCTTTCACTTCCTGAATATTGCTGATTACTTTTTCATAAGAGGAATTTTTAGTGGCAATAACAACAACCGGCATTTCTTCATCAATTAAAGCAATTGGACCATGCTTCATTTCCGCAGCAGGATAGCCTTCTGCATGGATATAAGAAATCTCTTTGAGTTTTAAAGCACCTTCCAGGGCCACAGGGAATCCGCTTCCGCGTCCTAAGAACAAGCAATTTCTGGAATCCTTGAATTTCGCAGCGATTTCTTTAATCAAAGTATCAGATGCTAATGCCTTTTGAATTTTTTCAGGAATCAGATCAAGCTCAGTAAGCAATTCAACCATTTTAGAATTCGTGATGGTACCCTTTTGTTGAGCCATGTAAAAAGCCATTAAAGTTAATACCGTCACTTGGGCAGTAAATGCTTTGGTAGATGCAACACCAATTTCTGGTCCCGCATGTGTATATACACCTGCATGGGTTAATCGTGGAATTGAAGCACCCACTACATTACAAATTCCAAATATGGTTGCACCTTTTTCCTTAGCCATTTCAATGGCAGCCATGGTATCAGCCGTTTCCCCGGACTGGGAAATGGCAATGACAATATCCTTTTCAGTAATAATGGGATTCCGGTACCTGAATTCAGAAGCATACTCAACTTCAACAGGGATACGGGCATATTCTTCGATCAGGTATTCGCCTACCAGACCAGCATGCCAGGAAGTACCGCAGGCTACAATAATGATCCGGTCAATGTTTTTCAGCTTCTCTACATATTCCTTAATGCCACCTAATTGCACCAGACCTACGTTTGGATAGATCCTGCCACGCATACAATCACGGATGGAACGGGGCTGCTCATAAATCTCTTTCAACATGAAATGATCGTATCCGCCTTTTTCAAGCATTTCCAATTGCATTTCAAGTTCATGGATAAATGGGGTTTGGACAACGTTGTCCAGACGTTTAATCAAAAGGTCATCCCTTTTTACACTGGCGATTTCATTATCCTTCAAATAGATTACGTTCTTGGTGTATTCTACAATGGGCGTAGCATCAGAGGCAATGAAGTATTCTTCCTCCCCTACGCCGATAACCATTGGACTACCTTTCCTGGCTGCAATTAATTGATCCGGTTGATCCTGATCCATCACTACAATGGCATAAGCACCACTAACTTGTAGTAAGGCTTGTCTAACCGCTTCTAAAAGATCAATATCGTCGTGTTTATAAACTTCCTCAATCAGGTGAATCAATACTTCTGTATCCGTATCACTATTAAAAGTATGGCCATTGCGAAGCAACTGCTCTTTTAATGTTGCATAATTTTCAATGATCCCATTATGAATAATACTTAATCTACCATTATTTGAAGTATGTGGATGAGAGTTGCGATCAGAAGGTGCACCATGTGTTGCCCAACGGGTATGACCAATACCAATAGTGCCACTTTGATCTTTTCCTGCTGCAAATTTTTCTAACTCTACAACCTTACCTGCTTTTTTATAGATATGAAGTCCGGAATCACCAATCAATGCAATACCAGCACTGTCATATCCCCTATATTCTAATCTTTTTAAACCTTTAATCACTAATGGCCAGGCTTCCCTGAAACCGATATACCCTACTATTCCGCACATATATTTTTACTATTTCTTCTGTCTAAATTAATAACGCGATAAAGATAAAATTATTAAATCAGATTCGTGCCGGAGCAATATGGCGCCGTTATCAATAGCTTTTCAGATTAATGACCAACACAGCTTCTTTACAGCCTCAATACACCCTTAATACAGTTTAATTACAACTATAGCTGTGACGAAGGCGTATCAATACTGCATTTATGTTGTTGTAAGGTGCAACATCATTTTATTTCAAAAAAAATTTGTTTTCAGCATTTGGCCTGGAATATATTATCGGAAACAAATTTAAATATATGGGAAGATCAAAAAATGGTGTCTTAGGTTCCGTCAATGGCAAGATAGCTAATGTAGTATTTTATGAATTAAACGGACAAGATGTAGTAAGAAGCAATCCGGGTCAGTACAAGATCGTATCGCCTGCATTAAAAGCAGATCAGAAAGGCATGGCATTAATAATTAACTTCTTATCTAAAGTGAAACCTTTCATTAAGGCAGGGTTCAAAAATGAGGCGCGTGGCACGATATATAATTATCATAATCTCGCAGTATCCTATAACAAGCTAAACGCAATAAGAAAAACCAGCAATGGACCGGAGATTGTTTTCGAAAACATCAGCTTAAGCCGGGGGTCAGCCTTATCAGCAGAAAATCCTCAGGTTTCTGTAATCCAGAATGATCTTATTTTTAGTTGGAGCGCAAACAGCGCGTTCACCTATAACCAAAGCAAAGACCAAGTTATGATGCTGGCTTATTTTCCAGCCATAAATGAAGCTATTTTTAACATAGCAGGGAATGTTCGCCAAATGGGAACAGATTCTTTGTTTATTCCTGATGCCTTTAAAAAATTCGAAGCGCACTGTTATATTTCATTCGTATCTGAAGACCGGGAACATGTTTCCAATAGTTTATATCTAGGGTTTTTCCATTTCAATTCCATACATATATGATGTCAAATTCCTCACAACAACAAGAACAACAACAACCAAAAAGTAACAGCATGCCTAATATCGGTGCCTTTTTAAGGATGTTGCGTAAAGAGCAAGATTTATCACAGGAAAAAATCGCTAAAAAACTTGGATTATCGATTCCCGCTTATTCCAAAATTGAGTCAGGTATAACAGATATTAATTTATCGAGATTATTTCAACTTTCAGAAATTTTTGAAATGGACGCTATAGAATTACTTTCAAGATCGAAATATGGAAATAATTTTTTGAGTGTAGAGACAGTTTTTAAAGACCAGGTTGAATTACACAAGCAGATTATTGCAGAAAAAGATGCTGAAATATATTCATTACAAAAAAAACTAATTAATTACCATGAAAAAGATTGAACCAAATGAATTTCAGCTGATTAAATAGAAAACAGATTTAATTTTTACTAAATAATTGTACTTTTGCAAAAAAAAAATTCATTGGAAAAACATTCTGAAATCTACATTGCCGGTCATCGAGGTATGGTTGGTTCCGCCATCTTTCGTAAATTAACAAAGGAAGGATATACGAACATTGTTACAAAAACTTCTAAACAATTAGACCTTAGGGATCAACAAGCCGTTAGGGATTTTTTTGACACCGAGAAACCTCAATATGTTTTTTTAGCGGCAGCTAAAGTTGGTGGTATTGTTGCGAACAATACATACAGAGCTGATTTTTTATATGAAAATCTTGCGATTCAAAATAACGTCATCCATCAATCCTATAAAAATGGAGTAAAGAAATTAATGTTTTTAGGATCCAGTTGCATCTATCCAAAGTTGGCACCACAACCTTTAAAGGAAGAGTACCTGTTAACCGGCCTTTTGGAAGAAACCAACGAACCTTATGCGATCGCCAAAATCGCTGGCATTAAAATGTGTGACGCCTATCGTGCTCAATATGGTTGCAATTTCATTTCTGTAATGCCTACAAATCTTTATGGTTATAATGACAATTATCATCCTCAAAACTCTCATGTTCTGCCTGCGTTAATACGCCGCTTTCATGAAGCTAAGGTCAATGGTACACCGGAAGTTACCATCTGGGGATCAGGTACACCAATGCGGGAATTTCTATTTGCGGATGACCTTGCAGATGCCTGTTTTTACCTTATGGAAAATCATAATGAAGCGAGCCTGGTAAATATAGGAACCGGTGAAGATTTAAGCATTAAAGATCTTGCTATCTTGATTAAAAAGGTAACCGGCTATGCGGGTGAAATCAATTTCGACAGCACTAAGCCAGATGGAACACCAAGAAAGCTAATGGATGTAACCAAATTACATGACCTAGGCTGGAAACATCAGATTGAATTGGAAGAAGGGATTGAACTTGCTTATGCAGATTTTCGAAAACAAACAAATGAGTAAATATCAGTTATACTGAAATGAATTTTTTTTGTAAACATGTATTGATTGGGCTTTCTCTCAAGAAAAAGGCTCAATCAATACATGTTTACGGTGTTTTTAATCTAAATTATTCATCAGATTTCAATTAAAAGACTTCGCAATACTTGCCTTGATCCCTGTTGAGTTGTATAACAACTTACCCTGATCCCCTGCAAGCATAAGTCCAACCTGTATATTATTTTTAAAACTTTTTCTTCCTTCTAAGTAGTATGAAAACTGGTTTACGGGTGTGAAATATAGCGTCGGATCAGCTTCAAGAACATTTCCAAACAATCGATATTTTCCACCGCTTGTTCTGAAAGTCCCATAGTTACGGGAAAAGGAAAGTTTTGATCTTATTAAAATATTGTTTAAAGACCCCTCTAACCCCATGTGGATTAGGATAAGACGGTTGTTGATAAAATAATTTGATGGGTGGGAAGCCAGGTTATCAACAGCATACCTTCTATCTGTGATAAAAGGATTTCCAATGCTTTGATGCTGATAACTCCACCCATTTTCATACTGGTAATTATTATAGTAGTTTTCGGCACCTGATTTTGTAGGCTTAGACCAGGATTCACCTGCTTGATTTTTAGTATAAAATACCTCAAAAAGTAGTTTATGCCAATGAACTCTTCCATTTTGAACTTGTGAGTTATTCGTAATTGTCAATCCGCTTAGGCCGTCTCTTAAATTAGCAAGCTTACTTAATGCACCTATATCATAAAGATTTTGTCGATACATCAGTATTTTGATGTTTTTTAACTGAAACTCCAGTGCCACATCTACTGATCCAATATGGTTGCCCACTTTGGATCCTTCATGAACCTGGCCAAATACGACTTTAACAAATTCTGACCAGGTGGTTAAATCATCATAGCTTTCAGGAAAAATATTATTGTAATTCCCCCAAAACACCTGGTTGTTAAAACCGCCATAAAATTTAAGTTTACTGTGTATTTTACCAATTCTCGCATACAGAGACTTTTGATGGAAATAAGTTTTTGATTTTTGGATCCGGTAATCAACACCCAATGGTAATGTGCCCAACCAGCCATGTGCAAAGTTTCCCTTCACTGCAAATAAGCCATCAAACACCGGGATGGTATAATATTCAGGGACAGATAAACTAACCTGAGGAATGCCCAGAGCATTACCAGAAACCGAGAAAGATCCGGAAGATAGACTGGAATCGCCCACAATGCCGGTCACTTCTTTGGATCGCCCTCCTTTCAATTGAAACATCCCAAGTCGTATCTTGGCATAACCTTCTATTAAGGTTGCCTGTGCTTCCTTGCCCAGGTTCGCCCGGCCCTCAAATCCTGCAGCCCAGTCAAAGAATTTTGATTTATCGCTGGCGAAATCCTTAACAGCACGTGCAATGAAACTTGTTGAAGCACCACTTAAGGGTACACTGCCAAATTGATTGGAACGAAACCAGAAAGGTACCTGCCCGTTTGAATTGTAAATACCCTGGGCTTCAACCTGGTATTTAAACAAGCTATCCTGTGCTTTTGTAACAAGGCAAAGTATGCAAAGCGTAAGGCTTACATAAAATCTTTTCATGAGGTAGGTTTTTAATGGTGTAAAAAATACACTTAGAGGGTTTACCAAAGATAAGTTGTTATAATTACGCTTAGCTGCACAATAATTGCACAAAAGAATTATTTAAAACAAGCGTAATGGCATTTAGTTTCTTCAAACTTCCGCTGTCAAAGGTCCCATATTTTACTTCGGAGAATAAGCTATCTTTGAGTTTTGAAATAATTCATTCACCATCTAATGCTTAAATATTTCTCCCAATTTTTTTTAAAAGGGCATGCCAGGAGTGTCGCAGTTAAAAAAAATGTCTTGTATTCTTTACTGATCAAAGGCGGAAGCATAGTCATCAGCTTATTGCTGATTCCTTTAACCATTAAATTTGTCAATGAAACACAATACGGATTATGGCTCACCTTAAGCGCGCTGATCGGATGGTTTAACTTTTTCGACATCGGTCTGGGTAATGGTTTGAAAACAAA
>Ga0308160_10002125_pt1 | contig 24911 bp, 39 predicted proteins | sample PhyFR1_FD_201036 | JGI IMG/M metagenome (GOLD analysis project Ga0308160, IMG submission 201036) | Phyllosphere microbial communities from UC Gill Tract Community Farm, Albany, California, United States - DLSLF.R1 | ecosystem: Host-associated > Plants > Phyllosphere > Unclassified | place: USA... | reverse complement strand
TGGGAAGCACGGTTAATGCCATGATCAGACACGAGGCAAGGGGCGTACGGAGTCGGAGTCCTGGAAGCGGATGGTGGACGCGCCGGGCGTCGGCTCCGGGTCCGGCGTCGGGTCAGGGTCGGGCGTCGGGGTGCCCGAACCAGCCGTTGTGAAGATCTGATTCGTGTTCAGTGAAACTGGCCAGAGAGAGCAGAGCTGGGTCAGCGAGAGGCATGGCGATAGCTGCCCAAAGGTGTTGCGACTCACTGCATTGGTATGTCTGGATGCGTCCGGAAGACTCCCGGTCAAGGCACTGGTCGTCGCCAGTGACGGCGATGCGGTCGTCGTCCGTGTAGTACCAGTTCTGGTTGGCAAGGCCGTCGTAGCAGGTCCAGATCTAGAGAGAAGCGACAGGTCAGGGTCAGATGCCGTCAGACGGGGCAGTTTGAGGGGGACGCACCTTCATGCCGATGTTGTTGCGCGGGTCGGAACCGGCGTCGAGGCAGAAGTTGGTGCCGGCAAGACGAACAGCGCCGGCTCCGCGGTTGATGAGCTGCGACGGGACAGGCCGGTGTGAGCAGAGGGTGGATGAGAAGGAAAGCCTGGAGGTCGACGGACCCAGTTCTGCGTCGGGCCGTTAAGCGAGAACGGCCCCTCGCCGCATTTGGCCGAGATGACGGCGTTACCATCCGAGAAGCGACCGTTAACGCTGGGTTGGACAGTCAGGCACTGGATAGGAAGGGATGGGTCAGTAGGATCTCTCTCAGAGGGGGAAGAAGCGGTGGAGGGGGGAGGACCTACGATGTCGGTCGTCTGAAACCGGATGAACTGCCCCTCGGCTTGACGAGCAACGAGGGGAGCAGCGAGGGCGAGGCTCGGGAGGATGAGGGCGGCGGCGGCGGCGACGGTGAGCATGATAGAGGTGGGGAAGAATGGGCGTGTGATGAGGATGCAGAAGGTAGAGGCTGTGATGATAGAGGACCAGCTTCTTATACCCCTCGGAGAGGGGAGGGGTGCGAAGAAGAGGGTCGGCTGCCCGTCACCTTCGCCGTCACCGCCACCTTCCTCTCCGGGTTAGTGCGACGATCGTCGTCAGTGTGTTATGGAGCGTACACGAGGCTGTTGCGACAGCTGAAGGCGAGGGGCGCCGCGCGCTGCTCGGTTCGGGCAGGCCGGGCGTGCAAGGGCAGAGCCGGGCCGGTCCGATGGGCAGCGGCAAGGGACCCGAGCACAGGCTGAGCCGCTCCTCAGAGGTGAAAGATGGCGGCAGATGGTTTCGATCGGGGGAGGTCAGCGTGCAACGGGGTCGTCGTCGCGCCAGAAGGAGGCCTTCCTTCCTTCCTCCTTCAGCCAGAGGAGCGCCCGCTCGGAGGGAAGGCGCCGCCTCCCGCCGGAAACCGTCGGAACCAGATCGAACCTCTTGGCGCCGGCGCCAACCGCGCCTGCGCGGAGCCGACCTGTCATCGACGACCCACCGCGCCTGGTCCAGAGGGACGAGAGCCGATGCGGCTGCTGCTCGCCGCTGATAGCGTTCGGCACACACATCTTCTGAACCCAATCACTCGCTCTCCTTCTGCTCTGTTAGTGGCTTCAGCAAGGCAGGATCAGGCCACTCGAGCGACTTTCTCCCCTCGGATCGGAATCGGACCAGCTAGCGCTTAGACCGACCTCTACTGACAGCTGACGACCTTCGGTCGGCGGCTGGAGATCGGGGGCTCGCGGAACGGCGGTAGGATGCCGGTCCCAGCCTCAACGGCGGTCCTGCTGGCTACCCCTAGGACGGATGGCCATGGACCAGGGCAGTGCCGGTCGCCTGCAACGAGACTGCCCACGCCACTCTGCATCCGAATGACGGTTACGCCGAGCAGCCGCCCGGCCATACCGGGCAGGGGGTGTTGGCCGTGGAGACGACCAGCAGGTCGCCCGCCTCGCCCTGCTGCCTATGGGCTGGCAGCCGTTCCGTGACAGCATTAAGACACCGCAATGCAGGGGAGTATGCACAGGGGCAGAGGAGACGATCCTTGGCCGACAGAGCTTCCTGCCGAGCCCAGAAGCCTCCCGGCCCGTCCTCGAGCTCCGTGTGTCGTCTGGGACGGCCGCTCGCCGCTCCCACCAAGCCTTGCTTGTAACGCCATGAAATCGGATAATCGTCCCCCTTCGCCACTGGTCAGGGACGACCTCATCGAAGGAGGACAGACTCGCAGGCCGCAGAGACGCAAGCAACGGACTGGACGAAGACAGGCCGGACGCCCTCACTTCTTGCCGGCCTTCTTCTTGCCACCGCCAGCCTTCTTCTTGCCGCCTGCTGCCGCGGGCGGGGGGGATGCAGCACCCGACGAGGCGATGTTGGACATCGACGTCCCGCTCGTGTAGTTGGGGTTGTAGCTCGCCGACTTGGGGTTGGACGCCCGCGCACGGAGCGGGAGCCAGCGGTCGGGCTGTGGGAGATCGAGGTCGACAAGATGACGAAGGGGTCGTCAGCGACCCACGTCAAGCAGCTGGCTGCAAGAGCGAGACGTATGGGAGGTCACGCACGTCCTCGCTAAACGCCTTGCCGTCGTCGATCGCGCCCTTGGGGAGCGCATGCCGACGCTTCTTTGCGCCAGCGCCCGCGGGCTCCTTGCCAGCGGACGAGGTTTTGACCTTCTTGGCCGTCGCGCCCGCCGACGACGGACCGGCCTTGGCATTCGTCTGGCGCCCGGCGGTGCTGCTCGACGCAGCGGCCGCAGGGAGAATTGGCACCTCCTCCTCGAGCGAGTCGGCGTCAATCATCTCTGCGCCCTCTGCAGAGGCGAGCGCATCATGGTAGCCCGAGCGGGCGAAATCGGCCCGGCGTTGAGCGAGCGCTTGATTCTGCGCCAGGTCGGCGTGGGCTGGGTGATCCTGGCGATCGGCAGGACGAGCGTTGGCGGACGAGCAGGCGACAGAAAGGCGGTTCGGAATCCATATTAGGTAGAGAGAGGATTGATAATCACGTCACGTCAGGGGGAGTGACAGGTCCGTACTCGAAAAGATTGGGAAGGGACGTACGGCAGGGTAATGCGGAAGGAGGCTCGCGTAGAGCTCGGTTGCGAGCTCGTAGTCGTGCGCCCGGTAGGCCTGGACGAAGCGACGAGGAAGGCGAACATCGACGGTCAGCAAAGCCTCAAACGGGTAACGCGGCTCGGTCTGCAATGAGCAGCCTTCATAGACCACGTGCCGACACGGAATGGAGCACTCAGGGCGATGGAGGTAAGGACTGACGAGCTGGGCCTGGAGGAACTCGGCGCCCTCTCCGAGCTGATGGCCGTCAGCGACGGCCTTGTCGATCACCTCCTTAGCCTCGGCCTCGCAGCCGAGTCGGTAAAGACCGTAGGCGCGCTCAAACGTGAGCGTTGCCTGCTCGGCCGGGCCGAGCGAGCCCAGCAGGTCGAGCGCGGCCGCGTAGCGGTCGAGGTGGAGCAGGAAGGAGAGCTTGGTCGCGGTCAAGCTCGGCGACGGGCCGAGGGCAATTACTACCAGAGGTCGACGAAGGGTATCGTCAGGGTTTTGGAGCTCTTCTGTCGTGCTCAAAGGTTGGATCAGACGTACGCTGGTCGACCGTCTTGAGGCCCTTGGCGAGGTGGCCGTCGGCGACCTGGCTCGCGAGCCGCTTGGCGAGGTATGTCCGCCGCTGCTCGGCTGTCGGCGCCGGGCGAGCCGCCTTGGGCTTGGGCGCGAAGCGGGCAGCCTTGTCGTTCAGTGGTGCGGGCGACATGCGTGAGATGGAAGAGAGCGTGTCGTGAGAGAGGAGGCAGAAAGAGGACGAGGGCGAGGACGAGATGAGGTCGGGGCGGGGCTGGAAGCACCGGCGGCGTTCGCCTCTCTCCCTCCGAGGTTAGGGTTACGGCCGGCCGCGTGCGCCGCCGCGTGCCGGGGCAGCCGAAGAGCGACATCAACAAGGCCGCTCGCGCTCGCTCTCCTGTCACCGACCGCACCTCTCCTGTTCGACGCCAGCACTGCCCATCCGGCCTCCCGACACTCTTTTGGACAGCAACCAGTTCCTCCTCTTCTCAGCGCCGCCCCTTCCGACACGACCCGAGGCAACACCTCAATCTGCAACAGCCGACTCTCGCGCTCGACCCCTACCCCCCCGACGCGTCGTCGTCCCTCGCCTTGTCCTTCCCTCTCCTCTCGATGGTCGCCTCAGCTGAGAACGCCGACGACGGGTTCCCGACCGGACCCGGCTTTGCCCATCTCTTCCTCGGCCACGGAGCTGCTCTACCGGTCGAGCAGAAGCGAAGCATGGAGCGCCGCAGGTTGCTCGCCAAGCGAGGTGCGTCGCATCATGCTCCTTACCCCCCGTCTCCTGTCGGGCGACTCGGAACAAGGCGAGGGAGGGTCAGCCGAAACCTTTGCCGCTGTCCGAATGCGCCGAGTCGGATGGACGCGTCAGGCTGCATCGAGACCGAGCGAGGGCACAGATCCAAGCTCGGATGGCTGATCACCCTCGCCGTCGGCCGCCTCCCTTTGATCTTGGCAGCTTGCTCGGCGACCCAGCTCTACACGTATCCCTCGGCCGGCACCGTCTTTGCGGCCGGCCAAGGCAAGCCGCTCACCATCACGTGGGACCCGACCTGCTATACCTATAGCAAGGTCGACATCACACTCTACGCACCGCACCTGACGAGCTCGGTCATCAAGGTCCGTCCGCCTTTGTCTGCCGGACCCGGTCGCGTCCTCCGCGCGGCCCGCGTCGCCAGAGCAGCCGCTCTTGGCTTGATGCGACCCTTGGCGCCTCGCATTGCTGCTCTCCGCCCTACTGACCACCATTCCTCCTGTCGAACTGCTCGTGCACCCGCCCTTCAGAGATTTGAGGACATTCCTTACGCCGACGGCAAGCTCGAGGTGACGCTCCTGCCCAAATGGTCCGTCCCTCGCCGGACTCCCTCGACGTCCGCCTCCGACTTTTCGTCCTGTTCGCTGATGTCATGGAGCTGCAATCCGCGTGCAGGTGGAACTCGACGACGACGGTCGACCTCAACCTCCAGCTCGCCGAGGCCGACACGCTCGTGCCATTCTTCGGGCCTATTCCTGGACCGCTCTTCCAGGTGACTTACCCGGCCGACCAGCTCGTCACGACGACGGTCGGGGGCAGCACCGTCGCCGCCGCCGCTGCCGACACGGGTCAGTCAATCATCCTCTCCGCCTTTCAACGCCATCATCGAGAGTATGTACTGACGTATCGCCCTTCCGCTGATCTGCCAGGCTCGCCGGACCCGATTGCGACCGTCGTCACTAAGGAGGCCTCCGGCGGCCTGCCGGCAGGCTCCATCTTTGCCGCCGTCTTCTTCCCTCTTGCCATCATCGTCGGCGGCGTCATCCTTTACATCCTCTACACGCGTCGCAAGCAGAGCAAGAAGCGCCAGAGGTACCGTCCCCTCATATATCTCGCGCGCGCGTCATTCCGGCTCTGACAATCTTTCCGTTCCCGTTGCACCCTGCCTTGCCCGCGCGATACAGATGGTCTCAGGCGGTCGACAACCGCATGTCGGTCATCTCGTCCCACTGGGACCGGACGTCGTCCCACCACGGCCCTTCGGCTTCGGTCGGCGGCGGCACGCCCCGCAAGTCGGGTGCGTTCTCGCAGACAGCCGCCCGGCGAACGATGCACTCGACCTACTCGGCCTCGGAGAACTTTGCCGGCTACGGCGCCCACCGGACCGACGACTACCCGGCGGCCCAGGCCGGCCAGCAAGAGATGGTCGAGGTCGTCGACCCTGCCGCCGAATTTGCCCGGCCGCGGACCCAGTTTGGGGCCGAGCGAAAGTCGCGCGGCGTCTCGTTTGCGAGCGAGTTTGACGGCGCGGCCAACAACAAGCTCAATTCTGTCTACTCGCAAGGTCACCAGCGGTCAAAGTCGTCCCTTTCGGGCGCGATGGGCGCCGCCCTTCGCCAGCGGCCGTCGCTCTACACCAACGCGTCGTCGACGACGGTCAACGTCGTCCCGTCCTCGTCGTCATTCGCCCAGCAGCCAGCGGCCGGCGAAGAGCGCAAAGAGAGCGTCGAAATGGTGCTCTCGCCCGACCAGACATCCGGGCCGTGGGTGCTTGGCGAGGACGACGTCGACAGCTTCCGCTCAGCGGCCGAGCAGCAGGAGAACCTCGCCGACACCGATGCTGACGGCGAGAAGCCTAGCCGGCACACAAGCCACTTTTCCGGCGGTCAATGTACGTCTGCCTCCTGCCATAAGTAGTTGCGGCTCGCTCGACTGACATTCACGCCGTCCCGTCGTCTGGCAGCTCTCGGCGTTTTGACTGACGCGACTAATCGGGCGTCTCTTGTCTCGCGCGCGTCGTCTTACGGCTCGCAGACGTCGACCTCGGCCCAGCCGGTCCCCACGCTCGCCATCACGACGGCCGGACTCGACACGCCCCGGTCGCCCGACCTCTCAACCCCGCTGACGCCGCTCACAAAGGCGGCGACCGTCGCCTCCTACTTCCCGCCCCCGCCGGCCAACGTCACAAGCCCGGACGACGCCTTCCAGGCCTACGCCCGCGAGCGGTCGGGCTCGATTGCCGCTGCCGTCGACGGCCAGCAGCATCAGCCGGTTGATGTCCGTCGCAGTCAGGTCGGCGACAACAACCCCTTCAGGAGCTCGATGGTGGGTTGCCCGCTTGTGGACCGACAGAACAAAGAGGGACCTCGTCACTGACCATAATCGCATGCCCTTCCAAGCAGTTTGACGCCACTTTGGGCTCGCATGCCCAGTGAACGATACCCCTTCTGCCTCTCCCTGTGAGACCCCGCGTCCACTGTATCATTAACCGACCCACCGATAGCCCACTTCCCTCCCTTCGCCCGTCCACCTCCTTTCGCGCTCCGTTGCCTGCCATTTCCCCCACCTGCCGCTGCGGCATGCGGCCTCGTCACCTCTGGACCCTTTCCATCCTCACCTTTCGTCATTCGCCTCTTCACCTCTAGCTGTCTCTTAGCACTTACCGCCTTCGTGTACCTACTCAAAGCGCCCCAAGCAGCGCTCCTTGTTGCTCCCGATGCACCGCCTGTCTCTTCATCACCGACGGTCGCACTGCGACGACAGTCGTCGTCCTGCGCGAGGTCGGCCATCTCCGACGGGCCCTCGGAGAGTGCGGCCGAGCGCCGGCATCTACTCTTCTACCTCCCCTCTCTTGCAACGTCGACCCGACTCCTCCTTATCCCTTGCCGGTCAGCAGCGAGCTCTTAGCTGCGTCTAGACCTTGAAGCCATGAGTGCAACAGCGACAGAACGCGAGCTTCGGCTCGACCACCTCGTTCACCTCTCGGCGCCAGGCACGCTCGAGGCGACGATCCGTGCCCTCGAGCCCTACTTCACCATCGTCCCCGGCGGCACGCATGCCGATGGTCTGACGTGCGTCTTCGAAGGGTGAGGCCCCGCCTCGCTGGGCTGACGAGCTACTTCGACTGCCCCTTCTCCGGTCGCAGGAGTAACTCGCTCATCCCGCTCGCGCCCTCTGGATCCTACCTCGAGCTCATCACCTTTAATGCCGACCCGCCGCCGGCCTCGCACGAGTGGGGCCGCGGATTGGCCGGCCCGATTGATTATGCCCTCTTTGGCGGGCTGAAAGACGGCCAGAAAGAGGCCGTCGAGCAGGTCGCAGCTGAGCGAAGAGATGCATCGCTCGCTTACCGCGAGCCGGTCGCCGGCGGTCGAGTGCGGCCCGACGGCAAGCGACTCGAGTGTGCGTTCGGCGACGCTTCCTTCGGCGAGCCTGCGATCGCTGACCGGCCTCTGGGACGGACCACGCCTCATAGGGGAGGTCACCTTGCCGGGCAAAGTCCAAGGCCGAGGCGGCCTGCCGTTCTTCTGCGGCGACATCTCGGATCGCAACTGGCGTGTGCGCCCCTGCGTCGAGCCGCGCAGGCAGCCGACCTCTCGCTGACCCGCTGTCGATCCAACACAGGTGCCAGAGCTCCCGTTCGAGCAGTACGTTTTGCTTTCGCCGAGCCCGTCCGGTAGTCAAACTGATATCCATCGACATCCGACTCGCAGCCCGTCGAAGACGGTCGGCATCGCGTCCGTTACTATTCTTGCCGTCCGCGCGCGCATCGCCGACCTGCGAGCCTTCCTCACCGCGTACGCCGCCCAGCCAAGACTTGCGCGCAACAGGGCAAGCGTTATGAACTGACGTCTCACCCTTCCTCGCCAGTCTGCTCGGCGAGCCCGAGGCGTCGTCCGGGACCGGCGCGACGTTTTCGCTGACGAACTACGAATCTGAGGCGGTCGGCCCGGGCCCGAAAGTACACCTGCGCGAGCCCTTGACCGATGAAGAGACGAAGGTACGTCAACAGACGATCTGTCGAGAGACCTAGGTCGACTGACCCCTGCAGCGGATCCTTTGGCAGTACGTTGCCGACCGGGGCAACTTTGCGCAGTACGAGTGGACCTTCTGGACAAGCGGCGATGGCGGCAAGGTCGGCGTCGTTACAAGCGACGCTCTGGGACGCTTCGTCTTCCAGCGACTGCCCTAGTCGTGCGATGTACTCGAAGGCATCAGCCATCGGCGACTGCAACACGCCGCGGTTCGGAGGATGGACGTGATCTGATCATCGCGACGCACGCACGAGCACATCCCAGACCTCAGCCGTAATTGTTCCCCGGTCGAGACCACTGGCCGCAAATATAGCCAGTCATGACATGTCTGATCCTGCTTCTGAGGAATCGCCGGAAGTGGAGGACCTGTCAGGCGTACGCCTTCGTGTCGACGGCTCCCAGTGCGCGCGCGCTCGACCCTCCTGCTTGCACGCGCCAGCTCGCCCGCGCGGGCCCCTTGCCTCGTCGACTTGATCCCTCACCATCGCCAGCAGCAGCTCGTCCGCCACCGGGATGAGCGCACCGAGAAAGCCTCGCGTTGCGCCTTACTGGCCAGAGTCCAAGAGCGGCGACTCGCGCTCGGAGCGGGCGCTCAAGGCCGGCAACCTCCCTCCAACGCTCGAGCCGACGGCCATCCCTCGGCGAGAGAGGCTACCCAGGGACATCCGCTTCCACCGAATCCAGCCCGCCAACGGCCAGGACGGGAGCTCGGCCAGGCCGCCTATAGGCCTAGCCGCGCCCTCATCAACTCAGGCCAAAGGTTCAGCTGGCAGCGCGTTCAAAGCTGCCGCCTCGGTGAGGGAGAGCGGCAACGCTGTCGCCTCGTCATCGGGCTGGACGGCGGGCTCCTCGACCTCATCGGTCGCCGCCCAGGGCTCCGGCCGGTCGGGCGTGCCGGCAGCGTCGAAGCAGGCGCCGGTACGGCCGCCGCAGCCAGCCGCTTCTGCAGCAGGTGCCCGAGAGCCTTTGTTTTACAGCGGCCCGTCGACGCAGACGCCAGGTCCGCCTGCTCGACCGCCGTCGGTCCTACCGCCGCGACCTCCTTTTGTCGCCTCGACCTCGGTAGCGAGCGGCAGCACCTCCAGCAGTAGCCACACTCCTGCCGCACGCGGCCCTGTCCACCGTCCGCACCATCCACCGAGCAATCTGGACATGTCGCACTCCTCCGGACCCGCGCCTCCCACGCCTCGTCCGACCTACCCGGGATCAGCCCCATCCTCGAGCGTGTCTACCGCTCGTCTGGCCCCCGCTCGCCTGCCTCCCAGACCAAACGGCGTCGCAGGCGGACCCCCGCCGATGCGGCCGTTCATCGCGGCCGGACCGAAAGCGGCGGTGCCGTTTCCCTATCCGCAGGTGCGGCGGGAGTCGCAAGGCTCAGGCTCGTCATCGCCGGCGACCGGCAGCCCTGGTCCGCACGTCGCACGACCGCCACAGAACCCACCGCTACCTACAAGGAGCGCTGTCGTCGGCTCGAGCGTCCCTTTGAGTACTGGTCCGGGGCGACCGGCTGTTCACGATGCCGTTCCCCTCGCCGAGCACGAGGCGCTGCTCTCGAGGCCAAGCAGCCGCACCGGCGAGCGGCCGAACGGCCAGCCGCGGCCCGAGAAGGAGCAGCAGCCTGCGACGACGAACGAGGTCACCGACCATGGCACTGACGGCGGGAAAGGCAAGGGACGAGAGGTCGCGTCTGCATTACCCTGTCTGTCCGGCCCGATTTGTCGACGCCGGGTGCGGGCTTGTGCTGACCTAGACGCTGCCCCTTCTTCTCGAAGCAATGACAGCCGCCGCTTCGACATCGCATCCGCCTGCGGCCACCAGTCTGTCAGCCTCAACGGCATCGGCGTCTGAGGACCCGCCTTCCGCCCATCCTCCAACGCACTCTAGCACCGGTGACGAGCGAGCCCCAGCCACGACAGCGGCCTCGATTCGGTCGCCGACCCGCTCCCGGATCGAATCACCGGTATTGCCGGTCGCCCCAGCCAGCCAGCCAACAACTCCTGCGCCGCTCACGTCTCTACCTAATTCGGACTTGAAGCCCAGTCAAGCTGCAGCTGCTATCGTCGACGACGGCTCGAGTGACGACGACGACGATGTCGAGGCTGCGCTCCTGGAGGCTCAGCGCAAGCTGGCCGAGCTGCAGGAGAAGAAGCGCCTGAAGGCGTTGCGCAAGTCGCTCGGCGGCAGCGATCAGAGGAGTGACGTCTCGCAGTCGCCAGCACCGCCGCCGGCCTCGGTCGTGCCTTCAGCGTCGGCGCCGTTGTCAACCTCGACGAGTCTCAACACGGCCGCGGTCTTGACGCCCGCAACGGCGACCAAGACGTCTCTGCCTACGACGCCCTCTGCCAGCGCATCAGAAGCAGTCGACCCGACTTTGGTGCCAGCTCAGGACCTGGTCCCCCCGCCCCCGCGAGAGGCCTCTTCCGCCGACGCGGAGCCGCTGCCGAACGTTGTTGATGGTGGCCCGCAGCCGTTCGGTACGCCTTCCCAGGTTGTCTTTTCGGACCTCCCACCTGAGACCAGCGAGCTCGCACTCCGGCGCTTCATCAGTGGCACGCTTGTCTCTGTGTGAGTCCTCGCGAATGGCCGATCCGACTGCCTGATGCTAACATCGTCCGTGCCTATGTCCCCTCTCGAAGCAAACTCGTCGACTTCCAGGACGCGTTCGCCCTCGTCACCTTCTCGAACCCGCACGACGCGTCCGAGGTTGTTCGCATGCTCTCGGACGAAGAATTCACGCCCGGCTGCCAAATCTCGATCGACCTCGCCTCCAACCTCGAACTCGTCAACGAGCCGATCGAGGCTTCGCTGGCCGACGTGTCCGGACCCGTCACCGAGCCAGAGCAGCTGCCTCCGCAGTCCGCGCACGTCTCGCCTGCGAAGCCGCCCGTGCCGCCCCCCCAAGTAGAGGTAAAGCGCCCGCCGCCTTCGCCGCACGACTCGCTCTTTTCGAGCCAGCGTCACTCGCCGCCGACTCAGACCGGCTTGAAGGTGCCGCGACGTCAGTCCTCGGCGACGTCGGTCGACGAGGCGCTCGACGAGCCTACCTGGGCCGCTAAAAAGCGGCGGCGGGTCGAAAGCTCGCCGCAGCAGCCGGCGGTCCGGGTCAAGGAGGAGCCCAAGGCCGTCGTTGATCTGACGTTCAGCTCCGACGACGAGCGTCGGTCGTCGACGTCATCAACGGCGGTCAAGGACAAGAGGCCCACACAGCCCAAGGAGGCTACCGTCGCCAAGCGCGTCAAGTACGGACCGCCAGAGCTCAAGCTTCTCAACCCCAAGAAGCTCACCGCCCCTCGGCAGCCAAACAACAAGACGCGGTGGATCGCCGTCGGCGAGGACTTCTACGCATGCGCCTACCACAAGGGCATTGTCGAGTTCTTTGACAAGAAGTCCCTCGAGTGCGTACCCTCCTTTCCTATTGGCTCGCCTGTCGCGCTGTGCATGTGCTGAAGCCCTCTTTCCGTGTGGCAGATCTCGACCGACGGTCCGCTTCGAGATGGCTGAGGGCGAGTCGGTCGAAGGCATTACCTTTGCCGGCAACCGACTGATCGTCGGTCGCCAGCGCCGGACCGCCGACGAGATGCGGCCGCAGGTCAGCTGGGTGTCGGCGCCCAGCTTGCGCAAGGTCAGGTGTCTGCCAGTCTGCTCGTCCGGCCTGCCATTAGCTGACACGCACCTTCTACTTCAAACACCGGCTGCAGAACAAGGACAGCCGCGTGCAGTCGGGCACCATCGACGACCAGGCTCACTCAGGGATGGGCGTCTCGTGCCTCGCACCTCTGCCGTCCACGGCGCTGACGGCCGAGACCTCGCTCTCGACGTCCGTCTACGCGACCGGCGGCTTCGATCACGCCGTCAAGCTTTGGAAGTTTGACGACGAGAGCCGGCGCAAGCTCTGGGCGCTTCATTCGACCGATCACACTTCGCGCGTCGACGCCCTCATCTGGGACGACCAGAAAAAATGGCTCTACTCGGCTGGCGCGGACGGACGAAGTGGGTCGGCCGTCGGGCTGGGCCTCGCGGACGCGCACCTTTGCTGACGCTCGTGCTCCTCTCTGGTCAGTCCTCGGCTTCGATCTCACTAAGGCCAGGATGTCGGACTGGGTCCTGGCGAGAAGCCAGACTGGCGTCTTCCAGCTACATCTGTCGACAGCCCACCCCGCCCTGCTCCTGGCCGAGGTACGCTTCCCTCGCCCGGCCGTGACGACTGTCTTTGAAGCTGACCTATCTCTGGCGCCCTATCCAGACCAACCGTGTCAACCAGCAGCTTAGCCTTTACGACACCCGGTTGTCTCCTACACGCCCGCCACTGATGTTTGGCGACGGCGAGAGCGGCAGTGGAGTGGGGGCTGAGGGTGGGAGCAAAGGTCGCTCCAGATACGTCCGCGGCTCGTGGCAGGAGAACCTCTTTGCGAGCGCCGACCAGACCGGCAACCTGCGCGTGAGTGGCCTGCCCGAATCGCCTTTGCCTCCGCGCGCGCCCGAGCTGATCTCTTGCGGTCCTCCTACGATAGGTCTGGGACGTCCGCTACCTCAAGTCGTGCTACACGGTAGGGCTCCCTGTCGAATAGCTCGGTGGGCTGCCTCTAGACAAAAGCTGACCTGCATGCTCGTCTGCTTCCAGTACGAAATCCAGCCGAAGGCGACGCCTAACCGGCAGATCGTCCTCGATGGCGACCGACTGCTCGACCTGACCGGCGAGGGCCTCTTCTCTCGAAAGTGGCGCTTGCTTTGATCACATGGTCCGACCAGCTCGTCTGCAATTGTTGCACGGCAGTGGAGGGGGGTTGCGATCTTTCTTCAACGGGATGAAAGGCTATTGAAGAGCAAAGAGCGAAAAGGGGGTGCAAAGGGCGCCGAGGCGAGGGCGTAGAGACAGGCAGGTGCACAGCGTCGATGATAACAAAACAGCAGAAAGGGGGCATGGGAGGGCGTGAGGGCCAAGAGGGCCAGTGTCCGTTGGAGTGAAGATGCGAAGAGACGAGAGAAAAAAAGAGGGGAGACAGGAAGGAGGGTCTAGCGCCAGGCGGGTGGCTGCGACGTAGGGGTGACGCCAGACGCCGCCTGCTGCTGCTGCTGCTGCTGCTTCACCCAGAGCAGCTCAGACCAGAGCGGGAGCGAGGGCACGCGGCCGAGGAGCTCGTTAAGATGAGCGAGCCTGAGAAGGGTAAAATATGCAGGCCAGGGTCAGCAGGCACATCGGGTGAAAGGGCAAGAAGCGGTCGTACCAGTCGGCCTTGTCCTCGTCCCTGTCGGCAAAGAACTGGATCTCGTCGCCGTCGTCAAACACGAGGCCGAACGACCGCTCGACGCTCATCGGCCGGTCGATGTCGCCGCCGGCCTCCTCCTCGGCATTGTAGTCGCGAATCGCCGTCATCTTGGCGAGGTCGATTCGGGCGGTGATCTTGCCCGTGATGTCGCTAGTCGCCTCGAGTAGGCCACCGACAATGCGCATTCGCCGCCGGCGCCAAGACTGTCCGCTCAAGAGGGGTTAGGCGGTCAGCAAAGGTGAGGAGAGATAAACGGTCGGGAGCCAGCACGCACTGAGCAGTCGCCGCCGAGCTGGGTAAGCGTGCCGGCATAGTAGTCCATCTTGTGCCATCGGACGTGACGAAGGCCGACGACGGCGTCCTCGAGCGACTGCGGCAGCTGGTCTTGCGTCAGGCCTGGTAGCGATGGGATCATGATGAGTTGGAGCTCGAGACGGCCGATCGTCTTACTCCGGCGGACAGCGGCGGAGCTGGCAAAGCGCGACGAATAGGCGAGCGAGTCGTCGTTCCACTTGCCCGAGAGCGGCAGGTGGAGCGACAGCAGCTGCCCATTGCAGCGAGCGGCGATGTCTTTGAAGACGATCTTGACGGTTGCAAGCGTTCCGTCCGGAGAGAGGTAGCGGACGAGCTCGTCTTGCGGAGGCTCCTCGGCCGCCGGCCGGATGGGTGATGCCTTGGGCGTTCGGCGCGGGCTGCTCATGAGCTTCCGGAAGCCCGACTCTTTCTTGCTGGGCGTCGCAGGTGCCTCCGGGGCAGGCGGGTTGAGCGTCTTGAGCCGGGTTGCGATGTGATTGTCCTTCTTAACCTTGATCGCCAAGCTGAATTCGAGATTCTCGAGACCGAGGCTGAAATAGAGGAGAAGGGGCCCAGAGAGGTTACGTCAGTGTCGCTCTCTAGGCGGAGTGCACCCCCTCCCCCTCCGCTCGATCGCGAACGCACAGCTCAAACTCCTGGCCGATCTCGACTTTGGAACGAAGCGGGTACGACGACGTCTCGACGGAATGCAGGCCGTTGTTGAGCGCGATCCGGAAGCTCGACTGCGAGCTAGACTGAAGGGGTACCGTGAGATCGGACATGCCAACGACTGAGCGCGAAGCCAAACGGAAGCGTTAGCGATTGGGCCTCTCCAGGCGCGGCAAGGCGAAGATGTGCTGGCACACGCACTCTTGACGAAGACCTTGGCATGCGCCCGGCCGGGCTTCTCGCGCATGCGAATCTCGCGGATCTCATCGGCGTACTCGTTCTGTTGGAGTTGATGGGCGAGCGTGTGAGCATAGATGTCTTGTCGAAGGTAAGAAGGTCACGCACCATGTCCGAAGGCCGCTTGACAGAGCGCCAGGCCTTGCCGCGGTCGAGATCTCCTGAGCGCGCGCTGTGAGAGACCTTCTCATCGGAGGCGGCGTAGATGGGCTCATGCTCGATGACGGTGTAGCGCTTCTGCAAATCGAGCCGAGTGCCATGTCAGCAGGACGCACCCGTCAAGGCTGAGGAGCAGCAAGTCAGGCCGCACGTTCTTTGATGCGCCAATCCGCTCGAACTCTTGGTTCAGCTCAGACAGGTTGGCCGAGTTGCGGGCGGCAGGTCCGATGCTGAGCCGACCCATTTTGCGCTCGCGCGTTTTTGCTTGGGTTGATGAGCCGCCCTCCTCAGTCACGTCACCGTGCGAGAGTGATCTCCGAGGCCGCGAACGGCGCGACGCCGAGCCGTCGTCGATCGAAGCATGACGGGCGGCGACGCCTTCGTCGCCGCTTTGGCTCTGCGCGGAGGACGCCGGGGATGGCGCTCGGATGACGTTTGGTGTCGGCGATGGCGCACGCGAGAGTGGTAGAGGCGGAGGCGGCATCAGCTGCGCATCGAGCGCCGCCCGCGACATGGACCGCGGGATGGAGGTCACCGGTGCGGATGCCTCCTCGACCGCCGTCGACGAGGCCTCGGCAAAGGTTGCCGACACCGGCGAAATGAGAACGCCCTTACCGCTGCCCTCTTTGAGCGAGTGAGTCGCCTGTTTCGCAGAGTCGGCGTCATCGACCGGGCTCGTCGAAGAGCGAGCAGCGAGCTTGCCGAGCGCGGACTCCTTGGATAGGATCTCCTCGGCGGACGGGGCTCGCGTGCTAGTCAAGACGGTCGGCCGTTGCGGTCGCTCAGCCGACGTCGGAGCGGGGGGGAGGGGCTTGTCCTTCTTGACAGGGCTCCCACCGCTCGGCGTCGAGACGCCCTCGGCGATGGCGCGTTCGGGGAGACCGAGCCCAAGCCCTCGACTAGCGACAGCGTCAGGCTTACTGGCCGAAGCGCTGCCTCCGGCAGCGGCAGCAGCCTTGAGCTCCATTCGGCGGCGGATGCTCTCCTTGGTCAGCCGGGGGCTTCTGCCGCCTGAGTTACCAACGCTGCCGCCCGGCTCGCCCTGCTGGAAACGCTCGAGCGAGGATGACGGCCGGTATTGGAAGCCACCGCCGAACTCCGCCGTCGACGCGCCGGCCGCGGGATCCGGTGTCGCCATCTCGAACGAGCCGAAGAGCAAGGGCGACTGCGAGGTGAGCGACGGGAGCGAGTAGGGGCTGAGGGGAGCCAGCGATCGGTCGACTGGAGGCTGGGTTGCCTTTGCAGGCGAGTCGACGAGCTGACAAAGGCGAGCGAGGCAGGAGGTCAGCCAAGGCACGCTGATGACGATGCTTGGGCAAAGGAGGGCAGGACGCACAGCAAGCTTCTCGCCAAAGACGTCGGCACCTTCACGGTCGACTGCTGGGGCCCTGATAGGGGACTGGGCCTGGGCGAGCCGGCTGGATCCAAGACCCTCGCGGAGCTCGCCGACCGCCCGATGGCGCTCCGAGTGGTGGCTCCGACCGAGGGGAACGCCGCCCTCCTCTGCAGGCCGACGGCCGTGCGCTGGCGAGTTGACGATGTCCTGGACCGTCTTGACCGTGAGGAACGGATCAGGTAGGGGGCCGGACTGGTGCGCGTGGGGCGATGATAAGGGCGCCTCTCCTTCAGCGGCAACGCCGACGTCGACAGCGAGCAGACTGGCCGTCGACGAGCGCGAACGGGTGAGACCGCCACCGCTGCTGCCGCCTCGTACGGCCGAGGGCTCGAGGACATTGCCGTTCATGAGGATCGGGTCGGCCGCGCTCGCCCGCAGGTGGGGCAACTCGACGTGCCGAAGCGCGGGCGAGGGCTCGCCACTGCTCTGGCCAGCATTGCTGCCCGCTCCGAGCACCGGACCGAGAGCGAGCGCGTCGTTGGCGTCATCGTCGGCGCCAAAAACCTCCTCAGCGTCGGCCGAATAGCGCTCAAAGACGGTCTGCGTCGCCGGGACGGGGCTCAGTAGCTGGTTCTCGGCCAGCAGCCGGTTGACAAAGTCCTCTGGGTCCTCATCGTCGTCCGCCGAACGTCCGAGGTCGAGCTCGTTGAGGCTGTAGTCGGAGTTGTAGGATCCGAGCGAGAGGTTGGCGAGCCGGTGGTTGCCGAGCGGGTCGTCCTCTGCATCGGCCGCGGCCTGAGCGAGCCCGCGAGCGGGCGACAGGTCAAATTCAAACGAGGTATCACTCTTGACGGCAAAATCGCCCGCCTCGTCGTCTGAGCCCTGCTGAGGGAGGCTCGGCGAGAGCTCGTACGAGTACTCCTGCTCCTGGGCAGGAGGCCCTCGGCGGCTGCCGACCGCGGGGAAGGGCTCGCCATACTCGTCGTCGTCGTCGTCGTCGTCGCTGCCGACGGCTGACGAGAGCTCAGCGCTGGCCTCGCGCTCAAAGACCGAGATCTCGGGCCGCTCATCAAACGTGACCGTCTTGCGTCGCTCGCGGACGACCGGCTGCCGCGCCGGCCGGCCGGCGGACGCCCCCTGGCGCGGATGCGACTTCATCGACGACTTGGGCGACGGCGTCGGCGGTGCATCCGGTGCGACGTGGGCCGGGAGGTTGGCGTGCGGCTTGGTCGGCGTCAGGGGCGTAAGGAGCGGGAGGGCAATCGGCTCGCTCGTCGGCGTCGGCTTGAGCGACGGCGGCGAGCCGGAGCCGTCCTCGACCGGCAGCGACGAGGACGCGAGCAGGGGCGAGGGGAAGCTCGACGTCTCGGAGAGAGACGGCGTCGTGTCCTCGTTCGAGGGCGAGAGGGCGGGCAGCGGGAGGAGCGCGAGTTCGGTTGCCGATGGCGGCGGCGAGAGCGAGAGCGCAAGGAAGGGCGAGTTGGTGACCTTGGCCTTGGAGCCGAGCGTTGCCAGGCCGGCGCTCTGGCGACCCTTCGTCCGCCTGCGAAAATCGGCCTGCCGAGTGGCGACGGCACCGGGGACGTCATTCTCGTTGTCGTCGGACGACTCGCCGCTCGACAGCGGCTCGTTCTCGATCCCTCCCGAGCCGCTCATGCGCCGGCCGCCGTCCTTGCTCGACCGACGGCCCGGGCTCCGACGAGCAGGGCTCTGTCCGAGGCCAATACCGAGCCCAAACGTTCCACCGGACCCGCCGGTGCGCTTGGGCGACTCGCCATCCGAGTGACCGCCGCCGATGCCGGGCTGGCGGGGGCTCGGCTCCTGTTTGAACGGCGAGTTGGAGACGAGCGAGTTGCTCTTGAGGTGCTTGTACGAGTTGCTAGTCCGCCGCGGGCGGTCCTCGGCGAGCGGAACCTCATTGGCCGAGAGCGAGGACGAGCCCCGGAGCGGGCCGGCAGGTCGCTGCTTGGCGATCCGCAGGGGTGACCAGCCGGAGGACGACTCGGTCAGGATGTGCTCGCGCGAGGTTGAGGTCGGGATCCGCGACGGCGGTGGCTGCGGCCGGCCAGCGGTCGGAGCTGCTGGCGCAGGTGAGAGGGTCCCAGAAGGTTCGGCCATAAGAGGCTGGCCTGTGAGGTGTGAGGAGGCGAATGGGCCGTGTGAGGATGGAGGAGGGCTGGAGGGGACAAGGCGGAGCGAGGTCGGTCAACAAGGAGCGCGGCGGAGGTCAGGGCTGGCCTGAGCGATCCTGGACCTACAAGCTGGGCCGTCAGCCTAGAATGCGAAGCGGATGCTGTCGAGGAGTGCTGCCGTCGGATCGTCTGCCTTGGCCGAGAAGAGAGCGAAGGGTTTGCCGGGTCGTGGGTGTCGATGGAGGAGGTCGAGGGGTGTTTGCCCGGGGCGCAGGCGGCCTCGCCCAGTCCGCCCGTCGCGTCTCGAAGCGCGCGCGCGCCCGCCCGCACGGAAAAGCAAGTCAACGTCACGCGTGCGTCTCTCGCAGCGGGCGCACATATGCCCTCGCCTGGCCCAGCAGCCGGTCGTTCACGAGCAAGCGTCACGAGGGATGGCAGGAGAGAGAAGGGGTCCGACCACGAGCGCGCGGCGACCGCCAGAGCCGGCCATTGCAGGGCATGCAGTCGGCAGGCGCAGAGCTAGCCCGCGTCGATCAGGACAGTCATTGCTTCGCCTCCAAGGCCAGCAGCTGAACCTACTGTAGGACGCCGGACGACGAGGTGGATGGGCAGGAGCAAGAAAGCGAGCGCCCTGGCGAGCTCGATCACGATGTCTGGCATGATCTACCCGCTTTGTGACGGATGCTGCCCGCCAGTCTCTTGCGGGTCCGGCGAGGGCATCCTCATGGCGGGCGGGCGCGGCCAGCCGACGAAACGACGAAGTCCCTGTCTGGCCGACCTTTGAACCCGCCTCTCTTCAAAGCAACCACCCTTCAAACTTCACCAGAGGGTCCTGCAGGGTATCCTCTAGTACCCGGAGGTCGAAAAACTCAACAAAATGGCGCCTGTACCAACTGCCAGGTTCGAACTGGCGATTTTCGTTATTTTAAAAGGTTCACCTATAAGAACGAAGCCTTAACCACTGGGCCAAGCTGGTCTCGCGCTTACGACTTTCGGTTCAAACAACCATATCGCAACCACTTGCTGCGTTCTCGGCCGTAGCTACACCAGGTGTCCTCGGTCCCCGTCCCAGCACAGGCGTCGGTGGACGCCCTGATCGATCTGGCCTCCCTGCCAACCCTTGCAGCCCTGTCAACAGTCGCCCCCTCTCGAATCCGAACCTTCCCCAACGAGCATGGCTCTGTCCGGGCCTGTGCTCGCCCAGCCTATTCCCCGTTGACGACCAGCCTCGCTCTGACCTGTCGCGGTTCGAGCCGCCATTGACGAGGTCGCTGCTGCTGTCGCCGCGTCGCCGCGCGCTCGGTCGAGAGCTCGGCTCCCGTCTACCTCCGACTTGACGGCCGCCCATCGTTCTCTGCTAAGGCCGGCAAGCATGGCGACAACCGACTAGCACGACGACGGCCGACTGGCTGGCCGCTGTGCCGGCTGACTCGCTGTCGCGTCGTCAAGGCTGCGGTCGACGGGCCCTGTACGCCGTCGGCGGCGCATTGGCGGCCGGAAGGCGCGAGGCAGCCGGCTCCGGATCTACGGCCGGACGGACCTTCCCACTCAGAGACGTCATGCTCGCCCGTCTTCCAGAGGAAGCGAAAGCCGAGCAGGCCAGCCAATCGCTCGCCTGGCAGTCCCATCTCACCCGCCTGCTCGTCCGCCCGCCCGCTGGACCCTCTCCCTCGCCATCACCACCGAATCCTCACTACCCCAAGCCCACCCACCCTTACCACCCCTCGAATCAAAGCAAGCCCCAAAGTCACGATGGAAGCCGCCAAGGAGATCCTCAGCCACGTCCCCGGCGTCGACCCTCGCGTCGCCCAGCGCGCCCAGTTCTTCTGTCCGTCCCGCCCGGCTCTCTCTCGCTGTGGCCCCCGTCGCTGGCCGGCTGACCTGCCAACCTGCTCGCTTCTCCCTCCGACCTACCTCTCGCAGCCGGCCTGAACGACGGTCCGGCTAAGACGGCGGCGCGCATCGCCGGCCTCGTCCAGAAGGCCCCGGCCAAGGACGACGCCCCGGTCTTTACGTCCAACTTTGGCCAGGTCCTGCCCGACCCGGTCCACTCGCTCAACGTCGGCGGCCTGCCCGTCCAGAGCGACGCCTTCCTGCTCGAGAAGCAGATGGCGTTCGACCGGTCGAAAACCCAGGAGCGGATCGTCCACCCCTGCGGCTCGAGCGCGTTCGGCTCGTTCAAGGTCACCCAGGTGCGTCATCCCCGTCTCTCGCACGCACCCTTACATGCGCCCGTCTTCCGCCGCTGACACCGGCTCTCGCGGGCCTGCAGGACGTCTCGCACCTCACCAAGGCCGACTTCCTCCAGCCGGGCAAGGTCCGTCTGAGTTGGCCGCAGCCGGCTGACACGCCTCGACACGACTTGACTGACGCCTGCCCGCCCGCGCTGCAGGTTACCCCGGCCTACTGCCGTTTCAGCACGGTCACGTACGGCCGCGAGTACCCCGACTCGGCCCGCAACCCGCGCGGCTTTGCCGTTAAGTTCTACACCGGCGACGGCAACTACGACCTCGTCGGTCTCAACTACCCGGTCTTCTTCGTGCGTGGCCGCCGCTCTTGCCCACCTCGCACAGCCACTGACCGCCCTTCCGGCCTCGACCCGACAGAACCGCGACCCCTTCCATGGCCCGGACGTCATCCGCAGCCAGCAGCGCAACCCCAAGTCGTTCCTCGTCGACTACAACGCTTGGTTTGACCACCTCGCCATGGTCCCCGAGGCGCAGCACGCCGGCCTCATGCTCATGTCGGACCACTCGACCCCGGTAGGCTGGCGCTTCTTCAACGCCTACGGCGTCCACACCTTTGCTTGGGTCAACGTCGCGGGCGAGCACGTCTTTGTCAAGGTCGGTTTCTTGCGCTCGCTCGCTCGTCACCGAGTCTCGCCTGACACGTGCGCGCGCTCTACCCGCCCCGCTCCTGCAGTACCACTGGCTCAGCGAGCAGGGCACCAAGCGCTTCACGCACGACGAGGCCATCCGGCAGTCGGGCGAGAACCCCGACTTTGCCAAGCAGGACCTCTTTGAGCACCTCGAGAAGGGCGGCACCGCCGAGTACACCATGATGGTCCAGGTGCGTCCGGCCCCCGTCCACCGTGCGGCCCCTCTTTTGGCTGATCTCGACCCCCTTACGTCCCTCTCGTAGGTCATGACGCCCGAGGAGGCGGCCGCCGTTGCTTTTGACCCCTTTGACCCGACCAAGGTCTGGCCGCGGGCCCAGTTTCCGATGCGCGAGGTCGGCCGGCTCACGCTCGACCGCAACCCCGAGGACTACCACCGGGACGTCGAGCAGGCCGCCTTCAACCCCGGCTCGTTCGTCCCGGGCATCCAGACGAGCCCGGACCCCCTCCTCAACTGGCGCGGTGGGTCCTCCTCGAGGATGGCGGTGATGCGGGGCCTGGCTCTCACCCTCGGTCGCCCGACTGACGTGGCCGCTCTCTCGCACCGGCAGCCTTCTTCTACCGCGACGCGCAGATGCACCGTCTGGGCAGCGCCAACATCCACCAGATCCCGTTGCGTCGCTTCCTTTTCCGCTCGCCCTCCGAGCCTCTACTTGCCCGCCTGGCCTGCTCACACCCCTCTCTTCCTCCTGCCCTGCGCACGCTGCCATAGGGTCAACTGCCCGTTCATGTCAAAATTCCACTCGCCCGACAACTGTCCGTCTCCCCGACCTCTGTGGCTCTGCGCCGCTTGACTTGCCCGCGCGCTGACGCCCAGTCTCCTTCTCGCACAGTCGCCGGCACCATGCGCATCGACGGTAATGCGAGCGGCAAGCCCATCTACTCGCCTTCCGTCTACACGTCGCACGCCCCGACGACGACCTCGGCCCCGGCCTACGACGCCTCGACCGCCGAGGCCCCGATGCAGCTCGCGAGCAACGTTCTCTCGCGCAAGAGCCACTCGCGCCACGAGGGCCAGCCGAGCGAGTACGACCAGGTCCGCGAGCTTTACGTCCGCGTCATGACGGACGAGCAGCGTCACAACCTCCACTCGAACACGGCCCGGCTCCTTCAGGTACGGTCCGCCCCGCCCCACCTGGCTCTACTGCTTGTGCTGACCACCCTTCCCTCCGCAGCACGCCGACCCGATCGTCCAGAAGGCCTACCTCGTCCAGCAGTACGCGATCGCGCCCGGCTACGCCGAGGCCATCCACGCGCTCATCCCCGAGGACAAGAAAGCCGGCTACACGCTCGCCGAGGTCGCTGAGGCGGCGCCGACGGCCCACCTCGTCGGCAAGAACGCCGACTTCCAACTCAAGGATGTCGGCGTCGGCTTCATGGGCATGCCGGTCGGCGGCGCCTCGCAGGCCAAGGGCTACTGAGCGTACCCCTCGCTCGTCGTCGCGTCCCATCACGACCTCTGGCCCCAGCTTGAGGCTCGAGCTTGCTCGCCCGGCTGGCTCGCCTGCTCTCTTCTCCTTCACGATTGACTGTACGCCGTCTCGAGCCGTGGCGCTTTGCGACATCGTACTCGCTCGGCGTGCATCCCATGCCTCTTTACGCCAACCGACCGTCTCGGAGCTCGCGCTCTCGAAAGCGGCAGTGTCTGTCTAGCGAGTCGGACGTGCCCTGTCAAGCTTGCCTTCGCACCTGGTCGGCCGGCGCGGGGCCTGTGCGCATCGCCGATCCTCCGCTCTCGTTTCGTCCCTGGGCAGGAAGGGCCGGGCGCACCGCATGCTTCATGGGTCAGCGCTGGCTGTCACCCGGCCGGCCGACGGAAGGAGGCTCTCGTCCGGCAGAGGCGTTCGGCGAGCTCGGCCTCGGCGGCGAAAAGACCTGTGCCGGCGCCGGCCAGGGTAAAGAAATGCCGAGCCGAGTGGTGGAGCTGAACTCAAGCAGGGGCGCGCGGCACGGGCCGGCAGCTGGGCAAGAAGGGTGGGCCTCCGAATGGACCCCGCCTGCGCGCGCGCGGACGAGAGCAGCAGCCGGAGGTGACAGAGCCGCCAGCCGGCCACGATGTCCCTCCTGCAGCGATAGGAGCCTCCCAGTCGCGTCGCATGGTCGCTGCCAGTCATGCTGGATTGCGAGCAGCTCATGACTGGCGTCGCAGGAGGTGCGGCGGTCGGATGGGCACCGGGCGGTCGGCTGCGGCCCACGACTCGCTCCGTCTTTAGAGACACGGACGAAACGCCTCGGCTCGCGCCCTTCAACCCTCTCTTGGCCCTCCGGCACGCGCTCCTGACCCCGCTGTCTGCCGCCGGCCTCGGCGGCCATCTTGACCGGCTGCCCACCCGCAGACGGTCGCTCGGCTGGCCTGGCTCGGCGCGGGAAGCGAAGCGCGCACGAACCATGGCCGGATGGGCCGAGCCAAGGCTGACCTCCCTTCTCGTCTCTTCCGACTTCGCGAGCCTCATAAGAGGCTTGCTGAGCAGGGCATGCCGAGCCGCTCTTTCTCCTCCCTTCTTCGCCGCCTTCCCACCAGCTAGGGCTCTCTCCTACTTCCTCTCAGCAGCGACCCTCCCATGCCGCACCTCCAAGCCGCCATGACCGCCGCCGCTGCCGCCGCTTGCCGACGCCGGTCGTCGCTCAGTCGGCCCCGAGTGGCCAGTCCTCACACGGGCACGTCGCAATCTACGAGCCCGGCCTGCTGCCCGAACCCACCCTCGCCTGAGAGCTCGCGTGGCGTCTGCGTCTCTCGTAGGTCTCGTCCGCAGCTTGTCGGATCGGTCCGGACGCCAAGGACTGACCTTTCCCTCTCCAGCCTTCACCCAGCGGCCGCCGACGATACTCTCTCGTCCTACCGGGCTGGTCTCTCGGTCATCCTCAGCCCCTGCATCGCCCTCCTCAGACTCGCCACGGTCAGAGGCAGCCCGCGCCGCCTTCCGGCGAACAGCTTCGCACACGTCGAGTTCGAGCGCGTCGTCGACCCTCTCGAGCGGCAGTCAGCTGTCGTCGGCCAACCGGGCATTTGCGCTCGTCGCCGGCGTCGTCGGCGACCTCGCCCAAGTCGGGCCGGGACCGATCCCGCCAAGCCTCAGGAACAGCCGCTACCTCGTCGCCGAGGACAGCCCCTTCCGACGCCGGAGCCGCGTCGAGCCTTGAACACGCGATGGGCGCTCGAATGACGTCTTACGGCATCTCGCCGGCGCCCAACGAGCAGCGCTATGCGACCGCAGGCCCCGGCGCTCAGGCCATTCACAGGCCAACTCCAGACCGTCTGTCGACTACGGTTGACTCGGCATCGCAGCCTTCCCATCCGTCACCGGTCGACGACGACCCTTTTCTGTCGACCCCACGCGGCCAGAGTCATGTTTGCCCCGCCTGGCGCGCTCGGTCCCGATTGAGATGCAATATCGATGACACGCTGCTCCCTTCTTTCTCCCACTGTGCCCTCCCGCTGACCGGCTAACCGGCTGACTGGCTGACCTGCTTTCGTCCTGAGCATCCCTCCTCAACTGGCGCGGTGGGTCCTCCTCGAGGATGGCGGTGATGCGGGGCCTGGCTCTCACCCTCGGTCGCCCGACTGACGTGGCCGCTCTCTCGCACCGGCAGCCTTCTTCTACCGCGACGCG
>Ga0308160_10002123_pt1 | contig 24932 bp, 17 predicted proteins | sample PhyFR1_FD_201036 | JGI IMG/M metagenome (GOLD analysis project Ga0308160, IMG submission 201036) | Phyllosphere microbial communities from UC Gill Tract Community Farm, Albany, California, United States - DLSLF.R1 | ecosystem: Host-associated > Plants > Phyllosphere > Unclassified | place: USA... | reverse complement strand
CCGATCTGCGCACTGCAGGCGGCGATGGAAGGCTACCGCGTCGTGACCATGGATTACGCGGCCGAGCACGGCGACATCTTCGTCACCTGCACCGGCAACTACCACGTCATCACCGAGCAGCACATGCTCAAGATGAAGGACCAGGCGATCGTCTGCAACATCGGTCACTTCGACAACGAAATCGAAGTTGCCGCACTCAAGAAGTACGAGTGGGAAAACATCAAGCCGCAGGTCGACCACATCATCTTCCCGGATGGCAAGCGCATCATCCTGCTGGCCGAAGGCCGCCTGGTGAACCTGGGCTGCGGTACCGGTCACCCGTCCTACGTGATGAGCTCGTCGTTCGCGAACCAGACCATCGCCCAGATCGAGCTGTTCGCCAACACCGATAAATACCCGGTCGGCGTCTACACGCTGCCGAAGCACCTGGACGAGAAGGTCGCGCGTCTGCAGCTGAAAAAGCTGAATGCGCAACTGACCACGCTGACCGAAGAGCAAGCGGCCTACATCTCGGTGAGTAAAGAGGGTCCTTACAAGCCAGACCATTACCGTTATTAATACGGTCATCTGGTAAGCTCTTCCGTGAACTTGACAGGCGCAGCGCGCCAGGGCCGCGAGCCCGTGCGCGCTGCGCTCCGGATTAATTTGCGCGGTCCGGTCCCGCTGTCCTGAGTCGGCGTCCCATGGCCGGGCGTCGTGCCGGGGCGGTCGGCTCCGCTCGCCCTCACGAAAGACACCGACATGCGTTTGTTCCTGACCTGGCTGATCAATGCCGCCGCCCTGATGGCGCTGCCTTACCTGATGAATTCCGTGACCGTGACCAATATCGGCGCTGCCCTCGTGGCCGCGCTCGTGCTGGGCCTGGTCAATACCCTGATCCGTCCCGTATTGGTCGTGCTGACCCTGCCGGTGACGCTGCTCTCGCTCGGGTTGTTCATTCTGGTGATCAATGCGCTGCTGTTCTGGATGGTGTCGCACCTGGTGGCGGGCTTCCATGTCGCAGGATTCGGGTCGGCCTTCCTGGCGGCGATCCTGTACAGTGTGATTTCGTGGGCGCTTTCCACCTTACTCCTCAAAAACGATGGAAACCCCTAATCTCAGTATCGAGTTTTTCCCGCCCAAGACTTCCGAGGGTGCGGAAAAACTGCGTGCGGCGCGCCAGAAACTGGCTGAACTCAAGCCCAAGTATTTTTCGGTGACCTTCGGCGCCGGCGGCAGCACCCAGCAGGGCACGCTGGCGACCGTCGCCGAAATCCAGGCCGAAGGCTTTGATGCTGCGCCCCACCTGTCCTGCGTTGGCGCCACGCGCGAATCGATCCGCGCCATCCTGCAGGAATTCAAGTCGAACAACATCCGCCGCCTGGTGGCCTTGCGTGGCGACTTGCCGAGCGGCTATGGCGGCGCCGGCGAACTGCGTTATGCGAGCGAGCTGGTCGAGTTCATCCGTGCCGAGACCGGCGACTGGTTCCACATCGAAGTCGCGGCTTATCCCGAGATGCACCCGCAGGCGAAATCGCCGCAGGACGACCTGCAGAACTTCGTGCGCAAGGTGCAGGCCGGCGCCAACGCCGCGATCACCCAGTACTTTTATAACCCGGACGCCTATTTCCAGTTCGTCGACAACGTCCATAAACTCGGCGTGGACGTGCCCGTCGTGGCCGGCATCATGCCGATCACGAATTACACGCAGCTGATGCGGTTTTCGGAAATGTGCGGCGCCGAGATCCCGCGCTGGATCCGCCTCAAGCTGGCCAGCTTCGGCGACGATTCGGCCTCGATCAAGGCTTTCGGACTCGACGTGGTGAGCGGCCTGTGCGAACGCCTGCTCGCGGGCGGCGCGCCGGGCCTGCACTTCTACAGCATGAACCAGGCCGCAGCCACGACCGCGATCTGGCAACGCCTGCAGACGGCCTGAAGCGCCACCGCAGCGCGCCCCACTGCAACCACCCGCGCTGTACAGTGCTTGGGCTGCAGGCGACCGCGCTGCAAGAGATCGAACTGCAAGCAGATGAAATGCCCGCTGGCCTCACAGCCCGTGGGCATTCTCATCTATATATAAATCAGGTGATCCGCGTCGCTTCCGTAACGACCACATCCAGCGGCACATCGTGCGCCGCATGCGAGAACACCGCCAGTTGTGTGCTGTAGGCAATCCCCAGCGTGTAAGGGCGCGGTGCCGGCGCGAGCGTGCGGTCGTAATAGCCGCCGCCATAGCCCAGCCGATAATTTTCTTCATTGAAACCGAGGCAGGGCACCAGCAGGGCCGGCGGGCGTGCCACGAAGCGCAGATCGGCCGGTACCTGGATGCCCATCTCGTCCGGGATCATCGGTTCGCCGGGCGTCCATTCGACAAAGGCGAGCGGGGCGGCACGCTCCATCACCACCGGCAGACATAATTGCACGCCGGCCTTGGCCAGTTCGCCATAGGCTGCACGCAAGTCGGGCTCGCCGGCCAGCGGCCAGTAGACGCCGACGGCGCCGACCTGGCGCATCCGCCACCAGGCCAGCACCTGGGCACCGATATGGGCATCCCACTGGACCTTGATTGCTGGGTCGAGAGCCCCACGTGCTGCTCGGAGTGTTTTGCGCAAGGCCGTCTTGGCCGCTTGTTGTGAAGTCTGTTCCGCCCCCGCCACGCTTGCGCTGGAGTCTGGCAAGCCGTCGGAGCCGCATGGTATTCTTGATTCGCCGGTCATGGATGATATGAAGCGTAAATTGAAAATTGGATTGATGTTTCCGCAAAAACTGTTTGCCGGCGCCAGTCTTGCCGCCACGGGCTTGCTGTCTTTCGCCGTCGCGTCCGCCGCGTCGGCCCAGGCCGCTGCCCCCTCTACTGCCCCGTCCACCGCTGCCCCGGCCGTGCCCGCCGCAGCACCTGCTAATCAGGCACCTGCCAACGGCACGGCGCCCAACGCAGGGCCGGCCGCAGTGCCGCCAGGCACCGCGATACTGGTCGCCAACGACGCCAGCCGCGAACAGGACGATATCTTCCTGCAACTGCGCGATGCCGCACGCCAGGGCGATCCCAATCGTGCCGCCGGGCTCGCCTCAAGGCTGCCGAACTACGCGATTCCCTCGTATGTCGACTATTATCGGCTCAAACCGCGTCTGCGCGACGCCAGCAACGACGAAGTCCTCGACTTCCTGAAGCGCTACGAAGGCAGCGCCATCGCCGACCGCATGCGCAACGACTGGCTGCTCGAGCTCGGCCGCAAGCGCGACTGGGTCAATTTCGACCGCGAACTGCCCTTGTTCGTCAAGAAGGACGATTACCAGGTCAAGTGCTACGCCTTGCTGTCGCGCGCCGTCAAGGGCGAGAAAGTGGCCGACGAGGCGCGTGCGCTGCTCGACAATCCGCCGCAGTACGGCGAGGCCTGCGCCGCGCTGGTGGGCCAGCTGGCCCAGTCCGGACAATTTACCCAGGCCGATTTGCTGGCCCAGCTGCGCCTGGCCGGCGAAATGCACGCCACCGGACCCTCGCGCCGCACCGCGCTGCTGCTGGGCGCGTCGGACACGCGCGCGGCCCAGGCAGTCGACGTGCCGGCGCTGGCGATGGCGCGCGGCATCGGCAACACGCGCGCCGAGCACGAGATCTACCTGGTCGCGATCGGCCGCATGGCGCGCACCAGCCTGAAACTGGCGACGGTGGCGCTGGACAAGAATGCTTCCAGACTGTCGGCCGAGGAACGTGCGATCGGCTGGTCGAACATCGCGCTGGCGGCCTCGCTGACGCTGGCACCGGAAGCCTACGATTACTGGCAGCGCGCGGCCGGCGCCCCGCTGTCCGAGACCCAGCTCGAGTGGAAGACCCGGATCGCGCTGCGCCGCGGCGACTGGAAGACGGTGCGCGCTACCATCGAATCGATGCCGGCCGACCAGCAGGCTTTATCGGCCTGGACCTACTGGCTGGGCCGCGCCCTGCAGGCGCAGGGCCGCACCGAAGATGCCCAGGCGCTGTACCGCCGCATTGCCGACCAAAACAGTTTTTATGGCCAATTGGCCATGGAAGAGGTCGGCATGCAGATTTCGATTCCGCCGGCGGCGACCCCGCCCACGGCGGCCGAGCTGGCGCAGGCGGCCGCCAATCCCGGCTTCAAGCGCGCCCTGAAATTCTTCAGCCTGCGCCTGCGCTTCGAGGGCACACGCGAGTGGAACTGGACGGTGAGCAATCTTTCCGAACGCCAGCTGCTGGCCGCGGCCGAGTACGCACGCCAGAACCAGATCCTGGACCGCATGGTCAACACTTCGGAGCGCACCCGTACCGAGTTCGACTATACCCAGCGCTTCCCGGCGCCGCACAACGACATCCTGCACCCGACCGCGCAGGGCCTCGGCCTGGACCAGGCCTGGGTGTATGGCCTGATCCGCCAGGAATCGCGTTTCATTACCGATGCCCAGTCCGGCGTCGGCGCGACCGGCCTGATGCAGGTGATGCCGTCGACCGCCAAATGGGTGGCGGGCAAGATCGGCCTGGACGATTACGGCCACGGCATGCTGAACGATATCCGCACGAATATCTTGCTCGGTACCAATTACCTGAACATGGTGCTGAACAACGCCGAAGGTTCGCAAGTGCTGGCCACCGCCGCCTACAATGCCGGCCCGGGACGGGCGCGGAATTGGCGCGGGGTGCTGAATGCGCCGATGGAGGGGGCCGTGTTCGTCGAGTCCATTCCGTTCGAGGAAACCCGCAACTACGTGCGCAATGTGATGTCGAACGCAACGAACTACGCGGCCCTGTTCGAAAAACGTCCACAGTCGCTCAAGGCCCGCCTCGGGACGATCACGCCACGTAGCAACGCTCTCGGCCTTCCGTAAGGGGGATGCCATGTCCGAGCCGTCGGTGTTGTTGATTGGAGGAAGTGGATTCATCGGCAGTCACGTGGCGGCACGGCTGGCCGAGCACAATGTGAGCATCGTGGTGCCGACCCGCCATGAAGCGCATGCGATGCACCTGATGCCCCTCGGCGTCGACATCGTCGAAGCGAATATCCACGACGACATGACCCTGCGCCGCCTGGTGGCCGGCAAGAGTGCCGTCATCAACCTGGTCGGCATCCTGTACGCGCACCGCGGCACGCCGTATGGCGAAGCATTCCGGCGTGCCCACGTCGAGCTGCCTTGGCGCATCGTCGAGGCGTGCGCGGCGGCCGGCGTGCCGCGTTACCTGCACATGAGCGCGCTGGGCGCCGATCCGCAGGGGCCGTCGATGTACCAGCGTTCCAAGGCCGATGGCGAACAGGCCGCGCGCGCCAATCCGGCGGTGGCGGCCACCATCTTCCGTCCTTCGGTCGTGTTCGGCGAAGACGATAATTTCCTGAACATGTTTGCGCGCCTGCAGCGCCATGCGCCCTTCATGCCGCTGGCCTGCGCTCATGCGCGTTTCCAGCCGGTGTACGTCGGCGACGTCGCCGATGCCTTCGTGCGCGCCTTCTTCGACCGCCACACGGCCGGCAGGATTGTCGAGCTGGGCGGACCGGCGGTCTACACCCTGGAAGAGCTGGTGCACCTGGCCGGACGCTACAGCGGCCACGAGCGCAAGGTGCTGGCGCTGCCCGACGGCCTGGCGCGGCTGGAAGCCATGTTCTTCGAGCTCATGCCCGGCACGCCGATGCTCAGCCGCGACAACCTCGACTCGATGAAGATCGATAATGTTGTAAATCCGTCTACGCAGGCCTTGACAGCCGAGGCGCTGGGAATCAAGCTCACGCCGCTCGAGGCCGTCGCGCCGCAGTATCTGTCGCCGACCGGCCGCATCGACGTCCTGCGCACCCGCGCCGGACGCTAACCCCATTCACCAGCCGCCATGCAGACTATCGAACTCGACCCGACGCTCACGCAAACCCTCGACCAGGCCCGCCAGGCCGGCCTGACCCTGGTCATCGGCAACAAGAATTATTCGTCGTGGTCGATGCGCCCGTGGGTGGCGGCGGTGGCGGCCGGCATCCCGTTCACCGAAGTGCGCGTCCTGCTCGACCAGCCGGACACGGCCGCCAACATCGCGCGCTTTTCGGCCGCCGGCCGGGTGCCGGTCCTGCTGGCCGGCGAGATGACGATCTGGGACAGCCTGGCCATCTGCGAATACCTGGCCGAGCAATTCCCCGAGAAACATCTGTGGCCGCAGGACGTGGCGGCGCGTGCGCTGGCCCGCTCCGTCGTGGCGGAGATGCATTCGGGCTTCCCCGACCTGCGCATGGCGATGTCGATGAACATCAAGGCGAGACTGCCGGGCCGCGGGCGCACGCCGGGCGCCCAGGCCGACATCGGCCGCGTCTGCGAAATCTGGGAAGAGTGCCTGGCGCGCTTCGGCCACCACCGCTTCCTGTTCGGCGATTTTTCGATTGCCGACGCCTTTTATGCGCCGGTCGTGATGCGCTTCAAAACCTATGGCGTGGCATTGGCGCCGGCCCTGCAGGCGTATTGCGACCGCATGCTGGCCCATCCGGCCGTGGCGCGCTGGGTCGAGGAAGCGATGCAGGAAACCGAGATCGCCGCCGGCCACGAAGAGGATCTGCCGGACTGATGACGATGCAAGTGTATGTGGTCGGCGGCGCGGTCCGCGATGAATTGCTGGGGCTGCCGGTGCAGGACCATGACTGGGTCGTGGTCGGCGCCACGCCTGACGAGATGATTGCCAAGGGTTTCCGGCCAGTCGGCAAGGATTTCCCGGTCTTCCTGCATCCGGATACGCACGAGGAATACGCGCTGGCGCGCACCGAGCGCAAGACGGCGCCGGGTTACCGCGGCTTCGTGTTCCACACCTCGCCCGAGGTCACGCTCGAAGACGACCTGATCCGGCGCGACCTGACCATCAACGCGATGGCGCGCGCCGCAGACGGGACCATCATCGACCCCTACGGCGGCCAGCAGGACCTGCAGGACCGCGTGTTCCGCCACGTGTCCGACGCCTTTGCCGAAGACCCGGTGCGCATCCTGCGCCTGGCGCGCTTTGCCGCGCGCTTTCCGGATTTCCGCGTGGCCGACGGCACCAACGCCTTGATGCGCCAGATGGTCGAGGAGGGCGAGGCCGATGCGCTGGTGCCGGAACGCGTGTGGCAGGAACTGTCGCGCGGGCTGATGGAGCAGAAACCCTCGCGCATGCTGGCGGTGCTGCGCGACTGCGGCGCCCTGGCGCGCATCCTGCCCGAGCTGGATGCGCTGTGGGGCGTGCCGCAGCCGCCGCTGCACCATCCGGAAGTCGATACCGGCGTCCACATGATGCTGGTGATCGATGTCGCCGCCGAACGCGGCCTGGCGCTGCCGACGCGCTTTGCCGCGCTGATGCACGACCTCGGCAAGGGCGCGACGCCGTCCGAACACTGGCCCAAGCACCATGGCCACGAAGGCATGGGACCGCGCCTGATCACGAAGCTCTGCAACCGTCTGCACGCGCCGGCCGATTGCCGCGATCTCGCCGTCATGACCGCGCGCGAACACGGCAACGTCAGCCGTGCCATGGAGTTGCGGCCGAAGACCATCGTGACCCTGTTCGAACGCTGTGACGGCTTCAGGAAACCGGAGCGCTTTGCCCAGATGCTGCTGGCGTCCGAATGCGATGCGCGCGGGCGTGGGCATGAAACGCACGAGATGCGTTACCGCGAGTATCCGCAGGGACCGTATTTGCTGAAAGCGCTGGCGGCGGCGCGCGCGGTGAATGCGGGAGAGATTGCGGGACGCTTCGTCGACGACAAGGCGCGGATTCCGGAGGCGGTGCATGCGGCGCGGGTGTCGGCGGTGAAGGCGGCGCTGGGGGATGTGCGGGATTGAACGGCGGCTAGCGAGCCAATCCATTACAATATCGGGATTGGTGCACTGCACAAATCCACCCCTGAAAAACCATGCAGGACAATCCCCTCCGCCGCTGGCTGAAAAGTTTAAAGGGCAAAAACGGCCGCCAAGCCGTGCTCGTAAAGGCCCTGGGCCCACGCGACCGCCGCCGCGTCCTGCGCCACTTCATGGCCCTCGACAGGGACGACCGCCTGCTGCGCTTCGGCAGCATGCTGCCCGACGAGCGCGTGGAAGCCTATGTGGCCAAGCTGGATTTCACGAACGACATCGTGTTCGGCGTCTACAACCGCGTGTTTCAATTGGTCGGCGTCGGCCACCTGGCGTTCACTTCGAAAGCGGCGCACCCGGACAGCATCCATTACACCGACAAGGAAAAGGTGGCCGAGTTCGGCGTGTCGGTGTCGAAATCGGCGCGCGGGCAGGGCGTCGGCACCCGCCTGTTCGAGCGCGCCGCCATCCACTGCCGCAATGTGGACGTCGATACCCTGTACATGCAGTGCCTGTCCTCGAACCGCACCATGATGCACATCGCCAAAAAGGCAGGCATGGAAATCCATCGCGAATACGGCGAGGCCGACGCCCACCTGCACCTGCCGCCGCCCAGCCCCTCCAGCGTGCTGGCCGAGGCGCTGGAAGAGCAGATCGCCAAGATCGACTACGCGGTCAAGGCGAATGCGCGCGCCGCCTTCCGCCTGTTCAGCCCGAAAAAGCAGCCGAACAAATAAGCGTCAGCGCTCCAGCAAGCCCAGCACCTCGTAGCAAGCCCCCATCGTATGGTAGTCGACCTTGCCGGCCGGGCTCTTTTCGTCGGTGAGTTTTTCGTTGGCCGGTCCCAGGATGCGGTACCAGGCGCCGTGTTCATGGTCGACGAAATGTTCCCAGCTATAGGCCCAGATGCGGTCGTACCAGTCCCAGTAGCCGGCGTCGCCGGTGCGCGCACCCAGCAGGGCCGCCGCCGCCAGGCTTTCGGCCTGCACCCAGAAATATTTGTGAGCGTCGCAGATGCTGCCGTCTGGCGCGAAGCCGTAATGGATGCCGCCATGCGTGCCATCCCAGGCTTTCGACAGCGCCGCATCGAACAGTTCACGCGCACGCGGCAGCAGCCAGCCGGACGGGCCGCTCATTTGAGCACTGTGCCGTTCCAAAATGAGCAACAGCTTGGCCCATTCGGTCAGGTGGCCCGGCTGGTAGCCCCAGGGCCGGAAGATGTTGGTGCTGTCGTGGCGGTTGTAGTCGGGATCGACCGACCAGTCGGCCTTGTAGTGTTCCCACACCAGGTTGCCGTACAGGCCGGCCTGGCGCACGGTGATGTTATGGGCCAGCCTCTCGGCGCGGTGCAGATAACGCACATCGCCGCTGGCGTCGAAGGCGGCCAGCATCGCTTCGCAGGCATGCATGTTGGCGTTCTGGCCGCGGTAGGTGTCGAGCCGCGACCAGTCGCCGCTGGCTTCGTCGGCGTACAGGCCGTGCCGGGGTTCCCAGAAATGCTGTTCCATCAAATCGAAGGTTTCGTCCAGCCACGCTCTTGCTTCGGCGACGCCGGCCATCAGCCCATGCGCATAGGCCAGCAGCACGAAGGCGAGGCCGTAGCAGTGGTTGGTGGCATCAAGGACGGTTTTCTGTCCGTCGTGCCAGTCCAGGGTCCAGGCATAGCCGCCGGTATCCGGGTTGCGGTGCGCCTCGCGCAGGAAGCGCAGACCGTGCAGCACGCGGTCGCGGTCGGCCGCTTCGCCGAACTGGCGCCAGGCCATGGCGAAGTTGAAGACGAAGCGGGTGCTGCTGACCAGGTGGCGGGTGCGGGCATCGTAGACGCTGCCGTCGTCCTTGTAAAAATGGTAGAAGCCGCCGCTCGGGTCGACGCAGCGCGGGTCGTAGAAGCTGCGGGTATGGCGGATGTGCTGCAGCAGCACGGCGCGCGATCGGAAATCTGGAAGCATAGGATTGTCGTTGTGATGCGTCTCGTTGTGATAACGCGTTGTTTATATCGTTGTTTCAATCATGCGGACGCCGGCGGGCATCCTCGTAGACGGTGCTGGCGCGCACGATCAGCTCGACCGGCGCGACCTGTTCGACCGGCGGCGCCGGCTCCTGGGCATCGTGCAGCAGCAGTTCGACGCCGAGCGCGCCGAGCTCCTTCTTGTCGATGCGCAGCGTGGTCAGCGGACGGTGGCCGAGCAGGGCGCCCGGGATGTCGTCGAAGCCGACGATCGAGATGTCGTGGGGGACGCTCAGGCCGGCCGCCAGGCAGCAGCGCATCGCCGCCAGCGCGGCGGCATCGTTGTAGCAGAACACGGCGTCCGGCGGATGCGGCAGGTCGAGCAGGGTCTGCATCGCCTCGTAGGCGCCGGTCTCGAGGTCGACGCCGTCCGCCACGGTCACGTCCAGGCGCGGGTCGGCCAGCATGCCGGCCTCGAACAGGGCCTGGCGGTAGCCGCGGTTGCGCTCGCGCACGCTGTAGTGGCTCAGCGGCCCGGAGATCATCGCGATGCGTTCGCGTCCCAGCTTGATCAGGTGCCTGGTCGCCAGCTGGCCGCCCATGTGGTTGTCCGGATTGACGGAACTGTAGCCGCGCAGCTTCATGTCGATCAGGACCAGCGGCTTGCCGGTGGCGCGCAGCGCGGCCAGCAGCTCCGGCTCGAAGAAGCCGGCGCAGACGATGGCGTCCGGCGCGTGCATGCGCAACTGTTCGGCCAGGCCATCGGCCGGCCCCACCGCCAAAAAGGAGAGCACGATGCCGCGCGCGCGGCAGGCTTCCTCGGCGCCGTGCAGCACCGGCGAGTAGAACGGGCTGCTGGCGGCGGTGTCGTGCTGGCGGTGCAGCAGGAAGGCCAGACGGCGGATGCGCTTGCGGCGCAGCTTGCAGAAGTCGTAGCCGAGATCGTGCGCCGCCTGCACGACCCGCTGGCGCGTCGCTTCCGTCAGGCCGGGTTCGTTCTTCAGGGCGCGCGAGATGGTGCCGGTCGAGACGCCGGCATGGCGCGCCAGGTCGCGGATGGTCACCGCCGGGCGCTCGCTGCCGCTGTCGGCGCTGTTGGTGCCGAATTCCGCGGCTGTGCGCGGGGTGTCCGGGTTCACGCTGTCTTCAGTGCTGGTCGCTGCGGACATGGATCGTTTTATCGTTTTGTTATGGTCGATGAGTGTAGCCGCCTTTACTAAATAGTGTAATCCCGGCTATATTTTGTGTGCAAGAAACCGATTTCATAAGAGTGGCAGCATCCCACAATAATCACAGAGAGACATCTATGCGTTTTCCTCGCCTGACCCTCGTGGCCGCGCTGGCCGCCGCCTTCCCCCTGTTCGCCGCCGCCCAGGCACCGGCCGAACCGACCCAGAAACCCTGGCTCGACCGTTCCTTGAACCCCGACCAGCGCGCCCAGCTGGCCGTCAAGGCCATGACCCAGCAGGAAAAGCTGGCCTGGGTGATGTCTTACTTCGGCAACGACTTCGGCAAGGGCAAGAAGATCCCGGAAGCGCTGGTGCAATCGGCCGGCTACGTGCCGGGCACGCCGCGCCTCGGCCTGCCGGCTTTGTTCGAGACCGATGCCGGCCTCGGGGTGGCGTCGCAAGCCGGCCCCAATGTCCGCGAGCGCACTTCGCTGCCCTCGGGCCTGGCCACGGCCTCGACCTGGGACCCGAAGATGGCGTATGCCGGCGGCGCCATGATCGGCTCGGAGGCACGCGCCTCCGGCTTCAACGTGATGCTGGCCGGCGGCGTCAACCTGATGCGCGAGCCGCGCAATGGCCGCAATTTCGAATACGCTGGCGAGGACCCGCTGCTGGCCGGCACCATGGTAGGCCAGGCCATCAAGGGCATCGAATCGAACAACATCATCTCGACCCTCAAGCATTACGCCCTGAACGACCAGGAAACCGGCCGCAACGAACTCGATGCGCGCATCGACAAGGCGGCCTTCCGCATGTCCGACCTGCTGGCGATGGAACTGGCGCTGGAACAGTCGGATGCCGGTTCCGTGATGTGCTCGTACAACCGCGTCAACGGGCCGTATGCCTGCGAAAACAGCTGGCTGCTGAACGACGTGCTGAAACGCGACTGGGGTTTCAAGGGTTTCGTCATGTCTGACTGGGGCGCGACCCACAGCACGGTGGCCGCCGCCAACAATGGCCTCGACCAGCAGTCCGGCCATGAATTCGACAAGTCGCCGTACTTCGGCGGCGCGCTGCTGGAAGCGGTCAAGACCGGCGCCGTGCCGCAATCGCGCCTGGACGACATGGTCACGCGCATCCTGCGCACCATGTTCGCCAAGGGCGTGGTCGACAACCCGGTCAAGGAAGGCGGCGCCATCGATGTCGCCAGGAACGGCGCCGTCAGCCGCCAGACCGCCGAAGAGGGCATGGTGCTGCTGAAGAACGAGGGACGCGTGCTGCCGCTGGCGAAGACAGTGCGCACCATCGCCGTCATCGGCGGCCATGCCGACGTGGGTGTGCTGGCCGGCGGCGGCTCGTCGCTGGTGTATCCGCGCGGCGGCAATGCGGTCAAGGGCCTGTTGCCGGCTACCTGGCCGGGTCCGGTGATGTACCACAACTCGTCGCCGCTGCGCGCGATCCAGGCGCAGGCGCCGAATGCGAAGGTGGTCTATGACGATGGCAGCGACCCGGCGCGTGCCGCGCGCGTGGCCAGCCAGGCCGACGTGGCGCTGGTGTTCGCGACCCAGTGGGTCGGCGAAGCACTGGACGCGACCTCGCTGGCGCTGCCGGACCGCCAGGACGACTTGATCGCGACCGTGGCCGGCGCCAATGCCCGCACCGTGGTCGTGCTGGAGAATGGCGGCCCGGTCACGATGCCGTGGCTGAACAAGGTGCCGGCGGTGCTGGAGACCTGGTATCCGGGCACCAGCGGCGGTGAAGCGATCGCCAACGTGCTGTTCGGCGCCGTGAATCCGTCCGGCCACCTGCCGGCGACCTTCCCGGCCTCCGAGCAGCAGTTGCCGCGCCCGACGCTGGACGGCGATCCCAAGCAGCCGGACATGCAGTTTGCCGTCAACTACACGGAAGGCGCGGCGCTCGGCTACAAGTGGTTCGACCTGAAGGGCCACAAGCCGCTGTTCCCGTTCGGGCACGGGCTGTCGTACACCACCTTCGCCTATTCCGGTCTGAGCAGCCAGGTGAAGGACGGCCGCCTGCACGTGCGCTTCAAGGTCACCAACACCGGCAACGTCGCCGGCAAGGACGTGCCGCAGGTGTATGTGTCGCCCGTGACCGCGAAGTGGGAGGCGCCCAAGCGCCTGGCCGGCTGGGACAAGGTGGCGTTGCAGCCGGGCGAATCGAAGGAGGTCGAGGTGACGGTGGAACCGCGCGTGCTCGGCACCTTCGACGAGAGCTCGCGCACCTGGCGTGTCAAGCAGGGCAAGGTCAAGCTGATGCTGGCCCAGGATGCCGCCGGCACCGGCGCCAGCAGCGTGACGGTGGACCTGCCCGCCAGCACGCTGGACGCGCGCGGCCGCGCGCGCTGATCGGGAGGCGCTATGCAACGCACACTCGGCAGGATCGTGTTCGCCGCCGCGCTGGCAGCGCTGGGTGCCGGCGGTATCGCCGGCGCGGCGGGTGCCGCTCCGGCAGGCGATGATGGCTTCGTCGCCGTCAAGGGCACCCACTTCGTGCGCAAGGGCCAGCCGTATTACATCGCCGGCACCAACCTGTGGTACGGCGGCTATCTGGGGGCGCCCAGCGGCGTCGGCCAGCGCGCACGGTTGATCAAGGAGCTGGACGCTTTGCGCGCCCTCGGCATCAACAACGTGCGCGTGCTGGCGGTGTCCGAAAAGACGGCGATGAAAAGCGCGGTCAGCCCGGCCACGACCAGTGCACCCGGGCAGTACGACGAGCAATTACTAAAGGGCCTGGACTTCCTGATGGCGGAGCTGGGCAAGCGCGACATGACGGCGGTGCTCTACCTGAACAACTTCTGGCAGTGGTCGGGCGGCATGACCCAGTATCTGAACTGGTTCACGGGCAGCCCGGCGCACGACCCGAACGTGAGCAAGGATTACGAGCGCTTCATGGCCGAGAATGCGCGTTTCTACACCAACGACAAGGCGCAGGCCGCGTACCGGCAAGTCATCGCGCGCATCGTCGGGCGCGTGAACACGGTGACCGGTAAAGCGTATCGCGACGACCCGGCCATCCTGTCGTGGCAGCTGGCCAACGAGCCGCGTCCCGGCAACAGCAAGGCAACAAACGCCGAGAAAACGGTTTATATCAAATGGATCGCCGACACCGCGCACTACATCCGCTCGCTCGATGCAAAACACATGGTCAGCAGCGGCAGCGAAGGCCTGGCCGGCTCCGCCCAGGACGAACAGCTCTACCTGGACGCGCACCGCACGCCGGACATCGCCTACCTGACCTATCACCTGTGGCCGACCAACTGGAGCTGGTTCGACCCGAAACAGCCGGACGCCACCTGGGCCGGCATGATGGACAAGAGCCTGCACTACCTGAACGTCCACGTCGATGATGCGAAGCGGCTGGGCAAGCCGATCGTGCTGGAAGAATTCGGCCTGAACCGCGATGGGGCATCCTTCGACATCCAGTCCGGCACCACGGTGCGCGACCGCTTCTATGGTGAAGTCTTCGGCTTGGTGCAGCGGCGTGCGGCGGCGGGCGACCCGGTCGCCGGCTGGAACTTCTGGGCCTGGGGCGGGGCAGGGCGCGCTGCGAATGCCGATTACTGGTGGAAGCCGGGGAACGATTTACTAGGCGATCCGCCGCAGGAGGAGCAGGGCCTGTATTCGGTGTTCGACAGCGATGCCGCCACGCTGAAGGTGATCGGCGATGCGGCGCAGCGCCTGCATGGGTTGGAAGGCGTCAAACCATGAAGCGCGCACTGGCATCGCTCCTCATCGCCGTGACGGGCGTCGCGCCCGCCGCCGGTGCCTGGGCCCAGAAATACGAAGGCCTGGCCATGACCCCGCAGATGGGCTGGAATAGCTGGAACAAATTCGCCTGCAACATCGACGAAAAGCTGATCCGCGAGACCGCCGACGCGATGGTGAAAATCGGCCTGAAGGATGCCGGCTACCAGTACATCAACATCGACGATTGCTGGCACGGCGCGCGCGACGCCAACGGCGAGATGCACCCGGACCCGCAGCGCTTCCCGTCCGGGATGAAGGCGCTGGCCGATTACGTGCATGCGCGCGGCCTCAAGCTGGGCATCTATTCGGACGTCGGCAACACCACCTGCGGCCACCGCCCGGGCAGCCGCGGCCACGAATACCAGGACGCGCGCACCTACGCCGCCTGGGGCATCGACTACATCAAATACGACTGGTGCGACAGCAAGGGACTGAAGGCGGAGGGCGCCTACCAGACCATCAGCGATGCGATCCGTGCAAGCAGCCGACCGATGTTGCTGAGCATCTGCGAATGGGGCGAGAACAAGCCCTGGGAATGGGCCTCGCCCATCGGCCATTCCTGGCGCACCACCGGCGACATCTACCCGTGCTGGGATTGCGAGATGAACCACGGCTCCTGGTCGGCCTTCGGCATCATGCGCATCCTGGACAAGCAGGCCGGCCTTCGTAAATATTCGGGGCCGGGCCACTGGAACGACATGGACATGCTGGAAGTCGGCATGGGCATGACGGAAGATGAAGACCGCGCCCACTTCTCGATCTGGGCGATGATGGATTCGCCGCTCATCCTCGGCAACGATCTGCGGTCGATGCCGGCGTCGGTGCGCAAGATCATCGGCAACCGCGAAGTCATCGCCATCAACCAGGACCCGCTCGGCGTGCAGGCGCTGCGTTTTTATAACCAGGGCCAGGTCGAGCTGTGGGCCAAGCCGATGGCGAACGACGAGTGGGCCTTCATGATCCTGAACCGTGGCGAGGCACCGCTGGCCTGGCGCTACGACTGGCAGCAGCACACCATCAGCGACGATCTGAGCAAGCGTGAGGTGGATTTCAAGAAGGGAAGCTGGCGCTGGCTTGACGCGTGGACCGGCAAGACCGGTGACACCGGCAAGCGCCTGGAGGTGACGGTGCCTTCGCACGGCGTGGTGCTGCTGCGCCTGAAGAAGTCCTGAGCCGATAGATTGCTCGTAGGGTGAGCACGGGGTGCCCACCCTACAGCCATGATTTGCGATTAGACCAGCGGCAGCGCGGTCGTATCCTTGATCCGCTGCAGCGCAAAGCTCGACTTCACGTCCAGCACCGCCGGGTGCCTCAGCAGCGAGCCCATCATGAAGCGCGAAAAGTGTTCCATGTCTTCCACATGCACGCGCAGCAGGAAATCCATCTCCCCAGTCATCGCATAGCAGGCCACCACTTCCGGCCAGGTCGACACCGCCTGGGCGAATTCGAAGCGCGGCGAGGTCGCCGGCACCCGCGCATTCGGCGCGCCCTCGGCATGCTTTTCCAGGCGCACGTTGACATAGGCCAGCAGGCCCAGGCCCAGCTTGTCGGGATCGAGCAGCGCCACGTACTGGCGGATCACGCCGGCCTCTTCCAGCCGCTTGATGCGGCGCAGGCAGGGGGAGGGCGACAGGCTGACGCGCTCCGCCACGTCCTGGTTGGACAGCCGTCCATCCGATTGCAGGATGGCCAGGATCTTGCGGTCGGTTTTGTCCAGCTCGATTTTTGACATGAATCCCCCTCGTCAGTCCGGTGTACCGCAATTTTATTGCGCAAATCGTCTGGCGGGGGGAATTGATTGAAATTTAATGCTTGCCATAGAAGCCTATACTGGCCGGAATAATGACGCGGACACCGCGCACAAACGCAAGCCTATTGGAGACACACGCATGAACGCACCCCTGGACCGCTCCCAGCTGGAACCGGCGCAGCCGCAGCACGAGATCACCCTCGACGACAAATGGACGCTCGAGCGCGGCCGCGCCTTCATGACCGGCACCCAGGCCCTGATCCGCCTGCCGATGCTGCAGCGCGAGCGCGACCTGAAGGCCGGTCTGAACACCGCCGGCTACATTACCGGCTACCGCGGTTCCCCGGTCACCCAGGTCGACCAGACGGCGTGGAAGGCGAAAAAGCACCTGGAAGCGCACCACGTCCACTTCCATCCCGGCATGAACGAAGACCTGGCCGCGACCGCGGTCTGGGGCACCCAGCAAACCAACCTGTTCAAGGATGCCAAGTACGACGGCGTGTTCGCCATGTGGTACGGCAAGGGCCCGGGCGTGGACCGCTGCGGCGACGTGTTCAAGCACGGTAACGCTGCCGGCAGCGCCGCGCACGGCGGCGTGATCGCGCTGGCCGGCGACGACCATGCGGCCAAGTCCTCGTCCACCGCGCACCAGTCCGACCACATCCTGCACCACGTCGGCATGCCGGTGCTGTATCCGTCGTCGGTGCAGGAATACATCGACTACGGCCTGCACGCCTGGGCCATGAGCCGCTTCAGCGGGCTGTGGGTCTCGATGAAATGCGTCACCGACATCATCGAGTCCGGTGCCGTGGTCGACCTCGACCCGGACCGCGTGCAAACCGTGATCCCGACCGACTTCGAGATGCCGCCGGGCGGCCTGAACATCCGCTGGCCGGACGCCGTGCTCGACCAGGAAGTGCGGATGAACAACTATAAATGGTACGCGGCCCTGGCCTATGCGCGTGCCAATAAGCTGAACCAGCTGGTGTGGGACAGCCCGGCCCCGAAGATCGGCATCATCACCGCCGGCAAATCCTATCTCGACACGCGCCAGGCGCTGGCCGACCTCGGCATCGACGAGCAGGCCGCGCGCGAGATCGGCCTGCGCGTGTACAAGGTCGGCATGACCTGGCCGCTGGACTCGATCGGCGTGCACGAATTCGCGCAGGGCCTGGACGAGATCCTGGTGGTCGAAGAGAAGCGGCAAGTGCTGGAATACGCGCTGAAGGAAGAACTGTACAACCTGCCCGACGGCCAGCGTCCGCGCGTGGTCGGCAAGTTCGACGACAGCGGCGAATGGAGCGTCAAGACCCGCTCCGGCCAGGGCGACTGGCTGCTGCCCGGCACCTACGAACTGAATCCGGCCCAGATCGCGCGCGCGATCGCCTCGCGCATCGGCCACTACTGCGCCGGCCACCCGGTCGCCGAACGCGTGCGCGAGCGGATCGCCTTCCTCGAAGCGAAAGAGCTGGTGCTGAAGGCGATTCCCGCCAAGGCCAATCCGGACACCGACCGCATCCCCTATTTTTGCTCGGGCTGCCCGCACAACAGCTCGACCAAGGTGCCGGAAGGCTCGCGCGCCATGGCCGGCATCGGCTGCCACTACATGGTGCTGTGGATGGACCGCGAAACCTCCACCTTTACGCACATGGGCGCCGAAGGCACGACCTGGATCGGCCAGGCGCCGTTCACCGACGAGAAGCACGTGTTCGCCAACCTGGGCGACGGCACCTATTTCCACTCGGGCGTGCTGGCGATCCGCGCCTCGGTCGCGGCCAAGGTCAACATCACCTACAAGATTCTGTACAACGATGCGGTGGCGATGACCGGCGGCCAGACCCACGACGGTCCGCTGGATCCGGCCAAGATCAGCCGCCAGCTGGCCGCCGAAGGCGTCAAGCCGATCATCGTCGTCACCGACGAACCGGAAAAATACCCGGCCGACTATCCGTGGGCCGAAGGCGTCACCGTGCGCCATCGCCTCGAGCTGATGGACGTGCAGAAGGAATTGCGCGAGATGCCGGGCGTGTCGGCCATGATCTACGACCAGACCTGCGCCTCCGAGAAGCGCCGCCGCCGCAAGAAAGGCGAATACCCCGACCCCGCCAAGCGCGCCGTGATCAATGAAGCCGTGTGCGAAGGCTGCGGCGATTGCTCGAAGCAGTCGAACTGCCTGTCGGTCGAGCCGCTGGAAACGGAACTGGGCCGCAAGCGCCAGATCAACCAGTCGTCCTGCAACAAGGATTTCTCGTGCGTGACCGGCTTCTGCCCGAGTTTCGTGACGGTTGAAGGCGGGGGACTCAAGAAACCAAAGAAAGCAACGACGACTGAAGCCAAGCCGCCGGTGCTGCCTTCGCCGCGCATCCCGTCGACCGAGACGCCGTTCGGCATCCTGGTCACCGGCATCGGCGGCACCGGCGTGGTGACCGTCGGCCAGATCCTGGCGATGGCGGCCCACGTCGAAAACAAGGGCGCGCTGGTGCTGGACATGAGTGGCCTGGCCCAGAAGGGCGGTCCGGTGATGTCGCACGTGCGCCTGGCCGACCGCCAGGCCGACCTGCACTCGACCCGCGTCGGCACCGGCAACGCCGACCTCGTGATCGGCTGCGACCAGATCGTCACCGCCAGCCGCGATGCGCTGTCGCGCATGGGAGAAGGCCGCACCTGGGCCGCGGTGAACGGCAGCGGCGCCACCACCGCCGCCTTCATCAAGAACCCGGACTGGCAATTCCCGGCGGAAGGCTCGCGCGGCGCGATACTCCAGGCCTGCGGCGCCGGCAACGTCGACTTCATCGACGCCGGCCAGATCGCGACCTCGCTGATGGGCGACGCCATCGCCACCAACATGTTCATGCTTGGCTACGCCTTCCAGAAGGGCCACGTGCCGCTGCAGGAAGCGTCGATCATGAAGGCGATCGAATTGAACGGCGTGTCGGTCGGTTTCAACAAGGCCGCCTTCGAGTGGGGCCGCACCGCTGCCCACGACCTGGCCTCGGTCACGCGCCTGACGACGCCGGCCAAGGTGATCGAGTTCAAGCGCACGCAAAGCCTGGACGACATCGTCAACCGCCGCATCGAGCTGCTCACCGCCTACCAGAACGTGGCCTATGCCCAGCAGTACAAGGCCTTCGTCGACCAGGTGCGCGCTGCCGAGGCGAAGCTCGGTAAAGGCACGCGCCTGACCGAAGCCGTGGCACGCTACCTGCACAAGCTGATGGCCTACAAGGACGAGTACGAAGTCGCGCGCCTGTATACCGATCCGGCGTTCATGGAAAAGATCAACGGCATGTTCGAAGGCGACGTGACCCTGAAATTCCACCTGGCGCCGCCGATCATGGCCAAAAAGGACAAGCAGGGCCACCTGCTGAAGCAGGAATTCGGGCCGTGGATGATGAAGGCATTTAATGTGCTGGCCAAGCTGAAAGGCTTGCGCGGGACGGCGCTGGATCCGTTCGGGCGTACCGAAGAGCGCAAGATGGAGCGGGCGTTGATCGGGGAATACCGCCGCACCGTGGAGGCGCTGCTGCCGAAGCTGTCGGCCGAGAACCTGGCGCAGGCGGTGGCGATTGCCAGCATTCCGGAGGACATCCGCGGCTTTGGGCACGTCAAGGAGCGCAACCTGGCGGCGGCCAAGCGCAAGGAGGCGGAGCTGGTGGCTGCGTTCCATGCGCCGGGGACTGCATCGCGCGCGGCTTGATAGCGCCACGGATGGCGTAGCCTGAAACGGCCGCGTTGCCGCTGCGATAACAGCGGCAACGCGGCCGGTGTATTTTTATACGGCTGTTACAGTTGGCGGGATTTCAGCAAGGGACGCGCGTCTATAATCGGGCGCATGAATCCGCTTCCTGTTTCGACCACGCTTCGTCTGGCCGCCTGCACCGTCGCCGCCACCTTCCTGCTCAGCGCCTGCGGCGGCGGTGGCGGCGGTTCGTCGGCCAGCACCACCACCGGCAACACCGGGCCGGGCACGATCCGCACGCCGGATGCGATCCCGAACGATTACCAGAGCTACGCCAACCTGTGCGCCAGGCCGCGCAGCGGCGTCGACGCCATCACCGGCCTGGCCTTCCCGGACAAGCAGGGCACGCTGCTGGATGAAATGAAATTCCTGCGCGGCTGGTCCGACCGCAACTACCTCTGGTACAACGAAATCCCCACCAATTTCTACATGGCGGATTTCACCAGCACGCTCGATTATTTCGACAGGTTGAAAACCCCGGCCACCACCGCATCGGGCAAGCCGAAGGACCAGTTCCACTTCACCTACACGACGGCGGAATGGAACGCGCTCAACACGGCAAGCCAGGAAACCGGCTATGGCGTGGGCTGGGCCGCGAATGCCTCCAAGGCACCGCGCACCTGGATCGTGGCCAATGTCGAGCCGAACTCGCCGGCGGCAAGCGCCGGCCTGCAGCGCGGCGACATGCTGGCGACGGTGGACGGCGTCGACTTCGTCAATACCAACACCGATGCCGGCATCGACACGATCAACGCCGGCCTGTATCCGGAGCGCATCGGCGAAACCCACCGCTTCGGCCTCAAGCGCGGCAGCGCCACCTTCGACGTCGGTCTGAGCGCCACCGTGGTCACGTCGGCTTCGGTGAAGAATGCCAAGGTGGTCGATACCCCGACCGGCAAGGTCGCGTACCTGACCTTCAACGATTTCAATGCGACCGCCGAAAAGCAGCTGATCGACGCCTTCACGCTGTTCCAGGGGCAGGGGGTGAACGACCTGGTGATCGACATGCGCTACAACGGCGGCGGCCTGCTCGGCATCGCCAGCGAACTCGGTTACATGGTCGCCGGACCGGCCTCGGCCAACCAGACCTTCGAGCGCCTGATCTACAACAGCAAGACCGCGCCGGACGCACCGTTTACTTTCCCCTCCAAGGCCTACGGCTACACCGCGCCGAATCCGGTCCCCAACGGCCAGGCACTGCCTTACCTCGGCCTGAAGCACGTGACCGTACTGACCACCGCCGACACCTGCTCGGCCAGCGAATCGGTGATCAACGGCCTGCGCGGCATCGACGTGCAGGTCGACATCATCGGCGGCGCCACCTGCGGCAAGCCCTACGGCTTCACTCCGGTCGACAACTGCGGCACGACGTATTTCTCGATCGAGTTCCAGGGCGTGAACGCGAAGGGCTTCGGCGACTATGCCGACGGCTTTACGCCGACCTGCACCGTGGCCGACGATTATGCGCACGCCCAGGGCGATACGTCGGAGGGTTTGCTGGCGGCGGCGCTGGCTTACCGCACCAGCCATGCCTGCCCGACCAGCCGGGCAAGCGCGGTGCCGCTGAAGCTGGTGCGGCCGGCGGCCAAGGAAGTGAAGGTGTTGGCACCCAAGCGGTAAGTAGGAAAAAAGCAAGGCGGGTTGTTGCCAGTCTATAATTTCTGACTGATCCCCAACCCGCCGGAGTCTTCCTGATGTTGCGTTCCGCATTCCTGCTCGCCCTGCTTGCCGCCACCCCTGTCCTGCACGCCGCTCCCGACCTCGTCACCGTCTCCGAACGCTCCGGCTTCACCGCCACCGGCCGCTACGACGAAGTGGTCAAACTGTGCAGCGCCTTCCAGCAAGCCTATCCGAAGCAGGTCAAATGCTTCCAGTTCGGCACCACGCCGGAAGGCCGGCCGATGCTGGCGCTGGCCGTCAACGCCGGGGGCGTGTTCACGCCCGAGGCGGCGCGCCAGCACAAGCTGCCGGTGACGCTGATCCAGGGCGGCATCCACGCCGGCGAGATCGACGGCAAGGATGCCGGCTTCCTGGCACTGCGCGAAATGCTGGACAACAAACTCGCCCCCGGCGTGCTCGACAAGCAGGTGCTGCTGTTCGTGCCGGTGTTCAACGTCGATGGCCACGAGCGCTTCGCCAAATGGAACCGCCCGAACCAGCGCGGCCCGGTCGAGATGGGCTGGCGCACCACCGCCCAGAATTTCAACCTGAACCGCGACTACGTCAAGGCCGACGCGCCCGAGATGCAAGCCATGCTGGCCATGGTCAATGCCTGGGATCCGCTGACCTATGTCGACCTGCACGTCACCGACGGCGCCATGTTCCAGCACGACGTCTCGATCCAGGTCGAGCCGGTGTACTCGGGCGACCCGGCCTTCCGCAAGGCCGGCCTGGCGCTGCGCGCCGGCGTCATCGAGGACATCAGCAAGCAGGGCTCCTCGCCGCAGTCCTACTACATGTCGTTCAGGGAAACCGACGACCCGGCCTCGGGCTTCGTCGACAGCGTGTCCGATCCGCGCTTTTCGACCGGCTATTTCCAGCTGCGCAACCGGCTGGCAATGCTGGTCGAGACCCACTCGTGGAAGGATTACCCGACCCGGGTGCGCATCACGCATAACTCCTTCGTCTCGGTGCTGCAGCAGGTGGCGCGCCACGGCGCCGAATGGCAGCAGGCCGCATTCGATGCGGATGCGCGGGCGACCCATATCGCCGGCCAGCCGGTGGCGCTGACCTATAAAACCACCGACAAGACCACGATGGTCGACTTCCAGGGCTATGCCTATACGCGCACGATGTCCGACGTGTCCGGCATGCTGATGACGCGCTACGACGAAAGCAAGCCGCAGGTCTGGCACGTGCCGCTGCGTGACGAAGTCGTCGAAGACCTGCAGGTGAAGGCGCCGGGTGCCGGCTACGTGGTGCCGGCGGCCTGGGCCCGGATCGTCGCTGCCAAGCTGGCCCAGCACGGCATCAGCTACCGCACCCTGGACAAGGCCATCGCCGGCGCCGCCGTCGACACCTTCCGCGCCGACAAGGCGACCTTCTCGGCGATCTCGTTCGAATCGCACCAGCGCCTGAAGGTCGAAGGCAGCTGGCAGCGCGAGCCGCGCCAGATTGCCGGCGGCGCCCTGTTCGTGCCGATCGCCCAGCCCAAGGCGCGGCTGGTGATGGCGCTGTTCGAGCCGCAGGCACCGGATTCGCTGCTGGCCTGGGGCGCGTTCAACAATGCCTTCGAGCACAAGGAATACATGGAAGAGTACGTGGCCGAAGACGTCGCGCGCGAGCAGATGGCGAAGGATCCGGCGCTGGCCGCGGCGTTCCGCAAGAAGGTCGAGAGCGATCCCGCCTTTGCCAGGAATCCGCACGCCCGCCTCGAATTCTTTGCGCGCCGCCATGCTTCCTGGGACGAGCGCCTGAACCTGTATCCGGTGATGCGGACCGACAGCGTGCTGTAAGCGCTGCAATTCGCCGCGCACCTGATGCATCTCCACGCGCGCGACTGAAGGTGCGCACTAGACTGGACCGGTCACCCTCCCGGTCCTCGTCATGCATCGATCCGCTTTTTGGCCCAAGCCTTGGCCCGGCTTGCGCCAGGCCTGGGCCACGTCCCTGGTACTGCTGTTTCCCCTGCTGAGCCTGGTCACCGGCTTCGGCATCGGCCTGGCCGGCTTCCTGTTCCTGTTCACCGCCTGCCTGTGGTGGCGCGACTGCCTGGCCGCCTTGCGCGCGCACTGGCCGCAGTCGCGCTGGGTCCTGCTCGCCTTTTTGCTGCATTTGTCCTGCGTGCTGTGGCTGGCGCTGGGGCGCACGCACGGCGCCAACGCGGTCGATGGACCGCTGCGCATGTGCATCGCCGGCGCCGCCATGCTGGTGGTGCAGGCGGGCCGGCCATCCCTGCGTGCGCTGTGGCTGGGCGTGGCCGGCGGCGCATTGCTGGCGGCAGGGTTCGTCGGCTGGCAGCGGCTGGGGCTGGGCATGGAGCGGCCGGGCGGGCTGCTCAATCCGATCACCTTCGGCGATCTGTCGCTGTGCCTGGCTCTGCTGGCGCTGGCCGGCGCGGCCACGGCCCGGCACGCCGCGCTGCGCTGGATCGCGGTGCTCGGCGTCGTGGCCGGCCTGGCCGCCTCGCTGCTGACCGGCAGCCGCGGCGGCTGGCTGGCGCTGCCGGCGGCGTTTGTATTATTAGTGTCGGCGCGCCGGCGCGCACTGCTGCCGCGCCGCCTGGTCCTGGGCGTGCCGCTGCTGGCCTGCGCGCTGGCACTCGGCGCCTATGCGCTGCCGCAGACCGGCGTGCGTGCGCGCGTCGCGGTCGGCGTCGAGGACGTCGAGCTCTACCTGGCCGGCAGTCCGGCCGCGACCTCGATCGGCGTGCGTCTCGATTTATGGAAGGCGGGACTGCGCCTGGCCGCCGAACACCCGTGGCGCGGCCTTGACACGCCGGCCTATAAACGCCGCATGCACGAATGGGTCGCGGCGGGCGAGCTCAGCCCCGCCGTGTTCGCGCCGCCGGAACCGCCGCACATGCACAACGACGCGCTGCAGGCCCTGGTCACGCGCGGGATTCCCGGCCTGTGCGCCTGGGCCGGCATCCTGCTGGCGCCTTTCCTGTTCTTCCGCGCGCAGCTGGCCGGCGCGTCCGGACATGCGCCGGGAAGAAGCGAGCGCCAGTCGGCTGCGCTGGCCGGCATGCTGGTGGTGCTGGGCTATGCCGCCTTCGGCCTGAGCGAAGTCATCTTCTGGTCGATGAAGGGCAGCCTGTTCTATGCATTGATGGTGTTCCTCC
>Ga0308160_10002122_pt1 | contig 24956 bp, 31 predicted proteins | sample PhyFR1_FD_201036 | JGI IMG/M metagenome (GOLD analysis project Ga0308160, IMG submission 201036) | Phyllosphere microbial communities from UC Gill Tract Community Farm, Albany, California, United States - DLSLF.R1 | ecosystem: Host-associated > Plants > Phyllosphere > Unclassified | place: USA... | reverse complement strand
TCAAAGGGGCAGGGGTCGTGGGTCGTCAAGAAGCGGGGCGATGGTACGGAGCAGGCGAACGGGTGAATCAAGGGGTGGAAATTCGAAAGGGGGGAGGGCTGGGCGAGGCGTGTGCGAGCCACACCGGGCGCACCAAGACAGGCAGCGAAACGGGTCAAAGACGACGGCTAGAAGAGGGGGAGAGATCAGGAAAAGGGAGGGAAGGGGTTGGCCCACCGGACGCCCGCTCAGAGGGCTCGGCGCCTGGCCTCGAGCGTCGCGAGGAGCTCGTCGGCCTTGCGTCGCTCGCCGAACTCGACGCCGACGCCGTCGATCGTCGTCGTCCGCGGGCAAGCCCGCATGACGAGCCCCCGGTGGGCGAGCCGGCGGACGTACCACTCGTCCGGCAGCGCTCGGCGGAAGGCGCCGTCGAGCTCGGCCCAGGAGGCCCCGCCGCCCCCTGCGGTCGGGGCAGGGTCAAGTGTCTCGGAGGGGGGCGGCGCGGTTGAGCCCAGGCCGCCGATGGGAGCCGTCAAGGCTGACGAGCCCGGGTTGGCTGTGGACGACGTCGAGTTGAGGCCGCTGACGATGAGCGGGAGGTACATCGCGAGCGTGAAGGGGTTCATGCTGCCATGCGCAGGAGAGAGGGTCGCTCATGTCAGTGACGCACGTGAGTGCCGACGGGACCGAGGAGATCGGACGCACCGAAGGTCGAGCATCTCGAGCGCCGGTAGCGTCTGCAGAAGCCGGACGACGGGCGTCGACGCCTCGAGTCGCGAGCCGACGACGCTCAGCTTGCGCAGCCTGCGCAAGTCGGCGAGCGCCGAGAGGTCGCCGAGGTAGTTGTAGTTGAGGTTAAGGCTCTTCAGCGCCGGGGCGAAGGTTGCGAACGCGTTCGGCAGGCTCGTGAGCTTGCATGACGCGAGCTCGAGGTAGGCCAGCTCCGGACAAGGCTGGGCGAAGAGCGAGGGCGAGAGCGCGTTGCCCGAGAGGAAGAGCCGCTTGACGTGCCGGAGCTCGCGACCAGTGACGACGAGCGCGGTGCCGGCCTGCGAGCGGGCGCTAAGCGTCTGAAGCCGGGTCGGCCCGCCGGTTGGGTTGATTGACTCGAGCTCGTTGCCATCGGCGTAGAGCGTCCGGAGCTGCGGAAAGTCGCGGACGTCGAGCCGCCTGAGTCGGTTGCTGCTGACCTTGAGCGTCTGGAGGCTCACCAGCGGCGCCGCCGGCTGGAAGTAGCACATACGGTTCTCATCTGTCGGCGAGCAGAGCAAGTCGTCAGCGTCTGGCCGAAAGAGCGGATGGCCCGCGGTCGGCGGACGGACCGAGTGTCAGGCTCGACAGCGTCTCGAGCCGTTCGAGGCCGAGGACCTCCGTCAGCTTGTTGCCGCTAAGATCGAGCGACGCCAGCTGAGACCTGGGTGCGGTGATGGGCCAAGGGTCAGCAATTGTAATTGGTCGCATCGTCGCTTCTACGCCAGCACGCACCACTGAGCCTTGGTCACGTCAATCGAGGCGATACCGTTGCCCTTAGCGCTGAGGTTGACGAGCTTCGTCAGACCAAAGAGCGGCGAGATGTCGGTGATCGAGTTCGAGTCGACGACGAGCTCGGTCAAGTTCTGCAGGCAATCAAGCTCTGCGCGGAATGCGGGAAGGGGATGGAGCGGTAAAGATGTGACCTTTTCGGGCAAGGACTTTGGGAAAACGCACGGTTGACAGCCTCGAGCTGGTTGTAGCCGATGTTGAGGAAGCGCAGGTTGGAAAGGTGGGCAACGGCCGTGAGCTCGCTCAGCCGGTTGTGCGCAGCATGCAGCGTCTCGACAGAGGCTGGCAGACCGCTGAGGTAAGAGAGATCGTTCCGGTTGCTGTCGATGTGGCGAGGATGGAATGGTCAGCGGCAAGACCGACACCAAAAGTTGGCCAAGACGTACAGGTTGACCTCGACCAGCTTAGGGAGGAACTCCTTGAGGCGGGCGACGCTGCCCGCGAGCCGGCCCTCGAGATTGAGTTCGCGGAGTCCCTCCCAGTAGGCGACATAAGGGTGGACGTCGGTGATGATCTCGACGAGCCGGTCGCGGACTCCGTCGAACGAGCACTCGGTCAGGAATGTCGCATCGCCCGGGTTGCCGCGCCGGCCGCCGTAGTGGAACGATCGGCCGGCGGCGACCGAGCGGACCGTGAGGTTGCCGGCAAACGTCGAGTCCTCGGTCTCGTCGTCGTACTCGGCCGGCTGCGTCGCGACTGCCGCCGCCCGAGGGGGGTCGCGCGGCTTGTAGTGGCGGAGAGACGAGCCGCCCTTGGACGGCGTCTGCTCGGCGAGGCCTGCGATGCGAGGACGAGATGAATTTGTCAGTAAGGAGAACTGGGACGAGTCTGCACAGACAGCAGCGACACGCACTGGCCATAGACTCGGTGACTTCATCGTCGCCTAGACCATCGAGCATGCTCTGGATCCGCACAGCGCGGGCCGAGGGTTGGCTGCTCCGGTCGGCCGGGTTGACATCCGCCCTGCCGTGGCGTCCAGTGCCGGCAGCCGCGAGCGAGAACTCGATCCGGGTGACCTGAAGGTCGATCTTGCCAGCCTTCTTGCCGTCCGAGAAGCTGACGCTCCGCCGGTGGACGTTTGAACCCGGTGTCTCGGTCGCACTATCCCGGAAGCCGACGCCGGGCGACCGCTTCTTGAGTACAGAGACGGGCGTGAGGCATGGCCGGAGGCCACCGGTTGAGGCGACGCGTGTGCGCTGCTGCGTTGCTGGCAAAGGGGTCGAAGCAACAGCCGGTAGCGGGGCCGAGTTGTGGTGCTGCAGAGGCGGCGGCCGGGCCTTCGGTGGCGGTGAGAGCGAGAGCGACTCGGACGATGACGAGGAAGGGAACTGGAACGACTTGAGCGAGGCCGCGACCTCGTCCATGTCGAAACCGTCGCCACCGGCGTTTGAGCTGATCGATAGGCTGCGCTCGAAGCTCCGCGGCAGGCTCAGACTCCTACTCGCATCGCGCGTGAAGGGCCGCGATGGGCCCGCCTCGTCGACCGGCGGCGTCGTCGACGACGCCCGGAGCTGTTCAATCAGGTTGCCCCCGGCGGCAGGCGCGCGGCCGCTCGTCGTCGTGCTGTTGAAGTCCTTGAACGGATCGTCCTCCTCGCTCGCGAGACCGCTGCTGCCAAAGCTGCCAACGCGGGCATGCCCGCCCGGCCGTGCCCTGACCCACTTGGACCGCTCGCGGTCAAACTCGAGCTTGCCGACGCGGAGCGGCTCCGAGCTCGGCTCGTACGGGATGTTAGTGAGCTTGGTGGCCGTCGACCCCGTCGAGCGACCGACAGGCGGGCCGACGTGTTTCGTATAGGACGACACAGTGGAGATGCCGAACGTCGACGGCGGCGGGCCGGTCGACGACGAGACGTAGCGGCTCAGGTCGGATGTTGGGACAACGCCGGCCGCTCCAGACGATGGTGCTGGCGGTGGACGGGTGCTCTGGCTCCGCTTCAGAGGCGACTTTGCCTGCTTCAATGCGATGTCGCGGTCAGCCCGCCGCGCACGCAGTTTGAAGGGCAGCAGGAAGGCAGAGACGTACCCCATCAAGCTCCTTCTCCACCTCGTCCGCTGCACTCAGCCGGCGGAGGAGCTTGCGGGGACTCTGGCGTTTTTGGCGCAAATGGCCAAAGCCTTCGCCAACGGCCGCGCTCGACGGGGGAGCGTTCTCCTTCTCGTCGCCGGCCAGGTCATCGGCGTTGGCTGTCAGATGCGAGCGGGTCGGCAGCGCCGAGGTCGCTCCTGAAGGAGCCGACGCGGGAAGGTCGGTTTGCCGCCGGCGACCAGCATCCTTTCCAGAGGTCGAGGGATAAGCGCGCCGGGAGGCGGGGGGCGCCGGCGCTGAGGAAATGGCAGCGGCAGTGCGAGTCTGAGAGGGCAGGCGGTAGTTGCGAATCTCAGTCCCTTGAGGACTGGCGGCCTCTCCTTCGGGCAGCTCTGTCGAGTCGAAAGAAGAGTGGCACGCGGTCAGCAACGAGGTGCAGCAGATATGCGCGCTGGACCGCATGCCAGAGACGCACCCGTAATCGGCTCGATCCCGCGACCCTCAACCTCGGCCTCGTTGCGTCCGTCCTCGCTGCCATCTGTGCTGCTGAGCGCGAGCCCCTGGCCCCAGCCGCGGCCCTCGCCGCTGCTGCCGCTAAGCACGCGAGCACCGATGACCCCAGCGTTGACCAGCGGCGGGTCGGCGACGGCAGCACTGGGCCGGCCAGAGGTGGCGGCCGACCGGCCGAGCTCCTTAACGCGCTGCATGAGCTCACGGGCCTCGCCGTCCCAGTCGCGCGACGGCCGAGAGCCGTGAGCGGCCCGTCCCGGGTTGACGACCCCGCTCGCAGAGCCGGTCGCCGCCGAGGACGAGAGTGAGACCTTTGACCTGCGTAGGCGCTCAAACGATGACGAGGCGGTCGAGCCTGAGACGGCGCGGTGTGCGCCGCCCGCGTTTGACGCCGACCCGGCCGCCGAGGCGAGCCGGATGCGCTTCGCGTCGCGAAAGTCGACGGCGACGTCGCGATCCGAGAAGATACGGCTACCGGCCGACGGCCCGGCCGGCACGAATGCGAGGCCGCTGCCTTTGCCACCGCCGTCGGCCGTCGAGCTGGACGAGGTCGATGACGGCGAGCCCTCGATCGTATCGACGATGGCGCTCATAAAGTCGCGGGTGAACGTGTCGTACGTCGGCCGGAAGAGGTTGAGCTTGCGCGCCCCGGCATCGACGCCAGCCGTAGGCGCCCCCGGGGCGGACGAGGCCGTCGACGACGGTGCCGTGCGGGCTGGGCCGTGGTCGCGCGCGTGTGAGGTATGGAGCGAGAGGCGCGTCAAGGTTGTTGGTGACGGCTGTTCTTGCGGCGTCGCTCCAGTGATGCCGCTACGAGACGAGGCGCGCGACCGGTCGGCAGGCGTCGAGTGTGCGGCCGGCATGGGCCCAAACGAGCCGAACGAGTCGTGCCCGGCGCTCGGCGCAGTCGATCCCGCTGGCCGACACTCAAACTCGAACGTCGCCGGCCAGTTGCGCTCGTGGACGCCGCTCCGAGCGAGCGACGTCCTCAAGCCTGGCAGGACCATATCGGACCGCTCGAGCGTGACGGCGCCCGTCTCGCCGTCGTCGTCGTTGCCGGCCGCGTTGACGTCGTCGTCATCAATCGCCGGGTCGATCGTCGATGCTGTCAGGTCGGCCGGCGTGAACGTCTTCTGCAAGCGGGAGGGCACCTGGGGCACGTGATAGAGCTGCCTATGGCCAACCGGGGGCAGCTGCTGAGCAGACCGTGGCATCGGCGACGGTGTCGGGGCCGACGGCGAGGGGGTTGGCGAGGGGCCCGAGGGCGGTCGCGTAGGGGTCGTCGACACGGTCACCGGCGGCGGCGGGGTGAGGATGACCTCGGGCAGGGGCGAGCCCATCTCGGACGAGCCGACCCCCTGTCCCTGCTGCTGCTGGCTCTGGAGAGGCGGCGATGGAGGTTGGAACATGCTCTCGAGCCGGAGGGGCGAGAAGAGGCTTCGAGAGCCGGGCGAGTCGGCCCCGCCGGCGCCGAGGCCGCCTGCCGCTCGGAGCTTGGCCAGCGGTCCTTCGAGTGCGGCATCGGGCACGTCGTCCCGGACAAGAAACGTCCCCGGCGCGCCGCCGGGCGAGCTGCTGCCTTCTCTCGAGGCGTCCCCTCCGGCGACAGAGCGGAAGGAGCCGGCGGCGGAGGCGGCGTGTTGACGGAGCGGCGCGTCGGGCTCGCGCGCGGACGACGAGGATGCCGCCGCGGACGAAGGGGACGACATCGGCCACTCTTCAGAAAGCTCGGCCGTCTGCCACGACGGGCGAGACCCGACGAGGGCCATGCTTGCGGGGGTACGTGTGTGTGGGTGGGTGCTGGTGTCCTGACTTGAGGGACGTAGGTTGCCCAGCGGCGAGGACAGGCGCCCGACGCGTCGTTGCGCCGCTGGATGCACGAAGGAAGAACCCATGCAAATTCAGAGGGGTCGCTGAGCCCTCCACCTCCTGCCGGCGAGGCAGCCCTTGCCCGTCTACGGAAGGCTGCTCGCAAGTAGACAGCAGCATGCAAATCTGAGATAGATGTGCTACCGGCCGAGGCGAAAAGGAAGGGGTCGTCCATCGTCGGGTCGGACGGACCGGAGCTTGGGCCGACCAGGGCGCTCGCTGGCTGCTGCGCCGGCTGATGACAGGATTCTCTCGCTGCTGACCGACGCCTCAACCTCCTCCCCCATAGCACCCACCACCAACCCACCCACAACACAAAAGCATGTCGTCCTCCTCTGCCCCGCAACAGCCGCCGCATGGCGCCGACCACCCGGTTCAGGACGACGCCGGCTCCATCCACTCGGACGACGCCGAGGAGATCTACGAGGAGGAGGAGGACGACGGCTCGCGGCCGATGGACTCGGACTCGGACGACGACGGCGGCGAGGATGCGGCCGGCGGCGAGGGCGACGAGGTCATCTCGGGTTCGGCGATGGACAGCTTGCGCGAGCTCGACGGAATGCGCGTCGAGGGCGACACGCTCGTCTTCGACCCGGACGGCGACATGGGCGGCGTCGAGGAGGCCGGCGAGGGCGAGGGCGCCGACGAGTACGTCGACAACAGCGTCATGCACGCCGGTGCGTTCCCTTCATCCTCGACCTGCCGACCGAAGGAGGCAGTTGGACCAACAAGACGCATTGTCTGTGGTCCAAGGATGCCTTCCGGCGTCCACCCGTCTCGCAGCGCTCGGGTCGCTGACTGCCCTCGTTCCCGCCGACAGCCCTGCACAAGGACGGCTCGTCCGTCTTCGACGTCGCCCTCCACCCCTTCCACCCGTCGCCACCGCTCGCCGTTAGCGGCGGCGAGGACGACGCAGCCTACCTGTTTGAGACCTCGACCGGCCGGATGGTGACCAAGCTGACCGGTCACACCGACTCAGTCGTCTGCGTCGGCTTCAGTGCGTCCCCCGTGCGCGGGCGCGCCTGCACCTCCTGTCTGCCGCCCTCTCGGAGCTGCCCCGTTCATCGAGCGAGTGCTAACCAGTTCATCGCTGCTCTGAAGGCCCGGATGGCGAATTTGTCGCTTCGGGAGGCATGGACGGCCGCGTGCGCATTTGGAAGCGTGTCGGCAAGGAGTCGTACGGCGCGTGGGAGTTCCTCGCCAACCTCGAGGGGCCGGACGAGGTCACTGTGCATTACCCTTCCCCCTTCTTGGTCTCCGGCTCTCTTCAAATCCCCAGTAGCTGACGAGCGCCCCCTGGCCCTACCAGTGCATGACGTGGCACCCCAAGGGCGCCGTCCTCGTCGCCGGTGGCGCCGACTCGACCGTCTGGATGTGGCAGCGTGCGTGCCTCCCGCCGCAGCCGGCCGCCTCGATTGCACTGACCTCGCATTCATTCTGGACGGCGCCCACAGTGCCATCAGGCAACACGATGCAGGTCTTTGCCGGTCACACCGACTCGGTGTCGGCCGTCGCATGGACGCCCGATGGTGCGCTCGTTGAGCTCTGAGCTTTGCTTGTGCTCGCCCTAACCCTTCCGTCACCGGCTCCCTTCGGCATGCAGGAAAGAAGCTCTTGTCGTCCTCGGCCGACTCGACGTTGATCCAGTGGGACCCCAAGACGGGCTCGTCGATCCAAACCTTCCGGCCGGAGGATGGCCGCTTCGCGCTCGAGAACGGCATCACGGCGCTCGCGGTCCACCCGTCATCCAACCTGGCCGTCGTCGGCGGCAGCGAGGGCGGGATCCGGGTCGTCAACCTCATCAAGGGCGAGACGGTGGCCGCCTTCCAGGGCCACAAGGAGGGCGAGAGCGTCGAGAGCGTACGGTTCATCGACATCGCCGGTAACGGCGTCGTCGTCAGCGCCGGTACCGACGGTAAGGCCTGCGTTTGGGACGTCACGACTGGCCGGCTGCGGTCGACGCTCGACCACCAAGAGGTGCGTCTCCAGCCGCTTTGCCTGCCTCGCGCGCGCGTCTCAGTCCGGCAGCGCTGACTCTCCCTCTCCCCCTCGTTCCGCAGAATGCCATCACCTCACTCCAGCTGCATCCCGCGCCGCAACAGTACCTGATTACGACGTCCTCGGTCGACGCAACGCTGAAGACGTGGGACGTCCGGAATGGCACGCTCATTGGCGAGCACCAGGGCCACCGCGACGTCGTCAACGCCTTTGCCGTCGGCGGCGGCGGCGATGGCAAGAGCGCCATCGTCAGCGGCGGCGACGATGGCCTGAGCTACGTCTGGGTCGTCTAGATGCGCCTCGCTGCAGAAGAAAGAGACATCATAGCAGAGGGGGCATGTCGACAGCAGCGACTAAAAAGAGGGGGCTGGCAGGAGTGGATGAGGGTGGGGATCAAGCCCTGGCGCTCGATCGCCGTGTGGACGCCCGGCGCTCACCCCGCTCCTTGTCGCGCTCGGCGAGCGCAAGGGCGAGCCGCTCGCTCTCGCGCTCCTGCTCGACCCTCCGGACCTCTGCCTCGTACTCTGCGCCGATGCAGGCGACGTCCTCGCCCCGCTTCGCAGCCGCGCCGCGCGCAAGCGAGTCGAGCATCCGCTGCTTGGCCTCGCGCGCATCCGGGTCGTCCCAGTTGACCCGAAGCGGCTGTGACTCGTCGCCCGGGTGCGGTATTGGGTCGGACGAGTGGGGCGGGGGCGAGTTGGGCGGGGCGAACGACGAGGGCGGCATGGGCGGCCCGGGGGCGACCGAGGCTGGTGAGGTGGGGCCAGAGAGTTGTGCCGTTGTGTTGGACGTGACGCTGCCCGTCGAGAGCGAGCCGTTGGAGCCAACGGTCGTCTGCAGAGGGTCACGAGAACGCGTCAGCCTCCCCATCCGTCGAGACAAAGCAGCAGCGGGAGTGGCTACTCACACCTTGGCGGCCCAGTACCCGCTTCCGCTTTGTTGGCCGGTCATCAAAGGCACCCGCCGCAGCCGCGAGTGCGACCGGCGACGCCCTCCGCTTCTCTTGCTCAAGCTGATCGATGTACGCTCGGACATCCGCCGCGATCGCCGGCGGCCTCGGCGAGATCTTGCCGTTACCAGTGGCAGATCCGGCAGAGACCGGCAGGATGTCCGACTTTGATCGCAGCGCCGGGACGGGCGTATGGGCGTCAGACGTCCGAGAACGGGCTTTGGCCGGAGCCTCAGCCTCAGGACTGGTTGTCGTGGCCAGAGCAGCGGCTGGAAGCGAGCGCGCCGTATTCGGGCCAAGTCTTGTCGGCGCGGCCGCTTTGACTGGGGAGGTCGAACGAGCCTTGAGCGATGTGTCAGCGGCCTTGGTGAAGGCTGACGGCGCGGAGGCGGCCTCGTTGATGGTTCGGGCCGCGACCGATGTGACAGCGGGCTCCTCGAGAGATTCGCGGAAAATCATCTGTGCGGCATCAGTCGCAGGCGGCAAGTCTGGGGCCAGGGAGGCAGGCGAGTTGGAGTTGACTGTGGTGAGATTGTCAACTGCAGAAGGCGGCACCGGGGGACCGCGGTTGATGGAGTCTGTGTGGTGCATAAAGCGTCAGCATCGGGTGCGGGCCGTGCGACTGCGTTCTGCGAGGATGGGCACTCACCATTGGCGTTAGACGCACCGAGACGGAAGCCGTCGAGCTCCGGGAAGCGACCAGTCCTGGCCGTCTCCGACAGCCAGCGCGGGTCCAGGACGGGGATGCCCCAGTTGACGGCGTGCGTATATTTGTCGCCGTTGATGTCGCTGGGCGCGCAGACGAGGTGCGTGACGCTGCGCGTGAGGGCGCCGACAAACTCGCCGCCTGCAGACGTCAGGATCCAGATGGTCAGCGACGAGCAGATGCGCTCGAACAAAGAGGAGGTCAACGCACCAAAGGCCTCGATCAGGACGCGCGCAAACTCCTGCTCGTTGAAGTCGAGCTTGGTGGGACAGAGCCGGACGCTCGACGCGCCGGGCACCGGCAGCTTGATCTGAAGCGGCCGATGGACGACGCTCGAGTCGATGTCAAGCAGGGCGTCTGCCCGGTAGCAGTTCTCGACCCAGTGCTGCGATACGATCCTCGTCGTCGACCAATTGGCGAGCTGCGAGACGGGCTGGGGGTATCCGCTGTGAACACGAGCGCGACGACAGCCGTCAGCACCTCCTTGGACAATGAGTATGGCGGCAGAGAGCGACTCACGTCCTGAACTTGCAGACGACGTAGTCAGCGCCCGTTCCCCACGAGCTCGTGTCGTCCTCGAGGACCGAGCCGCCCATGTACTGGACGGCGCCGACGACCTCCCGCTTCGTCCGGCCCTTGCCACATCGGACGAGAAAGCGAAGGCCGGCGAACGGCTGGCTGCCCTTATCGCGCGGGGCCGATGAGCCCTCCGAGGAGCGCGGCTCGGCCTCCTCTGGGATTGGCGACGGCACGTGACCGAGGAGGGAGTTTAAATGCAACGAGCCGGCTGAGAGCGTCTTTGGCAGGCTCGGTTGCCGTGACGAGAACGAGTTGGAGCGCGAGAACGAGGCGACGCCGTTCTTGGATCGAGAGGCGCTGCCGGTCCCGGTGCTTGACGACGAGGCTGCCGGGTTCCGCTTCAGCAGCGACGCTGTCCACGAGTTGGGCATGTCGTCTGCCGTGCCATCATCGAGCGCTTCAAGCGCCCGCTTCTTTCCTTTGCTCCGCGCGCTCGCCTGCGAGAGCGGCAGGTCGACGCCGCCAAGGATCTCGTTCATGAGGCCTTCGTGCCCGTCGGCCTCAACCGTCGCACTCCGGCTACCATCGAAGGAGGAGGTCGATCGTCGGAGACGTTTGAGGACGGCTGGCTCCGCGTCATCGCCCGCGGCCGTCGTTACCGTGGCGCTAGACGCCATCGAGATCTCGGTCGGCGCCCAGCGTAACGGTGACGGGACCGACTTGCGTAGGCTCGAGTCCAAGGGCACGCCGGACGAATTCTCGACCGGCAGACCGACCGTCGAGTCGAGAGCGCGCAACGTCCGGCTCGGCACAATCTCTGCGGTAGATTGACGGGAGGAGCGACAGCATGTCAGCCCGGTCGAGCACGGGGGCGAGGCACAACGCATCGAAGAAGTCAGCGCACTCTTGACGACTTGGCGCTTGATCATGTCGTGCGGTACGTCGATCGTGTAGCCCTCCTCGCGCCACCGCCCCCGAGCTTCAAGGCAGTCGAGCACCCACTCCTCCCAGACGATGTGAATGTCGGTCTGGTCCCGCTCGCGCTCGACCTCGCGCGTGGCCTTGCCGTCCGCGGCCAGGACCTTCTCGACATAGCGGACCGTGCGGAGCGTCTTGTTGGAGACGATGGCCAACGTCAGCTCCTCGTTGGCGCTCTGTGCCCAGCTGCGAGATAGGAAGGTCAGGTGGGGTCAACGCCACTCCCTGATCTGGGGACACCTTTAGAGCGTGGCTCTCACGCACGAGACCTTGTCACTCGTCTCCGTCAGCGTGACCAGGTGCGTGCAGGTGCGGTCGAGCGTTCGCGAGACGAAGCCGCCCTGCGCCTCAATCGCCTTGATGAGCTTTGAGCGCTTTTCGCCTATGCAAGAGGGAGAGCAAGGGTCGGCGTCAGGACGCGGAGGCGGCCGGCGGCGGTCTCGGCGGTCTGCTGCGCACCGAGCTCGAAACCCGACATGCTGAAGCGTAAGCCCTGGAAGATGGGCAGGTGGTGGCCCTTGACCGACTGTCGCGCCAGGCAGTATGAAGTTAGCCGTTTCGTCTGGCGCTTTCGATCTCTTTCGTCTCAGAGTAATCAACGCACCTCTTCGAGCGAGACCTCGCCGCCGTCGCGCCAGACCATGTGGCTCGCGCGGATCCAGCCGTCGTCGACGATCTCGAAGCCCAGCTCGAGCGCAACCTAAACCAGCAGCGAAGAGCCAAGATGTCAGAAAAGCTCGTGTGTAGGGCCGACTGGCAAAGCCCGTCTGAGGCAGATGGGCGGGCGCACCTTGTACTTCTCGGACGCGAAGTCGGACGCGACGAGGTGCGTCGCCGTGTCGGTCAGGTTCGACTCGACGATCGCGCCAAGCTCCTTCGCCATCGCCGCAAGAGCCGGCTGAGCAACGCGGAGATGAAGCATGAGGGGTTCAGTGAGCATGCGGCAGAGACCACTCTGGAGGCCAGGCTCGTCGACCGACCTTGTCCTGGACGCCGGTGAAGCAGACGACCGCGCCCTTGAAGGGTCGCGAGACCGTGTTCATGGCCTCGACGCCGACGTCTTCGTGCTCGTCCGCCTCATCGTCTGAATGGGAAGCAGCAGGAACGCTATGGATCAGCACAGGTTGCCAAACGACTCGGACCCCTTCCAGGTCAGGCAGGAGACACGCACCTCCTGCATGCTTCCTCTTGCTCGAGCGCGCCGCCTGCGCGTCCGAGCGCGAGCTGTCCTGGGCCGGCGCCGGTCGGAGACGGACGCCCGGGATCTTGGTCGACTTGTGGCCACGCGCCATGACTGCTAGAGAGAGAGCGAGAGGCCTGACTGCCGATTTTCCTGCTGATAGAGAGGCCTAGGAGGCGTTCAGAGTGCGAGGTGAAGCGGTCGTCGTCGAGCGGACAGGAGCAGCTAGCAGGCACCACCGCCCGTCGCGTCCTCGCCGTCTCCGCCCACCCCGAAACGGCCATCGTCACCACCACTTCACATCCCCGTAATGTCGGATCGCTCTCGCTCGCCCCGCCGCGACAAGGACCGCTCGTCCTCGCACCGCAAAGACAAGGATCGCCGTGACCGGGACGACCGCCGGCACCGCTCGCGAAGCCGCTCGCCGGGCCGGGACGAGGTCGACCTCCAGCGCGAGTTCGGAGTCGAATCGATCAGCGAGGACGACTACTTGTAAGGCCAGAGGCCCTCTTCGATTCGAGTCCAAAGTTGACGCTTCTGACGCTCTGTCGACAGCTTGAAGAGCGCCGAGTTTCGCCTCTGGCTCAAGGAGGAGAAGGGCAAGGTGAGGGAGGGGTCATTGACCGACCGGTCCTAGGTGACATCCCGCCCGGCTGACCCGTCCTCCGCCCGCCTCGCAGTACCTCGACCAGCTGCTCGGCGACGATGCGCGGCACTACTTTCGCAAATTCGTCAAGAACTGGAATCGCGGCAAGTTGTCGCGTACGTCCTGTGCCTGCGTCTTCGGCAGAGGGCTCTCTTTGGCTAACGGTCCCTTGCCCTGGCCGAACAGGTACCTACTACGCGCCTCTGACGTCGTCCTCGCGGCCCTCATCCTCTCAGACGTCCTACAAGTGGGCGTTTGCCAAGAACGGCGTCCGTGTCGACTCGCGCGCGCTCGACTCGGCCCGCGCCGCCGTTGACTCGATGACCAACGCGGCCAACCCGGCCGCCGTTGCCGAGGCGAGCTCTTCCTCGCGCCCTCGGCTCGGTCCCGCCATGGGCCCGTCGATGGGACCGTCTGTCATGGGCCCGTCGATGGGACCCTCCGTCATGGGCGCCCAGCGGCCGAGCGAGGCCGACCGGACGTACGACCGCGAGAGTCGGAACGAGCGCTCGCGCGACGAGGACAAGAGGGAGCGCAAACGGGCGCGCGAGGAGGAAAAGGAGGGCCGGGCGGGTGGCCGTGAGGGCCGGCTCGAGAAGCGCAAAGAGGTCAACGCTGGTAACCGTCAGATGCGCGATCGGAGCCCGGGCGGGCTCGAGCTCGACGAAGGAGCCCTCCTCGGCGGGCCGACGAATGAGTTTCAGGCCAGGTGCGGGCGCTGTAACCTCCCTGTTACAGGCTAGTCCTTTCGCTGACTTGTCCTTGCCGCAACTCTTGTAGGATTGCCGCACGCGATCGCAACGCCGCCCGACACGAAGAGCGGCGAAAGCAGGAGACCGAGGCCCGCAAGCAGGCGCTCGGCGCGCAGACGAGCGCCATGGCCCAGCGGAATAATGGTGAGCGCCGCCGCAGCTGGCTTTTTCAAAGAGCCGCCTGAGGCTGACGGTCCCTCTCGTCCTCCGCTCGCAGCCACGATGGAGATGTTCAAGACCATGGCGGCGCAGAAGTTTGGCGGCCCAGCCTGAGAGCGGTCTTAAATGCATGCGCTTCATGTCAAGACGCATCGATAGAGCAGAGAAGTAAGGCGCAAGCTGAAGGAGTCACAGATAGAGAAAGGCGGAGCCGCACTCAGTGCACCTGGCCGACCTCGACGACGCCGCCTGCAAGATGCACTCGGGTCGGCGACGGGCAATGTTTTGGGCTCACAAAGGTTTGCGTACGTACCCTTGACGCCGACAGCGGCCAGAATGAAAGCGGCACCGCAGAACTGAGACGGACGCAGGTTGAGAGGGTCAGCGATGCAGTACGAGGACAAGGAAGCGGGGTTGCGGCTCAGACTGACGCCTGCCGTCGTCCAGAGGCCAGCCTTGTAGCCGTCGAGCAGGATCGCGTCGTGCTCGCCAGTCAGCTTATCCTCAACAGAGGTGACGACAGCGGCGGCGATAGCGACACCGCAACCAGCGCCGATCTAGAGGAGGGAGTTCGGAGGCTCAGCATGATAGCGCAGGCAGAGCGAACCGGCCGGCATGTCGTCTCCAGGCTCACCTGGAAGGCCGTATTGATCAGGCCGCCGGCCAAACTGCGTGCCTCGGGCGGGACGGACGCCATTAGGGCGACCGAGATGGCATTGTAGACGATCGAGATGCCGATGACTGCCAACGGTATCGAAATCAGCCTGTTGCAATGACTGTAGGGTGCAGGCTGGCGGCCAACGCACCTCCGATCATCGTGCCCGGGAAGACGGTTCCCCAGAAGCCGTGCTCGATTTTCATGACGGCGACGGGGATGACCGAGATGAACGAGAGGGCGAGGCCGATGAGGACGAGCGTCCGGATCTTGATGTAGTTGACGCCGATGCCGACGCCCCACGAGGTGATGGCGCCGGCGACGCCGAGCGGGATGAACTGGAGCGAGGTTCGCAGGGCCGAGAGGTGAAGGATGTTCTGAAGAGTAGCAAGAACGCCGGCTCTCGTCAGAAGAGCTGGAAAGAGAGAAGAGACGGGTCACGCGTCACGCACCTGCGAGATATAGGTGCAGTACAGTACGAAAGTCTGCCACCAGCAGTAGACGAGGAAGCCGCAGACCCAGGTGGCCGCAAAGCCGCGCTGCTTCCAGAGATAGTTGGGCAGGATCGGATCCTTGACAAACTTCTCGACGAGCGGGAAGGCGGCGAGGAGGACGACGGCGACGACGAGAAGGGCAATGACGTAGCTCGTCCCCCAGCCGGTCGCCTCGCCCGAGGTCAGGACGAACGTCAGCAGGATCAGGCCCGTGGTCGCGACACCCGCTCCGATGAAGTCGAGCGACTTCTTGCGCCTGCGGAATCGATGACAAGCGGATGGTCAGCATGGCGTGGGGTGACATCAGGTAGACCACGGCTGGGCTGGACGCACTCGTTCGCGGGCGGCTTCGGGTTCGGCAGGACAAAGTAGGCCGCGACGGCAGTTGCCGCGCCTGGATGGTACGCATTCAGCCGTTAGCTCGAGACAGGACGAGCCGATGAGAGCGAGCGGACGCACCGATCGGCGTGCTCAACCAGAAGACCCAGCGCCAGGACAGGACGTCCGTTAGGACACCTCCATAGATCAGCTAGTACGCGAGCGTGGAAACGTCAGTTCGGGTCACCTCGAGAGAACAGATGGAGGGGCTGAAACTGACGCCGACGACGAAGCCGAGCGCGCCGGCGCTGCCGAAGATGGTGAGACAGAGGTTGCGCTCGCGGCCGGTGAAGTAGCTCGTCAGGATGCCGACGGCCGAGGGCACGGTGCACGCCGCACCGAGCCCTTGGAGCGCGCGGAAGATGCAGAACTGGATGAGCGTCTGCGAGAAGCCGCAGGCGAGGACCCAGATCGACAGCCAGACAAGGCCTGCACAGAAAAGTTTGCAGGGAATGTCAGAAGCGGAGATAGAAAGCGGCGTGACATGCGATCTGAACTCACCTGCGATGAAGCTGAGAGGAGCGTACGTAACGAGGCTGTCAGCCCCTGTCTTATCGAAGATTTCAAGGTACGAGCGGGTACGAGCGACTCACAGCAGCTTCTTGCCGTAGCGATCGGCCAGGACGCCGGCGAGAAGGAGGAAGGAGCCAAAGGCGAGCCTGTGATTCGACTCCGTGTCCGTTTGTCAGAGGTTGGCGTCCCGATGCTTACCGTCGCGCACGGAGAGGACGTACGTGTAGGATGAAATGAGCCAGGCCTGGTCGGCCTGCGAGATGTTGAGCTCCTTTGCGATCGCCGGGAGAGCCATGTTGACCGACGTCATCGAGACGTTGTCAAGCAGCTGGGCAACACAGATGGTCCCGAGGACGAGCTTGGCCCGAAGCTGCTTGAGCGAGCCTGTGTCGCGGCCGGGCGTGTCGGATGCCGGCGGCTCCTGGACCTCGAACTCGGCGACTGAGGACGGCCGGCCGTCACCGTTGGGTTGCGAGTGCGACGGCCGGCGGAGGAGCGTCGGCGTTGTGCCGAGGTCGTGCTGCGACTGCGAGGCCTTGCGCAGCGTTGTCGTCGAGGATGAGGCGAACGCGCTCTTGTCGGCGAGGTCACCACTGCCGCCGCCGCCACTGGCGAGGACCGGGCTGTCGATGTGAAACGCGTTGGTTGGTCGCAGGCCGTCGACCCCGCTCGACCACTTTCGCTGGCGGGCCTCGCCATCGCCACCGGCGGTCGTGAACGAGCCCGACCGGGGCGTCCGGCCGGCAGAGTCAGGACCGCCGCCGCTGCTGCTGCCGTCGCGCCTGGTGCTGCTGAGCCGACGGACCTCGCTACCCGTCGCGCCGCGCGACTGGCGCCGGGAGAAGCGTCTCGGAACGGCCGAGACGACGGCAGGGACGTGGTCGTCGTCGTCATCGCTGTCGTCGGCGAGGGCCGAGTCGTCCTGCAGTGAGGCGGTAGTCTGCGACGGGTCGGGCGGGGCAAGGCCGCCGACAATGCGTGGGTCGATAGGGATGGCAGGGGCGGACATTGGTCTCGTCTCGAGTTGGTGAGCGTTAGCGGTCCGTCAGGCCTCCGACTGCTCCTCCGCTTCCTTGATCCTTGACTCGCCTCCCTGCCGTCTCGTCGGTCGCTGCCCTCAGCACCGGTAGCGGCCACAGTTCGCCTTTTGGCGGAGCTCCACAGGCAGAAGGAGCTGGAGCTCGGGCCGATATGCGTCCCCTCTTTCGCCGACTGCCCGGCGTCGGACCTCCGGTCGGTCGTATCAACGTGTCTGCTAAATGGGCGACGGCCGGGTCAGGCTCTTACGCACAGATCGACCCGGCCTGTCCTTCATCTGCATCGGAAGATTGCGAAGTCAGGGGTCAAGGAGAAGGTGCTCACCGGTAGCAGCTCAGCCCTCGCCGCGGCCCGAGCTCCGACTGAGTGAGCGCGCCGACCATGGCGGCTAGCGCGGCCGGTATTCTTCCACCTTCACGCCTCTTGACCGAAGCGAGTCTTTTTTCGTCGATTGCTACCGGCGCCAGGCAGATAGCATGCAGGCGTTGAGCAGCTGCAGCAGGGCGGATGAGAAGATCTCTGTCGTCGGCGGTCGCGCCGGTCGGCGTCGGAGGTTGGAAGAGGGCCGGTCGATCGCACTTGCCTCCGACCTGTCGGACCATACAGGGTCAGCCAGCTGAGGAAGTCACGCCTCGGCACGCCTGTCGAGAGAGAGGCACTACTACATACTCTGGCGCTACTGCTGGCCGCCGCTCATCATGCTCGGAGTCTGCACCCGTCAGAGCGGCGGAAGGAGGTGCTGGCGATGGGCGGCTGGGCGGAAGAGAGTTGACGCCTGGGCGCCGCTTCGGCAGGACGCGCGGCCGGTCTCACCCGTTGCGCCTCGTGCCGCGAGGTCATCCGAGCGACCACCGCCCCTTCAACGACGCACCACTCACCAGCAAAAGATGCCCCGTCGGCTCCGGGCGACAGCTTCCGGCCGCTCAGCGCAGACCAGGATAGCGGGCCGAGCTTGCGCTGGCCTGCGAGACCGCCGTCGACGAGCACGAGGCGCCTTCCCGGCCGGCGCCCCGTTCAGGCAGCTCGCCCGGCCCTCTCGCCCTCACACGGCCGACCTGGTGTGCTGACGGCCCGGCTGACGCTGAGAGATACACTTTTGCCCCTCCTCTCTCTTTCCCAGATCGCTTCCCTGACCATCGAAGCGAAGGCACACTCCCTTCCGAGCTCGCTGCCGGGTTCTCCCCCCTGACCGTCTTCCTCCCTCCTCTCCCTCCCGTGTGGTCTCTCCTGCCGGTCCGCCGCCTTCTCCTTCTCCTCCCTCCTCCCTCCCTCCCTCCTCCTCCTTCTCGACCTCCTCCGCCGCCGCCCCTCCCCGACATAGCTCCTACAGCTGCCTCCTCACGGCCGCCCACTCAACCTCGCTTTCCTCTCGCATCGTCGCCCGCCCCCCGGTCTAAGCTAGAGTCCCCTCTCGTCGCCATTCTAGTGTCGTGTTCCATCTTCTCTCTCCGAGCCCAGCACATCCTCGCCCACAACGTTCTCCTCAAGCGCCGCCGCTGCTCTCGGGCCCTCCTCCCTCCCATGGACGCCGTCTGTCCGCTCGCCCAGCCCACGCCGCCTCTGCCCGAAGGACCGTCCTCAGCCGGCCGGCCGAGACCCTCGCTCAGTCGGCGCCCAACCGGCCTCGCTGGCCTGCTCAACCCGAGCCCATCGCAGCCGCCCGACTCGTTCGACGCCCGACCTCCAACGCCGCCGCCGACAGCAACTCCCCAGCAGCCGACGCCGATCGCCGGCGATCCGTGGACGTCCTTCTTTCCTCAGCTGCCGCAGACGCGGCGCAGACGGGCGCCGGCGAGCCCGCGCACGAGGTCCGATCCGGCCGTCTCGTCCGTCGCCCAAGTCGGTGGGATTCGTACGCCGTCGCCTTACCCCCGCAACGCATCCGACCCGTCGCCGGCGCCGTTTCTCCCGGCCCCGACCAACCAGACGCTGTCAGTCCCTGCAGGGGGCAGCTGGAGCCGCACGTCGGCCTCTCAGATCTTGCCCGACGTCCACCCGAGCGAGGGCCTCCCGCAGGCCGTCGGCTGGGAAGGACACGAGCGGAAACGCAAGCGACCCGGCGGCGAAGAGGACCGTGCGGGCTCGCCCGGCGTCCGGATCGCGAACCCCTCTTTGCCGGCGGGCGACGCCAATCGCTCGGGCGTGACCTTCTACCGCCAGGTCGCGCCCCGCCGGGCGGTCGGCGACGAGCCGATTCTGTTTGTCTCGACGGCCGGCGAGTCGCAGTCGGCCCTCCTCTATCCGCCGCCGCCGACACGAGAGCTGCGAGCGTCCCCTCCCGGCACGCAGGTAGCGTCGACGCCGCAGTCATCGCATACGAGCTATCAGGGTGGTCGCGCGGCGCCGTACGAGGAGCAATCTTCGCCGCCTGACGTCCCGGGCCTGCTCTACGGATCGCTCGGTGTCGGGTACGTCCTCCAAAGGCTTCACTCCCCTGCTACTGAGTGGGCCATCAATTGACCGTGCCGTCCTACTGCAGAGCGCCTCGGCAAGCGAATGAGTCCCGAGGCCAAGCCTCCGGCTACGGTCGCTTCAGCGGTTCTTCGTGAGTCGAAAGGGCCCTTCAGGACTGCAGCAGAGCGACTGCTGACGAGCCTCCATCGGTCGCTTGACAGCGATCCGGGTAGCAGCCCGGTGCCGCTGTTGCTCGAGGGCGCTCGCGTCGGTGAGCGGGAAAACTCGCTCCGGAAGAGCGGCCTGCCGTCGTTCGACCACATCCAGCAGCGACGCTTCCCCATCTACATGCCGCAGACGCTCTTCGACAGCGACGCAAGCTTGCGGCACGGCTGCCTGGACGAGCGACTAGTGTCGTCGCCGCCGTTCGGCCAGTCGTGGTACCCACCGGTGCCCGTCATCCATCACCATCACCATCACTACGCGGCACCTTCGCGGACCAACTCGGTTTCGTCCGCCGGCATCGAGGGCGAGTCGGCCAGGAGCTCGCTCAGTAATCCGGCGAGCCAAGGCCCGACGACCGCCCTGACAACGCCTTCAATCGGCCTCGTCGAGTCGCCAACCTGGAGCTCGTCACGGAGCAGACAGGGAAGTGGCGGCTCTCGGGACCTCGGCTCGCCAAGTCTGGGAAGCGCTGGTCGGCCCCGCTCGCCGCGCCGCCGCTCATCCGGTCAGTCGCATCGGTCGCCATCCGGGACGCGCGACCGACCGGCGTCGTTCGACCCGGCCGAGCGCGAGCCCAAACGGCGCCGCGCCGGCTCGCTCTCGCACAACCCCTTCCCTCCATTGGGCCCAACGGCGTCTAATCCGCAAGAGCCCCGCCGGAGCTCGACGCCGGTCGACCGTCGTGCTGCGGCGTCCAACGCTCGCTCCGACTCGTCAGACTACGAACGCCATCACGATGCCACTCCTCGCGCCAGCGAGCGCCGCACCGTCTGGCGGCAGGATTCGCAGTTGGTAGTCGACGGTCCGAAGCAGCCCGAGCACGACCGGCGCTTCTCGGACTCGAATTCCCATTATCCTACGACGGCGATGCCTGCCCTGTTTGAGGATCGCTCGACAGCGCGGACGTCGACCGGTTCGCCTGGCTCGAGCGTCGACGGCGGCGCCATCTACGCCTTGTCGGACGGCGCCATCTCATCGAAGCAGCACTCGCCGCACAAGCGCTTCGATCGGCCGGCGCCGTTCGCAGGTGTCGAGCGCACCTTCACGCTCGGCTCGCCAACGAAGCCTCGGGGCTCGGCCACCGAGCCTCGTCGGTCGGCTCCGCTGCCAACCATGTGGCTGGCGCCGCCCGACGCCGGCGACATGGCGCAGGAAGGGTCGGACGGCCGCCACGTGCGGCTACCGAGTCTAACTGAGGCTTTGCGCGAGCTAGAGGTGCGCGAGGCCAGCCGACGTTAAAGCGACGTTGGTCGCTCGCATGCCATTTTGTTCCTGGACACTCTCTTTCCCTTCACCCCTTGCTACTCCTCTTCCTATCGTAGACCTGCCCCACCTTGTAGCACTAGCCCCTTATAACGAACCCACTAACGACCCACCCTAATCTCCGCACGGTCCTCTGTCATGGATCGTCGCCTAGCCTGTGCCTGGCGAGCGCACCCTCTTCCTTTCATGCGTCTCGGCCTCTCCAGCGTTCGGCCTTGATCGACGACCGCGCGGGTCGGGGAGCTGGACCGGGGTGGCTGCGCGCCCTGCTCACCCTCTCCTGACCCAAACCCCGAACCTACTCCTGCTCCTCCTCGCTCCTCGCCAAGGAGACCGCCTAGACAAAGTCGCCCTTGCGCGAGCAGCCAGAAGAGGCTGTCCTCCATCGCGAGAACGCTAGGAGGGGAAATACCAAGATGGCCGAGCGTGCCGAGCGAGATGGGTCGCGAGCTGGGCCTCCTCCTCTCACCATCGTCAGCCGCACCCGGCTCTTCCCCTCGACCCGCCGGCCTCGGACACGGACACCGCTCTCAATCCTCGACGCGAAGGTCGCTCGCTTCTCGCCGACGGCCGCCGCCTGGATCTACGACGAGTCGCGCTCGGTTGACCAGCTCGGTCAAGCCCTCCAGACGGTTGTCGACAGGTACCCGGCATGGACCGGCCAGCTCCGTTTCGCACACGCCCACGCCGGCGGGCTCGACGATGCCAGCCGCGACCATACGAGACGCTACGGCCGGCTCGAGCTCGTTCATGGCAGTGAAGGCGAGGAGGAGGGCGCACAAGCCGATCCGGGCGTCGAGCTCATCGTCGCTCACTCGTCGGTCCCGCTCGCTGGCCGCCTGCCTGACCGTAACGCTGGCGTCTTTGACGCGGCCGACGGGGTCACGCCCAAGGAGCTGCTCGACCAGGACACGCCGCTTACACTAAGCTCAAGTTTGGCCGACGAAGGGCAGCCGGCTCTGCCTGCCGTCTACGTCCAGGTGACGACTTTCGAGGGGGGCGGGACGGCCGTCGCGCTCAAGATCGCCCATGCTCTCGGTTTGTCTCCTCTGTCGGCCTGCGCTCGGTAAGTCGGCTCGCTGTCGCTGAAGCTCCTTTCTCGTCAGCCGACGCGAGGGCGATGATCGATTTCGTCAAGCTGTGGTCTGAAGCATACATCGCTCTCGAGGCGGGCCAACCCGTTGCTGCGACGCCTGTCGCCTTCGACCCCGGCGCGCTCGATCGGGCCGCCGCCGGCGATCTCGACGCGCCCGGCCCGACACCAGCCCTACTCGACCTCGCCTCGGAGCTACCCATCGCCCGGTACGACTGGTGGGCTTCGGCCTCCGGCGCGCCGACTTGGGCCGCTCAGGCCGTCGCCCTCCCGCCCGAGCTGGGCGCGGACGCTATCGGTCAGCTCGGTCGGCCGCTACCCTGGGCCGACTGGGACGCCGGCCGGCCGTGCGGCCAGAAGTTCATCTTCTTCTCGGCCGACGAAGTCCATGCCATCTGGCAGACTCAGACGTCCACTCTCGGGTCGCCTTCGTCGTCGACGGTGCGGGCGAGCCGGCTCAGCCACCTCGACACGCTCGTCGCACACGTCTGGACGCTCGTCTGTCGTGCGCGGGCCGCCGTCAGCGCCGATGACGAGACGCCGCCGACGCCGACTACCTCACGCCTCTACTACACACTCGACGCCCGGTCCCGGCTCGGTCCGTCGACCCTGCCGCCGTCGTTCGTCGGCTCGCCGATCATCCTCGCCGAAGTTGCGACGCCGACGGCGGATCTGCTCGACACTGCCTCAAGCTCTGGCGCTTTCGCGCAGCAGATCCGGTCGACGCTCTCTGCGTTCGACCCGGCCCGAACGGCGGCCCATCTGCACGCACTCTGCCATGCAACGGCGGCCCAGCGGACGTGGGACGCCTTCCTCGGCGTCGGCCACGGCATCTTCACCTCGTGGACAAGACAAGCAGTCTTTGGCATCGGTTTTGGCGGCGGGCCACCGGCCTGGGTTGGCCCCGTCATGCCCTGCATGGACGGCATTGTGCAGGTGACGGAACTCGGCAGCGGCCAGAGCGGAGACTGGTGGGCCGACGGCGTCGCCGTCAGCATCAGTCTTGAGCAGGGCGCGCTTGATCGGCTCGTCGCGGACGAGGACGCGCTTCGTGGGCGGCCGCCCAGTGCGCGAGGTCGGCCGGCATCCGGAGTCAGCCACCCTCGATCTAGATGAGAATTCTCCGATCGTCGAGGTGGACTCGGCTTCGGCTTCAACAGCATGTGCATCGGCAAGCGGCAGGAGGAGCGGCAAAGCCACAGGGTGGCTGGGCCACAAATGCGCCTAGCCGTCGTCACTCGACGAGCCGACGAGGTCCCTGAGACCGAGCGACTTGGCGAGGTAGATGAAGGGGTTTTGGAGGATCGGCAGTTCCGGTGGCTCGTTGTCCTTTCGGTCGTGCGAGGGCGTCGGATGCGGTCCCGGTGCGGCTCCGTCACCGTCTGAGCGCCCATTGCCTGTCCGTGGCCGAGCGACGCCCCGGCGGTCAGTAGGAAAGTCGAGAGCGAGCGTCGCAAGACCTGCACGGAGGGGCTCGCGGCCAGCCAGGATCTGCTCGGTCACCGAGACGTTCTCGCGAGCTGGCGTTTGGCGGGCCGCCGTGCTTGCAGGGCCGGGTGTATGCGTCGTCGCGATCGAGTGGGCAGATAGTGACGGTGGTGCGTCCCCTTGGTCAGAGCGAGTGGCGTCTGGGGCCTTGTGCGAGGAAGCGGCAACCGAGAAGATGCTTCGCGGATTGTCGGCGAGGATCGTGCGCGTCTTGCGGCGGTAGCTCTTTTGAAGAGGCGAGGCCGGTCGTTCGAGGTTGGGTCGAGCAGCAGGAGAAGGGAATGCGCGAGGCATGTCGTTGGCTGAAAGAGGTTCGCCTGTGCTCGATGATGTTGCTCTCGCGTCGGGCGTGCTATCCAGCTCGTCTTTGGGTTGTGGCAGAGGCGCACTCGGTCTTGACGACGCGGCCGGATCAGACGACGGGTTGTTGACGACGGACCGGTCGAGCGCTCTCGGTCGAAGCAAATCCTGCAAACACAAATAGTACGCGAGCTGAGCGTCAGCCCACTGATGCGTACAATCTCGTCAGAACACTGATGCACCCCTTTGATCTTCTGCAATCCGGCCCGGCCAGGTGCGGCACGAGTAGGCAGCGGATCGACCTTGATGTCAAGGCCGGCCCAGTCGTCCTCGGCGAGCAGACGCCGGCGGTGGAGATCCAGCGAGAGGACTAGCAAAATCCAAGGGAGACCAGCGTCAGAAGGAGGTCCGGCGTGTCGAGACGGGGGGAACGCCTTGATAGCGGTAAGCGGACCTGGGTCGTCGTTCATCGCCTTAAGCATTGCCGACGTTCTCGGCTTCTTAGTCGGCCGCTCGACGCCCTCATCCAACGCCGCACTAGAGGACGAGACGTCCTCGTTCCGGTGCTCCTGCCTCTCGACCCGATTGAAAGGCTTGTCGTCGTCGGCCGCCCGTTTGTGCTGCCCCTGCCGGGCTGCCACGACGCTCGCCGGCTCCCGGCCAGCCGCGAAGCCTAGGCTGATCTCGGCCCGCTTGCGCTCGCGCTCGGCCGCCCGACCGCCACCCGCCGTCGCTACCGACGACGATGAGAGTGGGATGCCGAGCCGGCGCTCTGCAAAGTAGCGCTTCTGGCCGGCACGGTCCGGGTGCTGCTGGCGAGCGGCGACGAGCCGGTGGAGGCTGCCGCCGATGTAGTTGGCGACGCTGGCCGGCCGCAGGACAGCATGGTGGGCGGGAGATGTCAGGCGAGACTCCTTCGGCTGGACGGCGGGAAGAGGGCGGCCCACCCAGGCATAAGAGAGAGGCACTCGAGCGTTGATGGCGGGAGGGCGGCCGGTCGAAGAGGCTGTGATGGTCCTGCGCGCGACGATGCGAAGTGGACTGCTGCGCGCTGCGTGCGCCCCTCGTGCCCGCGTGCGTATACGAGGGCACGTCAGTGTAGGACGTCGACCGTAGCGTCAGGGCGGGCGCGGGAAAAGCCGGGTAAGTTTGCATTTAGTCCGTTAAGCTAGTGTGGGGAGTATCATGATACAGTGGGCGATCGCTCGCGCAAGCGGGCGACAGCAAGGGGCCATGCAGGGAAGGAGTACATCGTGCGGGAGGCGGCTTAGCCGTTGAGGACAGCACCTCCGTTAACGTG
>Ga0308160_10002121_pt1 | contig 24964 bp, 19 predicted proteins | sample PhyFR1_FD_201036 | JGI IMG/M metagenome (GOLD analysis project Ga0308160, IMG submission 201036) | Phyllosphere microbial communities from UC Gill Tract Community Farm, Albany, California, United States - DLSLF.R1 | ecosystem: Host-associated > Plants > Phyllosphere > Unclassified | place: USA... | reverse complement strand
AGAGTACAACCAGTACGAGATCGAAGAAGAAAACATGGGCGAAGCCATCAACTACCTGAAAGACGGTATGGAATGCGAAGCCGTGTTCTACGACGGCAAAGCCATCTCGGTCGAACTGCCGATCACCATCGCGCGCCAGGTCATCTACACCGAACCGGCCGTCAAGGGCAACACTTCGGGCAACGTCCTGAAGGAAGCCAAGCTGGAAAACGCCATCGAAGGCAAGCAGTTCACCATTTCGGTGCCGCTGTTCGTCAACCAGGACGACACCATCGAGATCGATACCCGTACCGCCGAGTACAAGCGCGTGGTTCGCAACTAAGTCGAACGCCCCGCTTTACGAAAGAACGCTGCCTTCGGGCGGCGTTTTTTTTTGCGATTCGACGAGGCGCCGGAGGCTCATGCCAGGGGCTTCGACGCCAGGGCCGGCGCCTCCGCCCTGTGCATGTAGCGCCGCGTCAGCCACTGCCGGACCGGGATGTCGTAGTACTTCAGGCAGGCATGGGCCAGCAGCACGCACAGCAGCAGGGTGGCCAGCGCGACCGGCGCGCCGTCGCCCACCGCCACCTTGTTGTTGACGACCCAGGCGGTATAGGCATACACGAAGGGGTAGTGGGTGATATACAGCGGGTAGGAAATGCCGCCCAGAAAATTGCACAGCCTGGCCACCAAGCCGCTGTGCGCCGTGCCGCTGGCCCCCAGGTAGACGACCAGCGGAAACACCACGATGATGCAGACGGATTCGTACAGGCCGTTCATCCATAAGGCCTGCTCGCCGCCGAAGCGGGGCAGGGCCAGCGCGGCGACGATGATCGCGCTGCTCAGCAGGAAGGCGTGGCGCACCCGGCCGACCTTCACGATGCGCGACAGCAACAGGCCGGCAAAGAAGGGATACAGCAGGCGCGTCAGGCCGAGGCGGACCTGGGCCGGGTCCAGCGACCAGCCGCCGATCACGTCGCCATGCGGCCCGGCCACGCAGTAATGCAGCAGCGCACAGCCGGCGAGGAAGACGCACAGGCCCAGCACCGCCTTGGAGAACTTGCGCACGAACAGGGCGTACAGCAGGTTCCCCACATATTCATAGAACAGCGACCACGCCGGCCCGTTCAGGGGATGCATCTCGCCCCAGCCGCGGATCTCCAGCGCACCGCGCACCGGCAGCAGCGTCATGCCGATGAGCATCACGACCAGCATCAGCCAGACCTGCGTCTCCGCGATCTTCGGGAACGGCACGCCCTGCTGGAAATAGAACAGGGCGGCGCCGATCAGCATCGCTACCACGATCATCGGATGCAGGCGGATCAGGCGGCGCTTGAAGAATTCGGTCGCCGTCATCGTGCGCCAGCGGTCGTCGTAGGCATAGCCGATGACGAAGCCGGACAGGACGAAAAAGAAATCGACTGCCAGGTAGCCGTGATTGATGATCTGCGCGAACCGGCTGGCGGCGTGGGGCTCGAACAGGTGGAAGGCGACCACCATCAGCGCGGCGACGCCACGCAGTCCATCGAGGATCGGATAGTGGCGTTTGGTGTCCGCAAAACCGGACGGCGCAGTGTTGGTGGTCATGGGAGGTCAGCAGTGGGAACGTTTCCACATTCTGCATGACAAAATAACCATGTGCAAGAAATAGCGGCGGCAGTAATCCGTGTTGCATAAGCAACTTTGCTGTTATTCTTTGTTTTATTTGACACGGAGAATTGCATGGATCGCAGGGATTTCGTTCGACTCGGCGTGGCCGCCGGTGCTGCCGCCGGCGTGGCCCGACTGGCGTCGGCTGCCGCCACCAGCGGCGCCGTGGGAAGTGCCATCCTCGAAGCCGGCGTACAGGAACAACAGGCGCAGATGGCGGCCGGCAAGCTGAGCTCGAAAGCTCTGGTGCAGCAATATCTCGCGCGCATCGCCGCCATCGACAAGGCCGGCCCGGCGATCCGTGCCGTGATCGAGTTGAACCCGGATGCGCTCGCCATCGCCGAATCGCTCGACCGCGAACGCAAGGCCGGCAAGGTGCGCGGGCCGCTGCACGGCATCCCGGTGCTGATCAAGGACAATATCGCGACGGCCGACAAGATGAGCACCAGCGCCGGTTCGCTGGCGCTGGACGGCGTGCGCGCCAGCAAGGATGCCTTTGTCGCGCAAAAGCTGCGCGAAGCCGGCGCCGTCATCCTCGGCAAGACCAATTTGTCCGAATGGGCCAACATGCGCTCGACCCATTCGGTCAGCGGCTGGAGCGGGCGCGGCGGCCAGACCCGCAATCCGTATGCGCTGGACCGCAATACCAGCGGCTCCAGTTCCGGCTCGGGCGCGGCGATGGCGGCCAGCCTGGCGACGCTGGCGATCGGCACCGAGACCGACGGCTCGATCGTGTCGCCGGCCTCGACCTGCGGCATCGTCGGCATCAAGCCGACCCTGGGCCTGGTCAGTCGCAGCGGCATCATCCCGATCGCGCACTCGCAGGACACGGCCGGTCCGATGACGCGCAGCGTGGCCGACGCGGCACTGCTGCTGAGCGCCCTGTGCGGCATCGATGCGGCGGACGAAGCCACTGGCGGCAGCCGCGGCAAGTCCGCCGATTATGCACAGGCCCTGCGCAAGGATGGCCTCAAGGGCAAGCGCATCGGCGTGGCGCGCAATTTCTTCGGCAGCGCCACGGCGGTCGATGCCCTGATCGAACAGGAACTGGCGGTGCTCAAGGCCCAGGGCGCAACCCTGGTCGACGTGCAGGTGCCGAACACCGACAAATACAACGACAGCGAACTCGAGGTGCTGCTGGGCGAATTCCGGCCCGACCTGGAAGCCTGGCTGGCCGGCTATGCCCCACATGCACCGGTCAAGACCATGGCCGACGTCATCGCCTTCAACGAGAAGAACGCCGCGCGCGAACTGCAGCACTTCGGCCAGGAACACCTGGTCGCGGCCCAGGCCAAACCGGGCCTGCAGGACAAGGCCTACCGCGAGGCGCTGGCCAACAACCACCGCTATGCGCGCGACGAGGGCATCGACAAGATCATGCGCGAGGAAAAGCTGGATGCGCTGGTGGCGCCGACCAGCGGCGTCGCCTGGCTGACCGATTACATCAACGGCGACCATTACGGCGGCAGCTTCTCGTCGCCGGCCGCGGTGGCGGGCTATCCGCACGTCACGGTGCCGGCCGGCTATGTGCATGGCTTGCCGGTCGGTTTGTCCTTTGTCGGCGGTGCGTGGAGCGAATCCACGCTGATCGCGATGGCGTATGCCTATGAGCAGGCGACGCTGCACCGCCGCGCGCCGACTTTCCCGGCGACGGTGAATGTGAAGGCTTGATGTTTTAGTCGGCTGCCTGCTTGGCCTTGGTGAACACCGGCCCCCACAGCGGGTGGCCGTGTTCGCCCGGGGCCAGGTCGAAGGACGGATCCAGGCGCAGTGCCTTGTCGAAGGTCTGGCGGCACTGGGCCGGGCGCGTCGTTACGCAATAGCTGAAGGCCGTGTACTTGAGCGCGGCCAGGCGCGTCGCCAGCGGGCCGTTGTTCAGGTCGCGCGCAGCCAGGCGCTTGATGGCACCGTTGTAATCCCCTTCGTTATACAGGCGGATGCCTTCGCGCAGGCTGTCTTCCCTCGGTGTATCGTCGCGCTCGCGGCTGCGTTCCCTGGGCCGCGCCGGCGCGTTGGGGGAGCGGTCGATGACGGCTACCGCTTTCGGATGGTCGCCGTTGCGGGCCGGCTTGCTGTCGAAGATCGGGTACTCGGCGCAGCCGCTCGCCAGGACGGCGAGCAAGGCGATGGCCGGGAGTGTGCGTGTGAGTGTCGTCATGTAGCTCATTCGGCGCTGCTGAAATCAACGACGATGCGGCCGTCGCCGTTTGTCGTATCGACTTCGAGTACGCGCTCGTGGAAATTCGGATTGGTCACGCGGACCGTGTGGCGGCCCGGCGGCAGCTGCAGGCGCTTGACCGGCGGGCTGACCCCGCGGTCGATGCCGTCGACGTAGACGGTGCCCCAGGGCTGGATTTGCAGGCGGTAGGTGGCGCCGGCGTTGGGGTTGGCCGGGGCGGCTGCGGCCCCGGTGGCGGCGCCGGCAGTGCCGCCGCCGGTGTTGCCGGGTGCGGGTATGAACCCGGATGCGGCTGGGCCGGCCGGGTCGGCTGGCGTTGCCGCGGCCGGCGTGGTGGACGTGCCCATCGGTGCGGGCAGGGTGGCTGCATCCTGGGCCGGGGCGGGCTGTTCCGGTTGGCTCGTCCGGGCCGTGCCGGCGCCGGCGGCTGCAGGAGCAGCCGGACCGGCTGGCGTGATGCCATCCGCCTGCGCCTGGCCGGCTGCCTCGGGCCGGGCTGGCGCGGTGTCGTCGGACGGCGCGTTGCCGTGCAGCCTGGTGTAGCCCGCGAACAGGATCGCCAGCACGATCGCGCCGATGGCAACGGGTACAGCCCAGCGCTTGTCGCTGCCCGCGCCGCGTGGGCGGGTCCCGGCGGGCGTCTGGCCGGCCGGTTCGGCGGTCGTGGGTGTGCTGTCCGCGCTGGCGCGCAGGGCCTGGGCGGGAGCGGCGGCGGCGGGAGGCTGCGGGGCCGGCGGCACGGGCGGCACAGGCGGCGACGTCGGCGCGGACATGACCGGAGACGGCACGGACGGGACCGGAGGTGCGGGCAAAGCCTGCTCCGGCGCCGGAGCCGGAGCCGGGTCGGACAACTCGGCCAGCGGGGGAGGCGGCGGCAAAGGCGCCGATCCCGGCGCCACGATGCCGAGGATATCGCGCAGCTCGGCGATGCTCTGCGGGCGCCGGGCCGGGTCGGGATCCATGCAGCGGTCGACCGCCGTGAGCAGGGCGTCGCTGTAGCCTTCCAGCCCGCGGCCGTGCAGCGGCCCGGTGGGCATCAATTCCTGGGTGACCGCGTAATGGATCAGCTTGGCAAGCGCGGTCAGGTCGTCGGCTTCGCTGGGCGCGGGATCGCTGACGATCGACGGCAACAGCAAGGGCTCGCCATTCTGGTGGAATACGACGGTATCGGCGGTGATGGCGCGATGCGGCATGTCCATCGCGTACTGGCGCTCGAGCGACTGCAGCAGCTGGCGGAAGAGTTTGCGGCACCAGGCGTCGTCGACCTCGCCGTGCGCGTGCTCGGCGATATCCCTCACGCTGCGGCCTTCCGTAGTCTCTTGCCCGGTTGTGGTTGAGCTGATCATTTTGCTAATGCTCCTTATAGCAAAATGATGCCAGAACTGCTGAGCTGCCGCCCGGAAATCATTTCAACCGTGCGCACCTTTTAACTTCGGGGTCAGAGCCTGATAAAACAATTGATTAAGTTAGCGCTCTGACCCCGAATTTATTGCAGCTTATACCTCGATGAAACGCATCTTGAAGTTGCGGCCCTTTACGCTGCCATAGTCCGGACCGAGCGTGCTGCCGGCGTTCAGGCGCTGGAAGGCTTGCTGGGCGACGCTGCGTTCGATGGCGACGTAGCTCATGAATTCGAAGATGTGGATCTTGCCGACCTGTTCCTTGGTCAGGCCGGCGTCCTTGGCCAGCGCGCCCAGCAGGTCGCCCGGACGCAGCTTGTCTTTCTTGCCGCCGGCGAAGCACAGCGTGACCATCGGCGCCAGCCGGGCCAGTTCATCGGCGGGCACGTCGACGTCGTCGAGCTCGGCCAGCGGATGCCACTCGGCCGCCACACCTTGTAAATCTTCGATCAGGCGCACGAAGCGTTTTTCGTTGGGCGCGGACAGGGTCACCGCCAGGCCGGTCTCGCCGGCGCGGCCGGTGCGGCCGACGCGGTGCACGTGCACTTCCGGGTCCTTCGAGACGTCGACGTTGAGCACGAGTTCGAGCCCGGCCACGTCGATGCCGCGCGCGGCCACGTCGGTCGCGACCAGCACCGAACAGCTGCGGTTGGCAAACAGCACCAGGGTCTCGTCGCGCTCGCGCTGTTCCATCTCGCCGTACAACGCCAGCGCCGCAAAGCCTTTGTCACGCAGGTAGTCGACCACTTCGCGGCAGCGCGCCTTGGTGTTGCAGAAGGCGATCGCCGAGCCCGGACGATAATGGCGCAGCACGCGCGCCACCGCATCCTCGCGGCCTTCGAAGCCGATCTCGTAGAAACGTTGTCCGATCTGGGTCGGCACGTGGCGCGTCTCGACCGCGACTTCTTCCGGATTGTTCAGGAACAGGGCAGTGGCTTCACGGATGTCGTCCGGGTAAGTGGCCGAGAACAGCAGGGTCTGGCGGCGCGCCGGGCACTCGCGCACGATGGCGGCGATCTCGTCGTAGAAACCCATGTCGGTCATGCGGTCGGCCTCGTCCAGCACCAGCGTGCGCAGGCGCGCCAGGTCGAGGGTCTTGCGCTGCAGGTGGTCGCGGATGCGGCCCGGCGTACCGACCACGATGTGGGCGCCGAATTCCAGCGTGGCGATCTGCGGGCGCATCGGGATGCCGCCGGTGAGGGTGACGATCTTGACATTGCCGATGCCGCGCGCCAGCCGGCGCAGTTCGTTGGCGACCTGGTCGGCCAGCTCGCGCGTCGGACACATCACCATGCCCTGCACCGCGAACAGCGTCGGGTTCAGGCCCAGCAGCATGCCGATGCCGAAGGCGGCGGTCTTGCCGCTGCCGGTCTTGGCCTGGGCGATCAGGTCGCGTCCGGCCAGCGCCAGCGGCAGGGTGGCCGCCTGCACCGGCGTCATCCGGGTATAGCCGAGCTGGGTCAGGTTGGCCAGGAAGCGCGGATCGAGCTGGAGGGAGGAGAATGCGGTATCGGTCATGGCGTGAACCGCAGGGTGCGGCTGTATTAGGTATCTGGCTGCCAGATCGGCAGGCCGGTCAAATCGAGGTTTGGATCGCGCTTCCACACGGGCAGGCCGCTGGCGTCGGTTTCTTCGAGCAGTGAAATCTGCTCCTGCTTGAGCGCGATCCGGCGCGGGCGCGGACCCCCGCGCTTCGGTTCGGGAGGCAGGACAACGACGTCATCTTGTGCGGCCGGCTCGAAACCGGGCAAATCGAAGGTCGCGTTGTCTTTCTTGTCTCTCATGCGCACTGTACTACTAAACGGCTGGCTCAAAAAACAAAGCCCAACTACAAGAGTTGGGCCCGTTTCAAAGAATTCTGGTTGCGGGGACAGGATTTGAACCTGTGACCTTCGGGTTATGAGCCCGACGAGCTGCCAGACTGCTCCACCCCGCGTCTGAGAACGCTATTGTATAACAAGCGATCGATCCGTGCAAATCCAGTTTCCGCACTGACACTCATCAGGCTGGAACCAAGCGCCACAAGGACGTCACCTCGCGCATGCGCGCCGCCGCCAGAGGATCGTCCGGATCGCTTGCCTTCGGATGGGTCGGACGCACGTCGTGGCGGCCGGCCACTTCCAGCCCGGCTTCACGGATCCACGCCAGCAGCTGCTCGCGCGAGCGCAGGCCCAGGTGCTCGGCCAGGTCGGACAGGATCAGCCAGCCTTCGCCCTGCGCCAGCAGATGGTCCTTCAAGCCGGCCAGGAAACCTTTCAGCATGCGGCTGTCCGGATCGTAGATCGCGTATTCGATCGCCGAACTCGGCTTGCCCGGCAGCCAGGGCGGATTGCAGACCACCAGGCCGGCGCGGCCTTCCGGATACAGGTCGGCCCGAACCACCTCGACTTGGTCGGCCAGGCCGAGCCGGTCGATGTTGGCGCGGGCGCAGCCGAGTGCGCGCTCGTCCATGTCGGTGGCGATCACGCCCTGCAGGCCGCGGTGGGCCAGCACCGCCGACAGCACGCCGGTGCCGGCGCCGATGTCGAAGGCCAGCGTCGCGTGCGCGGGCAGGGGCGCCTGCGCGACCAGCTCGACATATTCGCCGCGCACCGGCGAGAACACGCCGTACCAGGGGTGAATACGCTCATCCAGCGCCGGGATGAATACGCCCTTGCGCCGCCATTCGTGGGCACCGATCAGGCCCAGCAGCTCGCGCAGCGAGGCGACGAAGGGCTCCGTACCTGCGCCATAGGCTTCGTTGCAGGCCTGCTTGACGTCGGGTGCGCGCCGCAGCGGGATCGCATAATCGGCGTCGAAGGGGATCAGGAGCATGGCCAGCAGGCGTGCGCGCTGCAGCTGGGCCAGGCGGTGGCGGTGGAACTGTTCGGTCAGCGTGGCGGCCGGCTTGGCGGGCTTGCTGGTTTTGCGTTTATTGCGCTCGCTCTTCTGGTCGAGCCGGCGCACCAGCGCCTGCAGCAGCTGGCGCGCGTTCTGGAAGTCGCCGCGCCACAGCAGTCCGGTACCGTCCAGCGCCAGCCGGTAGGCGGAGTCGGCGTTCATGGTGTCGTCGGCGAGCACGACCTTCTTCGGCGCCGGCCAGCCGCTTTCCGAGCGCCAGCGCGCCGAGCGCTCCTCGCCGTTCTCGAGCCAGTGGATCATCGGCGCATTCATCTCGGCGCTCAATGGTGGTGGTGCCAGTGCAGGTCGTTGGTCTCGATGAAGGACTTTACTGCATCCGGATTGCCGGTAGCGTGGCGCTTGATTTCGCCGCAGGTGCAGATGCCCTGGTAGGGCTGGATGTGCGAGCAGGCCGAGACTTTCTGCAACTGGACCTTGACCGGCTTGGCGCACTTGGCGCACTTGAAGGTCAGGAAACGGGCGGGTTTGGACATGATGATGTGAACAAAAAATGCTGGGAAGGGGCGCATTTTAGCACCGGCGCCAGGGCCGGCGCTCAGGTGCTGGTCAGGTACCGGCGAGGCTGCGCAGCATCGGCACGACCTCGTGCAGGGTGGCGACTTCGCAGGTCGGCACCGCTGCCGAATCGTTGGGCAGCCGGCCCGGATTGAACCAGCAGCTCTCGATGCCGAAGCGGTTGGCGCCGAGGATGTCGGCATCCAGGCGGTCGCCGACGATGATGGTGTCGTGCGTCGCAAAGGCGCGCGCCATCGCCGTTGTGTACTGGAAGAAGCGGCTGTCCGGCTTGGCGTGGCCGCAGGCTTCCGAGGTCGCGACGAAGGAAACATGATCGCCCAGTCCGGAACTGGCGATGCGCCGCTTCTGGATATGCTCGACCCCGTTGGTGATGATGCCGACCTCGCCGATGGCGGCGAGCGTCGCGCACAAGCGCACCGCGCCATCGATCAGCACCACGGTATTCGACAGCGATTCCAGGTACAGCCGGCTGGCCGCTTCCGGATCGAGGTCGAGCGCGTGCCGGGCAAAGGCCTTGCGGAAGCGTTCCACCTTCAGGAAGTCTTTCGACACCGCACCGGTCTCGAAGCTTTTCCAGAGCGCCAGGTTGATCGCCTGGTAGTCGGCGAACAGCGCGTCGATGTCGCCGGTCATGCCGAGTTCCGCCAGCGTGAGCGCGAACGAGCGTTGTTCGGAGGCCTTGAAGTCGAGCAGGGTGTCGTCGAGGTCGAACAGGAAAAGTCTGTGTTTCATATTACTGTACCGTGACTCATTGAACTGTAATTGCACTGCTGCCGCCGCCACCCGGCCGCACCAGCACCTTGGTCGCGATCCGTTCCGTCATTTCCTGTACGTGCGAGATCACGCCCACCTTGCGTCCCATCGATTGCAGCGCGTCCAGCGCATCCATCGCGACGCCCAGCGTGTCGCTGTCCAGGCTGCCGAAACCTTCGTCGATGAACAGCGATTCGACCTTGACCCGGTTCGACGACAGCGAGGCCAGGCCCAGCGCCAGCGCCAGCGAGACCAGGAAGGATTCGCCGCCCGACAGGGAATTCACCGAGCGCACTTCGCCGCCCATGTCCTGGTCGCGCACCATCAGCGCCAGCGAGGGGCCGCTGCCGTTGGCGACGCGCTCCAGGCGGTAGCGCCGCGCCAGCTGGGCCAGGTGCTGGTTGGCGTAGCCGAGCAGCACGTCGAGCGTGAATTGCTGGGCGTAGTTGCGGAATTTCTTGCCGTCGGCGGAGCCGATCAGCTCCGCCATCTTGGCCCAGCGTTCCTCGATGGCGCGCTGGCGCTCGATCCCGGCCATCATCGACCGGGCGCGTTCCCGGCGGGCGTCGTCTTCGCGCAGGCGCAGTGCCAGCGCGGCCGCCGTCTCATGCAACGTGCGCCGTTCCTGCTCGGCCGCGGCCAGGTCCTGGGCCGTGGTGGCGGCATCGCGGCTGGCGGTGTCGGGCGGCGCGGCTTCCTGATGCTGCCGGCGCTGCATGCGGCGCTCGGCCAGCACGGCGCCGGCCTGGCGCGCGTGGGTATCCAGTTCGAGCAGGGCCGCACGCTCCTGGGCGATCCATGCATTGCCGACCGCGAGCAGGGCGGCCAGCGCCTGTTCGCTGTCGACCGGTTCCAGGTCCGGCTCAAGCCCGTCGAAGTCTTCGAACCAGGCATTCAGGCGTGCGTTCGTGTCGCCGGAAGCGTCCTGCAGTCCGGCGATGCGCTCCTGGGTTTTGGCCTGGGCTTCGCGCACCCGCGCTTCCGACTGGGCCGCCTGCAGGCTGGCGGCCTGGCTGGCGTGGACGCCTTCGCGTGCCGCCGCCACGCTCGCGGCCAGCGCCTGCTCGACCTCGCGCGCCGGGAGGCCGTCGAACAGTTGGGCGCGTTCGCGCCGCAGCGTGGCGAGTTCGCTGTCGATGCGTTCGAATTCGGCCTGCGCTTCCGCTGCGCGCGTCTTGCCCTGTTCGGCGCGCGCGGCCAGTGCCGCGTGCTCGGCCTCCAGCGTGCCGATGCCGGATTCCAGCCGGTTCGCCAGCGCCGCGCGCTCGGCCCATTCGCGTGCGGCCCCGGCGCGCTGTTGGCGCCAGCCGGCCGGGTCCTGCTGCCACTCGGCCTGCCAGCCGGCGCCGCAGGCGTCGACCAGCACCGGATCGAGTTCGGCCAGCAGGCCGGCCAGCAGGCCGGCGGCGGCGTCGCGCCTGGCGGCCAGTGTGGCGATGTCGGCTTCCAGGCGTCCCAGCTGGCCTTGCGCGGCCTGCGCCGCTTCCAGCAGGCGCGCCTGTTCGCGGTGGGTGCTGTCCCAGGCTTGCTGGGCGGCGTCGCGTGCCAGTTCGGTGCGGCGCAGCGCCTGTTCGCGTCCGTCGAGATCCTCGAAGCCGGCGCGCAGGGCGTTCTGCTGGGTTGCGAGCCAGGCGCCGCGGCTGTCTTCATCCGGCGCTTCCTGAGCGAGCGGACTCGCGGCCAGTTCCTCTTCGATGCGGGCGATGGCGTCCTGCATGCCGGCGCGTTCGTCGGCCAGCGTGCGCAGGCGCTCGGCGGCGGCATCCAGCGCCGCCTGCTGCTGCGCCTGTTCGTTGACGTTGTCGCGCTGTTCGCGGCGGCGCGCCGCCACTTCGTCCGCCATCTTGTCGAGCAGGGTGTGCAGGCGCGCATCCTGGTGGCGGTAGGGGTGCTCTTCGCTGCCGCACACAGGGCAGGGCGTGCCGTGACCGAGGCGGTCGCGCAGGCTTTCGACGCCGTCGGCGCAGGCCAGCTGCGCGGCCTCATACAGGCGCTCGGCCTGGGCCAGGGTGGCGTCGATGGCGCCGCCGGCAGTGCGTGCGGCTTCCAGTGCCTGGACTGCGGCCATGTGCGTGGCCTGCTGGCGTTCGGCCTGCGTGTCGAGTTTGGCCGCTTGCTGGCGTGCCGTCGCCAGCGCAGTGTGGGTGGCGGCAAAGGTGGCCAGGCGCTCGCGCCGCGTCTCCAGCGTGCGGCGCTCACGGCGCAAACCGTCGGGATCGAAGGCGTCGAGCGCCTCGATCGCCTGCGCGCGCGTGGCCTCGCGTTCCTGCAGCAGCGTGGTCGCGGCGCCGAGGGCGGCGGCGGTGCGCTGGGCGCCGGACTCGAGTTGCTCCAGCCCCGCGCGGGCACGCGCCAGCGCAGTGGCGCTGGCGGCATCCCGGGCGGCGGCATCCTCGGCCTGCACCAGGCGCTGTTCCCAGCGTGCCCATTGGGCCGCCAGGCCGTCGAGGTCGCGCCGCCCGGCCAGCCAGGTGCGGGTATCGAGCAGCGACTGGCGCGCGCTGGCCAGTTCGCCGGTCTTGGCGTTCAATACGGCCGCGGCCTGCTTCGCTTCGGTGGCGGCGGCATCGCGTGCGCCGGCAGCCTTGGTGTGCGCCGGCGCCAGCGTGGCCAGGGTAGCGTCGAGCGCCTTGGCGCGGTCGAGCAGCGGCGCCTGGTCGCGCTGGTGCAGCTCGGCCGCTTCCAGCTTGCGCTCGGCCTCGATCTGGCCTTGCGCCGCCAGCTTCCGGGCATCGAGTGCGCGGGCCAGGTCCTTGTCGCCGTTCTCCAGCGCGACTTGGGCCTGGCGCTGTTCGGCGTTCAATCGCTGCAGTTCGGCCACCAGGGCGCGTGCCGGCTGCACCGCATCCAGTGTGGCCAAATGGCGCCGCCGCGGGCCGGCTTCGTCGACGGCCGCCGTGGCGCGTGCCAGTGCCGCTTCGGCCTCGGCTTCGCCCTGCGCCAGCTTGTCCAGCGCCTGGTGCCAGCGCAGCTGCTGTTCCAGTGCGGTGCGGCGCGCGTCCGCTGTGGCCAGCGCGGCCTGGGCCAGGATGTGTTCCTGGTCGAGCGTGGCGCGCACGTCCGGCGCCAGCGGCGCCTGGTCCTGCAGGCGTCCGGTCAGGCGCCGCATTGCTTCCTGCTCGGTTCTCCAGCGCTCGAAGGCGCGGCGCGAGATCTCGCTGTAGACCGCGCTGCCGGTGAGGGTTTCGAGCAGCTCGCCGCGCTCGTTGTCGTCGGTGCGCAGGAAAGCCGAGAACTCGTTCTGGGCCAGCAGCACCGAGCGCGTGAACTGTTCAAATGATAAGCCGATCCGCTTCTCGATTTCGAGCAGGGTCTCGGTCTTGGTATTGCCGAGCGGCGCCAGTTCCGGCAGCTTGTGCAGGCTCATGTTCACGCCCTGCAGCGCGCCGGTCGCCTTGTTGTACGAGCGGCGCACGCTCCAGCGCGCGCGGTAGGCGATGCCGTCGTTGCCGATGAAATCGACTTCGGCATAGCCATCGGCGGCGCCGCGGCGCAACAGGGTGCGGCGGTCGTGCGCCTGGACGGTGTCGGCGCCGACGTCGGGCACCTGGTTGCCGGAACGTGCCTTGAGCAGGCGCGGGGTGGCGTCGTACAGGGCCAGGCACAGGGCGTCGAGCAGGGTGCTTTTTCCCGCGCCGGTCGGGCCGCTGATCGCGAACAGGCCGCTCGAGGCCAGCGGCTCGCTGTCGAAATCGACCTCGAATTCGCCGGCCAGCGAGGCCAGGTTCTTGCCGCCGATGCGCAGGATTTTCATTTAAGGTCTCCTGGCATGAGCAGCTCGGCAAAGGCGGCCAGCTGGTCGTCGGGTGCGTCGTCGCCGAAGCGCTGCTGCCACAGGCGGCGGAAAATCTCGTCCGGCTGCAATGCGGCCAGCTGGTCCAGGGTCAGGGCCGCTTCGATGCCGGGCGCGGTCGCCACGCGCCGGGTCGGCTCGATCTTGGCCAGGCGCACCGGCTTGCCCTGCAGCGCGGCCTCCACCTGGGCGCGCAGGCTCGGTTCCGGACCGTCCAGCAGCACCCGCACTTCCAGGTAAGGCTGCTGATGGAGTGGCCGCTCGGGCAGGTCGAGGTCGACCAGCGCCGCAAGCACGTCCTTCAGCGGCGCCGGCGCGGCCGGTACGCGCAGCAGCTCGACCGCGCGCGGGACCTGCAGCGGGACGATCTCGCGCGCGGCGGCGCCGTCGAGGTCGATGCGCAGCACCTGGTGCTGGTAATGTACTTCCGAAAACGACAGCGGCAGCGGACTGCCGCTGTAGCGCAGGTGTTCCTGCTTGCCGACGCGCTGCGCCAGGTGCAGATGGCCCAGCGCGGCGTAGGCCAGGCCGGCATCGAACATCGAGGCTGGCAGCGCCTCGGTGCCGCCGATCACGATGCGGCGCTCGGAATCCGGGCTGGCGTCGCCTCCGACCATGTGGCAGTGGCCCATGGCCAGGATCGCCTGGCCCGGCGCGCGGCGCGACTCCGCCAGTGCATAGGCTTGCCGGTAGAGCAGGGCGATGCCTTGCAGGTAGGCGGCGTAGGGGTCGAGCGCTTCGCCCTCCTGCGGGGCAATGCGCGGTACGTCGCCCGGACGCAGGAAGGGAATCGCCACGCACCAGGCTTTTATCTCGCCGTCGCGGCCGGTCAGCGGCACCAGCAGGCGTTCGAGGTCGATCTCGCCGTCGCTGTTCTTGGCCATGTGGCCGACCACGCGCGTGCCGTGCGCGCCCAGCAGCGGCGCCGGCGCTTCCAGGCGGCCGGGCGAATCGTGGTTGCCGGCGATGACGACGATGTCGAGCCGCGGCGACCGTGCGCGCGCCTGCTGCAGGAAATAGTAGAGCTGGCGCTGCGAGGCCGCCGACGGGTTGGCGTTGTCGAAGATGTCGCCCGCGATCAGCAGCGCATCGATGTCCTCGGCCACCAGGGTGTCGAGCAGCCAGTCGAGGAAGCGCTGGTGCTCCCAGGTCCGGTCGAAGTTGTGCAGGGTCTGGCCGAGGTGCCAGTCGGAAGTGTGCAGCAGCCGCATGGGGTGGACGGAAAGAATCTGGAGCGTGGATGAGCCGCCCACTATAACGCAGACCGGAAGCCGCTGTAAAAACTTCGCCGGCGAATACGCGACAGTGTCAAAATGCGAATGACAATCACACATTGCTTTTCGACTAATGAGCGAACCTGTCCTGACGATCGGCGCCGCCCGCGCCCTGCACCTGGCCGCACAAGGGATGTTGCAAACCCGCCGCAGCCGCGTCACCAAGGACGACGTGCTGGCCGCGATCCGGCGCATGGGCGTGTTGCAGATCGATACCATCAGCGTGGTCGCGCGCAGTCCCTATCTGGTGCTGTGGAGCCGGCTCGGCGATTACGATCCGTGCTGGCTCGACGCTCTGCTGGAAGAGGGGAAATTGTTCGAGTACTGGGCGCATGAAGCCTGCTTCATCCCGATCGAGGATTACGGCCTGTACCGGCACCGCATGATCGACCCCGGTTCGCTCGGCTGGAAATATGCGGCCGGCTTCCTGCGCGAGCATCCGGACGTGGTCGAGCGGGTGCTGGCGCACATCCGCGAGCACGGTCCGGTGCGCTCGGCCGATTTCGAGCGCACGGATGGGCAAGCCGGGGGCTGGTGGGCCTGGAAGCCGGAAAAGCGGTCGCTCGAAGTGCTGTTCACGGCCGGCGTGCTGATGATTGCGCGGCGCCGGAATTTCCATCGCATCTATGACCTGGCCGAGCGCGTGCTGCCGGGCTGGGATGACAGCCGCATGCCGTCGATGATCGAGACCCGCCGCCAGTTCGCCTTGCGTGCGGTCAAGGCGCTCGGCGTAGCAAAGGCGGGCTGGATTGCCGATTACCACCGCACCAAACCGCCGCACGCCGACCTGCAGGCGCTGCACGAGGCCGGCGCGTTGTTGCGCGCCAGGGTGGAAGGCCGGGGCGAACCGGTGTACGTGCACCCGGACCACGCGGCGCTGCTGGAACAGGCCGCAGCCGGGACGCTGGCCCCGACTGCGACCAGCCTGCTGTCGCCGTTCGACCCGATCGTCTGGGACCGCAAGCGCGCGCTCGAGTTGTTCGGCTTCGATTACCGCCTGGAATGCTATACGCCGGCCGATAAACGCCGCTACGGTTATTTCACATTGCCGATCCTGCGCCGCGGCGCGCTGGTCGGCCGGGTCGACGCCAAGGCGCACCGCAAGGCGGGGATGTTCGAACTGAAGGCGCTGGCGCTGGAGCCGGGTGTGCGCATCAGTGCCCGCCTGGCCGACGATATCGCGGCGGCCGTCGTACGCTGCGCGCGTTGGCATGCTTGTCCGCAAGTCACGCTGACACATGCCGAACCTGTAGCTTTCGTGCCATTGTTGCGGGCCGCGCTGGCGTGCACGCAAACGAGCTTGCAGATGAGTGTGCCAGCGGCGTCGGCAGCTGCCTGACACGGCGCTGACGTGCGGGTCGGCAGGGTCCCGGGTTTGATATAGATCAAACGCCACCCCGGCGGCCATCTCTAAACTTGGTACTTCTTCAGGCCGATGACAAGAAATTAACTACAAGGTCAGGCCTGGCCACTATCAACGCTTCCCGTCCAGCTCCCCGTGCCGGCCCCCCGTGCGGCGGCGTTGCTTTGGGAGAAGAGAAACGACTGAGCGGAGACAGAATGCTGACGTCGACTTACACCCTCGTTGCCTTGTCGGTCGAACAGACCAAGGTGCGCGGCGCCCTGCAATCGCTGGTCGAGGATTTGCATGCGCTGCCCGGCGATACCACCACCCTGGCCCTGGGCCGGGCCGCGCAGCTGTGCGCGAGCCTGCGCCAGATCTACGACAGCTGCCACTGGCGCAAGCTGGACAAATTCCTGGTGCCGGCGCTGCGCCGCCACACCGCCGTCGCCGACGGCCTGCTGCACGAGCTCGACCAGCTCAGCCGCAACGCCGCCGAAGCGATCTACGTGGCCGAAGCCTGCGTCGCCCAGCCCGACCGCCCGGTGCTGCGCGAACGCTTCTGCGACGCCGTCGAGCGCTGCGTGGCCGCATTGCGCCACCGCCTCGAGCGCGAAGAGCACGAACTGTTTCCGCTGGCGCGCAGCGTGGTCGGCGACGGCGCCTGGTTCGCCATCGCCAACCAGATGCTGGCCCACGATGCGTATGCACGCGAGCGGCGCGATGGTCCCGGGCGCCATGCCGCGGACGGGCGCCGCATCGAGGCGGGCGCGCAGGGCATCTTCGGCCACGACACGCATGGACAGGGACGCCACGGCACGCCTTTGTCTGTTGTTCACTGACACGCCATCGGACGTGTTGTTCGCACACGCCAGCCGAGTGGCGCGAAGCCATCAGGTTTCTTGCTATGATGGCGATTTTGGAAGTGCGATTTCATCATGTTCGAGTTCCTATTCAAGCGGCCGGGCGACAACAAGCCCGGCGACAAGCCGGCCGGACAGGGGCCACAGCAGTCTGCGCCGGGACCGGCCGGCCAGTCGGGGGCTGGGTCTGCCTCCGCTTCCGCCACTGCCGCGCGTGCGCTGCAGGCCGAGAAGTTGAGCCAGGTCCAGGGCGACGAGGCCGCCGCGGTGGAATTCATACTGCAATGCGAATTCTCCGAACTGCGGCTCACCGCCGCCGAGTTCGTCCACAGCCCGGCCGCGCTCGAGCGCGTGCACACGGCGATGCGCAATACAGACCGCCGCGTCGCCAAGCTGATGCAATCGCGCCTCGATGCCCACCGTCACCATGAAGCCGAGCACCGCCGTGCCCAGGCCGCGCTCGAGCACGCCCAGTCCCTGCTGAAGGATGCGTTGCTGACGCCCAATCACGTTGCCGATCTCGACCGCAAATGGGCGGTGATCGCTGCCCCGGAATTGCAGGAAGATTTCCAGCGCGTGCGCGCCGCGCTCGGCCAGCGTCTGGAAGCCCAGGTGCAGTTGCAGCGCGCCATGATCGATCGCCTGGCCGCGCTGCGCCAGCTGTCGTCCGGCGTGGCGTCCGGCAACCTGCCGGCGGCCGAGCTGGCCACGCGCCTGGAAGTGCTGGCCCAGGAACAGGCTGCGGCCCTGCAGGCGCCCGAACACGCCTCGCTGCCGCGTGGCCTCGGCGCCGAATTCGGCGTCGAGCACCAGAAACTGCAGGCCAGCCTGCATGCGATCGAAGCCGGGCAGAGCGCGCTGGCGGCACGCGGCGCCTTCCTGGAACTGCAGCAAAACAAACCGCTGGCCGAGCTGAACGCCGATACCCTGCGCAAGGAATGGAAAGCCTTGCCGGCCTTGCCCCAGGAGCGCGAGGACACGCGCGCGCAGGCGACCGAGTTGCAGCGCCGCTTCGAAGCCTTGCTGGGCAGCCTGCCGCAGCCCGAGCCGCGCAAGCCGAAGGAAGCCAGACCGGTGCCTGAGGCCAGGGCGGCAGGTGAGGCGCACAGCGAAGCACATGACGATGCCCGTAAAGAGCCCCGGAAACATAAAGGCGCAGACCAGCATTTCCTGGACGCCATGGATGCGATGGAAGCGGCGCTGCAGCAAGGTTCGCTCGGGACCGCGGCCGACCTCGACAAGACGCTGAAGGAAGCGCGCGAAAAAGGCATGCGCCTGACGCCGGCCCAGTCCGACCGCCTGGCCCATGTGCGCGCCGAACTGAAGCGCCTGTCCGACTGGGCGCGCTGGGGCGGCAACGTCTCGCGCGAAGAACTGATCAAGAACGTGGAAACGCTGGCGACCCAGAGCTTGCCGATGAGCGAGCTGGCCAAGAAGGTCGGCAGCATGCGCGAGCGCTGGAAAGCCCTCGACAGCCTGTCCGGCGCCGCGCCGAAAAGCCTGTGGGAACGCTTCGACGCCGCCTGCAGCGCCGCCTACGCGCCGGCGGCGGCCCACTTCCGCCAGCTGGCCGACGAGCGTCACGCCAACGCCGCGCGCGCCGAAAAGCTGGTCGAGGAAGCGCGTGCCGAAATCGCCCGCCTGCAGTCCGGCGAAGCCGACTGGAAACACGTGGCCGGCACCGTGCAGCGCCTGCGTCTCGGCTGGAGCCACCTGGGTGCGATCGACCGCAAGGAAAAGAAACGTCTCGACGCCCTGTTCACCGATGCGCTGAACGTAATGCAGGCGCCGCTCGAAGAGCAGCGCAAGGGCGAGATGGCCGAGCGCGAGGCGATCATCGAGGAAGCCGCCGCCATCGACCCGCACGACCGCCACGCGATCGATACCATGCGCGCCCTGCAGCAGCGCTGGCAGGAACACGCGCGCGCGCTGCCGCTCGAACGCAAGAGCGAGCAGGCGCTGTGGCAGCGCTTCCGCGCCGTGTGCGACGACGTGTTCCAGCGCCGCAAGGACAGCATGCACGAAGCCGACATCGAGCGCCGCGCCCACGAAGCCGCCAAGGAAGCCATCAGCGCGCGCCTGGAAGCGGCCGCCCCCGACGCCACCCCGGCCACGATGGGCAAGCTGCTGCGCGAGGCCCAGGCCGAGTGGCAGGCGATCGGCCCGGTGCCGCGTGCCCACGAAGCCCGCGTCGAAAAGCGTTACCACGCCGCCGTGGCGCTGGTCCAGCAGCACGCCGACCAGGTGCGCCGTGCTGCCGGCGTGGCGCAGGCCAACCAGTTGCGCGACAAGTTGCGCCTCGTACAGGAGCTTGAAGCGGCCGTTGCGGGCGAGGGCGGTGGCGCAGACTGGGAAGCGCGCTGGAGCGCCTTGCCGGCCCTGGATGCCGAACTGGAACGCACGCTGCGCGACCGTTTCGATGCCGCCGTGCAAGCCTTGAGCGGTGACCGTGCTGCCTACGCCCAGGTGCTGGAACGCAACCGCGAAGTCCTGCTGCACGACCTGCTGCGCATGGAAATCGGCGCCGGCATCGACAGCGGTCCGGAATTTGCGCGCGAACGCCTGAAGCTGCAAGTCGAGGTGCTGCAATCCTCGCTCAAGTCGGGGCAAAAGAACGGTACCGGTGCCACGCCGGCGGTCCAGCTGCGCGCGCTGCTGGCGCTGCCGGCCCTGCTTGACGCCCGTACCGCGTCGCGCATCGAACAGTTGTCCCTGCGCCTGGCGAAGGAAGGCAAATGACGGGCGTGGTGACTGAAGTAAGGGTGCAGTCCGAGGACTTCGACCTGAGTGCCGAAGTCGCACGCCTGCGCGCGGGCGACCCGCGCATCGGTGCGGTGGTCAGCTTTGTCGGAACGGTGCGCGACATGAACGACGGCGACCAGGTCGCCGAGCTCGAGCTCGAGCACTATCCCGGCATGACCGAACGTTCGCTCGAAGACATCGTCGAGCAGGCCCGGGCACGCTGGCCGCTGTACGGCGCGCTCGTGGTGCACCGCATCGGCCCGCTCCAGCCCCAGGAACAGATCGTGCTGGTGGCGGCAAGCGCAGCCCACCGCGGCGAAGCTTTTGCCGCCTGCGAGTTCATCATGGATTACCTGAAGACCGACGCACCGTTCTGGAAGAAGGAACAGACGCCGACCGGCGCGCGCTGGGTCGATGCGCGCAGCAGCGACGACACCGCCAAGACCAGGTGGGCCGCCCGCTGAGCACGAACATTCTTGCTGCTTGACATCAAGGTGGCGATATTGCATCCTGACAATATCGACCACCTGGTAACTCATCCACTTTAACCGGAGAGCAAGAATGAACCACGCCATGCCTGCACGCCCGAGCGGCGCCTTCGTCGGCGCGTCCTGGAGCGCCCTGGTCGTCGGCCTGATCGCCTACATGGTCGGGCTGTGGAACGCGCAGATGCAGCTCAACGAGAAGGGGTATTATTTCACGATCATGCTGCTGGGCTGCTTTGCCGCGGTGTCGCTGCAGAAGACCTTGCGCGACCGCGTCGAGGGCCAGGTGGTAACCGGCATGTATCTCGGCTTTTGCTGGCTGGCGCTGGCCGGTGCGGTGGTCTTGCTGGGCGTCGGGCTGATGAATGCGACGCTGGCGCTGAGCGAAAAGGGCTTCTTTGCAATGTCTTTCGTGCTGACGCTGTTTGCCATCATCGCCGTGCAGAAGAACGTGCGCGATGTGGCGGCGATCGATGCCAAGGCGGAGGCGCACGCCGTCGGCTGAGCGCTTGCTGCATGGATCGGACAAGCGCTCGTTTTATCGACGGGCTTGTCCTGTCCGCGCCTTAAAACTCACCCACCTGCACGTTTCGCATCGTGACCGTGTTTTCTCAGTGCTTCCATCACCAGATCGCAATGGTCGCCCTGGATCTCGATCACACCATCCTTCACGGTCCCGCCCGACCCGCATGCCGTGCGCAATTGCTTGCCCATTAACGCCAGCGCGACCGGATCGAGCGCCAGGCCCTTGACGAGCGTGACGGTCTTCCCGCCACGCCCCTTGCTCTGGCGCGACACGCGCACGACCCCGTCGCCTGCAGGCACGGCCCTGGCGTCGGCCTTGCACGTGCAGGCCGACAGCGGCTGCCGGCATTCGGGGCACATGCGCCCGCTTTCAGTCGAATAGACGAGACCGCCGTTTGAGCTACGTTTCATGCTGGACTTAAAGTATCTGAATGAATTGCATGAGTGTAGCAGCGCCTAGAACAGGATGATGCCCCCCAGCGAAATCCCGTTCATGTGGCTCGACGCCCCGGAAAACCCCTTCGACCGCGTACGCCCCAGCTCGCCCACCAGCGTGATCGCGGTGTTCAGCGCGTAATACGCACCCAGCGTCACGTTCGAGTTCGACTTCAGCCCGCCGGTACCGATGCCGTCGTCGTTGTTCCGGCTCTGGCCGTAGTTGATGCCGAGTTTCAGCTTCTCGTCGGTTTTATACGTGGCCTGCAGCAGGTAATGGGTGGTCCGCACATTGCCCTGGTCGGCGTCGGACAGGATGCCCAGGCCTCTGCCGCGCTGCACGTTGGCCAGGAAGTTGGCGGGGCCGTAGTCGAGCTGCGCACCGAGCTCGAAGGCGTTCATGCGCAGGTTGCCGGCCGTCGTGCCAATCGCTTCGAAGTGCTGGGTCTTGGCGCCCAGCCAGCCCTTCAGCGGACCGTAGGTGCCGCTGAGCTGGGCCTGGACCTGCGGCGTCGACTTGGCCGTGTAGCGGGAAGGCACGACGATCGGCGTGTCGTCCACCGGGCTCATCAGGCCGAAGTCGAGCACCAGGCCGTAGGGCAGCACCTTGGGCGTGGTGTAGACCACCTGGCCGTACTGGCCGGCATAGGCGTAGCCGGCCCCGATGTGGCCGAGGGCGACGCGGCCGCGCTGGGTCGCCTGCGACGGGGCGCCGGTGCCGAGCAAGGTCATGTCGGCGAGGATGATGTTGTCGCCGAAAATGCCGTAGTCGCGCCCCAGCTTGACCGTGCCGATCTGGGCGTTGCCGAAGCTGAAGAAGGCCTGGCGCACGTCGACCGTGCTGTTCTGGGTGATGGCGCTGTCGGTGGCGGCGGCCACCATGATGCCGATCTGGGCCTTGACGTCGTAGCCGCCCTGGCTGGTGGTGGCAGAGGTGACCAGTCCGCTCGGCAGCAGGCCGTTGCCGACCGTGGTGCGGCGGTCCTCGCCGCCGCAGCCGATGGTGGGGCCGGCCAGCGCCAGTCCGCCGTCGAAGCCGCCCTTGCACCGGACCACCGTGTAGTAGGCGTTGACGTTGCCGCCGACGTTGACCGTCCAGTCGCCGGCCTTGATGTCGACCGCCCATGCGGGCTTGGTGGTGGCAGCTGCAGCGGCAGCGGCAAGCAAGCTCATCGCAAGCACTTTCTTCATCGCTATCTCCTCGTTATGGTGGTTTGGCATCGGCGCAGCGGGCCGATGCATCCAGGGAGCGCAATAAGCGTGCCGAGCATGCATCAAGGGTAGAGCAGGGGCAGGACAGCGCAAAAGGTGCGGAAACTGAACACCATGCGTAGCGGGTGGTGTTCAGTTTATGAACAGCTGGGATAGCGCGGCAGCACAGTGTTCCGGCCTCAGCCGGGGTCCGGATCGGCGCCACGGGCCTCGCGCCGCCAGGCGTCGAGTTCGCCAAGGCGCAGGTGCGCCGGGGCCGGGCGGCCGTGCAGGAATTTGCCGCGCCCCACGCGCTGCGAGCGGTAGATGCCGCTGTGCCCGGAGAACAGATAGCTGAGCGCGCAGGCGATGGCGGCGTACACGCCGATCTCGCCGCCGAACAGTTCGATCGCCATCAGGGTCGACGCCAGCGGCGTGTTGGCGGCCCCGGCGAACACGGCGACGAAGCCGACCCCGGCCAGCAGCCCGGCCGGCAGCTGCAGCAGCGGCGCCAGCGCATTGCCGAGCGTGGCGCCGATATAGAACAGCGGTGTCACTTCGCCGCCCTTGAAGCCGCTGCCGAGCGAGGCCACCGTGAGCGCCAGCTTGGCGGCCCAGTCCCAGGATGGCAGCGGCTGCAGGAAGGCGGCCTGGATGCTCGGGATGCCCAGGCCGAGGAAGCGGTCCACCGGAAAGGCAGCGGCCACCAGGGCGATCGCGGCGCCGCCCAGCAGCGCACGCAGCGGCGCATACGCGACCTTGCGCCGCATCCAGCTGCCCAGCGCGTGGGTGCCGGCCGCGAACAGCCTGGCCACCAGGCCGAAGACGGCGCCGGCCAGGCAGATCGCCAGCAGCGTCCACAGCGCCGCCGGCGGCACCGGCCCTGCTATATAGTGGGTATGGTGCGCGCCCCACAGCAGGCAGACGCGGTCGCCGACGATGGCCGCCGCCAGGCAGGCGAACAGGGCGCTCGTGCGCAGGCGGCCGATGGCCAGCACTTCGAGGCCGAAGACCGCACCTGCCAGCGGCGTGCCGAACACCGACCCGAAGCCGGCGCTGATACCTGCCACCAGCAGCGTGCGCCGGTCTTCATGCGGCAACCTGAAGACATGGGTCAACTGGTCGATCAATGCGCCAGCCATCTGGACCGCCGTGCCTTCGCGTCCGACCGACGCGCCGAACAGGTGCGCCGCCACGGTACCGCCCAGTATCATCGGCGCCATGCGCAGCGGCACTACCTTTTGGGGATCGTGAACTTCGTCGATCAGCAGGTTGTTGCCGGTTTCGACCGCGCGTCCAAAGCGCAGGTAGAACCAGCCGGATGCGAATCCGGCCAGCGGCAACAGCCAGACCAGCCAGCGGTGCGCGCTGCGGGTCGTGTTTGCCCAGTCGAGGGCGAGCAGCAGCAGGGCCGAGCTGGACCCGGCCAGTACACCGACCAGCATGGCCAGCGGCAGCCACTTGGCCAGGTAGCGCAACAGGGCCCAGGGCCCGGAATCATGAATGCGGAATGTCATGCATGTCCTGTAAGGGGGTAAGGGTGTCCCTGGACATGCGGGAGGCTGGACGACGTGCGCCTGCACCTTGCCCATGGCTGGGAACGCGTGCAGGCATCATCAGCCCTGGGGGGCGGTTCGTGAAGGATCACCGGAGGAATGCCATCTCCATTAATCATTGTATCCCATTAAACTGTGGCATGTCAGCCAAGGCGCCAGGAACGCGCTAAGCCCTACTTAAGGAAGACGCGCATTGCACATCTTGAAAAGCGAATGCATGGCCCTTAATTTAGTTCCATCCTGAAAACTAACCTTATTCACTAGGGGCAAAAAATTATGCGGCAAGATAAATTGACGACCAAGCTCCAGGAAGCACTGGCGGATGCCCAGAGCCTGGCGGTCGGCAACGACAATCAATACATCGAACCGGCGCACCTGCTGAGTGCGCTGCTGAACCAGGACGATGGCGGCCCGCGCTCGCTGTTGCAACGCGCCGGCGTCAACGTGGGCGGTCTCGCCAACGCGCTGCGCAATGCGCTCGAGCGCCTGCCGAAGGTCTCTGGTACCGGCGGCGACGTGCAGGTGGGCCGTGAACTGGTCGGCCTGCTCAACCTGGCCGACAGGGAGTCCCAGCGCCGCGGCGACCAGTTCCTGTCCAGCGAAATGATCCTGCTGGCACTGGTCGACGATAAATCCGACGCCGGGCGCCTGGCGCGCGAACACGGCCTGACCAAGAAATCGCTGGAATCGGCGATCCAGGCCGTGCGCGGCGGCGAATCCGTGAATTCGCAGGAAGCCGAAGGCAACCGCGAGGCACTCAAGAAATACACGCTCGACCTGACCGAGCGCGCCCGCATGGGCAAGCTGGATCCGGTGATCGGCCGCGACGACGAGATCCGCCGTGCGATCCAGGTACTGCAGCGCCGCAGCAAGAACAATCCGGTGCTGATCGGCGAGCCGGGTGTCGGCAAGACCGCCATCGTCGAAGGCCTGGCCCAGCGCATCGTCAACGGCGAGGTGCCGGATTCGCTGAAAGGCAAGCGCGTGCTGTCGCTCGACATGGCGGCGCTGCTGGCGGGCGCCAAGTTCCGCGGCGAGTTCGAGGAACGCCTGAAATCCGTGCTGAAGGAACTGGCGCAGGATGAAGGCCAGACCATCGTCTTCATCGACGAGATCCACACGATGGTCGGGGCCGGCAAGGCCGAAGGCGCGATGGACGCGGGCAACATGCTGAAGCCGGCGCTGGCGCGCGGCGAGCTGCATTGCGTCGGCGCGACCACGCTCGACGAGTACCGCAAGTACGTCGAGAAGGATGCCGCGCTCGAGCGCCGCTTCCAGAAGATCCTGGTCGACGAGCCGAGCGTGGAGGCGACCATCGCCATCCTGCGCGGCCTGCAGGAAAAGTACGAGCTGCACCACAAGGTGGAAATCACCGACCCG
>Ga0308160_10002120_pt1 | contig 24988 bp, 17 predicted proteins | sample PhyFR1_FD_201036 | JGI IMG/M metagenome (GOLD analysis project Ga0308160, IMG submission 201036) | Phyllosphere microbial communities from UC Gill Tract Community Farm, Albany, California, United States - DLSLF.R1 | ecosystem: Host-associated > Plants > Phyllosphere > Unclassified | place: USA... | reverse complement strand
ACGATGGTGGCGCCGTCGCGCGGGGCGCTGGTCGCCTCGCTGTTGGCGTAGCCGGGGCGGTTGTAGGCGAACACGGTGGCGCTGCCCTTGACGCCATCGAGCACCTTGTCCCAGCCGGCGAGGGTGGTGCGCGAACCGTTTTCGAAGACCACGGTTGCCTTTGCGGACGGGTTGCGGATGGTGAGCGTCTCCAGCCTGTGGCCCTCGACGGTGTCGACACGCGCGAGTTCGACGGCGGCATCTGCCGCCGGCGCCAGGAAGGCGAGGGCGCAGAACGCGGCAATGAGGGGCAGGCGGGCGGTGGAGTGCGTCATGGCGTTGTCCTTGGCGGTGATGGAAAACCTCATGCTCGCCCCGGGCCGGGCGCCGGTCACGCCGCTTGCGACGAATGGCAAGCAGGTGCGACGGATTGCCAGCGCCCTCCCTGGAATCTAGCGTACAGGCAATGTAGCGCTGGCATATAAACGGCTGTGCGAGCATGGCATCCACTTCCAGCCAGCTCGACCTTGCCGAAAGGATTCACCGAATGAAGCACGACCAAGCGCCGCGCCGGGACTTCCTGCGCTATGTGGGCACGATCGCCGCCCTGTCCGCCCCCGCCATGGGGGCCGCTGCGGCCGAAAAGGACCGCGTCACCTTCCCGCCGATCGAAGCAAAAAGCGAAAAGCCCGAAAAGACCGAGCCGCCGGGCGACCCGATGAACGAGCGGGTCGGCATTGCAATTGTCGGCGTGGGGCGCATTTCGGTGAACGAGGTGCTGCCGGCTTTCGCGCAGAGCAAGCACACGAAACCGGTGGCATTGGTGAGCGGCGACCGCGCCAAGGCGTTGAAGATCGCGCGCCAGTACAACATCCCGGAAAGCGCGGTGCTCGATTACCGCGAGTATGACAAGCTCGCGACAATGCCCGAGGTGCAGGGCGTCTACATCGCGCTGCCGAACAACATGCACGCCGAGTACACGATCCGCGCCGCGCGCGCCGGCAAGCACGTGCTGTGCGAAAAGCCGATGGCCAATACCGTGGCCGAGTGCCAGAGCATGATCGACGCCTGCAAGAGCGCCAGGCGCAAGTTGATGATCGCCTACCGCCGCCAGTACGCGCCGGTCGAGCGCACGCTGGTGAAGATGATCCGCGAGAAGAAGCTGGGCGAGCTGCGCGAGTTCATCTCGTGTAATTCGCAGAACATGGGCGACCCGCAGCACTGGCGCCTGAAGCGCGCGCTGGCCGGCGGCGGCGCGCTGCCCGACGTGGGCCTGTACTGCATCAACGAGGCGCGCTTCCTCAGCGGCGAGGAGCCGGTGGAAGTGATCGGCCATACCTGGTCGACGCCGGGCGACGCGCGCTTCAAGGAAGTCGAGGAATCCTGCCAGTTCGTGCTGCGCTTCCCGAGCGGCTTCGTGGCCAGCTGCACCACCGGCTACGCCTCGCACAAGTCGCAGATGTTCCGCCTGAACGGCGCGGCCGCGTTTGCGGAGATGAATCCGGCCTATGCCTACAATGGCAACAAGCTGCGCATCTCGCGCGTGGAAGGGGGAAAGGAACAGGGCCAGGAGCAGACGTCGGAAATCCAGGTCGAGGAAGAGAACCAGTTCGCCAAGGAGCTGGACCACTTCGCCCAGTGCGTGCGGCAGGACAAGCAGCCGCATACGCCGGGGGAGGAGGGGCTGCAGGACCAGCGCATCATCGAGGCGATCTATGCGTCGGCGAAGAGCGGGCGGTCGGTGAAGCTGTCGCCGCCGGCGGGCAAGACCCGCGGGCCGGAGCCGCAGGAGGGCTAGGGTTTTGGCAGGTCGCGCTGCGCTGCATTGCCGGAGCCGCAAACGCTGGAATTCGTAGGGTGGGCACTCGTGCCCACGCGTGACACATGCTCTGTGTTGGCTGCGACACATGACGCCCGGGCCGCTAACGTGATGCATCGTTTACGCGTGGGCACAAGTGCCCACCCTACAAGTGCGGGCGCTCGTGGTATATGGGAGCGCTCGCTACCTGCATAGGAATTCCCTGCGGTTCAGTCGAACCCGCGCACCGGGAAACTGGCATCGCGCTGGATCCAGTTGCGCGATGAGTATTCGGTCGCCGCATCGGTCGCATGCAGCGTGAACGCATGGCGCGACACGGGCGAGCGGTTCGGCGCGCTGTAGTGCGGCAGCAGGCCGTGGAAGCAGACCAGGGTGCCGGCCTTGGCTTCCAGCGGCACGGCAGTGCTGTCATCCGGCCACGGCCTGCTGTCCAGCTTTTCCATGTGGATGCGGTCGCCGTCGCGCAGGAAGCGTTCGCGCAGCGGGCCGCGGTGGCCTCCCGGTTCGGCCCACAGGCAGCCGTTGTCGACGGTGGCGTCTTCCAGCGCGAACCAGAAGGTGGTGACGCTGATCGGGGTGGAGTCGAAGAAGGTCGCGTCCTGGTGCCAACGCACTTCGCCGCCGATGCCCGGTTGCTTGAAAATGTACATGGACTGCCAGACCTGCGGCTTTGCAAGACCCAGGTCGCGCGCCACGGCCGCCAGTTTCGGGTCACGCGTAAAGCGCTCGAACACCGGGTCGAGGTCGTGCATCGCATGGCCGATCTTGTTGATCGACAGCGCCTTGGCCTGGCGCAGCTGGCCGTCCGCACCAAAGGCTTCCTCTTCGAAGAAGCAGCGCACCGTATTGTCCGAGCCGAGGAACCAGTCGTCGCTGGCGCGTTCCTGGTCGCGCGTGGTGAAGATGGCGCGCGATTGGCTCGGGTCGAAGGCGTCGACGATTTCCTCGGCGCGGCGGCGCAGGGCCGCGATCTCATCAAGCGATTTGAAGTTGGGAAGGACGATGAAGCCGTCGCGCTCGAAGCCGGCGCGCTGTTCGGGTGTCAGCATGGTGGGCACAAGGTTGGTTAAGCGCGTGGTGCGCAATTCAATTCGGAACCGGCTGCACGTTATCAAGCGTGAACGTGAAGGCGGTGCGACCGGCGCTGGAGGTCACGTCGATCTTGCCGCCGTGCGCACGCGCGATCTGGTCGACGATGTACAGGCCCAGGCCGAGTCCTTCGCTGCCCGAACGCGAGGCGGCGCGCCAGTAGGGCTTGAACAGCTGGCCGATGATTTCCGGCGCCAGGTCCTGGCCTTCGTTCGATACCGACAGCACGAACTTGCCGTCTTCCTGGCGCGCGTCGATATGCACCGGCGTGCCGGCATTCCCATGGACCAGCGCGTTCGCGAGCAGGTTCGACAGCAGCTGGGCCAGGCGCTCGGGGTCGCAATCGAGGCACAGCAGGTCGGGGATGGAGGCGGCGATCACGCGCTCGGGGTGCAGGCCGCGCATTTCGTCGATCACCTGTTCCAGCGTCAGGTGCACGCTGTCGTGGCGGCGCAGGTTCAGGCGGATGCCGCTGCCCATGCGCCCGCGCGTGAAGTCCATGACGTCGTCGACCAGCGAGGCCATGCGCCGCGCGCTGCGGCGGATGCGTTCGACCACCGGCAGCAGCGCCGGGTCGGCCACCTTCAGGGCCAGCAGATCGGCGCCCAGCGCGATCGAGCCGAGCGGGGTGCGCAGGTCGTGGCCCAGCACCGCGATGAACTGCTCGCGCAGCTCGGCGGTTTCGCGTTCGGACGAGAGGTCCGAGCGGGCCGCTTGCTGGCGGTTCTCGGCGTCGAGCTGCTTCGAGATCAGTTCGGCAAACAGGTGCAGGGTCGAGACGGTGACCGGGTCCGACAGCTTGATCGGCTTCGGGTCGAGGCCGCACAGGGTGCCGAAGTAGCGGCCGTCGGCGCGGAAGATGGGAATCGAAAAATAGCTCTGGAAGCCGTAGATGCGCGGCGTGTGGTGGCCGGCGTACTGCGTGCTCTCGGCCACGTGGTCGATGATCACCGAACGGGCGGTATCGCGCACTTCCTCGCACAGCGTGGTCGTGACATCGAGCTCGTCGCCCGGTTTCAGGCCGAACGCCAGCCTGTCGAGCACCGCGCAGGTGACCCAGGCGTCGTCGGTGACGTGGGCGATGCAGACGAAGCCCAGGCCGGTCATGGCGGCCACGGTTTCCAGGATCTTCGGCACGGCGCCGATGGCCTGGATTTCGTCCACGCGCTTCAGGAGGTCTGGTGCCATGCGCTTTCCCGGAGGGTCAAAGTATCAGCCGGGGATTTTATCATTGTCCAGTTGTATGGCGACGGTCCAGGCGCCATCGGCATATACCCGTTCGTCGCCCAGATACACCGCATCGGTGACCACGAACACGTCGATGTGGTAGCGCGCATCCTTGCGCTTGAAGCCCGGCTTCGGGTACACGCCGTGCTTGGCGCCCAGCGACAGGTGGATGCCGCACATGCGCTCGTAGGTGCCGATGTCGTCCACGCGGCGTTCGCGCGTAAAGGCGCGGTTCATGCCGAAGCCGAGTTCGCGCACCCAGACTTCGCCTTCCTCCATGCGGATGTTGTCGAGTACCTGCTGGAAGGCCGGGGTCGCGTTCTCGGTGCCGACCACGCGGCCCTTTTCCACGATGATGGTCACCGGCGTGTCGGGGCGGTTCGAGCGGTAGTTGGTATCGCCGAACACGTGGATCTGCGCGCGGCCGTTCACCGCTTCCAGGTCGAGCGCCTCGGTGAAGACTTCGCCGATCGGGAACTGGCCACCGACGTTATGCATCTCGCTGTAGTCGCCGATGTTCAGCTTGGCCGGCTCGAAGGGTGACGCAAACACCAGCTCCTCGCCGCCGCCAACCACGCGGCCCAGCGGCGCCTTGTCGATCTTCGTCTTCAGGCCACGGCCCACGCCGCGGAAGTAATCCGGCTCGTAGGCCAGCGCTTCGATGTAGTGCTCGGACTGCGGCCCCGGCATGCGCGACAGGTGCACGTGCTCGATCACCTTCAGGCCCAGCTTGAACAGCTCGACGCGGATGCGGAAGGCCTCGAGGCGGAAATTGGTCGACTGCACCAGCACCACCAGGTCCTTCGCCGCCAGTGCGCGGAAGCGTGCCAGTACATCGTCCGGCAGCGTGCTGTCGAAGTCGATGAAGTCGGCATCCGGCAGGTTGCGCCGGTAGGCCGCGACCAGTGCGCGCGACAGGGGAGTGCGTTCGTCGTACACCACCAGGGCGCGCTGCGCCGGGCCGTGCTCGATGGCGAAGCCGAGGATGTCGCGCAGGTGGGCGCTGGCGGCATCGATGGCGTGGGCGGGCAGGTCGGGCGATGGGATGTCGGAGGATGGGAGCGGAGAGGTCATGGCGTGCGGTGCGAGGGCATATCGAAGGACTTCATTATACGTATCAGCGCCGAAGTTCCCCCTAACAGCGCATATCTTGATGCCGAAGGTGCCGCCTCACGCTACCGCCCGAATGGCGCGCCGCCGCGGCTATGGCAGCGTTATGATTTAGACAGAAATCAACACCGAATCACATACATATTCATTCGACGGCGGAGCGCAATGACATACAGATGGGAAACGCCGTCCAGCATCTGGCTGGAGGACGAGAAGAGCGGACAGTTCGCGCTCGAGGCCACCGAGGGCCTGGACCGCGTTGACTGGCAGGCGCATGCGCGCGGCCGGCTGCCCGATCTCGCCCATCTGCTTGGCGCCTCGCTGCCGGCATCCTGCGCCTGCGCGCCAATCTATCCGGAAGGTTTCGCCTTCTGCCCGACCTGCGGCCAGGCGCTGCACAAGCTGGCGGGCCGCGTCCTCGCTCAGCCCGACTGGTGTGGCGCATCCGGTGACCAGGCCTTGCCGCGCCACGTGCCGCACGGCTTGCCGGTGACCTCGCTGGCGCTGGGCGACAGCCTGGAAGAACGGCCGGCGGCGCCCGCCATCGGCCGCGCCGAGTTGTCGATGCCGGTGCCGCCGAACGCCCATTGCGTCTTCACCGCTGGAACCTGGGGCTTCCCCGAACAGCGCCTGCTGGCAATCGCCCCGGCGCGCGGCGTGCTGCAGTACTGGGACCCATTGGCGCAGTTGTGGCACGTGATGGCGGCCGAAAACACGACCAGCGAACTGCGTTTCAGCGCCGGCCAGTACGGCTGGCTGCCGGCCCTGAATCCGGCGCGCGGCGAAGTCGGCGTGGTGCCGACGGACGCCGGTCTCGCGCGCCTGTGGATCAACCCGGTCAACGAAAGCTACCGCCTCGAACCCCTGTTCGCCGGGGCGCTGGCCGCCGCCCCGGGCCTGATGCGCCGGCAGGTCGGCTGCCTGTTCGTCGCGGACGGCATGCTGCAATTGCTGGCCACGGGCAGCGACGTCGCCAACGGCGAAATCCTTTCCTGCGACGATGCGCCAACGAGTGGCTGGATGCGTCCGATCGGCTACGACAACCGCCTGTTCTGGCTGCACGAGGGCGGGCAACTGACATGGCGGCCGGGCGAGGCGCCGCGCTGGATGCCCTGGCCCGGCGGCTGGTCGCCGAAGCTGGAATTCGGCGGCCCCACGCAAAGCCGCGACGGCCGCCTGTGGCAAATTGGGCACGACGGCCAGGCCTATTCCTTCCTCGAACTGGGTACAGAATTTGGCGCAATGCAGCCGCAGCTCGAAGCCATCGACGGCGCACGCCTCGGCTTCGCCAACCTGCTGTTCCGCCGCGGCCACGCGGTGCTGGACGAACCCTGGTCGGCCGAACATGTGGAAGACGTACACGAAGACGACACCCTGGTCCTGCCGCTGCTGCGCAGTTTCAACAACAACCGCAGCCAGCCGAGCGGCCTGGTGCTGCGCTTCCACAAGTACACCGGCCGCGCCGAGGAAGCGCTGGGCGCGGGCACGGCGGCGCGCACCATCGCCCGCACCACGGTCGAATGGATCGGCAAGCGCAACGTGATCCTCGACGACATTGCGCGCCTCACGCGTCCGCTCGAATGCGTGCCTTTCGTGTACGACGGCGCGCTGTGGCTGCACCATCCCGACTGGAATGCGATGCGCGGCTGGCGCCTGGAAGAGCTGTCGTGAGCGGCCTCCTGACGCGCATCGTTGCCCTGCTTGCGCTGCTGTGCGGCGCGCTGCCGGCCTTCGCCACGCCGCAGGTCTTCCTGGTCCAGAACTCGGGCTGGATGGAACCCTTCTACGCCGACCCGCAATCGCGCTTCAAGCCGCTGGTGACGGAACTGGCGCTGGCGGTGGCGCAGCCCGGCGATGCGCTGGTGCTGGCTGCCTTCAACCAGTCGCTGCCCGGCGCACCGTCGCCGAAAGCGCTGGTGTCCGCCAAGGTAGGCGAGGGCACGCGCGCGCAGGTGACCAAGGCGCTGGCCGGACTGGACACCGCGCGCAAACCCGGCGGCGCCCTGGCCGATACCGATCTCGGCGAAGCCGTGAGCGCGGCCATGACCCAGGCTTTGGGAGGCAAGGACGGCATCGTCTGGCTGGTCACGAACAACCGCAACAGCCCGAACAACGACCAGGCCACGGCCCGGCGCAACCGCGAGTTCTATGAACTCATCCACCGCGGCGGCGCGATCCGCACCGCGCTGGCCTTTCCCTTGCGGATGCAGGTGCAGGGCGAGCATTACCGGGCGAATGGCTTGATGGTGTACGCCTTTGCGATTGGCCCACAAGGTGCCCAGGCGCTGGAACGCTTACTCAGCACCGGCAGCATCGCCAGGATCATCACCGAGCCGCCGGCGCGCCTGAAACCGCTGGACCGCAACACCGTGCGCCTGGTGCCGCGCAAGGTGGAAGATGCGCCGGGCGTCAGCTTCTCGATGGGGCAGGGCGGCGTGCTGCGCGCCGACGTCGCCTCTGGCGCGGTATCGCCTTCCGCAAAGATCGGCTGGAACATCGAGAACACGATGTACCCCTACACCATCGCCAGCGCCACCCTGAGTGCGCGCTCCAAGTTGGGCGGCGAGGACAAGCCGGTCACGCTGGGCAGCGCACGCGTGAACGCCCTGGTGCCCGGCAAGCCGCAGCCGCTGGCCTCGACCCTGCAGCTGCCGGTGGCGCGGCTGCCCAGCCAGTGGTCGATGGAGGCCATCGGCTCCGCCGGCTCGGCTTATGTCCTGCCCGGCACCATCGAAGTGCACCTGGCGGACCAGAAGCTGAATTTGTCCGGCGCCTTCCGCGAGCGCATGGCGGCGCTGTTCCCGGGCGACCCGCTGCCCGACATCTTCACGCCGCCGGCCCAGGTACAGGCCTCCACCGCCGTGCTGCCGATCGAAGTGCGCGTGCATTACGGGATGGCGCCGCTGCTGGCCGTGGGCGGCGGCGTGCTGGCCCTGCTGGCGGCAGCTGGCGCCGCGGCCTGGGGCTGGATGCGGCCGCAGCGCGCCTACGTTACCGTCGAGGACGAGCTGCGCACCATGCACGCGCGCGCCGGCGCCGACCAAGCGATTTACGACAAGGCGGGCAATGAAGTCGCGCGCCTGAAGACAAACCTGTTCGGCCACCAGCTGACGGACCTGCGCGAAGGTGCGCAGGTGCGCCTGGGCCGCTGAACCTGAGCCCAAAAAAAGGAACCCACCATGCAAGCGACCCCAACTCCCTCCGGCGGCCAGGCCGATCCCGGCTTCAAGCTGCCCGAGGAAAAAAACGCGCCCGATCCGGCGCTGCCCCAGACCACGCCGGAAACCGCCGGCGGCCCGGTGGGGGTCGTGCCCGGCCCGCTGCCGCCCGCCGTCACCGACACCTCCACGCGCGATTTGTCGATTGGCGCAGCCGTGTTCGTGGTACTGCTGGTCGTGTACTTCTTTGTCCGCAACGCCTACGTGCACCACATGGTCGTGCGCCGCGTCGCGCCATCGACGGCGGGCAGCGCCGGCTGGCTGCTGTTCGTTGGCCTCGCCTTTTTGTCGGCCGCCGCGGTGCTGGCCATCATCAACGCCAGCCGTTATCTCACCTGGGGCGTGACCGCGCCGCTGGTAGTGGTGGGCGCGGTGGCGCTGGTCGCCGCTCTCTTCATCGGCCGCCGCTGAAACGGACACACATATGGCAGAGATCCCCACCCCAGCAAGCATGAATCGCAAGGCCGAACTCAAGGTCGACCTGCGTCCGACCCTGTTCATCGGCGCCGGCGGCACCGGCATGGAAGTCATGATGCGCATTCGCCGCCGCATCCTGTCCGCGGTCTGGAACAAGCAGCATCCGACCCGTGTGGAGTCGATTGCCGACTTCCCGGTCGCGCGTTTCCTGCACTTCGACCTCGACAACAACGCCATCATCGACGAGGGCAAGTCGCAGCGCACCGACCCCTGGTACGAACTGGTGCGCCTGAGCGACGAAGAGCGGCTGGTCGAGCCGCTCGATTTGCCGCAGTACCATGAGTCCGACGACAGCCTGGCGCGCTTTCCGCTGATCGAAAGCTGGATGCCGCTGCGTCCGAAAAAACTGCGCTCGCTTGGCATCGACCCGTCGAAAGGGGCAGGGCAGATCCGCTCGGTGGCGCGCTTGTACCTGTTCGACAAATACCCCAAGCTGCGCGGCCGCATCAAGGGCGCGCTGAACTTCTTGAGCAGTAACGCCGGCATCGAGCGCAAGGAAAACTACCAGCGCCTCGGCCTGCAGGTCGATACCTCGAAATTCCGCATCGTCGTCATCGGCTCGAACGCCGGCGGCACCGGCGCCGGCAGCGCCATCGACCTGGGCTGGATGGCAAAGGCCATCGCGCGCCAGGAAGTATCGGACAGCCAGGTCGACCTGGTGATGTTCATGCCTTCGGGCTTTGCGAAAGCGAACAAGGAGCGCACCGAGGCGAATGCCTACGCCACCATGATGGAGCTGGAAACCACCATGCGCGACATGAACGCGCGCGTGTCGTGGATGGACCCGGACAGCATCCAGGGCAAGGGCGCGCCCTTCGACGACGTGTATTTCGTCGACACCGCGAATCTCGCCAACAAGGCGACCCAGGACGTGAAGGACGTCTACCAGATGGTGGCCGACACCCTGTTCGAGGATTTCGCGTCGGCCGATTTCGCCAATCGCAAGCGCTCGGTGGCGGTGAACCAGCAGCAGCACAAGCTCGGCCCCTACAACCCGCGCGTGCCGGAAGCGCGCTTCGGCGACATGCGCCTGTCGTATTCAAAAGTGTATTCGGCCTTTGGCCAGGCTGTGCTCGATACCCAGCAAAGCCTGCGCGAAGACATCCGCGCCTACGAGCTGGCGGCGCTGATGGTGAAGGAGTTCTTCGGCCTGGTGGGCCGCGACGGCGCCTTGGCCCGCCGCGCCGGCGATGCGGAGCGCGACAGCTTCATGCGCGAGCAGATGGAGATGCGCGAGCGTCCCTTCAGCGAATTCCCCGATTTTAAAAAGGGAACGGTCGACGTCACGCCCTTCCAGGAATACGCGCTCACCGAACAGCTGTTGATGGACAAGGATGGGCGCTCGCTGCTGGAACGCGTGGAGAGCAAGGTGCAGCTCGAGATCGACCGCATCATGGCCGGCTACGACATCAAGCTGTGGCGCGAAAAGGTGGCCGAACTGCTGCCGCAGCTGGAACGCGACGCCATCCGCGAAGCCGGCGCCACCGCCGAGACCAGCGAAGACCGCATCAAGCGTCACACGGGCGAGCTCACCGGCCGCCTGAAGACGCACGTGCGCGAACGCCTGTACGCGCTGCTCGACGACCGCAAGCAGGGCGGCCTGGAATTCGTGCTGTCGCTGCTGGAGCAGGTGAAGGCGCGCCTGCTGCAGCGCGATCTGATCAACGCGGAAAAGAATGGCCGCCGCTACCGCGACATTCGCGACGCGCTGCGCACGCGTCAGGTCGAGGAATCGCTGAACAACCTGGGCCAGGCCGCCGGCCGCCTGTTCGGCAAGGATGCGCAGGCGCGCGAAGTCATGGCCCACCTGAAGCGTGACATCGCCGATTACCTGCGCTTCCACTTGCTGGCAGTATCGGCCGGGCAGTCGATCGAAGTGATGCGCAACATGTCGGCCTGGCTGGGCGACCCGCAATCGACCGACGAGCAGGGCAACGCGCAGTGGAGCGGCATCGCCGGCGAATTCCAGGAAGGACGGCGTCACGTGCAAGAGATGTTGCATGCGGTCGACAACCGCATTGCCCAGCTGCGCAGCGATGCGCGCCACGAGCACGCCACCTACATCAAACTGGCCGGCGACGTGCAGCCGGCGCCGGTGCGGCTCACGAGTGATGTGAGCGTGTGGAGCGAGGAAGTGCTGCTCGAATTCGGCGGCTCGGGCAGGCTGTTCCCGCAGCTGGGCGACGAGCGCATGCGCTCTGACCTGCTACTGAAGCTGTTCCGCCGCGCGCAGACGCAGCTCTCCAGCAGCGACTTGGGCGCCGAGCCTTCCGACCCGCTGCTCGACCGGCTGAATGCGATGACGCCGCAGGAACGCCAACGCGTCTTCGCCGAATGGATACGCAGCGCCATGCCCTGGGTGAACGCGCGCTTCTCGGCCGAATTCACTCCGAATTCGGACCAATTTAAATGTTTTATTGGAGTGGGCGATGTCGGCGCCTGGCGCCGCATGGAGGCTGAAATCCGCGCCGCCGTGCCGACCGGTTTCTTCCACGGCGACCTGGTGTCGATCGTGAACACGGGTGTGGCCGGGCGGGCGGTCTGCTACATCGAACTGTCCGGCATTCCGATGACGGTGCTGCGCGGTTTGCCGACCTGGCGCGCCTCGTACCAGATCGAGAACCCGAAGATCCCGACCCATTTGCATTTCGATTCGACGCGCTTCCGCCACCCGATATCGCCGTCGATGGATGAGCTGAACCGCCTGGCCGACGACTACGAGTGGTTCCTGCAAGCGATCGCGCTCGGCGTCATCCGGAGAAAAGCCGACCTGGGCGACCGCGAGGCCAGCTTCCAGCCGCGCGGGCAGTATCTGTTCGAGGTCGAGCCGGGTTCCGGCGAGTGGCTGCAGATCGGGAACGAGTTCGCGATCCGCTCGAACGGACTGCCGCCGTATTACCGCGAGCAGGTGATCGCCGCCGTGCGCAACCGCCTGGCGGCGGTGGGGCCGCACCAGCTGGTGCTGCTGGCCGCGCTGATGCGCCATTACCAGCTGCGTGTGTACGAGCCGCGCCTGGAGGTCGACGAGACCGGCGCCCAGCTGCCGTCGCCGTCGCTGCCGAACATCACGGCCAAGCGGCTATATGACGCCTGGTTCCGGCGCGCCGCAACCGTCGACCCCTCGCTGACCAGCGCCGCCATCGACGCCGCCCTGGCCATGCTGCCCGAGTGGACGGAAGCGGTGCCCGATTCGGCATCCGACGCCTATAACTGGGAAGTTGAACGGGCTGTCGACAAGCGCGTGATCAAGGCCGAGTTCCTGGCCAGCGATGCGCGCGCGGCGCAGGCGGCCGAGCGGCGTACGCACGCTGCGGCGGCGGCGATACCGGCCATGGCGGCCGGCCCGCGCTACAAGCTGTTCGTGGCGGGCGCCCAGCGCGGGCCGTTCGCGGTCGAGGAGATTGCGCAGCAGCTCGCGCGCGGCGAGGTCGACCTGGCCACGCGCGCCTGGAACATGGCGCAGGACACGCGCTTCGGCAAGTGGCAAACCGTGGCCGACATTCCCGGCCTCGACCCTTCGCAGGCGAACGCCATTCCCGATCCGGACGATGGCGTTCCGGATCCGCAGTAGAAAGGGCGCCTGTGGCAGAAGCATCGCTTTATCGTTGTATTGCAGCCTCGTGCGGCCGCAGCTGGCCGCGCCGGGTGAACTTTTGTCCGTATTGCGGCAGGGCGCAGCAGGAAGGGATCGAACGCGGGGACGCGGCGGCCCATGCCGAGCCGGCTGCGCAGGGCGTGCGCCTTGAGAAACCGGTGCAGGATGGCGTGCTTGTTGCCGCTGCCGTCAGCACCGTCGCGCCGCGTGCGGAGGACCGGCCGGCGGCCAGTCCTGCCCCGGCGCCTGTGCCGCCGCCGAACACCACGCCCGTATCCACTTCCGTGCCTGCATCCACGCCCTTGCCTGCAGCTGCATCCACTTCCACGCCTGCACCAACGTCGCGTACGGAGCCAAAGCCGCCGATCCCGCCGCGCGCCAAACCGGCGCCCGGCGTGCGCGCAGCCGCCTCGCAACCGTCGCAGCGCAAGCCCGTGCGCCTGCGCTGGTGGCTGCTGGCCCTGGCCCTGCTGTGGGTGGTCTGGCTGGTCGCCAACCCGGGCAAGCGCCGCGTCGAGGCGCAGATGGACAAGGCGATCGGCCTGGCCACGTCCTGCAAGCCGCGCGAAGCCCAGTATGAACTGATCGCGCTGCGCAAGACCCGCGCCACGCCGGACCAGCTGCAGCACGTACAGCAGGTGCTGAACGACGCCGCCGCCGACTGCACCCGCAAGCGCCAGCGCGACAAGGCCTGGCGCGAAGCGAAGACGGCGGTCGAGTCGGCGCTGGCGGCGTCCTCGTTCGACAAGGCGCGCCAGCGCCTGCGCGCGTACACCAAGCGCTGGGGCGACGACGACAATGCGCGTGCCCTGCGCGACAGGATCGAGGAACGCAGCCCCGAGCATCCACGTGCCGATGGCCGGTGATGGCGCGATGCGGCTCATCCGTGAGCCATGCAATTCCGGCAAGGTGTATGCTGGCTGAAACGCGAACACAGGAGGGATCATGAAGACCATGACCATGTTGGGTGCGCTGCTGGTGCTGGCCCTGGCCGGCTGCTCGCCGCGCGATGAGAACGACGCAGGCCCGGCGCAGAAAGCCGGCAAGGCCATCGACGACGCCGGCGACAAGGTGGCGCGCGAGTTGCGGGCGCCGCTGGAAAAGGCCGACGAGGCAGCCAGGCGCGTCGCCGAACGCGCCGACGAAGCGCGCGACCGCCTGGCCGAGCGCACCGAGGAGGCGCGCGAAAAGATCAAGGATGCGACCGATGAAGCCGGGCGTGGGTTGCAGAAAGCAGGCACCGTGGTCGGCGAAAAGGTCGAGCGCGCCGGCGAAAAAATGCAGGAATCGGCGCGGTAGGGTGGGCACTCGTGCCCACGCGGTCTCACCGTTTGATCAAACGCGGCGTCAAATGAAAACCGGATGATCGGATGTCGGTGACGCTACCGCGCACCATGTCGATAAATGATACGCCGTGCCGCGTGGGCACAAGTGCCCACCCTACGAACCCCGAAACCCCGAAACCCGGAAACCCCAAAACCCGGAAACCCCGAACCCCGGAAACCCGGAAACCCCAAACCGATCACGCGCTGGCGCGCAAATCCTGCCACCCCGCCGTCACGATCGACATCTCCACGAACCCCGCGCGCCAGGCCTGCTCGAGGTTCTGCTCGATCTCTTCCATCGAGGTCTGCGTCGTGCCGCTGAAGCCGCGCAGGCCATATGCGCGGTTGCGGCCGTGGCCCTTGGCCATGTACAGCGCCATGTCGACCAGGTTCACCGCGCGCTCCCACGGCAGCGGCTGGCCGGCCGGGGCCAGCGGGTAGGGCGCGAAGCCGATCGACACCTGGGCGCTCAAGGTTTCGCCGCCGTACTCGATGCGGGTCTCGGCAATGCCTTCCAGCAGGCGGCGCGCCACTTCGTCCAGGCCGCTGCGCGGGATCGCCGGCAGAAAGGCGAGGAATTCCTCGCCGCCCCAGCGCACGATCATGTCGGTCTCGCGCAGGATCTCGCGCAGGCTGGCCGCGATCTTGATCAGCACCGCGTCGCCGGCGCCATGGCCCCAGGTGTCGTTGATGTGCTTGAAGTGGTCGACGTCCATCAGGAACAGCGCGCTCACCAGCTCGTCGCCCGACGTGCCGACGCCGCGCTTTTCCAGCTGCTGGTGAGTGCGCATGAAGTCCTGGAAGTGGCGGCGGTTGTACAGGCCCGTCAGCGGGTCGCGCACGCTCTGCTGCTTGAGTTCCTGGTTCTTTTCGTGCAGCTGGGCGTTCGCGTGCCGCACCTTGCGATAGAAGTGGAAGACAATCACCGACGCCAGCGCAAACACCAGCGCCAGCAGCCACCAGATGCGCTGCTGAAGGCGGCGGTTGTCGATCTCGGCCGACTTCACCTGGTTCTCGCGCTCCAGCAATTCGATCTGGCGCTGGCGCTTGTCGGCGTCGTACTTTTCCTGCAGCTCGAGCATGGCCTTCTGGCGGCGCTTCTCGAACAGCTCGTTCGACAGCGTGCGCTCACGGTGGTAAGCCGTGATGGCGCCGGGATAATCGCCGGCGCGTTCGAGAGCGCCGCCGTATTCGGCCAGCACGCTCTGCAGCTCCGGCTTGTCGCCTTTCTTGTCGTAGATCGCCAGGCCTTCCTCGAAGGCGCGCTTGCCCTCGGCGATGCGGCCGCTGGCCAGGTAGGCCTGGCCGATGTTCACGCGTGCGGTGGCGCCCGCGGTCTCGTCCCTGATGGCGAGCGCCGCATCCAGCGCCTGCGTGCCGTAGGCGAGGGCGTTGCGGTAGTCGTGCAGCTTCAGGTAATAGTCGGACAGGTTCACCAGCGAGCGCGCCACCATCGACTGCGCACCGATGCTGCGCTCCAGCGACAGCGCCGCCAGCTGCGCCTTCAGCGCACGCTGCATCTGGCCGGTGTCCATGGCCAGGCCGTATTCGGTGCCCTTCAGGGTGGCCATGCGGCCCGGCGAATTGATCTTCTCGGCCGCCACATAGGCTTCGGCCAGGGATTCGGACGCCTTGTCGAACTCGCGCATCTGCACGTACAGGCGGGTCAGCGCGTTCAGCACGATCACCATGTGCACCGGCTCGCCATGCTGGCGCGTATAGGCCAGCACGGCCTGCATCTTTTCCAGCGCGCGCGGGAAGTTGCCGTCCTCGGCAAAGGCTTCGGACGCCGACACGCCCACGCGCACGCGCACCTCGACGTCGTCGGTGGACAGCGCATGGCGCTCGGCCTCCCAGATCAGCGCATGCGACAGCGCGAGTTCGTTCTGGGCGTACTTGATGTAGCCCTTGCGTACCAGGCCCTTGGCGATGGCGGCGTCGTTCTTTTCACGGCGGCCGAATGCGATGAGTTCATCGCAGGTGGCCAGCGCCTGGTCGTTGCGTCCCACCTTCTGGTAGGCCACGCACAGCTCGGCCAGCATGTCGGCCTTGTCGGCCACCGAACCGGCGCGCGCTTCGCCCTCGATCTTGAGCAGCATCGGCAGGGCGCGTTCCGGGATGAAGCGATTGATTTCGCGGATCTCGGCCAGGCGCGCTTCCAGGCCCGACTGCCTGGGCGCGTCGGCAAGCGCCAAAGGAGATGTCAGCACCAGCGATGCGAGCAGTGCGCACAAACGCTGCGATGGCTTTTTCGTCTCCCAAACTGCCGGCATAGCTTCCTCGATCTGGTCGTCGCGCCCGCAATGATTGCGAGCGCCATCGACGATTATAGTCGTGTTGCTAAGTGGCAATAGCAATTTTTATGCCGCTATCGTAAAAATGCGACGCCAAAACGTCAATATTGGCGGCTGCATATTCGACAGTGCAGCATGGAAACAAAGAGTCGCGTCCCGCTCGCGCCAGGCAGTCGCACCGCCTACACCGCCAGTTGCTGCAACAGGTACAAGCGTTGGTACAGGCCGCCCTCGATCCCCATCAGCTCCTCGTGCGGGCCGGATTCCGTAATCCGCCCGTGGTTCAGCACCACGATGCGGTCGGCGTCGCGGATGGTCGACAGGCGGTGCGCAATCGCGATGATGGTCACCCGCCCGCGTACTTCCTCCAGCGCCTGCTGCACGATCTGCTCGGTGGCGCTGTCGATGCGCGAGGTGGCTTCGTCGAGCAGCAGGATGCGCGGCTCGCCGGCCAGGGCGCGGGCGATGGCGATCAGCTGCTTCTGGCCCGACGACAGGCGCGAGCCGCCTTCGCCGAGCGAGGTCTCGTAGCCATCTTCCAGTGCCGCGATGAAGTCGTGCGCGTGGGCAGCGCGCGCCGCAGCTTCGATCTTCTCGACCGGCAGGCCGCGGCCCATGTCGATGTTCTCGCGCGCCGACGCCGCCAGGATGAACGGGTCTTGCGGCACCAGGCCGACCTCGTTGCGGAAGCGTTCGTTGTCGATGCCGGCGATCGGCTCGCCGCAGATTTCGATTTTGCCTTGCTCTGCGCTGTAGTAGCGCAGCAGCAGCGACAGCAGGGTCGACTTGCCACTGCCGGTATGGCCGACGATGCCGTAGAAGGCGCCTTGCGGGATATCGAGCGAGATATCGTGCAACACGTTCTGGCCCGGCACGTAGGCAAAGCTCAGGTTTTTCACGCGCACCGCCGGCGCGTCCTTCGATGCCATCATGTGCGTGCCGCCGGTGCGGCCGGCCGCGTGCTCCGCGGCCCCGGCTTCGGCCAGCAGCGCTTCCACGCGCGCGCTCGCCACCACCGCCTGCTGCAGGCCGCTGAACTGCATCGTGATCTGGATGAGGGGTTCGACCACGCGTGCGATGTAGCTGATGAAGGCGTACAGGATCCCCACCTCGACGGCGCCGATCTCGCGCCGCCCGAAGGCGAAGATCACCACCGCCAGCAGCGCCACGTTCAGCAAATCGAGCGCGGGGCGCAGCAGGAAGGCATTCACGCGGATCTCGGCGATGCGCGCCTGGTAGTGGCCGTCGTTGGTATGCGCGAAGCGCTCGCCGAAGCGGCCCGCCGCATTGCTCGCCTGGAGCACGCTCATGCCGCCGATCGATTCCGCCATCTGGCCGTTGATGTCGCTGCGCAGGGCGCGCGCACGCGTTACCGCCGGCCCCGACAAACGCTGGTAGAGCCAGACGATCACGATCACCGCCGGCAGCAGGGCCAGCACGATGATCATCAGGCGCCAGTCGAGCCAGGCCATGGCCACCGTGGTGCCGAGCAAAACGATGGTGCTGTCGAGGATCGAGAACAGCACCTGGATGTAGAGCTTCTTCACCGCCTCGGTGTCGTTGGTTACGCGGCTCACCAGCTGGCCGGTAATCGCGCGGTCAAAAAAGGCCATCGGCAGGCGCAGCACGTGGCCATACACCCATTCGCGCAGGCGCTGCACCGAGCGCATCGCCAGGCCGGACAGGCGCACCAGCTGCAGGTAGCGTAGCCAGGTCGAGAGCCAGCCGGTGACCAGCACGCCGCCCAGCAGCAGGGACATGCGGGTCCAGTCGGCATGGCGCGGCACCAGGTGGTCGTCGATCAGGGCCTTGCCCAGGATCGGGCCGACCACTTCCAGCGCGGCCGCGATGACCAGCCAGAACGTGGCCCATTTCAGGTGCAGGATATCGGGCCAGGCGGCGCGGCGCAGCAGGGCCGCGGCGCGCTTCGCTTCGGCGCGGCCGGCGCGCCTGGATTCCTTGGTTTTGTCAGCTTGCATCGATGCTGGCCTCCAGTTGTTGATAGCGCCACTGGCTGGCATACCAGCCGTCCAGTGCCAAGAGGGTGTCGTGGCTGCCCGATTCGGCCACGCGGCCGTTCTTCAGCACCACGATCAAATCGGCGTTCACCACGGCAGACAGGCGGTGGCTGGCGATGATGGCGGTCAGTTCCGGGCGCGTGGCGCGCAGCTCGTCCAGGTGTTCGAGGATGTTGGTCTCGGTGCCGGTGTCCACCGCCGACAAGGCGTCGTCGAGCAGCAGCAGCGAGCTGTCGGCCAGCAGCGAGCGGGCAATCGCCACGCGCTGGCGCTGGCCGCCCGAGAGGGTGATGCCCTTTTCGCCAACCGGCGTGTCGTAGCCCTGCGGGAAGCGCAGGATGTCGTCGTGGATCGCCGCCATCCTGGCCGCTTCCTCGACTTCCAGGCGGCTGGCGCCAGGGCGGGCCAGGGCGATGTTCTCGGCGATGCTGGCCGAGAACAGGAAGGATTCCTGCGGCACCCAGCTGGTGGCCGCACGCAGCGCCGCCAGTTTGTAGTCGGGCAGCGCGTGGCCGCCCCAGGTGACCGTGCCGTGCTGGGGCTCGGCCTGGCGCAGCAGAACGCGCAGCAGGGTCGACTTGCCGGCGCCGGTGGGACCGACCAGGCCCAGGGTCATGCCGGGGCGCAGGGCCACCGACACTTTATCCAGCGCCGCTTGGGAGGCATTCGAATACGTGAAGCTCACATCGCGCAGCACCAGCGGGCCGTCCTGAATGGCATCAAAACGGCCTTCGTCGACCACCGACAGTGGCGCATCGAGCATCGGCTGCAGGCGCGCGAGACCCGCGCGGCCACGTTCGATCAGCGACAGCACCCAGCCGGCCGCGAACATCGGCCAGATCAGCTGGCCGAGGTACATGGTGAAGCTGGTCAGGGCGCCGATGGTCAGCTGGTTCTGCCAGACCAGGTAGCCGCCCAGGCCGAGGGTCAGCGTGCTGGCCGCGGTGAGGGTCAGGCCGACGGCCGGCTCGTAGGCCGCTTCCCATTTCTGGGCGCTCATGCTGGCGCTTGATGCTTTGCCGGCCAGTTCGCCGAACTGCGCTGCGCTGCGTGCTTCCAGGCCCAGGGCGCGCAGGGTGCGCACGCCCGAGAGCGACTCTTGCACATGGTCGTTCAAGTCCGAGAAACGTTTCAGCGAATCGGTTTCGGCGGTGTGGATGTGGCGCGAGATGTACCAGAAGGCCAGGCCCATGAGCGGGAAGGGCAGCAGGGCGATCAGGGCCAGGCGGTAGTCGACGCCGAGCAGCATCACGCCCAGCACCATCACCAGGGTCAGGGTGCCGTCGAAGCCGGCCAGCATGGCCTCGCCGGCGGCCATCTCGATGGCGTCGATGTCGTTGGTGCCGAGCGCCATCAGGTCGCCGGTGCGCTGCTTCTGGTAGAAGGCCGGACCCTGGCTTGATAACCGCCCGTATAGCTGCATGCGCAGCTCGACGCCGAGGCGGTAGGCCGCCGAATACAGGCGGATGCGCCAGCACACGCGCAGCACATAGATCGCCACGCCCAGGGCCAGCAGCTCGGCGATGCCGATCATCAGGTCGTGGCGCGACAGCGTGTGGGCGGACAGGCCGTCGATCATGGCGCCGACCTTGCGTGGCACCAGGATGCTGCACACCGCCACGCCTACCAGCATCACCGCGGATGCCGCGTAGGCTTTCCAGTGGCGGCGCACGAAGCCGGTCACCAAACTCGCTAGACTCATGGGAATTCCTTGCATTGCCGCCCGCGAAAAAGAAAGCGGGCCGAAGCCCGCTAGTTTACTTTCTTTGCCGGAGCGGCGCAGCGCGCCTGGGCATTTGCCGAGTCTGTGCTCGGCGCAATGTTCAGTTTCCCTTGCGGCGGCCACGGCCGCTACGGATCTCGGTCACCTTCGGCGCGCCGCTGGCTGGGTGCGCAATGGGCGGCGCGGCGTCGACCGGTTCGACTTTCGGCAGCTCGATCTCGACATCGACGTCGACCGGCACGCTGGCGGCCACCGGGTGCGGCGTGAGCGGAACGTCGAGGAGGTCGCTGGTGGCCTTGGCAATCGGGGTCGGCTCGACCGGCGGGGCGATGTCGGATACGACGATGGGGGTGAGGACGACGTCGGCGGCGGACACCGAGACCGGCGCAGCGCCGATAGCCGACGCGATAGCCGACGCGGTAGCCGGCGCGGCAGGCTCGCTCACAGGGCTGGTGTCCGGCGCGACCAGGGTTCCAGCCGCGGCGTCGACGATCGTCGCGCTTGCCGCCACTGCTTCCCGCACGCTTTCAGCCACCGGTTCGGCAATCGCTTCAGCGACCGACTCAGCAGTCGATTCGGCAAATGCGAGCGGCGCGGCCAGGACCGGCGCGCTTGCCGCCGTTTCCACCGAATACGCCTGCAGCGCCGCGCCACGCAGGCCGGCGGCGATGTTGAACAGCTCGTGGCCGTAGTCGAACAGGGTGCGCATCTGGCGCTGCGACTGGTCGCCCATGGTCAGCAGGTCGCGCGGATCGCGCACGGCCAGCAGCTGGCGCATGGTGTTCGAGGAATGCTCGGCGGTGGCGCGCGACAGCTCGAGGTTCAGGGCCAGGACGCGGCTGGTGCGGTCGAGCACCCCGTCGCCCAGGCTGCGCAGGAAGGCGAACTGGCGGTCGAGTTGGGTCTGGCGTGCTGCTTGGAACTGTTCTGGAAGTGAAGTCATCGGTATCCTCATTGTTCGTTTATGGCGCACTGCAACATTCATCCAGTGTAGCCCTGTTGCAGAGTGTTGAAAAGCACAATCTGCCTCAGCCCGCTCGTTGTCGCATCCATACAATCTTGCACTGCAGCACTGTTACAAAGTGACACGCGAATGCCCTTTGCATGAGCAGGGAAATAGCTACAATGATTTCGACCAAACTGAGGAGTGGCCATGGACCTTGTTGTGCGCAATGCCAGCTTGCCGGACGGACGCACCGGCATCGATATCGCCGTGCAGGACGGCCGCATTGCCGCCATCGGCCCGGCGCTGGGCGTGCAGGGGGCGCACGAAATCGACGCCGGCGGCAGCCTGGCCAGCCCGCCTTTTGTCGACGCCCATTTCCACATGGATTCCACCCTGAGCTACGGCATGCCGCGCATTAATGCGTCTGGCACCCTGCTGGAAGGCATCGCGCTGTGGGGCGAACTGAAACCGCAGCTGGTCCAGGACGCTTTGGTCGAGCGCGCGATGCAGTATTGCGACTGGGCCGTGGCGCGCGGGCTGCTGGCGATCCGCACCCATGTCGACGTCTGCGACGAACGCCTGCTGGCGGTCGAGGCCCTGCTCGAAGTGAAGCGCCGCGTCGCGCCGTACATCGATTTGCAGCTGGTCGCCTTTCCCCAGGACGGCCTGCTGCGCAGCCCAGGGGCCTTCGACAACCTGAAGCGGGCGATTGCCATGGGCGTGGACGTGGTCGGCGGCATTCCGCACTTCGAGCGCACCATGGCGCAGGGCGCCGAGTCGGTACGCCTGCTGTGCGAATTCGCGGCCGAACAGGGCCTGCGCGTGGACATGCATTGCGACGAGACCGACGATCCGCTGTCGCGCCACATCGAGACCCTGGCGTATGAAACCTGGCGCCTCGGCCTGCAGGGCAGGGTGGCCGGCTCGCACCTGACCTCGATGCACTCGATGGACAACTATTACGTAAGCAAGCTGCTGCCGCTGATGCGCGAATCCGGCGTGGCCGCCATCGCCAACCCGCTCATCAACATCACCCTGCAGGGCCGCCACGACACCTACCCGAAGCGGCGCGGCATGACCCGCGTGCCCGAGCTGCTGGCCGCCGGCATCGACGTCGCCTTTGGCCACGACTGCGTGATGGATCCTTGGTATGGCCTGGGTTCCGGCGACATGCTGGAAGTGGCGCACATGGGCTTGCACGTGGCCCAGATGACCGGGCAGGACGGCATGCGCGCCTGTTTCGAGGCCGTCACCAGTACCCCGGCGCGCATCCTCGGCCTGGAAGGCTATGGCCTGGAGCCAGGCTGCCATGCCGACTTCGTGCTGCTCGACGCCGCCACGCCGGTGGAAGCGATCCGCCTGCGCGCCACGCGCCGGCTCGTGGTGCGGCGCGGCAAGGTCGTGGCTGAAGCGCCGCCCGCGCGCCCGGTCCTGCACCTGCCCGGGCGGCCCGCGAGCGTCGACTTTCGAATCGGACGCTGAACCGGCGGGCGCCGGTGCTAGAATCCCCAGCCCATGTGGTTTTTGATAAGTTTCCCAGGCGATAAGTGAAAGATATCCAGATCCGCCCCGCCACCAGCGCCGATTTCGACGCGATGTGGACCATCTTCAGCGCCCACGTCGCTACTGGCGAGACCTACCCTTTTGGCCACGATACCTCGCGCGACGCTGCACACGCTTACTGGCTGGGCAGCAACGTGACCGCGCGCGTGGCAGTGCTCGGCGCGCGCATTCTTGGCATGTACCGGGTGGTGCCAAACCAGCTTGGGCGTGGCCATCATGTGGCGAATGCGTCCTACATGGTCAGCCCGAACGCGCAGGGCGTGGGCGTGGGCCGCCTGATGGGCCAGGACAGCCTGGACGAGGCGCGGCGCCAGGGCTATCTGGCGATGCAGTTCAACTACGTGGTCAGCACCAATACCGCCGCCGTCATGCTCTGGAAAAAACTCGGCTTCTCGATCGTCGGCACGCTGCCGAAAGCCTTCCGCCATCGGCGCCTGGGCTATGTCGATGCCTACGTCATGTACCAGTTATTGCAAGATCCCGACCACTGGCCTACTACCGACGAATAAACACGCTTGAGCACCGCTTCGCACTCTGTGCGGTGCAGCACGGACGAGCCATGGCGCGGTGATACGATGAAGAGGTCAACCTGACTCTTTTATCGAAAGTTTCATCCCATGCCGAACCTTGAGCCAGACAAGAACGCTGCCTTCTACGTGGTGCTCAACGCCGGCTCCGGTCATTCCGAGACCGAGCTGCGCTGCTCGACCATCCGCGACGTGCTGGGCGAAGCCGGCCGCACCTGTCATCTCGAGATCGTCGAAGACGCCGCCAACCTGGCCGAGACCGCGCGCAAGATGGCGCAGCAGGCCAAGGACAACAATGGCGTGCTGGTGGCGGCCGGCGGCGACGGCACCATCAACACCGTGGCGCACCAGGCGGTCGTGCAGGGCTGCGTGTTCGGCGTGCTGCCTCAGGGCACCTTCAATTACTTCGGCCGCACCCACGGCATTCCCGAAGACCTGGCCGAGGCGGTGCGCTCGCTGCTGACCTCCACCGTGCAGCCGGTGCAGGTGGGCATGCTGAACGACCGCATCTTCCTGGTGAATGCCAGCGTCGGCCTGTATCCGGCCCTGCTCGAAGCGCGCGAGCACGACAAGCAGCAGTATGGGCGCAGCCGCGTGGTGGCCATCCTGTCGGCCCTGAAGACCGCGCTCGGCCGGCACCGCGCGCTGCGCATCGCCCTCGAGACCGAAGGCCACACGCGCAAGCTGCGCACCCCCACGCTCTTCGTCGGCAACAACCGCCTGCAGATGGAGCAGGTCGGCATGGAGCCCCTGAAATCGGCGCTGGAAGACGGCGAACTGGCGGCCATCGCGCCGCGCCGAGTCGGCAAGCTGGGCATGCTCGGCCTGCTGCTGCGCGGCGCCCTGGGCCGCCTGGGCGAGGCCGAGAACGTGATCGCCTTCTCCTTCAAGCGCCTCACCGTCAAGCACGCCCGCCTGTCGCCGCGGCGCACCGTGAAGGTCGCCACCGACGGCGAAGTGATGCGCATGAAAATGCCCCTCGAATTCCGCGTGCTCGAAGGCCGCCTGGCCCTGCTCAAGCCCCCGCACGCCGCCGCCGATTCGCGCGACGCCGCCTGATTTTCTTATCCAACGGCTGGGGTCCGTAGGGTGGACTCCTGAGTCCACGCGGTACGTCCTACGCATGTCGAAACGAGGACCGTAACCCCATAACGCGTACAGCAACGATGTTTGCAGGCACTGCAGTGTACGAAGGCACGACCGCGTGGACTCAGGAGTCCACCCTACGAATTCGCGCGACGCTGCTTGAGCACTACTCTACGCGCTGGAGGCGGATGCCGACGATGTCGGCGCGGTTCCACGGGCCGCCGCTGCCGCCGGCGCCGCTGAAGCTGGCGTTACTGTCGAGGTAGCTCATGTTGTAGAAGTCGCTCATGCGCAGGGTGTAGGCGCCGGGCTGCAGCCTGGCTGCCAGTGGCGTCGACAGCACCGTCGGCGTGCGGGTCTTGTCGAACTTCGCGTGCGGCAGCTGGACCACGCCTTGCGCCACGGTCTTGCCCTGGGCATCCACGACCGCCAGCCACTTCACGCCATTGCTGATGCCCAGGTTGATCTGGTTGGCGCCGTTGTGATAGCGGACCTGCACGCGGTAGTCGCCGGGCTCGCCGATCCTGACATCGCGTACTTCGAAACGGTCGGCCGGCTGGCCCCAGTCAGCCAGGCGCGGTTCAGCGTAGCGGCCGGCGGCGGGCGTAACATTCACGCTGGCTTGCACGCGCGGATCGGTGACCGGGATCTCGACCGCCGGCGCCATGCAGCGCGGCACGCTGTGATGGCTGCGGTTGCCGGATGCGCTGAATTGCGCCTCGACCGCATAGCAGGCGTTCGGCGCGATTTCGCGGTCGGTCCAGGCGCCGGCCGGCACCCTGGCGGCCACCAGCTTGCCGTCGCGGTAGACGTTGTAGACGGTGGCGGCGCGTTCACCACCACCGCTGCCGATCTGCAGCCGCGCGCGGCCGTCGACGTCGCGTTCCAGCGACGCGATGCGCGGCTCGCGCGGCGCGAACACGGCCGGCGATTCAACATACGGATCGGCGTTCACGCGCTGGATCGTGCTGTCGGCGCCGGCCAGTGCGCCG
>Ga0308160_10002119_pt1 | contig 25003 bp, 45 predicted proteins | sample PhyFR1_FD_201036 | JGI IMG/M metagenome (GOLD analysis project Ga0308160, IMG submission 201036) | Phyllosphere microbial communities from UC Gill Tract Community Farm, Albany, California, United States - DLSLF.R1 | ecosystem: Host-associated > Plants > Phyllosphere > Unclassified | place: USA... | reverse complement strand
TTTCCCCCTTCCAACCCCCCCCCCCCCCCCCCCCTTCACTTTCCTTTCGAGCGGTTCTCGCTGTTGCCCCTTCCCATCTCGTTCCTAATCCGACTTCCCCCCCCCCTTGCCCCTTCCAATCTTTGACGCCGGACGCAGGATGACGACGACGACGGAGACTATGAGGGGCACCTCCACCGTTCCTCCTCACGGCGTTCAGCCCCCTTCTCTTCCTCCTCGGCTCTCGCCAAACGTCCCAGTCGGCGCCGCCAGCAGCAGCGGCAGCTCGAGCATGCCGGTGGACATGCGCGCTCGACGACGACGACGCACTACAACCTGCACCTGGCGGGCTCGGCGACGGCGGCCGGAAGCGCGCACGGCCAGAGCGGCGGCGGCCGCGGGGTCGCCCATGGCGAGGTGCCGTACATCCTGCTCGGGTCAGTCCCCCTCGCTCGCCAATCGCCTCTCTCACGCTTGACCCCCTCGCCAGGCCAAAGAGGGGGGGAGAGATACCTCGTCGTGCCCTTCTAGCGACACGCGTGCGAGGGGGGGGGGGGGGGCGTTCAAAGCTTGCACTCCCCAGCCGTGCTGACCCTCACCGGCCTGCCTGCGCGCCTGACCGCCCTGCTCCCTCAACCCATCGCCCGCCCCTCTCCCTCCTCCAGCTACCTCCAATTCTTCTTCAACCTCTCGCTCGTCCTCATCCTCCTCTACCTCGCCCTCCAATTCATCCTCACCGTCCGGGCCGACATCCAGCGCAAGGTCGACGAGGCTTCGTTCGGTCCGTCCCCCTCCCCCCCACCCGGGGGTTCCCTTCTGTGCCAACCCGCAGGCTCGAGGTAAGACCGGCACGGAGAGGTCGACGGGAGACTGACGTCGGGTCTCCTCTTGCTTGCTACCGTGGCCGGGGGTTGGGGGGGGTCCAGACATCGTCCAGGAGATTGCGAGCTGCACGGCGAGCTACCTCGCCAATCACTGCGAGCCCGCCAAGCGCGTGCCGGCCATGTGCGTCCTGCCGCGCGACGCGCGCGAAACCTGAAACCCTGACGCTGCTCGCCGGCTTCCCACACTGACCGGATCTCGCGACCCGCCGCCCTCCTCCCCCAATCCCCCCCCCCCTTCTGCTCTCCCTGGCGCCAACCCTCACCCTGCCCCGCCTCGCCAACCCTCACCCCCTCTCCCAATCCTGCGCCTCCTGCGACGCACACAACGCACGCACGTCCACACGCACATCCCAGGCATCAAGCCTGCACCCGCTGGGAGTACTGCATGAACCGCGATCCGGCCGCCGTCGGCCGGGCCCAGGTCGGGGCCGAGACGTTTGCCGGCGTCGTCAATGGCTTCGTCGACCCCATCAGCTGGAAGACGATGGTCCGTTTAACTCTGCCTCCCTCCCCGCTTCCACCCGTACCCCCCCCCCCTTAAATCTCCTCTCTTCCTCTTCCCCGCGCGGTCTCTCTCCTCTTCCCCGCGCGGTCTCTCTCGCGCGAGGGAGACCGGGGAGATGCGCCGTTGACTGACGGGTTCTGCTTCCGTCCCCTCCGACCGACCGTGGCCGCCGCCGCCGCCGCCGACAACGACGCTTCCCAGGGCTTCACGCTCGTGACGCTCTCGTTCCTGACCGTCTTGACCAACTCTGCCCTCTCCTTCTACCGGGCCTCGCACCGGCCCCCGCTCGCGCCCGTCCACCCGACGGCGGCCTGGCTCGGAGGCGGCCAGGGCCCTCCGAGCCAGCCCTATGCGGGCTTGCTGCCGGACGGGCCGCCGGGCTGGGCGCTCGCCCCGGGCGGCGGGCTCCAGCAGCAGCGGCCGCCGCCGCCGCCGCAGGACGAGCCGCCGCCGGCCCAGGCGAGGGAGCCTGCTCGGCCGTCGGGGAAGAGGGCAGGCTGGCTGTCGTAGGACGACCCAATCCAAACATGTTCCCCGGGTTTCCCCCTCCCCCCTTCTGCTCCTGCTCGCCGCCTTCTTTCCGATCCACCCGCCCTCGCAAGATGCGCAGCAGACAGACAGACGGAAAAGGGAGGGTGGGAGGGTCATATCTTGTGAGAGCGGGCGAGATGGACGTGCGACGCCAGGCCTGCTTTGCGCCTCCGTTCAGGCCCTCTTGCGCGCTGGCCCGGCCCCGATCGACGGCGGCGTCGGCGCGCGCTGCAGCAGCTGTTCGCGCTCGCGCCGGACGAGCGCGGTCATCCGCCAGCCGAGGCCAGCGAGCGCGAGGCCGTTGGTCGCGTAGCAGACGGTCGGGCCGAGCAGCCAGTAGGACGTGCAGGCTGCATCGTGCGTGCGCGGGGGAAAGGAGAGGGGGCGGACCCGTCCGTCAGCGGCGAGCCCTCGGGCCGGACGACGGATGAGAAGCGACGGCGTCGAGCCGGAGGAGGCCAGAAAGGGGGGGGGGGGGGACGACGCACCGAAGAGGGGGCCGAGAGCGCGTCCAAGCTGACCGGCCGAGCGGAAGGCGCCCATCGTCCGGCCCTTGATGAGCTCGTCCGGCGCCGCGGTCGGCGCGTCGGCGGCGTCGTCCGAGCAGAGCACGCTCGCGCCCGCGTTGAGCCCGTTGACGACGGTCGCGCTCGCGAACGCGAGGCAGGCCGCGCCGGCCCAGAGGACGAGTCCGCCGCGCCTGGCGCGGTCGGTCGCCGGCAGGCCGGCGAGCAGGAGGAGGCCGAGCGAGGTCGCGAGCACGCCGCGGTGCGCGAGGGCGAGGGGCGCGCGCGCGACCGAGGGCCGCCGGGTGTAGGCGCCCTGGAGGACCGAGGAGAGGACGCCGATGAAGGAGAGAAGCCGGCCCGACTGGGCGTTGGAGAACTGGAAGAGGTCGTACGTCAGGAAGCTGGCGGCCCGCGACCGGGGGGGGGGGGGCGTCAGTGGCGTCAGTGAGGGCCTGGAGGCACGAGGGAGGGTGTGTCCCGCAGACGGACGTGAGCGTAAACTCGGCTCCCGAGAAGAAGAAGAGGAAGGCCCGGTGGAGGCGCTGGAGCTCGGCGAGGGCCCGCTTGCGCTCAGCGAGGGTGCGGCGCCCGGTCGTCGTGCCGACCTCGGCCGTCTTGCTGCCCGGCGCAGTGGCCTCGCCGCCGGCGACGCGCCAGCCTTTGGTCTCGGGCAGGCCGAGGGCGAGGTAGGCCGTCTCGAGCGCGAGCAGGCCGAGCGCGATCGCCGCCGGGGTCGCGTAGAGGTTGAGCTCGCACCCGCCGAGGAGCGTCGCGCCTGGCAGAGGGCGGGTTGCGAACCAGGCGCCAAGGAGCGGGCCAAAGGTGAAGCACAGCCTGGGGCGCGATGGCGTCGGGTGCGCGGAGCGTCAGCGGTTGCGAAGCGGGGGGGGGGAGGGTAAAGGGAGGCGGAGGGGGCGGGGCACGGACGAGAAGGCGAGACCGACGAGCGCGAGCGCGCGCGGCCGCGTCGCCGGCGTCGTCACGTCCGAGAGGATGAGGATCGAGAGCTGGACGTTGCCCTCGGACAGGCCGCCGACGAGCCGGGCCAGAAGGAACGAGGTCTGCCGGCCATCTCTACGTCAGTCAAGCGCCTGGCAATCAAACGAACGAGATCCGAGCAGGCAGGCAGGCAGCCGGTGACTCACGAAGGACGTGCTCTGGAGCCAGAGCACGGTCGAGAGCAGGTTGCCGGCCATCGTCGCGAGCAGGACGCGCTTGCGGCCAAAGCGGTCGGCGAGCCGGCCGATCGAGGGCGAGATGAGGAACTGGCAGAAACTGTGTGAGGCGGGGGTGGCGGCAGAATCAGCAAGACGGATTCAGTTTTTGGGTCGAGCCGGCAGCATCGCACGGTCGACGAGATGGACCGAGCTCGAAGGGGGGAACGCACGAGAAGACCGAGCCGAGGAAGCCGCCGAGGAGGACGACGTCCCACTTCTTGGCCGCGACGCCGGCCATAAGCCTCTCGGCGCCGGCGGTCGCCTGGGCGAGCGGCGAGAAGGAGGACGAGACGAGCAGGCCGCGGAAGGCGCGCAGGCCGCCGAGGATGCGGGCAAGCAGGTCGGCCGACGTCGACCGCTGCGAGTACCATTCGATGATGCCTGCTCGAGGCGGTCGGGCCTGGTCAGCTTTGGCGCGGGTCGGCAGTCGTAAACACTTGAGGTGGGCACGCACGAGGGAAGAGCGGGAGCGGGATGCTGACGGACGTCAAGGTAGGGGAGGGAAGGGAGGTCAGTCGCCGCTGGCAAGGGGCGCCGACGGGGGAGGACCGACGTGAAGGCGAGCAGGTCGAGCAGGAGCGCCGTGAAGACGAGGAGGATAACCCGGCGCTCCTTGCTGCCCGAGCGGGCAGGCGCTGCTGACGAGTTAGCCATGCTTGGGTCGATGCGAGAGGAGTTTTCTCGAGGTGCAAGGCCTGCGGCGAGGGTTGTGGTCGAGGGAGGCCTGTCGGCCGGGCGGGCGTCGCGCGCGCCGACGGCCAGATCTGATTTGATAAGCACCGGAATGGCTCGGTGCTGGTCAACCCCGGCCAGGCCCACAGGGACGGCAACCTTCAGGGTTGATTGAAGCAGCGAGGGACAGATTGATCGGGCTGGCAGAGACGCGTGGCTACCCAAGTCGCGAGGACATGTAGAGGGGCGACGTCTGCGAGGGGAGACGAGCGTCTTGCCTTCGGCGGGCCGTCACGCGGGCTCGCGTAACGCCGAAGCACGCGTCCGTCGTCGTCGATGATCCGGGCGGGCGAGCCGAGACGAGCAGCCTGCGACGCGCTCCTCGAGGAGCAGCGAGCTGCCATCTGCCGTGCCGGCCTCGCTGCCGACGCAAGACTCTCAACCACTCCAGATCAGCGTACGTGGCCGAGAGCTGAGAAGCTGCCCGGGCCAGATTTGCGCCTGAGGACTTCGGACCTCCCTACCTTCGACAGGTTGCGGCAGCTCCGAGGCGCGTGCCCTCGAACCCCTCCCGCCTCCACCAGAGCCACCTCAACTCGCCCACGCCTCGAGCGATGGTTGGCCTCTCCGAAAGCAAGGCGAAACCGACCCTCTCGACTTCCGCTACGGCCGCCGCTCCTCGCGCGCTCGCCCGGCACAAGATCAAGCGCGACCCAAACGACTACGGCCCGACGGTCCCGCTCGCGCCCGACTCGGACGATGACTTCAACCCAGCACCAGCGGCCGACTCGCGCTCCCCTCGGAAACGGGCCGAGGCGAGCTCTTCGTCTCCAGCGCCGGCGGGCGGGCGCAAGAAGGCGCGCGCGTCGACCGCGCTCAAGGTGGAGCAAGGCCGGTCGCGCTCGAGCTCGCCCAAGAAGCGCGGCGACGGCGGGTCCAAGCGCTTCCGCTTCGGCGTCGACTCGAGCGACGACGACGACGTGCTCGCTCGGCCAGGTCCCTCGACGCGTCGGCCAGCGACGGCCAAGCGCAAGGAAGACGAGGGCGACGAGGACGACGACGACTTTGATCGAGCCGCGCGCAAGAAGCGGTCCGGCAAGCGGCCGCACATGCGGACGGCCGCCCAGCGCGAGGCGGCCAACCCGCTCCGGCTGCTGGCGGGCAAGAGCCCGCTGTCCGACTCGGACGACGCGCTCGACGCCTTGACCGAGACGCGTGCGATCGTCGGCGTGGACGGGATCCTCCGGAGGGTCAAGGTCGACCGCCCGCCCCAGCCATCGACGCCATCCAGCATCAAAGGGAAGGAGCGGGAGGTCATCAGGATCGATGGCAGCGAGACGGGTGCGTACCCTGTCCACTTGCCAAGCTGAGGAGAGACCGCGAGGCTGACTCCTTACACCGGCAGAGGACGACTCCGCCACCGGCCGGGGGTCGACCGCGACGGCTCCTGCGGCTGCCCGACCAATGGAGGTCGACGAGTCGTCAGGCTCATCCTGTACCTCGGGTCCGTCGCACCCCGCTGCCCATACCGTTCGCGCATCGAACTGACGCCCTTGCACCCTGACACCCGCGCAGACGAGGATCTCGACTTCTCGGTCAAGCTCGAGCAGCGGCTAGCAGAGAAGGCCCGTCACGGCCGCGTGCTCGGACATCGCGAGCGCCGGAAGCTGCGTCGCCGGGAGGAACGGAACGGCTTGACCGCCTCGACAGCCGAAGCCAAACCGACGGTCGTGGCTGTGATGGACGTCGACACCAGCGGGACTGAGTTGGAAGAGTGTGCGTTGCCGAGGTCGCAGCTAGAGGGAGCAGCGAGGCGCGCTTACTAAGCCGCGCGATCTTACTCCTCACCTGGCAGCCGACGACGGTGAGAAGACGCTCGAGCAGATGGCTGCCAAAGTGAAGCGTCTGCGCGAGGCCAGAGCCCAGGCAGAGGCACGCGCCCAGCCTGGCCTCGCGGCCGCCGGACCGATCGTCCCTCCGCCGTTGCCCGCACCTCTCGCCTTGGAACCTGTTTCACCTTTCGGCGCCGCTGCTGGCGATGCGGCGCTGACGGGCGACCTCGCTGCTGATGGGGCGGCCATCGCCCCGCTCTCATCGCCGCAGGTCGAGCACAGGCCGGCTTTCGACCCTCCGGTCGCCCAACAGGCGCTTGGCCCGCTGCTCCTCGAGGCCAACGCCGACGGCTCGGGCCTGCCGCCGACGTTTGTCAACCGACACATCAACTGCCAGCTGCGCGAGTACCAGCGCGACGGTGTCCGCTTCCTCTGGAGCCGGTACCGCGACGGCAAGGGCGGCATCCTCGGCGACGACATGGGGCGAGTGGCTGCCCCGATTGCTACCTGGCCTGTTGACGACCAGCGTTCTGACTGATCGGGACCCGCGCCTACTCCGACAGACTCGGCAAGACGATCCAAGTCATTGCCTTCCTCTCGGCTATCATGGGCTTCAGCGGCGAGCGGCAGGCCGACCACAACCGCAAGGTCCGCTGGAGCAACGAGCAACGCGCTTCGGGCCGAATGAAGAAGGGCATCCATCTCGATAACCCCCGGCCGAACGAGGAGTGGCCGACGGCGCTCATCATCGCCCCGAGCTCGGTCTGCGAGAAGTGCGTCCCCGCTGCTCGACGATCTGCTCCGCCCTCGCTGCTGACACTCGCGGCTTATTCTCCTCGCAGCTGGGTCCGAGAGCTCGAGACCGTACGCCAAACTCGCCTTCTGAAGCCTGCGTCCTCTCTCTACTGACGACCTGCTCTACGCATCTCTTCGCAGTGGGGCTACTTCAGCGTCGGCTAGTTCGTCACACGCCTGTCGCCGTACGCAGCTGCACCGCCAGCTGACCCTCTTGCTCGGCGTCCGCAGCTACATCGGCGCGCCTCGCGAGCGCGGCACGATCATGGCCGAGTACAAGCAAGGCTGGTACGACATCAGTCAGTCTGACCATCCTGCATGCAGCACAGAAGCCCTCTACGCCCGCCTTTTGACCGCTGCTGCTGCCGCCCCCTTGCAGTGATCATGAGCCTGGACACGGCCCGCAACAGCATCGAGGACTACAAGGACGAGCACTTTTCCGTCGTCTTTGTCGACGAGGTGCACAAGGTCAAGAACCCGAAGGCGCAGCTGACCAAGGCGCTCAAACAGCTCGGTGGGTAGCAGTCTCTCCCTCATCGGCCGTCGTCTAGCGCTGACGATCTCGTCCCCTCACCTGCCTCTCGCCCTGCAGAGCACCCCGTCCGCTTTGGCTTGACCGGCACGGCCATCCAGAACCGCTTCGAGGAGTTCTGGTGCATCCTCGACTGGGCCCGGCCAGGCGAGGTCGGCAACAAGGACGATTGGGACTCGTTCGTGACCAAGCCGATCAAGAACGTTGGTCCCGCGCCTCGCAGTCCGGCGTGCTGTGCACCAGCTTCTGACGCTCAAGCTCGCCTCTCTCACTCTTCCAGGGCCAATCTCACGACGCGACGGTCGAGCAGGTCCTCCAAGGCCGCGTGCGCGCCTCGCAGCTCGTGACAAAGATCTTGCCCCACTTCTTTCTCCGCCGGTACGCGCTTCCTGCCGCTCCTCTCGTCGTCCGAGGCGAGTCAGGTCTGATCGTTCGGCTCTTGCATTTGCCTCAGCACCAAGGCGCTCATCGCGCACCAGATGCCTCGCAAGGTCGACAAGGTCGTCCTCTGTGCCCTGGTCAGCCCCTAGCCCTCGCGACGTGCCCGTCGTGTCGCTGCTGACCTTCCTCCCTCTCCAGACGCCTCGCCAGTACGACTGCTTGCAGCGGCTCCGCAACACGCCTGAGGTGCAGAAGATGATTGTCAATTCGCTGGGCGTCGTCCCTCTGCCGGCTCACCTGGCCGGCGTAGAAATCCGGGTGCGTGCGTCAACCCCTTAGCGAGAGTAGACTCTCTTCTGACCTGCCATCCCTCAATCAGGCCGAGATGTTCCGCTTCATCACGATGTTCAAGAAGGTGAGCCTTCGAGATGCGCGAGCCAGCTCTGCGCCAACTCTTCGGCTGATCGGCGAATGCTGCTCACCCTCTCCAGGTTGCCAATCACCTCGCGCTCATCCTCCCGCAGCCGGAGGACGACCTCCAGACGCAGCGAGTCGCCCGCCACACGTTCACGACAATCTACCCCGAGGTTGCCGTCGACGAGCTCGTCGCGCCCGAGCTGCTCGAGTCGCGTCGTGACCTCTGCGGCAAGTGGGAGGCGCTCAATCAGCTGTGCGGACGGTTCTCTGCTCCAGGCCTCCCTCGTTCAGACTCACCACTGACCTCGTTGGGCCTGTTCGTCCAACCGCGGGCAGACTCGACCTGTGGCGGCCGTACTCGGATTCGACGGAGAACAAGGTCCTCATTTTCTCAACCTCGGTTCGGCTGCTCAAGATCATTGCCGGCTTCCTCACTCAGGAGGGCCGCGAGTGCGTCTGCTCTTCCATCCCTCCCGTCGTTGGGCGATCGCTGACGAGCTTTCACCTACTGCAACAGGTTCCTCTTTCTGCACGGCGGCATCCCGACCGGCGACCGTATGCCGATGATCGACAAGTTCCAGACAGACCCCAACGTCTACGTCTTTCGTGCGTCCCATCTTTGCCGCTGCTCACGAGCTGTTCAGAGCGCGTTGCTGACCAAGCCGTCTGCCAGTCATCTCGACCCTCGCCGGCGGCGTGTAAGACCGCCCGTTCCCTCGAGATCGTTCTGCCTGAGGCACCGTGCTGACTCGCCCGCCCTTCCAGCGGCCTCAATCTGACAGCGGCCAACAAGGTCGTCATCTTTGACCCGAGCTGGAACCCGTCGAACGACCTCCAGGCGCGTCTATTTGCTTTCGTCACCGCTGGGCTGGGCAGACGTCGGCTGACATCCACCCTCTTCTGCCGCAGGCCATGGACCGCGCCTTCCGCATCGGCCAGAAGTCGGACGTCGAGGTCTACCGGCTCGTCGGTGCGTGCGAAGCGGCGCCTTCGTGTCTGCATCGTCGCTGACGACAAGCTCGACCCCGCCAGCGGCCGGCTCGATCGAAGAAAACATCTACACTCGCCAGCTCTACAAGCAGCAGATGTCGAGCATCGGCTACGACGGCAAGTTTGAGAAGCGCATGTTTGATGGCATCATCGACGAGCGCGGCCAGAAGGGCGAGCGTGCGTTCTTCGCCCTTGCATCCGTCGCCAGTCTGCACCCCTGCTGACCCAATGTTGGCTCTCTCGCTGAAGTCTTTGGGCTCTACAACGTGCGTCAGCGCCACGTCTGGCGGTATCCGCTCGAAGACTGACACTTTCGATCCCCTTTCTAGCTTTTCGAACTGAAGGAGGACGCCATCAAGACCGAGAGCATCGTACGTCTTCCACTCGGGCGCACCGAAGTCGAGACGTACTGCTAACATCGACTTTGCGCGCGCCTGCCCAGCTCGATCGCATCCGAGACGCCGAGCTGCCATTCGCCGACCCGGTCGCCGACGACTTTGACGACGAGAAGGTTATCGGCGGCACTGTGCGTCCGGTCTAGCGTCCCTCCACACTGGAGCGCCTCCCGCCACTGACGCACCCCGTCTCGACAGCCCAACAACAAGGACAAGGACGAGCTCGACATCGGCTCGCTCTTTGCCGGTGGCGACGACAAGGCCAGCCAGGACGAAGACATCACCGAGCTCCTGAGCCACGCCGGCGCGGCCTACATCTCGACCGACAAGGACCTCCTCGGCCAGGAGGAACGCGAGCGGCGCATCTTTGACGAGTGTCGCCGCTACCGACGCGAGCACCCGAACGAGGCCAAGAGTGCGTGCCACGTCCTGGCTTTGCTCTGCCCGCAGATCTGCGCTGATGCCCCCGCGCCGCCTCTCCTTTCGCAGGCACCAAAGGTGAGTCTGCTGCCCTGCTATCTTCCCTAATGTTGAACCGAGAGCTCACCCGATCCCTGCGCAGCCTTCTCTCTCAAGCGCCAGAAGTCGGGAGGCGAGCCGCCCGTCAAGAAGAGCGCGGCCAAGGAGAAGGACGCGAAGCCGCTCTTTGCCCCGCCCGGTTCGTCGCGGCTGTTGGCCCGTTTACGGCAGAGCATGGCCTGCTGACGCACAAGAGCCCGCTCCTTCTTCTCGTGCAGTGCGCGTCAAGAAGGATGAAACTTAGGACGCCCGGTGCTCTGGTCCGCCGGTGCACTCGCTCCAGGACTTCACGCTGCCCGTCTCGCCCGCTCATTTCTCGCCCTTCCCACCTCGACGGCCGCCATAACTGTGCAACCATCTGATCTACTACGACCGCAACGACTATCATGCCCTTCTCGCCTGCTGCATTGGCTGCACGCCCTGTCGCGACGTCCTCGGGGTGGCCGCTGGGTCGCGCCGCCGCACGAGCCCCTTTCTTTTTCTGCACCTCTCCCTGACGGCCGCTGCACGTTGAGATCCGACCCTAGCTTCAGTCCCCGGCTTCACGCCTGGTCGGCAGATAGATCGACCTCAGGATCTCAAGCCATCTTCGCGGTCGCTCGCACAACGCTCAGTCGGGCGACGAAGAGGCTCGAGGGGGAGGGCGGAGGCGGCCTGGGCTCGTGCTGCGCGTCCGCGACGCCTTCGCACCGCCGCTCCAAAGAGGGTTCGAGCCAGTGACCGACACATCCCGCCCTTCGTCGACCGACCACGACCCTGTCTGACACCGACCAGACATGGTGGGTCGTCTGAAGCACCCTGTATCTCCTTCTTGGACGACCAGAGGGTGCAAGAAGCGCTGATACCGTTCGGGTCCATCTTGTGGCAGCCCGACAGCATGCTCGACGAGCTTGACAACGACTGGCTCTGCGTCGACCCGGCCGACACCGGCCCCTCGCCAGAGACCTACTTCGACTCCCTGCTCGAGCGAGTAATCCAAAGAGCTCGATGTTGCTCATGGCGCCGTCTCGGCGGCTTGCTGGCTCGCGAGCGGAAGCTGACGCGTACCCCGGCTCGCCTCCAGTACGGACCTCCTCGAGCAGCCGTTCGGCAACAGATCAGACGGAGAAGCCTCCGGGGAGGCAGGTGCGTGCAGACTTTCCTGTAAGAGGGCGGCTACCTAAGAGACTCATGCAAGCCTCTCGCACAGGCGGTCACGCGGCCCACGAGGCATCGTCGACGGCTTCCACGCTTGACAACGTACTCGATCTCTCGGCAGCGGGCGGCTTCGACTGGGCCCCGTATCCCATGCCGCACCGGGCAGGCGACCTCCCGTAAGCGCTCAACTCTCTCTGGTCTGCCTGCTGCTCAATCTGACCGGGTGCGCTGCACCTTGCCTCAGGGTGCCACCGGCGGACGTCGAGTCGCCGCAGGGATCTTACGCACGCGGCTACTTCGATGGCCACTCGGCCGGCAGCGTGGCCGGCTACGCCGCCGGCTTTGCGACCGCGATAGAGCAGGCCTCGGCTACATCCCATTCGTAAGACCCAGCGCATCAGAAGAAGATCGTTCGAGACGAGCGCTGACGAGACTCGTTCGTTTGACCCTTGCACAGGTCGCCCGCTGACGAGCTCACGCCGCACACGCCCCGGGACGGCCAGGCATCTGGTCCCAAGACGAGGTCTAAACGCTCGCATTCGCCTCTTGACGAGTTTGCGGTCGATCAGACCAAGACCAAGAAGCTCAAAGCAAGCTCACGCGGCCGTGGCGGCTCACGCTCAGAGCCGATCGCGGCATTGGAGGTGCGCTCAGAGACGATGTAGTCGTCTCGCCAGCGACCTTCTGCTGACCCCCCAAGGCAGTACTATTGGCAGCACCTGCGATCTCTCAACTATCCCGGCAAGAAGATCAACTCGTTCTTCGTCGAGGGCTACGCCGAGCTCCTTGTCGACGATGATACGGTCACCGCCGAGCAGAAGAAGGAGCTCGCGCACAAAAAGGTCATGATCGAGTCGGGCTTCAGGATCGACCGAGAGTGAGGACTGATCGTTTGAGCTTCCCGCTCGCTCAGGTGATTGGATACTGGTCCAACCATCGCCGGGACGGCCAGGACTGGAAGCTCGAGAAGCAAGGCACCGAGGCCGACGACCTCACCGCTCTGCACAAAGCTGTCAAGGACGGCGTCCCAGCGCTCACCCGCGGACGCAAGGCCGTCTCGGCGGCCGTTGGAGAGGGTTAGTGGCGGAGGGTGGCCTCCCGAAGAGCACCAGAGAGGCTGATTACCTCCGTCCCTCCCCTTCGGCCCTGCCAGACGTCCGCGCGTGATGAGCCGCGGAGAGCGTGGGCGGTGCACGCTACGGCGACTGCACCTAATCGCTCTCCGCGCCCCATCTCGGGTCGACGCCCTCTCGATCGGTCGTGGGACCGGCCTTGGGTCCGCACGGCGCGGTGAGCTTTACCATGCTCCATACTTGCTGCTCTTTTCTGCCCTTCTCTTTTCTGCCAAGGGCGCCGCCTGCTCTCGTCAGCAAAGGTGCAGCACGCGATGAGGCATCAGGTATCAAGGGATCGGGCGCGGGGAGGGGATACACATGCAGAGGGAGGTACAGCCGGCAGGTCTTAGAGGCGAGTGGGGGGGGCGAGAGGGGCGGCGGCGGGAGGAGTCTATGAGATGAAGGTCAGCTCGTCAAAGATGGTGCCCTCGATGAGGGTCTCCTCGCTTGCACCGGGGAGCGTGACGTGGAGGGTGGCGTCCGAGACGTGCTGGTAGATGTATGGCTTCGTGGACGCGACGACCTGGACGACCTTCTTGATCCTGCAGGGACGGTCAAAGAAGGGAAGGGCGGTCAGTCACGCGCGAAGGGACGACTATCCCATCTGGGCCAGGCAGGGACGCACAGGTACGGAATCTCGCCGAGGACGTCGACCTTCTCGATCAGGCCGTCCTCGCCGACGTTGCCCGAGCCGGTCGCGTTCTCGGTCCAGGCCTTGAGCTCGCCGCCCTGGGCGTCGGTCCCGACCCAGTCGAAACGGACGCGCGAGGGGGGCGTGTAGCCGGTGAAGGCGTCGGCGACGGGCGAGAGGTGGGTCGCCTGCGACGTCGTCGAAGGCTTGACGTCCGCAGCCGGCGTCGGTGTGTGAAGCTGGGAGGTGAGGAAGGAGATCTTGCTGCAAAGGAAGGGGAGAAGGCGGCGGGTGCGCCCGGCGACGTCAGCCGCGGCTTCGAGATGAAAGGCAAAGGCAAGCCAGCCACTCACTTGTCCAGGATGACCGCGCCGACGTTGACCTTGTTGCGGCCCTTGCCCTTGCCGTCGACGCCGTGCTCGTCCTGTGATACGCACAGCACGATCGGTCAGCCTGAGAGCTCTCCGCGGCTCAGAAGGATGATGGACAGACGTTGGTCTCAAACTCCATCATGATGGCGCGCGTGCGCTTCTCGGCGCCGGCGGGCGAGGTGAAGAAGGCAAAGTTCCAGCGGCGGGCGATTAGGTTGGGCTGCATACCCTGGACGGCGTGCGAGAACATGGCCTCGCCGTCGGCCGAGATGACCGAGCCCTTGAGAATGAGCGAGCCAGAGGTGACGAGGACGGGGAGGAACTTGCTGCAGGGTTGTCGGTCGACGTCAGCGCCGGGGATAGAAAGAGAGTGGCGGAGCGCACAGCGCCAGGACTGACTGCCAGACGATGCCGTCGGGCTTGGCCGCGTCGTGGCCAAAGAAGCTGACGCCGCCGTCGGGTCCGGCGCCGACCTTGAAGCCGGGCACCTCGGCCGGCCGGGTCAGGTCGACCGCGATCTGGACCTCGTTGTTGAGGTTGGCCGAGATCGAGTACTTCTCCTCGGTCGTCGTCGAGCCCGTGTGCTTGATCGTCTGCAAATCCAGAGGGTGGAGCGAGTAGCAAGCTTAGCAGCTGACATCGCGTGCGCGCGCAGGTGTCGGCTCCGATGGGGAGGGACGCACAACCTGGTCCGACGAGATCGACTTGCCCTCGGCCTTGAACTTGGTCAGGGCGACCGACTTCCAGATGACGTCCTTGGTCTTCGGGTCGTACCGCTTGAAGACAAAGTTGATCGAGGCCGGCATGAGCATGATGCTGTGTCGAGGGCCGGGGAGGACATGGAACGAGCCTGTCAGCTGGCGTTCGGTCACTCGCAACGTGCAAGCCAGCCGAGCACTGCGACGACGCACCCGGTGACCGAAAAGATGACCTGGAACATGACCCAGCTGCCGTCGGCGAGGATCGCATACCACGACTGCGTCTCGGTCCGGAAGCCCTTGGACGTCTCGACCTTCCAGTCGGTGTCGGTCGGCGCGAGCGGGCCAAAGAGCTCGCCCGCCGTCGGCAGAGGATTGAAGTTGGGGCCGGTCTGGCTGGAGTGACAAGGTAGGAGAGGTGATGTCAGCTTCGCATGTCGTCTGTGCGAGCGACGGGTACGAAGAGGGTGAGAGCGAGGCGATGGGCAGGAGCTCCAGGTCGGTCGAGGGAAGGCCGACGAAGGTCGACTTCGAGGCCACACTCGGTCAGGCGAGGCTTCTCCCACCAGAGGCGATGACAGCGGAGCGAGCCGCCAAGCCAATATGTCCCCGATCATCCGGCCGACCCAGCTCGACCACTTTGTGACGACGAAGGGCGACGACAACGATGTCGTCGAGCCCACGCCCTGCCGTCGTCAGCTCGCTCCGAAGCACGCCCCGCGCGCCCTCCGGCCCATCGCCCTCGACCCAGGGCTGAAGCGGCAAAGGAGCGAGACTCACGCGGGAGCGACAGAGAACCAAGACATCGTGTAGAGCGAGGATTGGGGTTCGGAGAGTTGGTGTTGTTGGTTGAGCGTCAGAAGGGGGGAGTTGGGGTCAGGCTGTCAAGCGAACCCCTCGCCCGAGCCTCCCAGCTGCCGGCCGCCGGCGCGCGCTGGCACGGGTGACGTTCGTGATCTGAGCCGCCAGAACGCCACGGCGCCGGACCCGTCCAGACCTTCGCTGGCACGCGGCAGGGAAGATTCAAGGGATGCATGCATCGCAGTCTAGATCACGTAGCAAGATGAGAGAGACGGCAGATCTTTGGACTGGCAGCATGGTCGAAGCGCAGACGCCAGCGCAGGATGTCTGCGCGGGTCCAAGCACGAGATTGGCGTTGCTAGTCGAGCGACCACGTGGAAGGTGCGACGGCGATACTTCTTGGACCTCACAGGTCGAGGTCCGGCGCTTATAGGTCGGCCGGAGGACCGTTGCCGTCGCGCCAGCGCATTGCGCGGCGGGCCGCCGAAGGCGTCTTCGGTTGACGAGCGTTCAGATCATGGAGGCGGCGCGAGCAGTGCGGGCCGCTCTGTGGGCGCGACGACGCTGTGCAGTGAGCAGCCGACCGAGGCTGCGACGAGCAGAGAGCAACGGTGAGCTCGACAACGTCATCCGGCGCCAGAGTCAGGCCCGATCGGACGCACCTCGACTCTCGCGCACCCGGGCTCAGAGGAAGCCGCTCCTCTCGTCGGCCCAGCCCTCGCGAGCGCAGACCTCCCATTCCCGAATGCCGGTCTCGGTCGCGCCCCAGACCCAGCCGCCGCAGGGGCTGAAGCCGCAGCCGGTCGTGCCGATGCTCATCTTCTGCTGGCCGATGGCGGCGCCGTTCTGCCCGCCGACGGGGACGGTCGGCGACTGCTCGGCCCGCTCGCTGAGCGGGGCTCGCGAGAGCGGGAGGTCGAGCACGTCCTTCTCCGTGTCTGAGGGCGACAGGCCCGAGCAGAGGTAGAGCGAGGTGAACTCGTCGGTGAAGGCGAGGAGCTCCTCCTTGCCCTGCGTGCCCGGCGGCGAAAACTTGACGACGCGAGCGGCGTTGGCGTACCGGCCGGTCGCGTTGCCGGACGAGAGGAACGAGTACTGCGAGGCGAGCAGATTGGCGCCCCGAGTCAAGGACGGGTCCGAGATCTCGCGGTGGAACGAGGCCGGGAGCGGGTCGGTCGAGAGCGTCGCCAGCTTGACGGACGAGCGGTGGTCCCAGACCGAGACAAAGCCGTCTGTCAAAGGTCATGAGGAGGGTCAGTCCCAGGCCACCAAGATGAGCCATTTTAGCATGTGCGCCTACCTTGCGAAGCGACGGCAAAGCGTCGGCCGTCACCGCTCCAAGCGGTCGAGAACCCAGCGTCCTGCGAAGCCGTGTAGACGGCGATAGGTCGGAAGGCCTCGCCAGAGTTGGACACTTGATGCTTTCGGTTCAAAGCAGAGGGTGCTTCAGCAGCAGACAATGCGCGAGCGGGCGCCTTGCAGAGATGGACGGACGAGGTAAACTTTGGAGCTGTCGCCGACCGAGAGAAGCGTCCGGCCGTCTGGCGAGATGGAGGCTGGAAGGGCGGGCAGAGTGTAAATTGTCAGCCGGCGCATACAGTGGCAAGATCAAGCGGCCACGCACTGTGGTTAACCGAGACGGGGATCTGGACCTCGCCGACCTGGTTGAGCTGCTTCTTGCTTACGGATCTGAGCTCGCCTTCGGCCTTGAGCCTGCCGGGCCGCTCGACGCCCATGACGCGGACGCTGCCGTCATTGTTGCTGACGCCGACGCGAATTCCCTCGCTGCCACCCCAGGGCGGGCGGGCCTTGCCGGTCGCAGGCACGAGCGGCGTAGCGAGGTGCGACGAGTGCGAGACGAAGAGCGAGTTGTTGATCGAGGCTGGGTAAGGCAGCCGGGTGTGTATCGCCGACGTCGTCAGGTGCGAGGACCGTCGGAGGGGCAGGAGAGAGAGCTCCGACTTTGGACCGGCGACCGCGATGTGCTCAAAGCTGCGAGGGAGGGAGGGCAGACGGAGGGCAATGTCGCGCGTCAGGCACCCAGCTTGAGAGTTCGCTTGAGAGCTCGGCGAGCTGCCAGGCACGCGAAACGGCGACGCACCCAAAGCTGATGCAGTTGGGCACGTATTCGAACCGGGTGTGCTCGTAGGTCTGTCACAGCTCGTAGTTTGAGGTCAGCACCAAAGCCACGACGACGATCATCAGTGAAGGCGAGGGAGCCAGGCTTCGGGGGAGACTGACGTAGGACGAGCCGTCGCCGTCCGAGGTCGCGCGGCAGAGCGCCTTGCCGCCGACGTAGAAGAACTCGCCGCGCTTCTCCGGGCAGACGATCAGATCTTTGAGCTGTCTTTTGAAGGGACGCAAGCTCAGCTCGAGGTCAGCCTCGGGATACTCGCTCAGGCCAGGCACGAAGGTGGGAGGGACCGACTGGTGCGAGATGCAGATCGAGGCGCCGATGTCGCGCGGCCGGCCGGGCTCGACGAACCGATGCTGTCGGCCCGACATGGCCGACTGGGTGGCCATCAACAGTCCAGGAGATTCAGGAACGAGCTCGTCCGTCTGGACCGTCTTGCAGCTCTTGCTCCGGGGGTCTCGAGGTAGCGCTGGGTCGGATCGTCGTCGTCTGATGCAGCTCGACTAGGCCGCCCTGAAACGCCCCTTTCGCGCGGGCGGCGGCGAGGGCGGCGGCGACAGGCCTGTCGTCGAGCTGGCTAGCAGCGGCCCTTCGCGCCCGACGACAACTCCCGTCTGGCTCAGCACGACAACCCTGGAGGCCCTCTCTCGAACTTCCCTTCCAACTACAGCAGGCTGGCCTGTTACCTTTTGCCACCCAACCCTCTCGAGCCGGCCTCGATCAACGCACCTTTCAACCCGTCGCGCCACGCGTCGCCCCTCTCGTTCTCTCTCTCGGCAGCCCTCCTCTCCAGCTACGCTCTTCCTCAGCCCTCGCCATATGGGCAAGTTGCGGTACTCTGACGTCGCTCGCCTCATGGCCCTCACGTCTGGCACCTGTGCGTCTGCGTCAGCAGGCTCACGGTCTCTGTAGCCCAAGGGGCTGACAGTCCCTCAAACCACCCCGTCCCGCCTTCGCCCAGGGGCCGTCTGGGCCGGCATGTGGGCCGTCGCCTACCGCAAGTTCTTCTGGGACATGATCGTGCGTCGCCGCAGCCTAAATCTCTCGGCTGACTAGCCAGGTGACTGATCACATCTCCATCTGTCGCACCCCTACAGGGCGCCGAACTCGGCCCCACCGGCCTCGTGTGCGGCTCGCTTGCCCTCCTCGACTCGCGTCTTGCATCGCTGACCTCCCTTACGTTGCAGCCCGACGACTCAAGCAGGACCCTTCCTAGCCATCATCGTCTCGGCTCCAGTCGTCCAGGCCTTTGTCATCGTCTTTGGCCTTGCGACGCTCCTCCTCGAGTGGGGTTTTCCCTTCGTTCGTCCTCATCGTCGTCGCCCTCGCTCAAAACAGGCGGGCTGACCTACCTTTACCCCGACAGATGACCGCGACCGGTGCGGGCCGGAGCATCGTACTCCGCATTGTCCTTTACGTCCTGTTCGCCGCGCTCGAGATCCTCCTCTACCAGGCCCGTCCCACCCACCTTCGACCCATGTCAGGCAAGCCGATGCTCACACGCACGTCGACTGCCACTCTTTCCAGGGCTTTGATGGCGCCGTCTACTACCTCATCACAGCCGGCGTCTACACGCGCGCCCTCATCCGGGGTGAGACGCTCTGCGATGTGGCCGACACGCTCGACCTCGCTAGCGAGCGTGTTGCCCGACCGAGCAAGGCCGTCGTTTGAGCCGCGCCGAGGCCGCCTTTGTATCGGAATTGCACGTAAGTCACAGTCCTTCTCTGGCGTGTCCATGAGATGTCGTGCTGACGAGAGCCCTTCGACGGACTCAGCAAAGACACTTATCCTTTCCCTTTTTTCTCTTGCTCCTGGGGCTGGTCCCCTCGTGCCGCTTTCTTTACGACTTGCATCACACACTGTACTCTCTTCGACGTCTTGATCGCCTCACTGTAACCTTCCCGAACCACGTTGCCTGCCTTCTGCGATGCCTCCTTTCTCGAGTCCGTCCCCGTCACTGGCGTACGCTGGCGTCAAGCTGGCGTCGCCTGCGCGCGACCAACCAACGCGCGCGCGCCTCCTCCCGGCACAACCGCGACCGCCTCCACGACCCCCAGCCGACCTTGATTCCCTCTTCCGGCTGCCCCCCCTTGCAAACATGCCTGGCGAGAAGAGGCAGATGACAAAGTCGCTCCGGGCAGGCCTCAACGTGCGTCTGCCTCGCTTGCTTGATTCTCGCGACCTAAGTTGCTGCTGCTGTTGCATCGTCCGGCTCGCTCGGGCGGAGTCCCCGGCTCGTCCAGGTTGGCCCGCCGGCTTCCTGCGAGGATCAGTTGTAGAGCGCCTGCTCAGTTGGTCGCGATCCTGAGAAGGCCCGCCTCGCTCGCGGCGAGCCGAGGATGGTAGACCTGGGATGTTGCGGGGAGCGAGGGCTGCCAGGGGGTCTCGCACCAGGCGACGGGGTCGACCGAGCTCGTCGTGCGAGCCCTCAGCCGACCGCCCGACCATCTATCTGCTCGGCGAGCCAAGCTGGCTTCCATGTGACATCAGCGTTTCATGTGAACTGACTCGCGGCCTCTCCTTGCCATGCTCGCAGTTCCCGGTCGGCCGTTCGTACTCCTTCTCTCGTCTCTCCTCGCGCCCGAACCGCGCCCCCTGACACCCAGCGCTTTCGCTTCCGGCGTCCGTCTGCCCGTCCTCGCCCTTTCGTCCCTCACAGGCTGCCACCGCCTGCTCAAGAAGTACGCGCGCACAAAACAGCGGGTCGCAACGGACGCTGCCGTCTACACAGCCTGTCAGTCCACTCGGCCTTGGCTGCGTCGCGAGCTGTGAAGGCAGCTCGGCCGCTGCGCGCTGGACTCACGCGCTCTGCCTCTCGACCCTCTTTGCGCCTCTGTCAGCCGTCCTTGAGTACCTCGTCGGTGCGTCCTGACTTGATCGCCGCAAAGCGCGCGTCCCAAATCGAAGTCTTCTCTTGTGTACTGATGACAACTATCGCTCCTTCTTCGCAGCCGAGGTCCTCGAGCTCGCCGGCAACGCGTGTCGTGACCTCAAGAAGAAGCGAGTCACGCCGCGGTGCGTTCCGACCCGTCGACGGCGTGGGACGAGGTCAATGGACCGGGTATGGTCGGCTGACCTTCTAGCGCACCACTTTGAGTTCCGCAGGCACCTGCAGCTCGCGATCCGTGGCGACGAGGAGCTCGACTCGTTCATCAAGGCGACGATCACCCAGGGCGGCGTCACGCCATACATCCACAAGGTCCGTCCTGCCAGACACGAGGCTGCTGCAGTGCTCCCGATTCCGGAGCTGACCCGACATCCTTCTTCAATCTCCTTCCAGGACCTCATCCCCAACAAGTCGATCCTGGGCTGGTCGAAAAAGCGCCAGGAGTGGGAGCACGCCCGGATCCAGAACAAGAACCGCGGCAAGGAGGGGGCCAAGGCTTGAGCCGGCCGGCCCGGATTCGTCTCCTTCTGCGCGTCGCGCCTCTGCGAGGTCCGACAGATCTGCTCGCCCAAACCAGCCCCGGGCCGCTCGGTCCCGATCGCGTTTTCGGCGCGGCCACCCTATCCCGTTGCTGCGCCCGTCCCGTCCAGGCTTCGCACGCTCTCCGCTTTTTCGCTACTGCAACCTACCGTCACTCCGGCCAACTCTGCCCCTGCCCCTTTCTCAGCTCATGTCTTAACGTCTCCGCCCTTCTTGCCGTCCCTGCCGCTCCTCTGGTCGATCTATGCTGCTCCTACTTCCCGGCCAGGCCTTTGCACTGACTCACTGCTCGCTGACTGCTCGCTCGGCGCTGGCCCAACCGCATCGCATCGACACATCGCGGGCCTACGACCGCCCGGCAACGACAGCCAACTCCTGCAGGCGGCGTGCGACAAGCCCTCCCTCTCCGTCGGACGACCGCCCACCCGGCCTCTGGCGGCCTTCGACCAGTCCTCTTGGCGCCTGACGAGGCTCATCGCACGCGGCTCGGCTCTTGAACTCTTCGGGGACTCGCTTTAGAGCAGTCTCGGCGCTCAAGAGTGTCTTTGCGAGCGGCGAGAAAGGCGCCTGGGCGAACACGAAGGGCGGCGTGAGTGGGACGCGCTGCGCCACAGAGGCGTTGTTCGCGACGTCGCCGTCGTTGTCGAGCCCACGGGAAGGAGACGGCGATCGCGCATGCTCGACAGCCATCGGAGACGGAGGGTGCGATCTCGGCGTCCAGGGGTAGGCGAAGCTGTCGTCCAAAGGGCCGAGTGGGGGATCTTGCAGCGCAGCCCATTCTGTCAGTCCAGACGACGAACGCCGGCCACCATAGACAGGACGGACGCACAGATGCCGAGCGCAAAAGGGTAGGCGACCGAAACGTGGACGATCTCGATCTCGTCGGGCACGACCGTCGCGGCCGGGCGGGCGACTGAGTGGCAGAAGTGCGGTGCCACAAGGCTGTCAGCCATCCAAGCAACTCAAAGGTATGATCGACAGCCGCTTACAAAAGGGGTCGTCGAAGAATCGATCTGGCAGTGAGGGAGCCTTCTTAACTGGTGGATCTGAGAGAGGCAGCAGAGTCGGAAGTCAGCGCTGGCTTGCACGCTGGCATGGATCGGTATCGTAACCGACAGATGCCATCCTTGAACGGATAGACGACCGAGTCGGCGACGATCCGGAGCGCTGCGAGCGGTCGCGGGGCAGAAGCGACGGTTGGGCGCTGCGTTACGAGGCTGACCGGTGCCCGGGAAGGAGGAACGACGAAGGGCTCCGGCGGGCTCTTGCGCCGGCGCATGTTGCCCGAGCTGACGAGAGACGGAGGGAGGGCCGGCGCTGAAGGTCTGGCGTCGTCGATGCCGACGATCACCGTCGCGTCGCTCTTGCCGTCGTCGTACTTCGGCCTCGTTGACATGTTTGAGAGGCCGCCTCTCTCGACAGGCGATGGCGCGCACCGCTCGCCGAGGTCTGGCGTCGGAATGCGGGACTCTGGCCAGCCGAGCGTCGCCCGCCAGCCGTCCGGCGAGCTGGGTACGTCCCACGACGTGCCGGCCGCACTGCGGTGAGGGACAGCGCTCGGGTCGCCGTCTCCCTGTTCCGAGGCAGGGAAGGCAACCCTGCTCGCAAGATCGATCGAGCTCGCCGGACCGCTAGGCCATCCTGCGGTCGGGGTTGAGAACGGGCTGCTCGGTCCCCAGGAGGTGGCCACCGGCGATGGCGACGCAATCTCTAGGCCACGAGCGTGGCCCGGCGATAGCGCCACGGAAGAGTGCGAGGGCGTCGTCCCAGCTGTGCGGGACAGGAGCATCGTCGGATCAGGCTGCGAGGGAGCGGTAGATGTCGTCGCTGCGAGCTGCACAGGCGGCAAACGCAGGGTCGCCTCAAACGCAATACTCGGCCAGGCGTCGATGAAGCGAGGTTTTGTCCCTCCGGCCAGGCCCGGCACCGAGGGGTCCAAGAATGGCCAGACGATCGAAGCCCACTGACAGACGTCGCGAGAGCTTGTCAGCCTCGCACAGGTCTGTTCAGCGAGGCTGCGCTAGATGGGGAAGGGGACGTACGACGTCCGGGTCCTCAACAGGGACGGCCAATATCTGGCCACGAAGATTGAGCGGGACGAGTAGAGCTGCCGCCCGGCTCATCTCCGAGTCTGGCCGGGTGCCTGACCGGTCGAAGGCCTGCAGGGCCGCCGACAGCTGGTCGTCGAGCTGCTCGGACAGGGGTTGATTGTCGAGCGATTAGCTGTCGGTACTGCCAGCCAAGCACGACAAGCCAGGCCGCATTGCTAGAGTCGCAGAAGACACTCACCTTAGGCAGCAGCTTGACGATTCGCACCTCATGCTCCTCATCGCCTCCGTCGTGCAGCCGGACGAGCACGAGCCGGTCCGTGCGGTGCTGGCTGCCGGTGCCGATCGACCCAACGTCGACCGCCCGCGGTCCGTGCCCGAGTGCGAGTGAGCCTGCCCGCCGGCGCTGTTGGCCAGCACCCAGACGGAAATGGATCTGAGCCGAGCCAGCGCCAGCGCCGGCATGGGAGGCCCAGTCGGAGGCCGCTGGGCGAGAGATAGAGCCCTCGACTGAAGGGGCAGGGAGCGGCGATGGGCCTGACAGGGGCATATGCAGGCGAAGGAGGAGGCCTTGTACGAGCAGGAGGCAAGGATGGGTAGCAGTTGGGCTGGGAGAGAGAAGATCATGGTGGTCGAGTGCTAGCTCGAAGCGGAAGGCGCGTCCAGAGTGGCAGGCTGACAGGGTGGCTGGCTGCGGATGACAGGGGTGGTCGAAGACCAGAGAAAAGGGGCGGCGACAGAAACGCGCGCACAAAGGGGCCTCCCGATCCACACTTTGTCGTGCCTCCCGACGAGCAGCAGAGGTGGTGAGCGATTGAGGCAGGAATGAGCCAGGGCGTCCACTCATCGCCGGGCAATGGGACGCGAGGGTGCCAGTGTCCGTCAAGCGTCGAGCATGCGTTGGAGTGAACGTTAGGGCCCATGTCCCGCTGAGGGCCTGAGCGCCTTGTCCCACGAGGCGCTGCCTCAAAAGGCAGCAGCCTCGCATCTTCAGATCGCCCTGGGGGTGTATCACGCACACATGTGTCCCTTAACTACGTTAGTGAGGAGAGAATGTATTGGTAGAGAGAGATAGTGGAGGAGTCCCCTGGGGGGAGTGCAGACCCACGGAGATCTGCCTGAGAGGAGGGCCAGAAGAGTGTTCAGAAGAGCGTTCAGAAGAGCGTTCAGAAGAGCGTTCAGAAGAGCGTTCAGAAATCAGCGGCAAAAATAGGCGCGATGCAGGATTTGAACCCACGACCTCCTCTATGTCCGATCGATTACCGGGGGTATGACCCGAAAGAGGTATGATACCACTACACCAACCACGCCACGATGCTAGTCGTTCAAAGTGCATCAATATAAAGCAACAATAATTGCTGGGATCAACGGCGCGTTGACCAAGCCTCGGGCCATCTCTCGCGCGGGCCGCTGCGCCGTCGACCACTGGCCGACGACCATCTCTCCGAGCCTCAATCGACCCCTCCACCACCCCTTCCATCGACACAGCAGAGCAACACAGCAAAGATCATGTCTTACAACGGCGGCTCCTACGGCGGTAGCGGCGGCGGATGTAGGTCGCCTGCCAGTCCCATTGGACCAGTCGCCGGGCGACGGCTGACGAGCTGCATCTCGCGCCCCTTCAATCGACCCCCTTCGCATCGCAGACGGTTACGACGGACGCCCTCCTCCAGGCGGCGGCGGAGGTGGTTACGGCGCTCTGCCCTCCTCGGGAGGCTACGGTGCCAGCAGAGATAGCTATGGCTCGGCCCCGGGCGGAGGGGGATATGGCGCTTCGGCCGGCTGTGAGTCGCACGAGCCCCTCTCCCTCGGCTGGGGCCGATCAACTGACCGCCGCTCTTGTCCCCCTTCGTCTGCAGATGGAGGAGGCGGCGGCGGCGGCTGTGCGACCCGAACAGTCTCCTCTGACGCACTAGCCAGTGGTTTGCTGACGCGACGATCGCCCTTGCTCATCTCGCAGACGGCGGCGGCGCCCCGAGCTACGGTGGCGGCAGCGGCGGAGGCTACCGCACCGGCCCGTCTGCGTATGGCGGTGGCGGCGGCGGAGGCTACGGAGGAGGAGGAGGCTTTGGTGGCGGCGGCGGCTTCGGAGGTGCGTCTGCGTCTCTCCGATCGCGCGTCCGCTCGGCTGCTGATCACACGTCCCCCGGCAGGCGACCGAATGGGCGACCTCGGCTCGGGCCTCAAGGCCGCCAACTTTGACGCGCTCCCGCGGTTCGACAAGAACTTCTACACCGAGCACCCGGCCGTCACCCGCCGGTCCGAGGAGGAGAACGAGCGCTTCCGCAAGGAAAACAGCATCGTCGTGCGGGGGGGGGGGGGGGGGGGGGGGGGGGGGGGGGGGGGGGGGGGGGGGGGGGGGGGGGGGGGGGGGGGGGGGGGGGCGGGGGGGGGGGGGGGGGGGGGGGGGGGGGGGGGGGGGGGGGGGGGGGGGGGGGGGGGGGGGGGGGGGGGGGGGGGGGGGGGGGGGGGGGGGGGGGGGG
>Ga0308160_10002118_pt1 | contig 25014 bp, 17 predicted proteins | sample PhyFR1_FD_201036 | JGI IMG/M metagenome (GOLD analysis project Ga0308160, IMG submission 201036) | Phyllosphere microbial communities from UC Gill Tract Community Farm, Albany, California, United States - DLSLF.R1 | ecosystem: Host-associated > Plants > Phyllosphere > Unclassified | place: USA... | reverse complement strand
TCAGCCCGGACACGTGCGCGGCGGCCATGCTGGTGCCGCTCATCTCCACCATCCAGGTGCCGGGGTCGTCGGCGTCGTAGCGGTGATGGGCCGAGACGATCTTCTCGCCCGGCGCCACCAGGTCCGGTTTGTGCCGGCCATCGGCGGTCGGGCCGCGCGAGGAGAAGTACGAAACGCCGTAGCTGTGCGGGCTGCTCTTGTGCACCGAGCCCACCGCCAGCGCCTCCTCCAGGTTGGCCGGGTCGCCGATGCTCAGGTCCAGATTCATCGGGTAGGCCTGCCCATCGTCCTGCATCAACCAGGCCAGGCCGTCGTTGCCGGCCGCGATCACCACCACCACGCCCTGCCGCCATAGCCGGCGCAGTTCGTTGCACAGCGGAGTGAAGCCGCAGCCGTAGCTTTCCGCATCGAAGTAGCCGCCCAGGCTCAGGTTGACCCCGTGGATGACCAGCTCGCCGGCGCGCTCGTTGATCTCGGCGACCTGCTGCACGCCCTTGATGATCCACGAGTCGCGGCCGTTGCCGTCGTCGTCCAGCACTTTCAGCCCGTACAGCCGCGCCTGCGGCGCCATGCCGGCGAAGCGCAGCGGCGTGGCCGGCGCCACCCCGGGCAGCGGCGCCTCGCACTGCCCGGCGATGATCCCGGCCACGTGGGTGCCATGGCCGTTGCCGTCCAGCGCGGCGAAGCCGGCGCCGGCGCCGGCGCCGGCGCCGCGGCGCAGTTCGCGGGCGCGGCCGCGCTGCGTGCAGTCCCATTGCGCCAGCACCGTTTCGGGCAGACCGGGCTGCTGGAAATGCGGATGCGCCGCGGCGATGCCGCTGTCCAGCACCGCCCAGCCGATGCCGGAGCCGAGCGCGCGGTACGCCACCTGCGCCGCGTCGGCCTGCACGGTGCTGCGCGACTGGTAGATCAGGGCGCGCTTGCCGGCGTCGCGCCACAGCCGTTTCAGGCTCAACGTGCGATAGCGCTCGCGCAGGCTTTCGATCTCGAAGCGGGTCAGGCGCGCCGACACGTAACGCTGCAGCGTGTCCTCCAGCTCGATCGCCGCGTCCAGCGCCTCGCCCTTCAATCCGGTGGACGCCTGGGTCAGCTCGCGCAGCGCCGCGACCAACTCGCGCTTCAACTGCGCCGGCTCGCGCGCGTCCGGCAGCCGGTCCAGTTCGATCAGCACCTCGTGGCGATAGTCCGGCGCGTGCGCCTCCAACTGGTCGGATAGGTCCTTGATCAGCACCGGATGCGCGATCGGCTGATCGAAGCCGACGCCCACCGCGCGCCGCACCTCGGCGCGGACCTCGGGGATGGACAGATAGCCGGAGCCGGAATGCGGATTGCGCTGCCAATCCGGATTGATGCGCGATCCGGCGATGTTGTGGAAGCGCCCCTGCGCATCGGCGATGTCGTCGCTCAGATCGTCGTCCAGCGCCACCGGATCGCGCCGCTCGGCGACGTTGACCCAGCGCTTCACGCAGGCCGGAAACGGCAACTTCGGCGTGCCGGTCCACTGCTTGAACATGCTGCGCACCACCGGCAGGCCCAGCGGCGAACCCAGGGTCAGCAACAGCGACACCTCGCAGCCTTCGGCCTCGAACTCGCGCAGCACGTCGTAGGCGATCAGCGAGCCCTGGCTGTGCGCGATCACCACGAACGGACCGCCCCCGGCGCGCATGCGCTGCAGCAGGCTTTCGCGCATCTGCTCGCGCCGCGCCGGCACGAAGAAGAAATCGTGCACGTCCTGCAGCAGCGCGGCGGAGATCAGCTTGAGCAGCATCCGGTTCAGCACGTCGATCGGACCCTGCGCATGCAGGCCGGCAGCCTCCGGCGCGGCGGCCTGCACCTCGTCCAGCAACTGCCGCAGGCACGCGCGTTCGGCGTCGCTGCCGGCCAGCGTATCGGCCAGTTGGCGCAGATCGGCCAGCTGCGGCACCACGCCCAGCGCGCCGAGCACGCGCTGCTCGGCCTGGTTCAACGCCGGGCCGCGGTCCTGCTCCTGGCAACTGCCCGGCTCCGGCGATGGATAGCGCTCGCGGCTGACCCAGTACGCCATGCGCGTGCGCTCGCCCATCTCGCGGCCGAACAGGGCGCGATCCCACTGGCAGCGCAGCACCTCGGCCGGCGGCTTGTTGCCGATGCCATGGATGTAGACGACGGTGCGCGCCTGGCCCTGTGCCAGCGAGCTTTCGCCGGTGGCCTTGGGCCTGGTGGTGCGCGCAGGCGTGTGAGCGCTGGCAGCGGTGGCGGCACCTGCGCCGCCATGAGACGAGGGCGCGCGCCTGGCGGCGGCTTGCGGCTTGGCTGTCCCGGACTTAATTGTCCCGGGTTTGACCGTCTCGGGCTTGACTGTCCTGGACTTGGCCGCCTTGGGCGCGCCTGTCCTGGATTTACTGCCAGCCACTGTCTTCGCCGCGGTAGGCCGCGCCGGCCCCCTCGACCGGGCGACCGTCTTTTCCGCGTTCTTCGCCTCGGCGCGCTGCGTGGCGGCCTTCTTGGGCTTGGCCTTCTTCGCCGCAACGCCCTGCCGGGCAGGCGGCGCCCGGCCGGCCTGGGTGGACGCTTTCGCTGGTTTCGCTGCGGCGGCCGCTGCCGTGGCCGCTGGTTTCCCATCGCGCCCGCCGTCGCGCGCACGCTGTTGCCTGGTTGCCATCGCGGTGCTCCATGCCTGGGGGAGATCCGTCGGCGCCTACCGCCAGCTGCCGCGCCGAGTGAAGCCAGCTTAAGCCGCCCCTGTCGCAAGACTTGTGACTGGCCTCCCCGATCCCTACACTGTGTGGGTCAGCGTTTTACGTTTTCCCCGGGGGTGCACTGGTTTCGACGGGGGTTGCAAAATCGCTTGGCGCATGCCGAGGGGGCCGCTTTCCTCGTAAATCCAGCAGCAAACTTATAGTTGCCAACGACGACAACTACGCACTGGCCGCTTAAGGCCTAGCCCCGAAATCGCTTGTGTCCGTGCTCGCGACGTAGGGTCATTATCACGGAATCGCCGGTGGTGGCTGCCTGTCAACCATTGGCTAAATAAAGCAGGCTGGTCCCGGGATGCGCTTCGCACATCGTGCTGTTCCGGGATGAGATCCAACGATGAGCTAAGCATGTAGTGCCGGGGATGGAGTGCCTTCGGACGGCGGTTCGATTCCGCCCACCTCCACCATCTGAACGTTCGCAGCAATTCGCGGACGTACGACAAGGGTCGGATTTTCCTGGATTCCAGGGCAATCCGGCCCTTTTTGTTTGGACCCGCCGTCGACAAGAGACGTGCCTTGGCCGGCATGGCGCGATGCGCTTGTGGGCGTTGCCGGAATCAGCGCGGTCTACCCGCGGAGCGGTCGCGACGGCAGCCTTTGCAGCGAACACCATCGCCCAGCACATCGATTCGACGCTGCATGTGAGCGGATCGAGGTGTTACCAGTCGTTTATGAGGAGCGCCGGTAGCACACGGACACGGCGCAGCCGCAGGTTGCGAGACCGCACCGCGGTGGGTGCATCTGCAACATATCGAAAGAAAATGGTCCAGCCGCGGATGCCTGCACCCTTGAAGCAGCCCTGAGATTTTACCTACGGCCGCACAGCTGGTGAGGGAAGGATGCGGCAGGCACTGTTAGGAAGATGTCCTCGCCGCGTGTCGGAACGACGACATGCGAGGAACGATGTCCGTCCTTGCGTTGCGGATCCTACAATTGACGGCGTGTGGCGCTGCGCCGCTCGACGAAACGCAGCCTGCCCAGGCCAATGCCGGCGACATACCCATCACGCGTGGCCTGTACGGTGGTTGCATCGATTTCCGACCTTGGTGCGCCATGCAACTGACCGACGAACAACTGCGCATTCTGCAAGACATTCATGCCACGACGCCCGTCACCGAAGAAGAGGCGAACTGGGCCGTGCGCGAAAACTATGCCGCGCAAGGCGAAGACGGCGATATCGCGCTCAGCCCGCAAGGCATGCGCCTGATCGACGGCGAAGCCAAGTAAAGCCGCCACAACGCGGGATCCGGCGCTGGCAACGGCCGCGCGTGGTGGCACGGACGCCATCATCGGATGGACGGGCGCATTCCGATCTCTTCGGCATGGCCCATGCAACAGCATCGCCATCGCGGCCGTGCGCGCTATTGCCGACACCCTGTACGAGAAGCTCACCCACTCCATCGCGCATGCGAAAGCGGCCGGGCGTATTAGCGCCCGGCCGCTCTTGCCTCACCGACGCCCCGCTCTACCGGAAGACTTCCCGGCAACGCGCGACGCGGCGGATCACGCCGCTTCGCGCAACAAGCCGCCGATGCCGGCGATCGCGCCGCCGATCGCCTGGGAGCGGTGATCGTCGCCCATCGCCACGCCTTCGGCGCGGACGAACTCAACGTCGGTGATGCCGAAGAAGCCAAATGCTGCGCGCAGGTAGGTTTCCTGAAAATCGTTTGCCGCCGCCGGGCTGCCCGGGCTGTAGATGCCGCCGCGCGAAGACGCGACGATCACGCGCTTGCCGCCGGCCAGGCCTTCCGGACCGGCCGCGCCGTAGCGGAAGGTCTTGCCGGCGACGGCGAGGCGGTCGATCCAGGCCTTCAGCGAGCTGGCGATGCCGAAGTTGTACATCGGCGCGCCGACCACGACGACGTCGGCGGCCAGGAACTCTTCCAGCACCTGGCTGTTTTCGATGGCTGCCGGATCGGCATCGCCGGCCGGCGGCGCCCAGTGGCTCAGCGGCGCGGCGTGCACGTCGCGGTAGGCGACATCCACGCCCGGATGCGCGGCGACGAACTCGGCGACGATGGCCGCGGTCAGGCCGCGCGAGACGGAATGCGCGCCGAGCGCGCTGCTGTCGATATGCAGGAGTTTCATGGAGGTTCCTTTGCGTTGACCGCGTAGCGGCATGGCGAAGACGATACGCGCGAAACAATCGAACGATTAGTCCGCCTGAAGTACACTGATCGTTCGCAACGAGAAACGATGAGCCCGACGATGGACGGCGTCCTGCACGACCTCAACGATCTGTACTTCTTCGCCTCGGTGGTCGAACACGGCGGGTTTTCTGCCGCCGGGCGTGCGCTGGGCCTGCCCAAGTCGCGGCTGAGCAAGCGCATCGCCCAGCTCGAGGAGCGGCTCGGCGTGCGCCTGCTGCAGCGGACCACACGCCCCTTCGTGGTCACCGAGGTCGGCACCCGCTTCTACCAGCACTGCCGCGCGGTGCTGGAAGAAGCGCGCGCCGCGCAGGAGGCGGTCGACGAACTGCGCACCGAGCCGCGCGGCGTGGTGCGGGTCAGCTGCCCGGTCCCGCTGGCCCAGAACGTGCTGGGCCCGATCCTGCCGGCGTTCCTGCTCGAGCACCCCAAGGTGCGGGTGCGGCTCACCGCGACCAACCGCCGCGTGGACGTGATCGGCGAAGGCTACGACGTGGCGATCCGCGTACGCGACAAGCTCGATACCGATGCCACGCTGGTGGTGCGCAGCATCGGCCATGCGCGCGGCATGCTGGTGGCCAGCCGCGCGTTCCTGGACGCGCATGGCCGTCCGCAGACGCTGCAGGAGCTGGCCCAGCTGCCTGCGTTGTCGATGTTCGAGCACGAGGGTGCGCAGCTGTGGGAACTGCTCGACGGCGACGGCAACAAGACCGCGATCGAGGTCGTGCCGCGGCTGGTCAGCGGCGATTTTTCGGTGCTCATGGCCGCGGCCGTGCAGGACTGCGGCGTGGCGCTGCTGCCCGAGGAATTCTGCGCCCCGCCGCTCGCCAACGGCATGCTGGAACGGGTGTTGCCGGACTACAGCACCGCCCAGGGCCTGCTGCATTTCGTCTACCCGAGCCGCCGCGGCCTGCTGCCGGCGATCCGCAGCTTCGTCGATTTCCTGGCCGAACGCCTGCCGCAGGCCACGTTCCACCACGACTGCCAGCGGCTGGCGGCCGACCAGAGCCAGGCGGCCAGGCTGCAAATGGCCCGCGTCGCCGGCACCGCTCCCGCGGAGGCAGCGGTACCCGTGCCTCCGCGGGAGTGAAGCGCGCAAAGGCGACGCCAGCGCTGCACCGGCTGACGCCTTGCGCCAATCCGGGGCACGGCGGATCGGCACGTGGCACCGATCGAGGGCGACACCAGTTGCCCGGCGGCCTGCCTGCCTTGCCGCACTCACGCGGCCGATGCGGCGCACGGCACAGAATTTGCTTCTTCACTGCGACCCTATCGCAGCGCGATGCCCGCATGCACGCCTTTCTGCCCTTTTCCCAGCGTGTCATCGCCAGGCCGATAGCGCGCGCCACGCAGAGCGCGACGCAGCCGTGAGCGCATCGATGCGCCGGCACTTCCGGCTCGGCCTGATCAAGATCCTGGGGCCGACCACTGCCGCGCTACTGCTGCTGTTCGGAATCTATCAGTGGCTCCAGGGCCATGCCTGGAGCGCCGCCGCCGGCGCCGCGCTGGCCGGCCTGGCGGCGCTGGCGACGTCGCTGGCATTGCGCCGCGGCGACGGCCGCATGGACCCGCTGCTGACCCTGAGCTGGTTGCTGGGCAGCGCGTTGGCCAGCCATGCCCTGCACCGGGCCGCGGTGCCGTGGCTGTACCTGGTGATGATGAGCAACTTCTTCGTGGTCGCGCGCGGCGTCGGGCTGGCCTGCAACGCCACCTTGATCGTGATCATGCTGGTCACCCCGGGCACCCTGCTCGGCACCGAGCACACGTTCTCACTGATCGTAGTGTCGCTGCTGATCACCGGCCTGGGCTACGTGCTGTCGCTGCGCCTGGAGGGCGATCGCGTGCAGCTGGAACAGCTGGCGTCGCACGACGCGCTGACCGGGCTGCCGAACCGGCGCATGCTGGAACGCAGCCTGTCGCAGCGCGTGGCCGATACGCGCCGCAAGTCGCGCCGGCATGGGCTGGTCGTGATCGACATCGATCACTTCAAGGAGGTCAACGACCTCTACGGGCACGCCGCCGGCGACCGTACGCTGGCCGAGCTGGCCGCACTGCTGCGCTTCCAGGTGCGCGCGCCGGACGAGGTGTTCCGCTTCGGCGGCGAGGAATTCGTGGTGGTGACGCGACTGCAATCGCGCAACGAGCTGGCCGCCTTCGCCAAGCGCCTGCACCAGGTCACGCGCGAGGCCTTGCGCGGCCCCGGCGGCCGCATCAGCGTCTCCCTCGGCGCGGCCATGCTGTGCGATGAGCAGCACTGGCAGGATTGGTTCTCGCGCGCGGACGCGGCGCTGTACCAGGCCAAGAACGGCGGCCGCGACACCTACGTGATCGCCGAGGACCTGGCCCACGAGTGATCGATCGCGCTGCATGAGTGACGGCAACAGGATCGGCATCTAGCCGGATACCAATGTCGCCGCCATCCGCGATCTCACTCTGCGCTGCCGCGCAGGCGCCGCGGCATTCCAGCCGCAGCGCCCTGGCCTGGCGCAAGCCGGCGGTCGCGATGGGCCTTGTTGCCGCGACCCATCGCGACTGCAGCGGCTTCCCGCGGCTCGATCCCGCAGCCTGTCGCCAGCCGAGAGAAGACGCCCGCGCCGTCAGTGCGCGACCGGCGCCGACGGCGGCGTTGCCAGCGCCACCTCCGGCGGCAGCACCGCATCCTGGCCCCAGCCGCCGAGCGCCTTGTAGACCCGCACCACGCCGACGTTGACCGACGCCTCGGCATCGGCCAGGGCATCGTCGGCGGACAGCTTGGTGCGCTGCGTATCGAGCAGGGTCAGGAAATCCTCCGACCCTTCGCGGTAACGCAATTGCGCCAGCGCTTCGGCACGGCCCGCCGCTTGCGCCTGCTCGGCGACGATCGCCAGCCGCGCCTGCTGTTTGGCGTAGGAGGTCAACGCGTTCTCGGTGTCCTCCAGCGCGCCGAGCACCGCCTTCGCGTAGTCGGCGGCGGCACCGTCGGCCTGCGCTTCGCTGGCACGCAACCGTGCCCGCACGGTGCCGAAGTCGAACGCCGCCCAGCTGATCGACGGCGTCAGCGACCAGGCCTTGCTGCTGCCCTGCAGCAGCGAGCCGGCATCGCCGGACAGGAAGCCGACGAAGCCGCTGAGGCTGATCCGCGGGAACAGGTCGGCGGTGGCCACGCCGACCCGCGCCGTCGCCGACGCCAGACGGCGCTCGGCGATGCGCACGTCGGGACGCCGGCGCAGCAACTGGGTGGTATCGCCCAGCGGCAGCGCGCGGGCATAGGCCGGTGTCGCGCGCGGCGCCAGCAGCTCGTCCAGCGCTCCGGGCGGGCGGCCCAGCAGCACCGCGAGCCGATGCCGGGCCTGCGCTTCGCTGACTTCCAGCAACGGGATGTCGGCCTCGATCGCCTTGAGCCGGGCGCGGCTGCTCTGCACGTCCAGTTCGCTGCCGGCGCCCAGTTGCCAGCGGGTCTCGGTCAGGCGCTGGGTATCGCGCAGGTTGTCCAGCGTGGTACGCGCCACCGCGATGCGCTTCTGCGCGCCGCGCAACTCGAAGTAGTTGCGCGCTACTTCCGCGGCCACGGTGACCTGCGCATCGGCCATGCCGGCCTGCTCGGCTTCCAGGTCGGCGCGCGCCGCCTCGGTGGCACGGCGCTGGCGTCCGAACAGATCGAGTTCCCAGCCGGCATCGAAGCCCAGGCTGTAGCTCTCGGTCAGCACCCGCGCGCCGCCGGCGTCCGCATCCGGCGCCTTGCCGCGGCTGTAGTCACCGTTGGCGGTGACGTGCGGCGCCTGGTCCAGGCGCCGTTCGGCGAACACCGCGCGCGCCTCATGCACGCGCGACAGGGCGATGCGCAGGTCGAGGTTGGCGACCAGGCTCTGGTGCACCAGTTGTTCCAACACCGGGTCGTCGAACTGCGCCCACCACGAGGCCACCGGCGAGGTGGTCGCGAACACCGGTGCCGCCGCGCCCTGCAGCGTCACCGGCGCCTGTTCCGGCGCGCGGTAGTTGGGGCCGACGCTGGCGCAGGCGCTGAGCAGCGCCAACGCCAGCGCGCCGATCGCGGGACGGATCACCATGGCAGCACCTGGCCCACATGGGTGTAGCTGCCGGTCGGGCCGTCGGCGTCGAGCAGCGCCATCATCACGCTGCTGCGCGCGCCGTCGGCCACTTCCAGTTCGCCCTCGCCCGCGTTCATGTCGGTCTTCACGTAGCCGGGGTGGATGGTGTTGACCTTGATCGGGGTCTCGCGCAGTTCGTAGGCCAGCTGCACGGTCCACGCGTTCACCGCGCTCTTGGACACGTTGTAGGCCGGTATCTTGAAGTCGTAGATCGGCGAGCCGGGCTGGCTGTGCAGGGCGAGCGAGCCGAGCAGGCTGGACACGTTGACGATGCGCGCGGCCGGCGCGGCGCGCAGCAGCGGCAGGAACGCCTGGGTGACGGCGATCAGGCCGAACACGTTGGTGTCGAAGGTCTTGCGCCAGGTCTCCAGGCTCTGCTGCGAGACCGCGAGTTTCATATCGTCAATCATGATGCCGGCGTTGTTGACCAGGATGTCGAGCCGGCCGTGGCGCGCCTGCACCGCCGCCACCGCGGCGGCGATGCTGGCGGCGTCGGTGACGTCCAGGGTCAGCGCCTCCACCGGCAAGCCCTCGCCCTGCAGTTCCAGCGCGGCGGCGGTGGTGCGGGTGGAGTCGCGTCCGGCCAGCAGCGTGTGCACGCCGGCCTCGGCCAGCTGGCGCACGGTATGCAGGCCGATGCCGCGGGTGGCGCCGGTGACGAGGGCGATCTTGTGGGTCGTGTTCATGCGGATTTCCTGAAAAGGGGGAATGGAAGGATCAAGCGTGGGTCGGCGCCTCGGCGTGTGCCGGCGCATGCGACACCAGGGGACGCCCGGACAGCTTGCGCAGGGCGACGTAGAACACCGGGGTCAGGAACAGGCCGAACAGGGTCACGCCGAGCATGCCGGCGAACACCGTGATGCCGGTGGCCGAGCGCACTTCCGCGCCGGCGCCGTGCGAGAACACCAGCGGCACGGTGCCGGCGATGAACGCGATCGAGGTCATCACGATCGGGCGCAGGCGCAGGCGGCAGGCCTGCAGCGCCGATTCGACGATGCCCTTGCCCTGCAGCTCCAGTTCGCGGGCGAACTCGACGATCAGGATCGCGTTCTTGCACGCCAGTCCCATCAGCACCACCAGGCCGACCTGCACGAACACGTTATTGTCGCCGCCGGTCAGCCATACCCCGAACAGCGCCGACAGCAGCGTCATCGGCACGATCAGGATCACCGCCAGCGGCAGCGTCCAGCTTTCGTACAGCGCGGCGAGCACCAGGAACGCCAACATCACCGCCAGCGGGAACACCACCATCGCCGCCTTGCCCTGGCTCGCCTGCTGGTAGCTCAGGTCGGTCCATTCGATCTCCATGCCGTTGGGCAGCACCTGCTTGGCGATCTGGGTGAGCTTGGCCATCGCTTCGGCCGAGGACATCACGCGCGCATCCGCCTCGCCAGCCAGGTCGGCCGCCGGATAGCCGTTGTAGCGCAACACCGGATCCGGACCGAAGGTCTGCTTGACCGTCACCATCGAGCCGATCGGCACCATTTCGCCGGCGGCGTTGCGGGTGCGCAGCCGCGCGATGTCCTCCACGCTCTCGCGGAACGGCGCGTCGGCCTGGGCGATCACCTGCCAGGTGCGGCCGAACTGGTTGAAGTCGTTGACGTAGGTCGAGCCCAGGTAGGTCTGCAGCGTATCGAACAGGTCGGTCAGGGCCACGCCCTGCGCCTTGGCCTTGACCCGGTCGACCTCGGCGTCCAGCTGCGGCACGTTGGCCTGGTAGGTGCCGATCGGATAGCTCATGCCCGGGGTCTGCGCCACCGCGCCCTGCATCGCGTTGACCGCGTTCTGCAGCGCGCCGTAGCCCAGGTTGGCGCGGTCTTCGACGAACAGCTGGTAGCCGTTGCCGTTGCCCAGGCCCAGGATCGGCGGCGGCATGAACGCGAACGCCATGCCTTCGCCCAACTGCGAGATGCGCTGGTTGATTTCGGCGTTGATCTCCAGCGCGCTGCGATGGCGCTTGGCGAACGGCTTCAGGGTCAGGAACACCACGCCGGTATTGGGCGTGTTGGTGAACTGCAGCGCGTTCAAACCGGGGAACGAGATCGCATGCTCGACGCCGTCGGTCTGCATGGCGATGTTGGTGACCTTGCGCAGCAACGCGTCGGTCCGTTCGAGCGAGGCGCCCTCGGGCAGCTTCACGCCGGAGATCAGGTACATCTTGTCCTGGGTCGGGATGAAACCGGCCGGCACCGCCTTGAACATCACGCCGGTGACCACCAGCAGGCCGAGATAGACCACGAACACCACGCCGCGCCTGCCGAGGATCCGCGACACGCTGCCCTGGTAGCGTTCGGAGCTGCGGTTGAAGAAGCGATTGAACGGACGGAACAGCCAGCCGCCGAACAGGCGGTCCATCAGCCGCGACACCGCGTCCTTGGGCGCGTCGTGGGAGCGCAGCAGCAGCGCGGCCAGCGCCGGCGACAGGGTCAGCGAGTTGATCGCCGAAATCACCGTGGAGATGGCGATGGTCACCGCGAACTGCTTGTAGAACTGGCCGGTCACGCCGGACAGGAACGCCATCGGCACGAACACCGCGCACAGCACCAGCGCGATCGCCACGATCGGGCCGGACACCTCGCGCATCGCCTGGTGCGCCGCAGCCAGCGGAGTCAATCCTTCCTCGATGTTGCGCTCCACGTTCTCCACCACCACGATCGCATCGTCGACGACGATGCCGATCGCCAGCACCAGGCCGAACAGGGTCAGCGTGTTGATCGAGAAGCCCAGCACGTACAGCGCGGCGAAGGTACCCACCACCGACACCGGGACCGCGATCAGCGGAATGATCGAGGCGCGCCAGGTCTGCAGGAACAGGATCACCACCAGCACCACCAGCAGCACCGCTTCCAGCAAGGTATGCACCACCGCGGTGATCGAGTCGCGCACGAAGATCGTGGTGTCGTACACCGCCTCGTACTTCACGTCGTCCGGGAACTGCTTGGTGAGTTCGTCCATCGTGGCGATCACCTGATCGCGGATCTCCAGCGCATTGGCGCCCGGCGCCTGGAAGATGCCGATGCCGACCGCGTTCTTGCCGTCCAGCTGCGAGCGCAGCGTGTAGTCGCCAGCACCCAGCTCCAGACGCGCGACGTCGCCCAGGCGCACGGTTTCGCCATCGGCGCCGACCTTGAGCACGATGTCGCCGAACTCCTTCTCGCTGCGCAGGCGGCCCTGCGCGTTGATCAGGGTCAGGAACTTGCTGTCCGGCATCGGCTCGGCGCCGAGCTGGCCGGCTGAGACCTGCACGTTCTGTTCGCGCATCGCGGCGACCACGTCGCCGGCGGTGAGGCCGCGCGCGGCGATGCGTTCCGGATCCAGCCAGGCGCGCATCGCGTAGTCGCCGCCGCCGAACACCTGCGCATCGCCCACGCCCTGGATCCGCGCCAGCGCGTCCTTGACGTGCAGGCGCGCGTAGTTGCGCAGATACAGCGTGTCGTACTTGCCCTTGGGCGAAGTCACATGCACGACCATCAGGAAGGTCGGCGATTTCTTCTGCGTGGTCACGCCCTGCCGGCGCACGTCCTCGGGCAGGCGCGCCTGCGCCTGCGAGACGCGGTTCTGCACCTTGACCGCAGCGTCGTCGGCGTCGGTGCCCGGGCGGAAGGTGATGGTCATCTGCAGCACGCCGTCGGAGCCGGCCACCGATTTGATGTACATCATGCCTTCCACGCCGTTGATCGCCTCTTCCAATGGCGTGGCGACGGTCTCGGCGATGACCTTGGGATTGGCGCCCGGATACACCGTGCGCACGATCACCGACGGCGGTACCACTTCGGGGTATTCGCCGATGGGCAGCATCGGGATCGCGATCAGTCCCGCGGCGAAGATGACGATCGACAGCACGGCCGCGAAGATCGGCCGGTCGATGAAGAATCTGGAAAAGTCCATGGGTGGTGGTCCTGGAAACTAAGGTGAAACGGATGGCCGAACAGGAATGCGGGCAAAGCGGCGGCGACGCCGGGCCACGACGGTGGCCCGACCTGCAAACACCGGCCGCCAGCGCGGCCGGTCTACGACGCTGTGCGCGCCTCCGGCGTCAGTCGGAGGCGACTCAGTCGAGCGCGACGGCCTTGCGTGCGGCGGCCGGCGAAGTCGTGGCCAGGGCCACGGGCTTGGCCTGCACCGGCATGCCCGGCATGAACACTTTCTGCACCCCGTCGACGATGACCCGGTCGCCGGCGTTGAGCCCGCCGAGCACGATGCGCAGGCCTTCGGCGCTGCGTCCCAGCTGCACGTCGCGACGCTGCGCCTTGCCGTCCTTGTCGACGACGTAGACGTACTTGCGGTCCTGGTCGGTCAGCACCGAGCGGTCGTCGATCAGCAGTGCATTGAAGCGGCCGCTGCCGAGCAGGCGCACCCGGGCGAACAGGCCGGGGGTGAAGCTGCGATCGGCGTTGTCGAGCACGGCGCGCACGCGGATGGTGCCGGTGCTGCTGGTGATCTGGTTATCGAGGAAATCGACCTTACCGGCGTGCGGGAACCCGTCCTCGCCGACCAGGCCGACCTGCACCGGCAACTGCCCGTCGCGCTCGCTGGGCCGCTCGCCCTTGCGCGCCATCTGCGCATAGCGCAGGAAGGTGCCTTCGTCGGCATCGAAGTACACATGCACCTTGTCCAGCGACACCAGCGTGGTCAGCACGCTGGCGCTGTCGCCGGCGCTGACCAGATTGCCGGCGGTGACCAGGGCGCGGCCGGCGTGGCCGTCGATCGGCGCGCGGACCTGGGTCCACTCCAGATTCAGGCGCGCGGTGTCCACCGCGGCCTGCGCGGCGAGCACGTCGGCCTCGGCCTGGTCGGCGGCGGCGTGGCGCTGCTCCCAGGTCTCGGTGGAGATCGCCTGCTGGTCGGACAGCTTCTTGGCGCGCGCCGCCTCGCTGCCGCTGAGCTTGGACTGGGTCCGCGCCCGCGCCAGTTCGGCGTTGGCGCGCGCCAGTTCGGCGCGGTAGCTGCGTGCGTCGATGGTGAACAGCACATCGCCCTTCTTCACTTCCTGCCCTTCGACGTAGTTGACCTTGTCGATGTAGCCGGACACGCGCGGGCGCAGGTCGACGTGTTCGATCGCCTCGACGCGGCCGCTGAACTCGTCCCACTGGCTGATTTCCTTCTGCAGCGCAGGCGCCACGCCGACCGCCGGCGGCGGCGGCGCGCCCTGCTGTTCGGCCTTGCCGCCGCAAGCGGCCAGGGCCGCGGCCAGCAGCGCGATCGCCAGCGGGCGCAAGGCGCGCGACGGGGAATGGAACGACATCGGAATCGGGTTCATGGAGAAACCTCGTGAGTGGAAGGAGAAAAATGCGGTGCGGTCATCAACGAGGTGCGTGGATGCGCGTAGTGGTGTTTGTCGATGTCGACGATGGCCTGGCCCGGCACGCCGGCGTCGGCCAGCAGCGCCACCGCGGCACGGCCGACGCTGAGCGTGGTGAACCATTCCGGGCAGGCGTCGGCGCCGGCTTCGCTGCTGCAGACCGGATGGGTCAGCGACAGCAGTTGCACGCGCACGCCCAGCGGCTTGGCTTCTTCGTGCAGGACCTGGGCGAGCATGCGGATCGAGGCCGCGGCCACCGAACTCTCGCCATGCCCGGCCCAGGCGCGCAACGCGCACGGGCTGCCGAGCAGGATGTAGCGGCCGCCGCGCTCGGCCTGCGCCAGCAGCGGCAGCAGGTGCCGGGCCGCGGCCAGATGCGGCAGCAGGTCGGCTTCCATGCGCCGGCGCAGCGCGGTCACCGGCTGGTCCAGCAGGCGCCCGCAGCGCAGCGGGCTGCCGAGGCTGGCGACCACCCCGGCCAGCGGCCGCGGCCGCTGCGCCACTGCCGCCGCCAGGGCAGCGGCGGTAGCGTCGTTGGAAACCGAGCCCTGCAGCACGTCCAGCGCCGGTTCGTCGCTGTAACGATCGCGCAAGGCGCGCAGCCGGCCGCGGTCGCGCGCCACCGCCAACACCGGACTGCCGGCTTCGAGCAAGGCGCGGACCACGCCCAGACCGATGTTGCCGGTGCCGCCGAGCACCAGCACCTCCGGGTCCAGCGTCCCGCTCACGGGACTTTTACTCCCGCAAACGGGACAATCGCGATCCGGCCGAGTCGGCCGCTGCCGCGCTGGCCGAGCTGCATCGAACTGCCGGCCTGGCTGCGCGGCGGCGGGGTGAATTCACGAAATGCCTTGAGGTAACCGGTTTCCAGCGCATCGATGGGCGTACCATCGAGCCGATTCGGGCGCCGGACGCCGGCGAGAAACTGGAACAGAGTGCGCAACAGCATGAGCAAATGGCCTGGGTGGCGGCGAATGCGTACAAATTAGGCGTCAAAGCCGCACTTGATTAGTCCGAATTAAGGGGAATAATCGTCCCGTCACCGGTCCAATCGTTTTCATCCCTCAGGAACCCGCCATGACCCACGATCTGAACGACACCCTGATCTTCGTCAAGGTGGTCGAGCAAGGCAGCTTCATCGCCGCGGCCAACGCGCTCGGCCTGCCCAAGACCACCGTCAGCAGAAAGGTGCAGGATCTGGAGGCGCGCCTGGGCGCGCGCCTGCTGCACCGGACCACGCGTCGCCTCGGCCTGACCGAAGCCGGCGCGGTCTACCACGAGCATTGCCAGCGCATCGCCCGCGAACTGGAGGAAGCCGAGAGCGCGGTCGGGCAGCTGCAGGCCGGCCCGCGCGGCTGGCTGCGTTTCAGCGTGCCCTACTCCGCCGGCATTTCCTGGGTGGCGCCGATCCTGGGCGAATTCCACAAGCAGCATCCGGAAGTGCGCCTGGAAATGGTCATGACCAGCGACAAGGTCGATCCGATCGCCGAGGGCGTGGACGTGGCCCTGCACATGGGCGCGCTGCTGGATTCGACCATGGTCGCGCGGAAGCTGGCCACCTTCCGCACCCAAGTGTTCGCCAGCCCCAACTACATCGAGCGCCACGGCGAACCGCTGCATCCGGACGACCTGCAGCACCATCGCACGCTGGCGCTGAGCAATGGCCGCAACGGCAGCAACCGGCTCAGCTGGCCGCTGCGCAACGGCAAGCAGAGCGGCGACTTCGCGATCCAGCCGATCCTGCTCGCCAACGACTCGGCCGCGCTGATCGGCGGGCTGGTGTGCGGCGAAGGCCTGGTGCTGGCCAGCGATGCGACGATCAAGCCGCTGATCGAAGCCGGCAAGGCACGCCGCGTGCTCGGCGGCTGGGTCGGTCCGGACCTGGATTTCAACGCGGTGTTTCCCGGCGGGCGCATGCTCTCGCCGAAGGTGCGCGCCTTCGTCGATTTCCTGGTCGACAAGCTCAACTTCGACGTCAACTACATGCTGGCGCAGTGCCCGGCCAAGCTGGCCACGCAACACGCCGACAGCGGCGCCGAGTTCACCCTGTGCAGCGGCGTGGCGATGAATACCCAGGCCGTGGCGTTGCCGCAGCTGGCCGAACTGCCGTTGCTGGAGGAGGCGGAACCGGCGCCGGAGCTTGAGGAAGAAGCGCTGGTCTGAGCAGGCGGGCGGGCAGCGACCGCGGCCGTTGGCAACGGCTCTGCGCGCGGCGATCTCGGGACGACCTCGGAACACGCTGGCGCGCAGCTGGCGCACAACGCGAAACGGGCCGCATCAGCGGCCCGTTCGCATTTCCGGGGTGAGCAGGCGCCGCTCAGGAGCGCAGCGGCACCACGCGGATCTCGACCCGGCGGTTCTGCGCGCGACCGGCCTCGGTGCTGTTGTCGGCGATCGGGTACTTCTTGCCCGCGCCCAGCGTCTCGATGCGCTCGCGCTGCACGCCCTGCGCGGTCAGGTACGCCGCCACCGAGGCGGCGCGCTGCTCGGACAGGCGCTGATTGACCGCGTCGCTGCCGATGCTGTCGGTGTGCCCGACCACTTCGATCATGGTCTGGTTGTATTCGCCCAGGGTCGAGGCCACGCCATTGAGCGCCGAATAGAACTGCGGCTTCAGCGTGGACTGGTTGAAGTCGAAGGTGATGCCGTCGGGCAGGTTCAAGGTGATGTTGTCGCCGTCGCGGCGCACGTCGATGCCGGTGTTGGCGGTGCGCTCGCGCAGCGCGCGTTCCTGGCGATCCTGGTAGTTGCCGATCGCCGCGCCGCTGAGCGCGCCGATGCCGGCGCCGATCATCGCGTGCTGGCGGCGCTCGGTGGCGCTGCTGCCGCTGAGCAGGCCGGCGGCGACGCCGACCGCGGTGCCGATCAGCGCGCCGCGGCCGGTGCGGTTGTTCTGCTGTTCGGTCGGATTGCCGTATTGGTCGCGCTGCACGTAGGAACCGCCGGTGGCGCAGGCGGACAACAGCAGCGCGCTGGCCAGCGCCACGGACATGCCTTGGATGACGGTGCGTTTCATCGCGCTCTCTCCCACATCTGGATTGAAGTGGCAGCAAGCATAAACAAGCGCCTGCGAGACGGGCATGAACGCCGCGCGGGTCGCGCTGCGCGCCAATGCGCCCCGTTCAGGAAGCCGGCAGCAGCGCGTCCGCATCCGCTGCGCGCAGCGGATGCTCCCAGTCGCCCATCAGCGCCAGGTACAGCAGCTTCTCGAATTCGGCGCCGATCCGGCGCATCACCGCATCCGGGTCGGGGATCAGCCGCGCGTCGCCGATCAGGCCGAAGTGCACGCGGTGGTTGTAGCTCATGATCGACACGCCGACGCCGATCGAACCGGTCTGCGGCACCCAGAACATCATCTCGCGCACGCGGCTGCCGGCCAAGTAAAGCGGCTGCTGCGGTCCTGGTACGTTGGTCGCCACGGTGGTCGCCTTGCGGCTGAACAGGTCCAGCGCCAGCGACTGCAGCGCCGCCGGCGCCATGCCCACCGCGGCCAGCAGCCCGAACACCACCATCGCCTGCCGCGACTGCTTGAGCTGCTGCATCGACTCGGCCACGCGCTGCACGCGCCGCACCGGATTGGCCTCGCCGACCGGCAGGTCCAGGAACACCAGCCCGAAATGGTTGCCGAGCTTGCGCGCGTGTTCCAGCGGGCGCAGGTTGACCGGTACCGTGGCGCGCAGGGTCACCCCGTCCAGCTGTTCGCCGCGCTCGAGCATGTAGTCGCGCAGGGCGCCGGCCATGGTCGCCATCAGCACGTCGTTGACCGTGCAGTCGCAGGCGCGGCCGACCGCCTTCACTTCGTCCAGGTCCAGCGGCGCGGCCCAGGCCACCCGCTTGCTGACCCCCAGGCGCCCGCGCAGCAGCGTCGGCGGATCGTCGGACAGCAGCAGCGCATTGGCCAGTTCGCGGCCGATCAGGCCGCCTTCCTTGGCCAGCATCTGCGCCAGGTTCGGGTCCTGGTACATCTCGCGGCCCTTGTCGAGCATGCGCCCGCCCAGTTTCAGGTAGCGGTCGATGGCGCCGACCCGGCGCACCACCTCCTTGCCGTCGTCCTTCAGCCAGGCGCGGCCGAGCTGCGCCGCGGGCTCCGGCACGCGCTGCATGTCGGTCAGCGACAGCAGCACCTGCACCAGGGCGATGCCGTCGGCGTAGCTGTGGTGGATGCGCGCGACCAGCGCCGAGCCGCCTTCGTAGCGTTCGATCAGATGGAACTGCCACAGCGGCTTGGTCTTGTCCAAGGGCGTGGACGCCATCTGCCCGGCGAAGCGCTCCAGCGCCTTCTTGCCGCCGCGCCCGGGCAGGGCCGACAGGCGCACGTGCCAGTCCAGGTCGAAGTCGTCGTCGTGTTGCCAGTAGGCGCCGGTCGCGGTGTCCACCGGCTTTTGCTGGAAGCGCGGAAACGACAGGAAGCGCTTGCGCACCAACTGCTTGAACTGCGGCAGCGACAGCGCCTCGTCGAGCATCAGCACGCCGGTGATCATCATCGGATTGGTCGGCCGCTCCATCCGCAACCAGGCGGTATCCACACGCGACATCGGTTCGCGCCGCGGCTTGCGGCGGGCTGTGCTGGTGGCCATGCATGCTCCCTGTGCGTGGCCGGAGTGAATCATGGCGCGGCAAAGGGCGTCAATCGCGGCACCCTGCCCTGCGCTGCCGCGGTTCACGCCGCAGCGCAGCAGGCGCGCACGGCGTTGGCCCGCGTCAGCCGCCGCCGCTTGTCTCGCGGTAGGCGGCCAGCGCGGCGTCGCGTCCGGCGGCCAGGTCCACGATCGGCTGCCGCGGATAGTGCGGCGCGCTGGCGGCCAGGCGCTGCGGCGACAGCCACGGCGCGAAGCGCTCGGCCGCCGGCAGCGCCGCCAGTTCCGGCACCCAGCGCGCGATGTAGCGGCCCTGCGGATCGAACTTCTGCGCCTGGGTCACCGGATTGAACACGCGGAAATACGGCGCGGCGTCGGCGCCGGTGCCCGCCACCCACTGCCAGCCGAGGGTGTTGTTGGCCAGGTCGGCATCGACCAGCGTGTCCCAGAACCAGCGCGCGCCTTCGGACCAATGCACGCGCAGGTGCTTGCACAGGTAGCTGGCGACGATCATCCGCACCCGGTTGTGCATCCAGCCGGTGTGCCACAGCTCGCGCAGGCCGGCATCGACGATCGGCACGCCGGTGCGGCCGCGCTGCCAGGCCTGCAGTTGCGCCGGATCCGGCGCGGCCCAGCGGAACCGGGCGAAGCGCGGATTGAGGTTGTGTTCGGGCGTGGCCGGAAAATGGTGCAGCAGGTGATGGGCGAAGTCGCGCCAGCCGAGCTGGCGGATGTAGCCGTCGATCGCCGCGCCGGTGGCGGCGCTGCGCGCGTTTTCCAGCGCCGCGACGATGCGCCACGGCGCGATCTCGCCGAAATGCAGGTGCGGCGACAGGCGTGAGGTGCCGACCTGGTCGGGACGGTCTCGGCCGGCGACGTAGCCGCGCAGGGCGCCGTCGACGAACACCTCCAGCGCTTCGTGCGCGCCCGCCTCGCCCGGTTGCCATACCTCCCAGAAGCCGCGGTCCCAGCCCAGCGCCGGCGCCAGTTCGAGCTGTTCCAGCGGCAGGCTGTGCAAGGCCGCGGGCGGTGGCGGCAACGCGTTTGGTGCAGGCTGCAACGCAGGCACCTGCCAATGGCTCAGCGCGCTGCGCCAGAACGGGGTGAACACCTTGTACGGCCCGCCCTGCTGGGTCGCCAGCTGCCACGGCTCGAACAGCAGCGCGCCGTTGTGGCTGTGCACTTCCAGGCCCTGCTCGCGCAGTTCGCGCTTGAGCCGGGCGTCGCGCGGTTGCGTGGCCGGTTCGTAGCGGCGGTTCCAGTACACCGCGACCGCGCCGCATTCTTCGATCAGCTCGCGCAGCACGGTCTCGGCCGGGCCCTGGCGCAGGATCAGCCGCGAGCCCAGCGCGCGCAGTTGCGCGTCGAGCGCGGCCAGCGAGCGCTGCAGCCAGCTCAGCGAGGCCGCGCCGGCGGCCCAGGCGCCCTCGTCGCCGGGACTGTGCACATACACCGGCACCGGCGTGTGCCCGGCGGCCAGCGCCGCGTGCAACGCGGGTTGATCGTGCAGGCGCAGGTCGCGCCGGAACCAGACGATGGCGTAGCTCATGCGCAGAACGGGCCGGAAAAGGACGCGCAAGGATACGCGGGACCGGCGCGCAGCCGGCGTGAGCGCGCGCCGCGCCGACAGACTGCTGCCAAGCACTCCGGCTAGCTAGGCTGCGACCGGCGCCCCACTCTGTTCCGCGCTACCGTAACTGATCAGTAGCGGCTCGACGATGGCGCCGGCCGCCTGCAGATTGCGCAAGGCCAGGATCGAGGTGAGGCTGAGTTCGGTGCCGTGCGCCAGCAGCATCATGCCGCGCTTGGATACCACGTCCTGCTCCAGGCGCCAGCCCGGCACCAGATCGCAGACCTTGGCCTTGCGGATGCCGCTGCTGGTATTGAGTTGCAGGTCGGCGAACGCGTCGATCAGGCCGCGCGGCAGCGGCGGCTCGGCCTTGCGCAGTTCCTGCACCGCGTGCGCCAGCGGCAGCTTGCGCGCCAGTCCGCGCACCAGCAGCAGCGAGGCGCGCAGCAGGTGCGCACCGCGGACCACGTCCGGCGAGGCGTCGGCCGGCGGCGGCATCGCCTGGTAGCGCACGATCTCGGCCACCGCCTGCATGCGCGGGATCGCCGTCAGCAGCCGGTACGCGACCAGCGGATGGCCATCGATCAGCTTCTGCTCTTCCTCGGACAGTTCGTCGCCGGCGATCTCGCGCTGCACGATGTCGCCCGGCACGCTGACGCAGCCGATGTGGCTCAGCGCCGCGGCCACCTCCACCACCCAGCGGTTGGGCCACGGCAGCTTGGCGGTGACGTGGCTGACGCAGGCCTGCAGTTGCGCCGAGCGCTGGAACGCCCACGGCGCGACCATCGACAGCACCTCGGTGAGCATGCGCGTGGTGCCGGCCAGCGTGGTTTCCAGCAGCTCGCGTTCCAGCAGCGTGGCGCGATGCAGCGCCACCGCCTGCTCCAGCGCGGCGACCAGTTCCTCGGTCGGGCACGGCTTGCACAGGAAGCGGAAGATCGCGCCCTGGTTGATCGCGGCGATCGCCGAAGTCGCATCGGCCTGCCCGGTCAACAGCAGGCGCACGCTGTCCGGCGCGCGGGCGCGCGCCGCGGCCAGGAACGCGGCGCCGTCCATGCCCGGCATGCGCATGTCCGACACGATCGCCGCGAATGGCGGGCCCGCGGCGATCGCGGCCAGCCCGGCCTCGCCGCCGTCGGCGGTGACCACGTCGAACTCGCCGAACAGGTTGCGCTCCAGCGCGGCCAGCAGATTGGGTTCGTCGTCCACGCACAGGATGCGCGGCAGCGCCGGTTCGCTCATGACACGCCCTCCGCTTCGCGAATCTCAGCGCACGCCGCCTGCCACTGCGGCAGCTGTGCGGCCACGCCCATCGACTGCAGATACGCCATGTCTGGCTCCGCGCCATGCGCCAACGCCACCGCGACGTGCACCACGCCGATCGCGTCGAACTGGCGATGCTCGACCCGGCGCGGCGTGCGGTGATGGGCGACCGCCTCGACGATCGCCCCGGGCAGGCCCCACACGCCGAGCAGGTAGGCGCCGATTTCGGCATGCGACGGGAAACCGCGGCCATGCGGGTCGGCGTCGCGGCATAGCTGCGCGATGTCGGGCAGCAGCGCGCCGATGTTGGCCAACAGCGCCGCAGTGGTCACCACGTCAACGGCGGCATGGCCCTTGCCGACCACCGCCGCCAGCCGCGACGCGCGCACCGCATCGGCGCGCAGCGCGTCGGCCGAATCGCCGGCGCCGCTGTGGAACACTTCGCTGGCCAGCACCAGCGTGCGCAGCAGGCCGATGCCGATGCGGTTGACCGCATCCTTGATCTCGGCCACGCGATGGCCGTTGCCGAAGAACGCGCAATTGGCCAGCTGCAGCACCTTGGCCGCCAGTGCCGGGTCGCCTTCCACCACCGCGGCCACCTGCGCGACGCCGGCAGCGGGGTCGCCGAGCAGGCGGTTGAGCTGGGCGAACATGCGCGGTGCCGACGGCAGCCCGCCGATGCGTCCGGCCACCGCCTGCACCGACGGATCGTCCAGCAGCAGTTGCAGCGCCACCGCGCGATCGATCGCCTCGATCAACGCATCGCCTTCGCACGGCTTGGCCAGGAACTGATGGGCCACGTCCAGCGAACGCAGCGCCGCTTCCTGTTCGGTATGCCCGGACAGGATGATGCGGATGGTGCGCGGGCAGCTGTCGCGCACCCGGCGCAGCAGTTCAGCGCCGTCCATCATCGGCATGCGCATGTCCGAGACCACCACGTCGGCCGGCTGCGCGTGCAGCGCGACCAGCGCCTCGGCGCCACTGCCGGCGAAGGCCACGTCCCAATCGCGATCGGCCATGAACATGGTGCGCTCGAGGCCGGCCAGCACCTGCTTCTCGTCGTCGACGAACAGCACGCGCATCGTTCAGCCCGCCACGGCATTCAACGGCAGCCGCACCACGAAGGTGGTGCCGCGCTGGTCCGCCGACGGTTCGAAGAAGATCCGTCCCTGGTGCTTTTCCACCACCGCCGAATAGGCGATCGCCAGGCCCTGGCCGGTGCCCTTGCCGACCGGCTTGGTGGTGAAGAACGGATCGAACACCTTGGTCCGGATCGCCTCGGGAATGCCCGGGCCGTCGTCGCTGACGCACAGGTCCACGTGGCTGTCGCCCGCCCGCCGAAGGATGATGCGGATCCGGCCCTGCTCGCGCTCGCCCGGCACCAGCGTGTCACCGATCGCGTGCGCCGCGTTGACCACCAGGTTCAGCAGCACCTGGCCGATCTCGTCGCGCAGGCATGGCACCAGCGGCACGTCGTCGGCGAAATCGGTCTCGATCTCGGCCACGTACTTCCATTCGTTGCGGGCGACGGTGATGGTGGTGGCGACCAGCTCGCGCAGGTCCACCGGCTCCTTCTCGCCGGCCGACGGATGCGAGAAGGTCTTCATCGCACTGACGATCTTGGTGATGCGGTCCAGCCCTTCCAGCGATTGCTGCAAGGCCTCGGGGGTCTGCTTGCGCAGGTACTGGAACTTGGACGAGTTCACCTGCGCGTCGAGCGCGGCCACCAGCTCCGGCGCCACGCCCTGCGCTCGCGCCGCATCGACGATGGCGAAGGTCATGTCGAACACGTGGTCGAGGATCTGCTTGGACTTGCACACGAACGCGACGTTGTCGCGCACGTACTGCGCAGGGGTGTTGATCTCATGGGCGATGCCGGCGGCGAGCTGGCCGATCGACTCCATCTTCTGCGCCTGCAGCAGCGCGACCTGGGCCTTGCCGAGATCGGCCAGGGCATGCTCCAGTTCGTGCCGCTCGCGGCTCAGCTCCTGCGTCTTCAGCGCCACCACCTTGCCCAGCGCGATGTTCTGCTGCAGCGTCGCCAGCGGCGAGGCCACCGCATCGTCGCGCGCGGTGACGCGCTTCTTCAACACCGCGATCACCTTGTCGCGCGCGGCCAGTTGCCGGCGCAACTCGGCGATCAACGCCGTCTCGCCGCTCTCCGGCGGCGCGGCGGCGGCATGCGCCAGGAACGGTACCGTCGCTGCATCTGCGGACATGCTCATCTCCCGATCGCCACGCCGGTAAAGGTCTGGTTGACGTGCAAGCCGTTGAACTGCTCGCCGTAGGTGGAAAACCCGAAAACGCGTTGCTGCGCCATGAACGCGCCGACCTGCTGCTGCATCTGCGACTGGCCGAACTCCAGGCGGCGCAGGATGCAATCGCAGCCGATCACCAGCGCCGGGTCGGGTATCGTCTCGTGCACGTCGGCAAAGGCCTGTTGCAGCGTCTCCATCACGTCCACCGCCTTGCCGACCGACACCACCATGCCCTCTTCCACCGCGCAGTAGCAGGTCATCGACAAGTCCTCGTTGACGCGCAGGATCGAACGCACGTAGGGCTCGCCGCTCAAGGTCAGCAGCAGCGGATAGGTCGAGAACACCTTTGGCTCCAGCGCTTCCAGCGGCACGCCGATCGCCTGCGCGTAGGCCAGCGCCGCCGGTTCGCCGTTGATCTCGCGGATCAGGCGCCGCTCCGGATCGGCGTCGGTGACCACCAGCTCGATCTCGCTGGCGACGAAGTGCTGCAGCTTGAACACCACGAACGGGTGCCGCGAATGGAACAGGGTCAGCACCGCCGCATCGGCCAGGAAGCGGCCGTCGTAGTAGACCAGGGTGCGCTCGAAGCGCAGGTTGTCGCCGGCCGAGCCGCCGAGCAGCGGCACGTCGCCGATCATCCGGTACAACGCCGCCGCCAGGTATTCCTCGCAGGTGGACAGTCCGTCGACCAGCAGCAGCGAAAAGCATTGCCCAGCCTTGTCGGCCGTCGCCGCCTGCACCGTCTCGGCCACCACCGCGACCTGCGCCTGCAGGTCGCTCAGCGGCGCGATCAGCAGCGGCTGCGCCTGCAGCACGCCGCCGCGCAGGCCGGCGACCAGGATGCCGTTGCTCTGGAAGCCGTGCTCGCCGATCTGGCCGGCGGCGGTGCAGCCGATCACCGGGCAGTCGAAGCCGGCCTTGATCGCCGGCCCCAGCGCGTCCAGATTGTATTCGGCATCGCAGAACAGCAGCAGCGCGTCCAGCGGTGCGGCGCCCAGTTGCGCACGCAACGCGGCGACCGCGGCGACCGCATCGCGGTCGGCGGTTTCCGCGTGGGTGACGGTCAAAGACATG
>Ga0308160_10002117_pt1 | contig 25028 bp, 25 predicted proteins | sample PhyFR1_FD_201036 | JGI IMG/M metagenome (GOLD analysis project Ga0308160, IMG submission 201036) | Phyllosphere microbial communities from UC Gill Tract Community Farm, Albany, California, United States - DLSLF.R1 | ecosystem: Host-associated > Plants > Phyllosphere > Unclassified | place: USA... | reverse complement strand
CACCCGCGCATGCACTTCTTCGAAGGCGACATCACGATCAACAAGGAATGGGTCGAGTACCACGTCAAGAAATGCGACGTGATCCTGCCGCTGGTGGCGATTGCCACGCCGTCGACCTACGTCAAGCAGCCTTTGAAAGTGTTCGAGCTGGACTTCGAAGCCAACCTGCCGATCGTGCGTTCGGCCGCCAAGTACGGCAAGCACCTGGTGTTTCCGTCGACCTCGGAAGTGTATGGCATGAGCCACGACGCCGAGTTCGACCCGGAAAACTCGGAACTGGTGTACGGCCCGATCAACAAGCCGCGCTGGATCTACGCCTGCTCCAAGCAACTGATGGATCGCGTGATCTGGGGCTACGGCATGGAAGGCCTGAACTTCACGCTGTTCCGTCCGTTCAACTGGGTCGGCGCCGGCCTGGACTCGATCCACACGCCGAAAGAAGGTTCGTCGCGCGTGCTGACGCAGTTCTTCGGCCACATCGTGCGCGGCGAGACCATCTCGCTGGTCGACGGCGGCCACCAGAAGCGCGCCTTCACCTACATCGACGACGGCATCGACGCGCTGATGAAGATCATCGAGAACAAGGACGGCAAAGCGACCGGCCAGATCTACAACATCGGCAACCCGAGCAACAACTACTCGATCCGGGACCTGGCCGACATGATGCTGAAACTGGCCGCCGAGTACCCGGAATACGCCGAAGGCGCCAAGAAAGTGCAGATCGTCGAGACCAGCTCGGGCGCCTACTACGGCGCCGGCTACCAGGACGTGCAGAACCGCGTGCCGAAGATCGAGAACACCCAGAACGACCTGGCGTGGGCGCCGACCACGACCATGGCCGATGCGCTGCGCGGCATTTTCGATGCCTATCGTGGCCAGGTGGCCGCGGCTCAGGCGCTGATGGATTAAGGACAGCATCTTGGCGCCGCTGCTGGTTCTCAAAATCGACGTCGACACCTATCGCGGCACGCGCGAAGGCGTTCCCAACCTGGTGCGCATGCTCAAAAGCCACGGCGCCGGCGCAACCTTCCTGTTTTCGCTCGGGCCGGACCATACCGGCTGGGCGATGCGGCGCGCGCTGCGGCCGGGCTTTTTCAAGAAGGTGTCACGCACCTCGGTGGTCGAGCATTATGGCGTCAAGACGCTGATGTACGGCGTGCTGCTGCCGGGGCCGGACATCGGCGCGAAAACGGCAGCGCAAATGCGTGCCACCCGCGACGCCGGCTTCGAAGTCGGCATCCACACCTGGGACCATGTCTACTGGCAGGACAACGTCGCCCGCCGCGACCCCGCCTGGACCGATGCCATCATGGCGAAATCGGAAGCGCGCCACGCCCAGGTGTTCGGCCAGGCGCCGCACACCCACGGCGCCGCCGGCTGGCAGATGAATGCGCACGCGTTCGCACGCCATGACCGCATGGGCTACCGCTACGCCTCGGACGGCCGCGCCACGCTGAACGACGACGGTTCGCTGGCCGACCCGGACGCCGGCCCCTACCGCCTACAAGGTTTGCAGCACATCCAGATGCCGACCACGCTGCCCACGCTCGACGAGCTGCTGGGGCGCGAGATCGACGGCATCACGATCGACGAATCCAATATCGCCGATCACCTCTTGACGCTGACCGCGCAGCATCCGCGCGACCATGTCTATACGCTGCATGCTGAGCTTGAAGGACAAAAACTCGCCCCCATATTCGAGCGGCTATTGTCAGGTTGGAAAGCACAAGGCTACCAACTCGCCTCGATGGCCGACTATTATGAGAAGATAAAGCATGCTTCGTTGCCGGCGTATCCGCTGCAATGGGGCGGAGTGCCGGGCCGGTCAGGCGAACTGGTGGTGCTCGATACAAAAACGTGAAGGCGGCTTCGGCCGCCTGTCTAGAACAGGAGAATTCCGTGGCCGAAAGCCCATCCGCAGCACCTGGCGCGCCCGTCGCCGAAACGCAAGCCGCCGACGCGCACGTGGCAAACTTCACCGCCGCCATGACCGGCGACCAGACTTTCGAGCTGGATGGCCGCCCGGCGAAGTACACGGTGCTGTATTTCTATCCCAAGGACAATACACCGGGCTGCACCACGGAAGCCATGGCCTTCCGCGACTACCACGACGAATTCACCGCGCTCGGCGTCCAGGTGGTCGGCGTCAGCCGCGATTCGCTGCGCTCGCACGAGAATTTCAAGTCCAAGCTGGGCCTGCCTTTTGAGCTGATTTCCGATCCCGAGGAACAGGTGTGCACCCAGTTCAACGTCATGAAGATGAAGAACATGTACGGCAAAAAAGTAAGGGGAGTCGAGCGCAGTACGTTTGTCATTGACGCTCATGGCAAAGTGGTGAAAGAATGGCGTGGCGTGAAAGTCAACGATCACGTCACGGAAATCCTGGATTTTCTGAAGAACCTCTCTTGAGTCGTATGACGAGACGGCTCGGTTTTCAAACTGCTGCCGAGACTTCTGCCACTATTTTGAGTCACAGTTTTACCTATCAGCATCACTCCAATCTGGCGCCGGCCGCGTTCCTGCACGGGACCGGTTCGCGCCGCGCAGCTCACCTCAAAGTTGCATCTGTCCAGCCCAGCGGAGCGCGTGCTCCGCAAGCGGCGTCCTTCCCGACTTTATTTTAGATTGAGACCCTGATGCCACTGCCAAAAATACCGACCAAGCCGGCAACCATTCTGCTGGCAAAAGATTATCCCCAAGCCGAACCCGGCCAAACGCCTGTCCGCGCAGCCGCGAAGGCGGAGAACGACCCGGTCGAAGACCTGATCAGCGGCCCGGCCGTTGCAAGCAAGACCGCGCGCGCGCGTAAGTCGAAAGCTGCGCTGCTGGCCGAAGCGCCTGCACGTGAACAGACGCCGGTCGCCGCGCCGGCAACGCTGCCTGACCCAGCGCGTACCGACATCACCAACAAGAAAGACGGCAAAGAAGAGAAACTGCGTGCCAAGCTGCGCGAAACCGACATGAACGAGTCGCATCCGGCCAAGCACAAGCCGGTCGAGGTCCACGTCAAATCCTCGGCCAGCCGCAAGGCCGACAGCACCGGCGTGACCAAGATGTTCGTGCTCGACACCAATGTCCTGATGCATGACCCGACCTCGCTGTTCCGGTTCGAGGAACACGACGTCTACCTGCCGATGATGACGCTGGAAGAGCTGGACAACCACAAGAAGGGTATGTCCGAAGTGGCGCGCAATGCGCGCCAGGTGTCGCGCACGCTGGACGCGCTGATCGCCAACGTCGACGACGACGCGATCGAGGCCGGCATCGAGCTGGCCAAGCTGGGCAACAAGGACGCCAAGGGCCGCCTGTTCTTCCAGACGCGCCTGAACGGCGCCGCGCTGCCGGAAGGCCTGCCCTCGGGCAAGGCCGACAACCAGATCCTGGGCGTGGTACGCGCGCTCGAAGCCGACCAGTCAGGCCGCGCGATCGTGCTGGTGTCGAAGGACATCAACATGCGCATCAAGGCGCGCGCGCTGGGCCTGGCTGCCGAGGATTACTTCAACGACCACGTGCTGGAAGACACCGACCTGCTGTACTCGGGCATCGTCCAGCTGCCGGACGATTTCTGGTCCAAGCACGGCAAGGGCATGGAATCGTGGCAGGAAATCCGCGGCGGCTACTCGTCGACCTATTACCGCGTCACCGGTCCGCTGATCCCGACCCTGATGGTCAACCAGTTCGTGTTCATGGAGCCGAAGAACGGCGAGGCGCCGCTGTACGCCCAGGTGCGCGAGATCAACGGCAAGACCGCCGTGCTGCAGACGCTGCGCGACTACTCGAGCAACAAGAACAACGTCTGGGGCATCACCGCGCGCAACCGCGAGCAAAACTTCGCGCTCAACCTCTTGATGAACCCGGAGATCGATTTCGTCTCGCTGCTGGGCCAGGCCGGTACCGGTAAGACCCTGCTGGCGCTGGCCGCCGGCCTGGCGCAGGTGCTGGAAACCAAAGTCTACAACGAGATCATCGTCACCCGCGTGACGGTGCCGGTCGGCGAAGACATCGGCTTCCTGCCCGGTACCGAAGAGGAAAAGATGTCGCCGTGGATGGGCGCCTTCGACGACAACCTCGAGGTGCTGATGAAGTCGGACAACGACGGCGGCGACTGGGGCCGCGCGGCGACCCAGGACCTGATCCGCTCGCGCATCAAGATCAAGTCGCTCAACTTCATGCGCGGCCGTACCTTCGTGAACAAGTTCCTGATCATCGACGAGGCGCAGAACCTGACGCCCAAGCAGATGAAGACGCTGGTCACGCGCGCCGGTCCGGGCACCAAGATCCTGTGCCTGGGTAACATCGCCCAGATCGACACGCCTTACCTGACCGAAGGCTCGAGCGGCCTGACCTACGTGGTCGACCGCTTCAAGAGCTGGAGTCATGGCGGCCACGTGACGCTGGCGCGCGGCGAACGCTCGCGCCTGGCCGACTTCGCGAGCGACGTGCTGTAAGCATCGCTGCATCCTCTCAAAGCCCGCGCGCCGCAAGGTCCGCGGGCTTTTTCATGCGCTGCACATCTGCCTGACCACCAAGCTGATGTAAAAATGCAAATGGAGGAAATTGGATACATTTGTAGTGCATTATCTGTTCTATATTGCTCGGTTGGGATAACGCAATTTCCGAGCGCTACCCTCTACCCAACAGGAGTCAATACCATGATGAAGTTCTTGTCGTTCTGCGCCGCTGCGACGTGCCTGCTCGCAGGCTGCGCCCAAACCCCGAATGCCGACGGCCAGCAGCAACGACTCTCGCGCGCCGATCGTGAAGAGACGACCGGCAGCATGCTGCCACGCCGCAAAACCGATCCCGGCGCCACGATGAGCGGCAACCAGATCGACCCGAGCCAGATCCTGAACCCGGGCGCTAACCGGGCGCCTGCGCTGTCGGGCAGTATCGGTCACTGACCCGTAGAACACGCCCGAACGACGTGATGTACAAGAAAGGAACTCGATGATCCGTTCAAGCTTGCTGTTCTCGCTGGCCCCTGCCGTGCTGGCTTGCGCCGCCTTGACCTCGGGCTGCGCCGCCGATCCAGGCAAACAGGGCGACGCCGTCGCCGACGCGGGCACCACCTCGCTCGGCAGCTACATCCCGCGCAAGAAGTCGGCGGGCGCCGGGCCCGGCAACGTCGGCAACGCCAACATGCAGGCCCTGGAAAACGACCGCATCAACGGCAGCGGCGTACTCAACCTTCCGCAAAAGTAACAGCGGCAGACCTGCAGGGACGAAAAAAAAGGCCGGGGCATGTGCTCCCGGCCTTTTGCTTTGTGCGCCCGGGGAGCCGGCCAAGGCCGGGCTCCCTCGTGCGCATCAGTCGTTGGCGTTCTGTACGAACACGGCGGTGGTGCGTGCCGGGATCGTGAAGCCGCCGCTGGCGCCGTCGAAGCTCGAGGACTTGACGACCTCGTCGGCTCCATTGCGCTGGATGCGGTGCAGTTGCAGCTTGCGGCCCTTCAGTTCGGGCACGGCCACGCTCTTGGCGACCTTGTCGACGTTGAACAGCACCACCACAGCCTTGTACTGCGCGCCGGCATACTTGCTCGGGTTGACGCCGTCGATGCCCATCGCGATCACGCCCGGCACCTGGTCCGGGCCGACGTTATAGAACTTCAGGCGCTCGATCACGTCCTGGGCGGTGCGCAGGCGGAACAGCGAGCTGTCCTGGCGGATCTGCAGCATCTCCTCGAACGCAGCCTTGGCCTGCAGGATCGCGCGCGTGTCTGGCTTGATCAGCGGATTGCTCAGAATCGGCGTCATCATCGCCCAGTTGCTCTGGTTCGATCCGGCAGGCGGCAGGCCGACGCCGAAGTTGTTGCTCTGGTAGCTGTAGTCGAGGCGGTTGAACCAGTCGCCCGAGTTGTAGCCGTTGGCGTCCATCGAACGCGAGCGCAGCAGTTCCTGGCCGGCTTCGAAGAACGGGATGCCCTGCGCCAGCATGTTGATCGCATTGCCCAGGTTTTGCACGCGCACCCGGTCCGACAGCGTGGTCGATTGCGGCAGGCGGTAGGCGTTGATGTCGAACAGCGTCTGGTTGTCGTGCGCCTGGATGTAGTTGATCGATTCCGACGGCTGGCCGGTGTAGCCCGCCGGCTGGCCGAAGTAATCGATCTGGGCATTCGTCTTCACGGCGCCGCTGCGGTCGGTGAAGCTGTAGTTGCGCAGTGAGCCCGACAGCCCCACGCGCACCAGGTCGGCCAGGCGCAGCGCATCGTCGCGGGTCTGGGTCGACTTGCCGTTCGGATCGAAGTAGGCGCCGCTGACGAAGCCCTGCTGGGCGATCAGGTCGTTGCCGGAGTCGCAGCAGCCGCCGCCGCGGATGGTGTCGCGCATGCGGTCGTTGAACGAGCCGATGCCGGTGCCATACAGGTTGGCCTGGCGCGCCTGGACGAAGCGGGCGTCGTTCTGCACTGCGCCGAAGTTCCAGCCTTCGCCGTACAGGTAGACGTCATGGCCGGCAGCCTTGTTGGCCGCAAGCTGGATGCGCTTCATCAGCTCGAGCGGCGTGAAGCCCATGATGTCGAAGCGGAAGCTGTCGACCTTGTAGGCGCTGGCCCAGAGCGAGATCGAATCGACGATCAGCTTGCCCATCATCGTGTTTTCCTGGGCGGTGTCGGCGCAGCAGCTGTCGTTCAAGATGTGGCCGTCGCTGCCCAGGCGGTAGTAATAGGCCGGGACGATGCGGTCGAGCGTCGACAGCGAACCCTGCTGCGACTGGCTGGTGTGGTTGTAGACCACGTCCATGGTCACGTGCAGGCCGGCGTCGTGCAGCCCCTGCACCATAGCGCGGAACTCGCGCACGCGCGCGATGCCGTCGTTGGCGTTGCTGGCGTAGCTGCCTTCCGGCGCGTTGTAGTGGACCGGGTCATAGCCCCAGTTGAAGCAATCGGTATCGGCCACGGCCGCGATCGCCGCTTGCTGGTCGCTCGATGCCGGGCCCGAATTTGGGATGCTAGGGGTCACGCAGCCGGTTTCGGGCACGCTGGCGTAGTCGAAGCTCGGCAGCAGGTGCACGTGGGTCAGGCCCGAATCGGCCAGCTCGCGCAGGTGGCGCATGCCGTTCGAGTTGACGTCGGTGAAGGCCAGGTACTTGCCGCGGTGAGCGGCCGGCACGCTGGTGTCCATCGCCGAGAAGTCGCGCACGTGCAGCTCGTACAGCGAGATGTCGGTCGGCGCGTCGACGGTCTTGACGCGCTGCTGGTCCCAGCCAGCCGGCTTGAGCGCCAGGTTGTCCAGGTTGCCGACAAAACTGCGGGTGCTGCCGGCGTTGACGCTGATCGAATACGGATCGGTGACGGTATTGGTCACCACCATGTTGTTGGCCCAGCGCGACAGCACCTGCACCGTGTAGGTGTAGTAGGCCTTGTTCATCCAGCTCGAATCCGGCGCGGTGTAGCTCCACACGCCGCCGGCGTCGCGCGTCATCGGCAGGTGCGTGGTGGCGGCGGCGTTCGGACCGGCATACACGTCCAGCTGCACGGCCTTGGCGGTGGGCGCCCAGACGCGGAAGGTCGGCACGCTGCGCAGGTTGAACGAGAGGCCGAGCGTGGCGTTGGCGGCCTTGGCGCCGAACACGTCGTCGAGCATGCCGGCGGTCTGCAGCGAGGTGACTTGCAGCAGCTTGCCGCCGGCGTCGTAACGCGCGATCGCGAACTGGTTGCTGGCCAGCTGGGCGGCCGTGGCCGCATCGGCGTCGGACAGGCGCAGCCCGGTCACGTTGCCCAGCCAGGCGAACTTCTGGCGCACGGCATCCGGCAGCGCCGCCACGCTCAAGTCGAAGCTGCCGTCGGCACCGGTGACGCCGCTGTCGTTCGAGGACAGCCCGCCGTTGGCCGCGTAAAAGAGTTTGAAACTGCCATCGCTGGATGCCAGCGGCCAGGCCAGGCTGTTGCTTGATAACCAGTAGGCATTCGCTTTGGACAGGTCGCCGTAAGTCAGGGCCGGCTGGCTGGCATAGACGTTACAGTCCCCTTCCAGCATCCAGATTTCCTGGCCCTGCGTATAGACGTCGGCGTTCAGTTTGGCGCTCTGGTCGTTCGGGCAGTTCTTGGTGCCGTTGCCGTCGGTGACCAGGAACGAGATCGCGCTTTTGCTGGCCGCCAGCGGGATGTCGACGTAGCCGCCAAAGGCGTCGCTGCTGGCGAACAGGAAGCGGTCGGTGATCCAGGCCGAGCTCGGGTTCTTCGGGCCGTCCCAGGAATACACGCCCCACTGGTTGACGTCGTTTTCGACGCGGTGGAAGTGCATGCGGATGTTGCCGGCCGCGACCGGGGCCACGGTGGCGACGCTGCCGGTCGCTGCCAGCTGGTGCGCGCTGCGGGCGACGGCCGGGCTGCGGCCGTCGTCGCCGGCGCCGCAGCCGGCCAGCATGACCAGTCCGGCGCAGGCGAGCGTGAGGTATTGCAAGCCTGGCTTCAATCGTGAAGTCAAACTACGTCTGATGAACATGGTGTCTCCTCTTCGTTCTTATTGTGACCGGCGGGCAGTGCCCGAGCGGCTTCTGCGGCCGACGGTCGGCTGTAATATTACTACTAGCCTTAACGAAAAGGTAAAAACGAAACAGTTGTGCGCGTGGTTGGCGGCCAAATAAAAAAAGCGGGGCGAGCCCCGCTTTTCCTCAGCGTAATTGACCTTGCCTTACAGGATACGCGTACCGATCCACCAGGCGATCGCCGACATGAAAGCCGATGCCGGAATGGTGAAGACCCAGGCCCAGACGATGCCGCCGGCCACGCCCCAGCGTACTGCCGACGCCTTTTGCGCCGAGCCGACGCCGACGATCGCGCCGGTGATGGTGTGGGTGGTCGAGACCGGCACGCCGATGGCGCTGGCGAGGAACAGCGTGATCGCCCCGCCCGACTCGGCGCAGAAGCCACCGACGGGTTTCAGCTTGGTGATCTTCTGGCCCATGGTGCGCACGATGCGCCAGCCGCCGAACAGTGTGCCCATGCTGATCGCCGTGTAGCAGGCGATGATCACCCACAGCGGCGGATGGGTCGCATCCTTGGCGACGCTGCCGACCGCGACCAGCAGCATCCAGATGATGCCGATGGTCTTTTGAGCGTCATTGCCGCCGTGGCCGAGACTATACGCTGCTGCCGATACCAGCTGCAGGCGGCGGAACCAGGTGTCGACCTTGCGCGGCGGCGTGCGGACGAAGATCCACGACACCGCCAGCATCACGATCGATCCGAGGATGAAGCCGAGCAAGGGCGACAGCAGGATCCACTCGACGGTCTTGAGCAGGCCGTCGCCCTTGAGCGCATGGGTGCCACCCTTGGCGACCGCGGCGCCGACCAGGCCGCCGATCAGTGCGTGCGAGGACGAGGACGGGATGCCGTAGTACCAGGTGATGACGTTCCAGATGATCGCGCCGACCAGCGCGCCGAACACGACATAGTGGTCGACCAGGCCCGGGTCGATGGTGCCCTTGCCCACCGTGGCCGCGACGTGGGTGCCGACGGTGAAGATGGCGACGAAGTTGAACATCGCCGACATCGCGACCGCGGTCTGTGGTTTCAGCACACCGGTCGACACCACCGTCGCAATCGCGTTGGCGGCGTCGTGGAAGCCGTTCATGAAGTCGAAGACCAGCGCTAAAAGGACGAGCAGGCCCAGCACATATATGCTGATGTGAAGAGAATCCATCTGTTTGTTCTTATTGTTATGGCGTTACGCGTTTTCGACGATGATGCCTTCGATGATGTTGGCAACATCCTCGCAGCGGTCGGTGACGGTCTCGAGGATTTCGTAGATGGCCTTCATCTTGATCAGGTTGCGCACGTCCGGCTCGTCGCGGAACAGCTTGGACATGGCGGCGCGCATCACGTGGTCGGCGTCCGATTCCAGGCGATCGATCTCTTCGCAGATCGCGACCATCTTCTGGGCGTTGTCCATGTCGTGCAGCATGCTGACCGCCTGCTGGACCTTCAGGCAGCAGGACAGGCACAGCTCGGCCAGGCGCTTGGCTTCCGGCGTCACCGCATGCAGGTCGTACAGCGAGATGGTCTGGGCGGCGTCCTCCATCATGTCGAGGATGTCGTCCATGCGCGTGATCAGCTTGTGGATATCGTCACGGTCGAGCGGTGTGATGAAAGTCTTGTGCAGCAAGTCGATCGTGGCATAAGTGATCTTGTCCGCCTGTTTTTCGATGCTTTCCACGGCGTGGGCGCGGTTTTCCAGGTCGTCGAAATTGGTCATCAGGCCGACCATTTCCTGCGCACCCTTCACGCACAAGGCGGCGTGCTGGTTGAACAGGTCGAAAAATTTGCCCTCGGTGGGCATCAGGCGTCCAAACATGTAACTCTCCGTTCGTATTTCTCTTGGGACTTCTTAAGACGTTACGGCGCACGGTGCCACGCTGTGGATCCGCACGCCGCGACGCTGATTATTTTTATCGGCTTTAATCGCCCTGGTAAATCGATAGCGAACCGCTGTAATTACCAAACTTAGTGTACATACCCATCCAGGTTAGGCGAATCGCCCCGATAGGGCCATTACGCTGCTTGCCGATAATGATCTCGGCGGTGCCTTTATCGGGCGAGTCCGGGTTATAAACCTCGTCACGATACAGGAAGATGATGACGTCGGCATCCTGTTCGATAGCGCCGGACTCGCGCAGGTCGGACATGACCGGGCGCTTGTTCGGACGTTGTTCCAGCGATCGGTTCAGCTGGGACAGCGCGATCACTGGGCAACCCAACTCCTTGGCCAGGCCTTTCAGGCTACGCGAAATCTCGGAAATCTCGGAAGCGCGATTGTCGCCCGGCTTGGAACCCTGCATCAGCTGCAGGTAGTCGACGATGATCAGGCCGAGCTTGCCGCACTGGCGCGCCAGGCGACGCGCGCGAGCGCGCATCTCGATCGGGTTCAGCGCCGGCGTCTCGTCGATGAAGATCTGGGCGTCGTTCATCTTCTGGATCGCATGCGTCAGGCGCGGCCAGTCCTCGTCGTGCAGCTTGCCGGTACGCAGGCGGTGCTGGTCGAGCTGGCCGATCGAGCCGAGCATACGCATCGCCAGCTGGGTACCGCCCATCTCCATCGAGAAGATCGCGACCGGCAGGCCGGCATCGACCGCGACGGCCTCGCCGATGTTGACCGAGAACGCAGTCTTGCCCATCGACGGACGCCCGGCCACGATCACCAGGTCGCCCGGCTGCAGGCCGGAGGTCATCTTGTCGAGGTCGATGAAACCGGTCGGCACGCCGGTGATCTCGCCCTGGTTTTCGCGGCTGTAGAGTTCGTCGATGCGCTCGACCACTTGCGTCAGCAGCGGCTGCACCGGCAGCCAGCCCTGGGCGCCGCGCGCGCCTTGTTCGGCGATCGCGAAGATGCGCGATTCGGCCTCGTCCAGGATTTGCTTGACCTCGGCGCCTTGTGGATTGAAGGCCTTGCCGGAAACTTCGTCAGCGACGGTGATGAGCTGGCGCAGCACGCCGCGATCGCGCACGATCTCGGCATAACGGCGGATGTTGGCGGCGGATGGCGTATTCTGCGCCATCGCGTTGAGGTACGGCAGGCCGCCCATGTCGTCGGCCTTGCCGAGCTGGACCATGGCCTCGTACACGGTGATCACGTCGGCGGGCTTGCCCGAGTTGATCAGGCGGACCATCTGTTCGAAGATGATCCGGTGGTCGTAGCGGTAGAAATCCTCCGCATGCATGAAGTCGGCGATCCGGTCCCACGCCGCGTTATCGCGCAGCAGGCCGCCGATGACGGACTGTTCTGCTTCGATGGAATGCGGTGGGATGCGGAGCGACTCGATCTGCGGGTCTGCTGGGGTGTTCATGACCGTCATTATACCTTTTACGGGCAGTCGGCTGAAATGATTGGTGAGTTTCCAAAAATAAAAAAGCCGGGTTTCCCCGGCTTTTCTTCATACCAGCAACAAGCGTTGCCGGAACTTATTTAGGCAGCTTCGCCCACGACTGCGACGGTGACATCGACGACGACGTCGGTGTGCAGAGCGACCGACACCGGGTGCTCGCCGGTGGTCTTCAGCGGGCCGGTCGGCATGCGGACCTGGGCCTTTTCGACGGCGAAACCTTGCTTGGTCAGCGCTTCGGCGATGTCGAAGTTGGTCACGGAACCGAACAGACGGCCGTCCACGCCGGCTTTCTGGGCGATGGTGACGGTCATGCCGCTCAGCTTCTCGCCTTGGGCTTGGGCAGCGCCCAGCTTCTCGGCAGCAGCCTTTTCCAGTTCGGCGCGCTTGACTTCGAACTCGGCCACGGCGGCCTGGGTGGCGCGGCGGGCCATTTTTTGCGGGATCAGGAAGTTACGTGCGTAACCGTCCTTGACCTTGACGACGTCGCCCAGGTTGCCGACGTTGACGACTTTTTCCAGAAGGATAACTTGCATTTATTTTCTCCAGTAATCTGACAGTGCTTGTACGCGGACGACGCGGATTAGGCGTTGTGCAGGTCGGTGTACGGCAGCAGGGCCAGGTAACGGGCGCGCTTGATCGCGGTGTCCACTTGACGCTGGTAGTGCGCCTTGGTGCCGGTCAGGCGAGCCGGCATGATCTTGCCGTTTTCCTGGATGAAGTCCTTCAGGGTGTCGACGTCTTTGTAGTCAACCTGTTCCACGCCTGCAGCGGTGAAGCGGCAGAACTTCTTGCGCTTGAACAGCGGGTTCTGCTGTTTACGCTTCAGTTTTTCTTTAGCTTTGTTTTTGTCGAACTTTTTACCGAATGCCATTTGAGGCTCCTGTATCTAAAAACGTGCGCGCTTGATTTGTTAAGCGACGCCACTGAAATCAATGATGTGAAACACCAGGGCTTTGCTGTTGCGGTTCTTGCGTGCCAAAAAACCCTTGAAGCGGTGCACCGCGCCGAGTTCGGCGCTGGCGAATCGACCGGAGATTTCTCCGGCGGCGACCGCCGCAATCTCGAACTCGACCGTCCGTTCCAATCCCGCTTCCATCTGCTGCGACCCGTGCTGCAGAGTGCCGCTGACGATGGGAATGCCGGCCGGGGTGTAACGCAAGGTATCGCGTTCGGCGATGCTTGCGACCAGCAACAGCTCGTTCACTGCCCTTTCGCGCTCTCTAATCGAAGTGAGCGAGAATTAAGCGTTGGCGGCCGGAGCAGCTGCCTGCTCGGCGCGGTGGCTCTTGGCGGCGTCTTCGCGCTGGACCGACTTCATCATCGGCGACGGGGCGGTTTCGGCCTTCTTCGTCTTGACGGTCAGGTGACGCAGCACGGCATCATTGAATTTGAATGCGGTTTCCAGCTCGACCAGGGTCTCGTTGTCGCACTCGATATTCATGCAGATGTAATGTGCCTTCGGCAGATTATCGATCTGGTAAGCCATCTGGCGGCGGCCCCAGTCTTCGACGCGGTGAATGTTGCCGCCGCGCGAGGTGACCGTGGTCTTGTAGCGCTCGATCATCGCCGGAACTTGCTCGCTTTGGTCCGGGTGGACGATAAACACGATTTCATAATGACGCATATAACACTCCTTGAGGACGTTTAAACAGATGCCCACCTCGGCGTCAGGACGAGTGTGGGAAGGGAAAGCCCGACATTATAACGCAAAAGACGTCAAGACCCAAATGCTTTGTGGCTATGCGATATGGATTATCTGGACGTCGAGGGGCGCACACCCGTGGAAAATCACTCTTATCGCTTCAGGTCAAAAAAAACCACGAAAAGCCGTGCTACCCCTTGCGCGCCGGGCCATACTGTACAAAAATACAGCTTGTCCAGATCCAACGAAAGCCAACCCATGCTGAAGCTTACCGCACGGCAAGAACAGATTCTCAACCTGATCAAGGAAGCCATCGACAACACCGGCTTCCCGCCGACCCGCGCCGAAATCGCGCAGGAACTTGGCTTCCGCTCGGCCAACGCCGCCGAGGAGCACCTGCAAGCCCTGGCGCGCAAAGGCGCCATCGAGATTTCGCCCGGCACCTCGCGCGGCATCCGCCTGATCGGCGTAGCCGCCGAAGCCGCTGCCCCTGCACCCGTATTGGCAGCCTCGATGATGCCGCCGCCGCACCTGATGTCCCTGCCCCTGGTCGGCCGCGTCGCCGCCGGTTCGCCCATCCTGGCCCAGGAACATGTCGAGGCCAATTATTCGGTCGACCCAGCCATGTTCTCGAGCAAGCCTGACTTCCTGCTGAAGGTCAAGGGCTGGTCGATGCGCGACGCCGGTATCTGCGACGGCGATTTCCTCGCCGTCAAAAAGGTCGATTCGGCCAAGAACGGCCAGATCGTGGTCGCGCGTATCGGCGAAGAAGTGACCGTCAAACGCTACCGCAAGACCGGTGCGACCATCGAGCTGCTGCCGGAAAACCCGGAGTTCTCCGTCATCACCGTCGATCCGCAAACCGACGAGTTCGCGCTCGAAGGTCTGGCGGTCGGCCTGTTGCGCTCCTGGCACTGAGCGGTATCCGGGTACTCGCACCGCCGGCTTCGCGCCGGCACATAAGGTGCACAACGAAGATGTAAAACGACGACGGCCCGCTGTAATGCGGGCCGTCGTCGTTTGCGGCGCCCTGTACAGCGGCGAACGTCATCAGTGCTTGGCGTCGACGTCCGTCGGCGGCGCGCTCTTGACGATGTCGTTATGCTCCTTGACCCAGCGCTCGGTCGAGGTGCGCCAGGCGTTGTAATCGGCCAGCACCAAATTGCCCGCCACTTTGATATCCTCGGAAGCGCGATCGCCGACGTCCTTCAGGTGTGCCTCGGCCTTCTCGGTCTCTTCCTTGGTCAGCAGCGTCGCGATGTCCTGCGGGATCAGCCGGGTCAGCGGCAACGAGGCGTTCAGGTGGTTGACCGCGCGGTTGTGGCAGGCTTCCCACTCCTTCATCTTGGCGCTGTAGCGCTCGATGTCCTCGTTCTCTTTCGAGACCGATGGAAAACGCGGCGACGGACAGCGGTATTGGCCGCCGGTCAGGTCGGCGCCATCGTACTGCGTCAGCCAGTGATCGATATCGGCGCGGTGCTCGCCGCGCTTTTTCATCATGTCGAGTGAGGCGATCGCGACCTTGTTGCCCTTGGCCGCGGCCTTGCCCCACCACAGCGCCGCCTTGTCGGTGTCGACCGCGCCGGCTTCGCCATAAAAATACATCTCGCCCAGGTGCTGCTGGGCCATCACGTTGCCGGCGTTGGCCAGCTTGGTATACTTCTGCAAGGCTTCCGGATAGGCCTTCTTGGCGAACAGGGCGTCGGCGTCGGACAACTCGTCGGCGGCGGCGATGCCCGCAACGCACAGGCTCAGGCCAAACAGGCAGGCTACAATTTTTTTCATAAGCGATTTGAGGACGGGCAACAGTCCGATCATAACCGGACTGCGCGCCGTCCTCAACCGCTGGAAAGTAACAGCCTTAGCGCTGGCTGGCCGCGGCGTTTGCCGAGATCGCGTACTTCTGGGCCGCGTAGTTGTTTTGCGCCCTCTGCATGATCGCCAGCTCCTCCTTGAGCGTTTCTCGTCCCTGGCCGTTGTTGACATAGTCCTCGGTGGCCTTCTGCCAGGCGGTTTCACGCTTGCTGAACTCGGCAGCATCCTGCTGGGCCTTCGCGACCAGTTTCGCGTACACCGCATCCAGATGGCGTTGGGCCTGCGCACCCTCGGCAGGCGTCATCATGTCGAGCGTCTCGGCCGGGATGCGCTTTCCGGGTGGTAACGCGTCGTTCAGGTTGGCTGCGAAGCCGTTGTAGCAAGCGTGCCACGCGGCGATCTTTTCGCTGCTTGCCCTGATCTCGGATTTGGTTTTGGATACGGTCGGCAGCTCAGGCAGCGTGCAGTCGAACTGGCCGCTGACCATGTCTTCGCCCTGGTACTTGCTAGTCCAGTAGACGATCTCGTCGCCATGGATCGCGCGCCGCTTCAGGCTGGCCAGGCTAGCCGCGGCATCATGGTTGCCGGCCGCCGCCGAACGCTCGAACCACTGGCGCGCCTTGACGAGATCGGACGCGGTGCCGTCACCGAACCAGTACATCTCGCCAAGCCGCATCTGGGCCTCGGCGTTCCCCGCCTCGGCCAGGCGCTGGTAGATCGGCAAGGCTTTGTCGTAAGACTTCGCCATCAACAGGCGGTTCGCATCGGCCAGGTCATCCGCACGGGCGGCGCCGGTGACGCTTCCCGCGGCAACAGCCAGACATACCATGCACAGCAAGCGCTTCATGATCTCTCCTGTTCAGCTTGTCATAAAAGAAATCATAAACCGACTTGATGCTGCTGTCGCAAGAAGAATTTATTCAAGAAAAATATGCTACACAAACATGCCGATTACAATTCCATACTTGCCTGATCGTTATTAATCAGGCAGTGATGGGCTCTCGCTGCCTCAACCGGCCAGCGCACCGCCGAAGTCGGCGAGCAGGTCGGCCGTATCCTCGATGCCGACCGAGACCCGGATCAGCGATTCGGCGATACCCATGCTGGCGCGGCGCTCCGGCCCCATCTCAAAGAAGATCGTGTGCGCGACCGGGATCACCAGCGTGCGCGTGTCGCCCAGATTGCTGGCCGGAATCGCCACCCTCAGGCGATTCAGGTAGTCGAAGCAGTCGATGCCTTCCTCCAGTTCGAACGAGAACAGCGAGCCATAGGCGCGGAACTGTTCGCTCGCCAGCGCGTGCTGCGGGTGCGATGCCAGGCCAGGGTAATACACCGCGGCGACGCGTTCATCGGCCTCCAGCATGCGCGCGAGCGCGAGCGCGTTGGCGCAGGTGCGCTCCATGCGCAGCGCCAGCGTCTCGGCGCCGACCGCGATGTGGTGCGCCGCCTCCGGCGCGAGGGACGCACCGAAATCGCGCAGCGACTTGGCGCGCAGCTGGGCCATGCCCTGCGCGTTTGGCGCCAGCTTGCGGAAGTTCGGCGCGATGTTCGGGAAAGCGCTCCAGTCGAACATGCCGGTGTCGGTCAGCGCGCCGCCGAGCGCCATGCCGTGACCGCCGATCGACTTGGTCAGCGAATTGACGACCAGGCCGGCCCCCACCGCCTTCGGGCGGAACAGGTAGGGCGTGGTCATGGTGTTGTCGACCACGTACAGGATGCCGCGCGCGCGGCACAGTTCGCCGATACGCGCCAGGTCCGCCACTTGAGTACGTGGGTTGGCGATGGTTTCGACGAACACCATGCGCGTGTTCGGCTGCAGCGCGCTTTCCACGTTGGCGACGTCGGTCGCGTCGACGAAGGACACTTCGGTGCCTTGCGCGGCCACCGTGTTCCACAGACTGTTGGTATTGCCGAACAAAAAGGCCGACGACACCACATGGTCGCCGTCCTTGAGCAGCGCCTGGGCCAGCGCGCCGATCGCCGCCATGCCGGTGGCGAAGCACAGCGTGGCGACGCCGTCTTCCATCTTCGTCACTTTCTCTTCGAGCGCGGAGACGGTCGGGTTGCCCTGACGGCCGTAGCGGAAGCCCGGCTCTTTGCCCTGGAACACCGAGGCCAGCTGGCGCGCATCGGTGTAGCCGAAGGTCACCGAGGTGTGGATCGGCTTGTGCAGCGAGTTGTGCTCGATCGGCTTGCGACGATCGTTGTGGAGGATGGTGGTGGTGAAGCCGTAGTTGTTAGTGTCGCTCATGGTCGTATGAGAAATAGCGCAAAAGACAATATTCAGGGCAAAAAAACGGGCGCACGCGGCGCCCGTCGGATCACTCCGCCGCGACGGCGGGGTTCAGGTTCAGCTGAGTTCGCACGATGTCCTCGGACGACTTGCCGCTGGTCTTGTGGCGATGGTTTTCCAGCGCATCCAGGTAAGCCGGCGTCACGTCGCCGGTCACGTAGACGCCGTCGAAGCACGAGGCCTCGACGTTCTTGATGGCCGGGTTGACGTCCATGATCGAGTTGCGCAGCGCCTCCAGGTCCTGGTAGACCAGGCGGTCGGCGGTGATTTCCTTGCAGACTTCCTCGACCGTGCGGCCATGGGCGATCAGTTCGTCGCGGGTCGGCATGTCGATGCCGTACACGTTCGGGTACAGCACCGGCGGCGCGGCCGAGGCGAAGAACACCTTGCGGGCGCCGGCTTCGCGCGCCATCTGCACGATCTCGCGGCTGGTGGTGCCGCGCACGATCGAGTCGTCGACCAGCAGCACGTTCTTGTCCTTGAACTCGGCGGCGATCGCATTCAGCTTCTGGCGCACCGATTTCTTGCGCATGCCCTGGCCCGGCATGATGAAGGTGCGGCCGATGTAGCGGTTCTTGATGAAGCCTTCGCGGTACTCGACGCCGAGCTTCAGCGCCAGCTGGATCGCGGCCGGGCGCGACGAGTCCGGGATCGGCATCACGACGTCGATTTCCTCGACCGGAATCTCCTTGCGGATCTTGTCGGCCAGGTATTCGCCCATTTTCAGGCGGGTGGCGTACACCGAGGCGCCGTCGATCACGGAGTCCGGACGCGCCAGGTACACGTATTCGAAGGCGCACGGATTGAGCGATGGGTTTTGCGCGCATTGCTGGCTGTGCATGACACCATCGTCGGCGATCCACACGGCTTCGCCGGGCGCGATGTCGCGCATGAAGCGGAAGCCCAGGCCTTCCAGCGCCACCGATTCGCTCGCCACCAGGTATTCCGGGCCATGCTCGGTTTCGTTCACGCCGATGCACAGCGGACGGATGCCGAACGGGTCACGGAAAGCCAGCAGGCCGTGGCCGGCGATCTGGGCGATCACGGCGTAGGCGCCGCGGATACGGCGGTGCACGACCGACATCGCCTTGAACACGGCCTGCGGCGACAGCGAGTAGCCGTCGGCGGCCTGCTGGATCTCGTGGGCCAGCACGTTCAGCAGCACTTCCGAGTCGGAGCCGGTGTTGACGTGACGGCGGTCGATGCGGAACAGCTCTTCCTTCAACTGGGCCTGGTTGGTCAGGTTGCCGTTGTGCGCCAGCGTGATACCGAACGGCGCGTTGACGTAGAACGGCTGCGCTTCCTCTTCGCTGGACGAGCCGGCCGTCGGATAGCGGCAGTGACCGATGCCGGAATTGCCCATCAGCGAACGCATGTTACGCGTGCGGAACACATCGCGCACCAGCCCGTTGGCCTTGTACATCGAGAACATGCTGCTGTGATTGGTTGCGATACCGGCTGCATCCTGGCCGCGGTGCTGCAGCAGCAGCAATGCGTCATACAGCAACTGGTTGACGGGGGCTTGCGAGACGACGCCGACGATGCCACACATGAGGTGCTCCTAAACAGCGAAAGATGAAGAGTTAAAACTGTACGTGCTGCGCCAGGGCAGCGGGCAAGAAAGGCTTGACGGTGCGCGCGCCGGTTTCCGCAATTGGCGACAGCAGCGCATTTTTCCAGAAGTCCTGCTGGGGGATGGAAGTCATCCCGCACAATATGACACCGGCCAGCACGATTACAATGCCCCGGCCGAGTCCGAACAACCCGCCCAGGCCGCGATCGGCGAGGCTCAGGCCGGAGGCCTCGATCAGCGCACCGATCGCCAGGGCCAGCAAGCCCATCAGCACACGCGTGCCGAGAAATAGTGCAACGAAGGCAAGCATCAGACGCACCGCCTCACCGGGAACGAGCGATGGTAGCATGGGCGCCAGTTTCGCGCCGAAGGCGTTCGCGACCACGAAGGCCACCACCCAGCCCGCCAGCGACAGGATTTCCTTGACCAGTCCACGCAGGGTACTGATGATGACCGACGAGATCAGGATGAACAGGACGATGTAGTCGAAGATCGTCACGGCGGGCGGCGTCGCGCTTGACTTTACGGTCAGAGGCCGAGCTTGGCGACCTTGGCGCGCGCCTTGTCGGCTTCGTCCCGGGTGTACGGCCCGATCTTCACGCGCACCAGGCCATTGGCCGACTTTTCGGTGGTCGAGCTGATGCCGGCCGCGCGCAGCTTGGCCTGCACCTCGGCGGCCTTTTCCTCGCTAGACATCGCGGCCACCTGCACCATCGACTTCGGCGCCGGGGTTGCGCCATCCGCGTCGGCCCTGGCGGCGCCCTTGCCTTCCAGGATCGCGAGCGCGCGCGCATCCTCGTGCGGCTTGACCGGCTTGTCCTCGAGTTTCGGCTTGACCGGTTCGGGCTTGCGCTCGGGCTTGGCTTCCTTGTGTTCGGGCTTGGGCGCGTCATGGCGCTCGTGCTCGCGTTCGGCCTTCGGCTGTTCTTTGGGTTCCTTGTGCTCGGGCTTAGTCTCGGGCTTGCGCGCCTCGGCCTTCGGCGCCCTGGGCATTGGCGGTGCCTCGATCACTTCCTCGCCCTGGTCGACGCTGTCGGCGGCGGCCACAGTCTTGGGGCGGGTGCTGGAGGATGCGGCCGGCTTGGCCGGCGTGTCGGCAGCCGGCGTCTTGCTCGCTGGCGCAGTCGATGCGGCCTCGTCCTCCGGCGGTGCGGCAGGCACCGGCAGCGGCGCTGCCTTGTCCTTGGGCGGGATCTGGATCGCGATGTCGCCGGCCAGCTGCTTCGGGCTCGAGTCGAGCAGCATCGGCAAGCCGATCGCAGCCGCCAGCGCCAGCGCGATCGCGCCGACCAGGCGGCGGCGCGCGCGCTTCTTCTCGGGGAGCATGGGATCGTTGCCGGGACGGCGGCTGGCGCCGCCCGCGGTCGCACCGGCGCTCGAGGCGCGTTTGGCGCGCGCGCGTTCGCCGATCGCGGCGTCGTCGTCCTTGCTGTAGAAACGGCCGCTGTCGTCAGCGGCGCGGTCTCGCTTGTTTTTATTGGAGAACAAGCCCATGCGATTTCAGGTCAATCAGTGTAAGGAGTTTTTGCGGGCTGCCATGACGCCGGCAACGGTATAGAACGAGCCAAAGACGACTATTCTATCATCCTGCCCGGCCTGGCTTGAGGCGTCGAAGAACGCCGCAGCCGGATCGGCAAAGGTTTTGACCGAGAATTCGTCATTCTTGGCCCCTGGCGGACGCTTCGCTTCCAGCTTGGCGGCCAGCACGGCCGGGTCGGCCGAACGCGGCGAATCGAGCCGGCACACGTACCAGTGGTCTATGTTCGGCGCGATGTGTTCGATGACCGCGTCGATGTCCTTGTCCTGCATGATGCCGAACACCGCGTAGGTATAGCGGTGGTAGCCCATGTTCGATAGGTTCTGGCTCAGGGCCGCGGCCGCGTGCGGGTTGTGGGCGACGTCCAGCACCGTGGTCGGGCGCCCCGCCAAGACCTGGAAGCGGCCCGGCAGCTCGACCAGCGCCAGGCCCGCGCGCGTCTCTTGCGCGCCGACCGGCAATTGCATGCGCAGCGCTTCCAGCGCGGCCAGCGCGGCCGAGGCGTTCAGCAGCTGGTTGGCGCCGCGCAGCGCCGGATAGGCCAGCGAATTGCGGCGGATCTCGCGCCCGCCATACGCCCATTGCTGCTGGTCGCCCTGGTAATTGAAATCGCGCCCGATCAGCCACAGATCGGCGCCAATCGCTTCGGCGTGCTCGATGAGGCTTTGCGGCGGCTGTGGATCGCTGCAGATCGCCGGCTTACCTGGGCGGAAGATGCCGGCCTTCTCGAAGCCGATCTGTTCGCGCGTGTCGCCCAGGTAGTCCTTGTGGTCGATGTCGATGCTGGTCACGATCGACACGTCCGGCTCGATCACGTTGACCGCATCCAGACGCCCACCCAGGCCGACTTCGAGGATCGCCACGTCGATCGCGGCTTTCGACAGCAGGTGCGCGATCGCCAGCGTGGTGAACTCGAAATAGGTCAGGTCGATCTCGCCGCGGGCCGCTTCGACCACGTCGAAGCTGGCGACCAGGGCATCGTCGCTGGCCATCTCGCCGTTGATGCGGGCGCGCTCGTTGAAGTCGAGGAAGTGCGGCTTGATGTACAGGCCGACCCGGTAGCCGCCGTGCAGCAGGATCGACTCGAGCATGGCGCAGGTCGAGCCCTTGCCGTTGGTGCCGGCGACCATGATGACGGGGCAGGCAAACTGAAGCTGCATGCGCTCCTTGACGGCGCGTACGCGGTCCAGGCCCATGTCGATGTGGGTTTCGGCATGGCGCGACTCGAGCAGCGCCAGCCAGTCGGGCAAGGTGGTCGGGAGGTTTTGCATGGGATGGTTCGTCCTGTGAAGCGCGTCCGGTAAGGCCTGATACGGCAGAAATGAACAGGCTGCTGCAGGATGCGCCGTCAGGCGACTCCTGCAGCAGCCGGTCTGTTCATTCCAACAATCAGGCGATGACGTCGGCCGGCTGGCTTTGCAGCAGGGCCAGCAGGCGCGCGATTTCTTCACGCATCTTGCGGCGGTCGACGATCATGTCGATCGCGCCCTTGGTCAGCAGGAACTCGGCGCGCTGGAAGCCTTCCGGCAGCTTTTCACGCACCGTATTCTCGATCACGCGCGGGCCGGCAAAGCCGATCAGCGCCTTCGGCTCGGCGATCACGACGTCACCCATGAAGGCGAACGAAGCCGAAACGCCGCCCATGGTCGGGTCGGTCAGCACGCTGATGAACGGCAGCTTCTTCTCGGACAGCTTGGTCAGCATCGAGGTGGTCTTGGCCATCTGCAGCAGCGACAGCAAGCCTTCCTGCATGCGCGCGCCGCCGGTGGCGGTCACGCAGATGAACGGCACCTTCTGCTCGAGCGCCACCTGGGCGCCGCGCGCGAAGCGCTCGCCGACCACCGAACCCATCGAGCCGCCCATGAATTCGAATTCGAAGCAGGCCACGACCACCGGCAGGCTCATGATCGAGCCGCCCTGGACGATCAGCGCATCGGTCTCGCCGGTCGCGTCCATCGCGTCCTTCAGGCGGTCCGGGTACTTCTTGCTGTCCTTGAACTTCAGGGTATCGACCGGCAGCGCGTCCTGGCCGATCTCATAGCGACCGCCTTCGTCGAGCAGCGCGTCGAGGCGCGCACGGGCGCGGATGCGCATGTGATGGCTGCACTTCGGGCACACATGCAGGTTCGCGTCCAGGTCGGCGCGGTACAGCACCGCTTCGCACGACGGGCACTTGACCCACAAGCCCTCGGGCATGGTTTGCTTTTTGGCGGCATCGGAGCGCTGGATACGGGGGGGCAGCAGTTTTTCCAACCAACTCATGTCTTCTCCTTTGCGGCAATACTGGAATTGGCGGTAGTGTAGCCGCTCGATTCCGGATTGTCGAATTCTTGCTCGCAACTACGGTCAAAAACACCCGTTAATTGCTTGATCTTCTGACAATATTGATATTCAGTCAGCACAGGTTTGCAATCGATAAAACAAAAACCGGGACGCATGGCCCCGGCTCGTTTTATCGCGTCCCGCTCACATCGACGCGGTGCTGACTTCTTCGGTCGTGTATTCGACACCGCCGATCTGCGACGCGATCAGGTTGTAGATCCAGGCGCCGATGGCGCTGAAGATGAAACCGAAGAAGGCATACACGAGCGGGAACACGACGAACATGGCCAAGCTGAATGCCTGGTTCGTCATCGATGCCCCTAGCCAGATGAGCAGGGCGGACGGGATCGCAATCACGAGGTAGAGCGCGGCCACGACTTTGGCCGATTGCAGCACGGAGACTTGAACGATCTGTTTTTTCATAATGAACGCCAGGTGGGTGAGGGAAAACGAACGCCCTCACTCTACTCTGGCATTTCCATCAAGAAAATTGAAACGGCGATGCGGCCTCGAATCGATCAAACGGCCGACGCTGCATCGCCAGGCGCCGGCTCAGCGCGCGTCCAGCGCCTCGCGGATGCCCGCCACGAAAGCGCGTACTGCTTGCGGCCCCTGCTCCTTCGGGGTGTTTTCCAGTTCCTGGATGATGCGGCTGCCGATCACGACCGCATCGGCGACGGCCGCAACCTGCTTGGCGGTCTGGGCATCGCGGATGCCGAAGCCCACGCCGATCGGCAGCTTGACGTGCTCGCGGATCGCGGCGACGCGGCGCGCCACGTCCTCGGTGTCGATGCTGCCGGCGCCGGTCACGCCTTTCAGCGACACGTAATAGCTGAAACCGCTGCCGAAGCGCGCGACCTGCTGAATGCGCTGCTGGGTCGAGGTCGGCGCGATCAGGAAGATCAGGTCGAGGTCGTTGGCCTTCATCTCGCCAGCGAAGGCTTCGCATTCCTCGGGCGGATAGTCGACCACGATGGCACCGTCCGCGCCGGCTTCCTTGGCGCGGCGGATGAACTCCGACGGGCCCATGCGTTCGATCGGATTGGCATAACCCATCAGCACGATCGGCGTGTGCTGGTTGGTCTTGCGGAACTCAGCGACGTAATTGAAGCAGTCACGCATGCTGATGCCGTGCGCCAGCGCGCGCTCGCAGGCGCGCTGGATCACCGGTCCCTCGGCCATCGGGTCCGAGAACGGCACGCCGAGCTCGATGACGTCGGCGCCGCCCTCGACCAGCGCGTGCAGCAGCGGGACGGTGACGTCGGGACCGGGGTCGCCGGCAGTGATGAAGGTGACCAGGCCGGTCTTGCCCTGCTGTTTCAGGGTGGCGAAGGTTTGTTCGATTCTGGACATGGCGCTCTCCCGATCAGCCGAAATTGAGGCCGGCGCGTTGGGCGACGGTGTGCATGTCCTTGTCGCCGCGGCCCGACAGGTTGACCAGGATGACCTTATCCTGCGGCAGCGTCGCCGCCAGTTTCACGGCATAGGCGATCGCGTGCGACGACTCCAGCGCCGGGATGATGCCTTCGATGCGGCAGCAGTCGTGGAAGGTCGCCAGCGCTTCGTCGTCGGTGATCGACACGTACTGGGCGCGCTCGATGTCCTTCAGCCAGGCGTGCTCGGGACCCACGCCCGGATAGTCCAGGCCGGCCGAGACCGAGTGCGTTTCGATGATCTGGCCGTGCTCGTCCTGCAGCAGGTAGGTCCGGTTGCCGTGCAGGACGCCGGGGAAGCCGGCCGTGAGCGAGGCCGCGTGCTTGCCACTGTCGATGCCCTCGCCCGCCGCTTCCACGCCGACCAGCTTGACGTTCGGCTCGTCGATGTACGGGTAAAAGATGCCCATGGCGTTCGAACCGCCGCCGATGCAGGCAACCACGTAGTCCGGCTGGCGCCCGGTCATTTCCGGCATCTGCACGCGGCATTCCTCGCCGATCACGGACTGGAAGTCGCGCACCATCATCGGGTACGGGTGCGGGCCGGCCACGGTGCCGATGATGTAGAAGGTGTTTTCGATGTTGGTGACCC
>Ga0308160_10002116_pt1 | contig 25091 bp, 21 predicted proteins | sample PhyFR1_FD_201036 | JGI IMG/M metagenome (GOLD analysis project Ga0308160, IMG submission 201036) | Phyllosphere microbial communities from UC Gill Tract Community Farm, Albany, California, United States - DLSLF.R1 | ecosystem: Host-associated > Plants > Phyllosphere > Unclassified | place: USA... | reverse complement strand
CCGCCGCCGACCGGCACCGCGCCTCCCGGGCTCCCGCCGTGAGGTGGCCGCCCGCCGCGTGTGTGTATGGTGTGCCTGTCGGCGGCACACGTCAGCGCCGTCGCGCTGGTCGGGGTGCGACGCGAGTCGCCCGCCGCCGACCGTCTGACCGGCCTCCCGGGGCTGGTCCCGTCGTTCCCCCCAATGCAAGGAGTCCCGTGCCAGGCACGAAGAAACTGGTCATCGTCGAGTCGCCCGCGAAGGCCAAGACGATCGCCCAGTACCTCGGCAGCGGCTACGAGGTGCTCGCCTCGGTCGGCCACATCCGCGACCTCGTCGAGCCGAAGAACCTGCCGGCCGAGCTCAAGAAGGGCTCGCTGGGCAAGTTCTCCGTCGACGTCGAGAACGGCTTCGAGCCCTACTACGTCGTCTCCGACGCGAAGAAGAAGACGGTCTCCGACCTCAAGCGGGCGCTCAAGGGCGCCGACGAGCTCTACCTCGCCACTGATGAGGACCGCGAGGGCGAGGCCATCGCGTGGCACCTCCTCCAGGAGCTCAAGCCGAAGGTCCCCGTGAAGCGGATGGTCTTCCACGAGATCACGAAGGACGCCATCCAGCAGGCGCAGGAGAACACGCGCGAGCTCGACACCGCGCTCGTCGACGCCCAGGAGACCCGACGCATCCTCGACCGTCTCTACGGCTACGAGGTCTCGCCGGTCCTCTGGCGCAAGGTCGGCCCCGGCCTCTCCGCCGGTCGCGTGCAGTCCGCCGCCACGCGGCTCGTCGTCGACCGGGAGCGCGAGCGGCTCGCCTTCGTCTCGGCCTCCTACTGGGACCTCACCGCGACCTTCGAGCCCGACGGTGAGGCGCTGCCCTTCTCCTCGAGGCTCGTCCGGGTCAACGGCTCGCGCGTCGCCAGCGGCCGCGACTTCGACGACCGCGGCCAGCTCAAGGGCGAGGCCGTCTCGCTCGACGAGCAGTCGGCCACGGCGCTGACGAGGGCCCTCGAGGCCGAGGGCGTCGACGTCGTCGTCTCGTCCGTCGAGTCGAAGCCCTACACGCGTCGCCCCGCCGCGCCCTTCACCACGTCGACCCTGCAGCAGGAGGCGGCGCGCAAGCTCCGCTTCTCGGCCCGCCAGACGATGAGCGTCGCGCAGTCCCTGTACGAGAACGGGCACATCACCTACATGCGCACCGACTCGCCGTCGCTGTCGCAGCAGGCGACGAACGCCGCCCGCAAGCAGGCCGCCTCCCTCTACGGCGCCGAGACCGTGCCCGAGAAGCCCCGCACGTACGCCGGCAAGAGCAAGAACGCGCAGGAGGCGCACGAGGCGATCCGCCCCTCGGGCGACACGTTCCGCACCCCGAGCGAGATGCAGGGCGCGCTCCGCGGCAACGACTGGAAGCTGTACGACCTGATCTGGAAGCGCACCGTCGCCTCGCAGATGGCCGACGCCAAGGGCTCGACGGCCTCGGTCGTCGTGTCGGCGACGACGCCCGACGACGTCGCGGGCATCACGCCCCGCACCGCGTCCGGCACCCTGGCGGAGTTCGTCGCGACCGGCACCGTCATCACCTTCCGCGGCTTCCTCGCCGCCTACGAGGAGGGCCGCGACGAGGACCGCCACGGCGCCGCGGAGACCGCGGACGCGAAGCTCCCCGTGCTGGCCGAGGGCCAGCACCTCGTCCTCGACGACGTCGAGGCCAAGGGCCACGACACCAGTGCGCCGCCCCGGTACACCGAGGCGAGCCTGGTCAAGACCCTGGAGGAGCTCGGCATCGGGCGGCCGTCGACCTACGCCGCCATCATGTCGACGATCGTCGACCGCGGCTACGTGACGCCGCGCGGCACCGCCCTCGTGCCGAACTGGATCGCCTTCTCGGTCGTCCGGCTGCTGGAGGAGTACTTCGGCGACCTCGTCGAGTACGACTTCACGGCCAGCATGGAGGACGACCTCGACCAGATCGCCGGCGGCGACGCCGACCGGGTCGACTGGCTCAACGGGTTCTACTTCGGCAACGAGACCCACCGCGGGCTCCGCAAGGTCATCGACAACCTCGGCGAGATCGACGCCCGCGACATCAACTCCATCCCGCTGGGCGAGGGCATCACGCTCCGCATCGGCCGCTACGGGCCCTACCTCGAGGCGCCCGGCGACGACCCGGAGACCCCGAGGCGCGTCAACGTGCCCGAGGACCTCGCCCCCGACGAGCTCACGCCCGCCAAGGCGCGCGAGCTGATCGAGGCGCCCGTCGTGGGCGACCGCGTGGTCGGGACGAACCCGGAGTCGGGCAAGGAGGTCGTCGCGAAGGACGGCCGCTTCGGCCCGTACGTCACCGAGCGCACCCCGGAGGAGGTCGAGGCCGACCCGGCGACGGGCGAGGTCGTCGAGGCTCCCGCCGCCGCGGCCCCCGCGACCGGGGCGAAGGCCCCGGCCAAGAAGCCCGCCGCGAAGAAGGCCGCGCCGAAGGAGCGCACGGCGTCGCTCTTCAAGAGCATGAGCGTCGACACCGTCGACCTGCAGACCGCCCTCGCGCTGCTCGACCTGCCCCGCACCGTCGGGCTGGACCCCGAGAGCGGCGACGAGATCCAGGCGCAGAACGGCCGCTACGGCCCGTACCTGAAGAAGGGCACCGACACCCGGTCGCTCACCTCGGAGGACCAGATCTTCGAGATCGACCTCGCCGGCGCACTCGAGGCGTTCGCTCAGCCCAAGTACGGCGCTCGCCGGGCCAGCAGCGCTCTCGCCGAGTTCGCGGCCGACCCGGTGAGCGGCAAGCCCATCAAGGTCAAGGACGGCCGGTTCGGGCCGTACGTGACCGACGGCGAGACGAACGCGACCATCCCCCGCGGCGAGACGGTGGAGGAGGTCGACTTCGACCGCGCCGTCGAGCTGCTCGCGGACAAGCGCGCCAAGGGGCCGGCGAAGCCCAAGGCCAAGGCCCCGGCCAAGAAGGCGCCCGCCAAGAAGGCGCCCGTGAAGAAGGCGCCGACGACGAAGGCCGCGACCACGAAGGCGACGACGACGAAGGCGACGACGACGAAGGCCGCGACCACGAAGGCCGCGACCACGAAGGCCGCGGCCGCGAAGGCGGCGGCGACCGAGGCCGCGTCGCTGACGACCGAGTCGACGAGCGAGTAGTGGCGGGCCTCTTCGTCACGTTCGAGGGCGGCGACGGCTCGGGCAAGACCACGCAGGCGGGCTTGCTCGAGTCGTGGCTGACCGGGCAGGGCCGCGGCGTCGTCCGTACCCGCGAGCCCGGGGGCACGGACCTGGGCCTGGAGCTGCGCGAGATCGTGCTGCACCGTCGCGGCCACATCGCCCCTCGTGCAGAGGCCCTGCTCTACGCGGCCGACCGGGCCCAGCACGTCGAGACCCTCGTGCGCCCCGCCCTCGACCGTGGAGACGTGGTCGTGCAGGATCGCTACATCGACTCCTCGGTCGCCTACCAGGGCGCCGGGCGCGTGCTGGGCGGCGACGAGGTGCGCGACCTGTCGCGGTGGGCCGTGGAGGGCCTCGCCCCCGACCTGACCGTCCTGCTCGACCTCGACGAGGCCGCGGCCCGCTCACGCCTCGACGCGTCGCGCACCACCTACGACCGCCTCGAGGCCGAGGCCCAGGACTTCCACGCGAGGGTCCGTGCGGCCTTCCTCGTGATCGCCGAGGCCGAGCCCCGACGCTTCCTCGTCGTCGACGCGACCCAGCCCGTCGACGCGATCGCCGCCTCCGTCCGGGCTCGCGTCGAGACCCTCCTCGCCCGCCCGTGACGTTCTGGGACGACCTCACCGGTCAGGCCGACGCCATCGAGTCCCTGCGGGCGGCGGCCTCGGCCGACCCGGCGAACTCGTCGATGACGCACTCCTGGCTGATCACCGGCCCGCCCGGCTCGGGGCGCTCGAACCTGGCCTACGCCTTCGCCGGGGCGCTCCTCGCCCGGGGCGACGACGACGAGGCGACGGCGCGCCAGGTGGCGGCACGGTCACACCCCGACCTCGCCGTGCTGAGCACGGAGCGCATCATCATCACGATCGACGAGGTCCGGTCGCTCGTCGCGGCCTCGCAGTTCTCGCCCTCGGTGGGGCGCTACCGCGTCGTGGTCATCGAGGACGCCGACCGGATGACCGAGCGGACCTCCAACCTGCTGCTCAAGGCCCTCGAGGAGCCGCCGCCCCGCACGGTGTGGATCCTCTGCGCGCCGAGCGAGGCCGACCTCATCCCGACGATCCGGTCCCGCGTGCGGAGCGTGCGCCTCCGCGTCCCGTCCGTGCACGACGTCGCGGCCCTGCTCGAGCGCCGGGGGGTCGAGCCCGCCACCGCCCTGGTCGCCGCCCGCGAGGCGCAGAGCCACATCGGGATGGCCCAGCGGCTCGCGACCAACCCCGAGGCGCGCGCCCGACGTCGCACGACCCTCGAGACCGCCCTCGGCATCCGCTCGGTCTCCGACGCGGTGATCGCCGCCTCCACCATGCTCGCCGTGGCGGGGGACGACGCCAAGGCCATCACCGAGGAGCGCGACGCGGAGGAGCGCGCGAGCGCCCTGCGCTCGCTGGGCGTCGAGCCCGGCGGCACCGTCCCGCCCGCGCTGCGCAGCCAGCTGCGCGCCCTCGACGACGACCAGAAGCGCCGCGCGACGCGCAGCCTCCGCGACGGCATCGACCGCATCATGGTCGACCTGCTGTCGCTCTACCGGGACGTCCTCCTGCTGCACCTCGGCGTCGGCGACGACCTCGTCAACGAGAGCATCCGGCCGCAGCTCGAGCAGGCGGTGACGGCCTCGACGCCGGCCACCACCCTCGCCGTGATGGACGCGATCAGCGTGGCGCGGCGGCGCATCGAGTCGAACGTCGCCCCGGCCCTCGCGCTGGAGGCGATGCTGGTCGCCGTCAGCAGGCACGCGGTCCGGTGAGGCAGGATGAGCCCATGACCGACCCCACAGCGACAGCCCCTCCCGGACTGCGCGAACGCAAGAGGCTGGCCACCCGACGAGCGATCCAGGTCGCCGTCCTCGACCTCATCGCCGAGAACGGCTTCGACGCCGTGACCGTCGAGATGATCAGTCGCCGCGCCGACGTCTCGCCCCGCACCTTCTTCAACTACTTCACGTCGAAGGAGGAGGCCGTCGTCGGCGACCCGCCCGAGCTGCCCGACGGCGCCGCCATCGACCACTTCGTCGACGGGCACGACGAGCCCATCCTCGACGGCCTCGTCGCCCTCCTCGACCAGGCCGTCGTGACGGCCACGGTCGACCGTGAGCTCGTGCAGCGCCGCCGGATCGTGCTGCGCGCCCACCCCGACCTGTTCGCGAAGCGGATCGCGTCGATGCGCGACTTCGAGGAGCGCCTCTCCGAGATCGTCGCGCGTCGCTTCACCGCCGACCCACGCCTCTCCGCCGCCGTCTCCGATGGGGGAGGGCGCGCGCTGCTCGAGAGCCGTGCGCACCTCGTCACGCTCGTCGTCATCGCGGCGCTCCGGCACGCCTGGGCCGAGTGGATCGACGACGACGACGCCGACCACGCGGCCGACCACCGCTTCAGCCTGCGGGCCCGCATGGAGGACTCCTTCGCGGACCTCCGCCGGGTCGTGACGCGAGAGCTCTGAGAATCCGCTACAGTTGGTGATCGTGCCGAGAGGCACGGGTTCTCGATCTGATCGAGATCCGCCGCTTTAGCTCAGTCGGTAGAGCGTCTCACTCGTAATGAGAAGGTCTGGAGTTCGATTCTCCAAAGCGGCTCCCCCAGAGGCCCGGATCCCTACGGATCCGGGCCTCTCCTCGTCCCTGGCGGGCCGCCGCGGCTCGCCCGTGCAGGCGTCCGACCGCCGCCGTGCCTGGTAGACAGGTCGCATGACGACTCGATGGGGCATCCTCGGCGCCGGCGGCATCGCCGACGCGTTCACGGCCGATCTGCTCGGCGCCGGGCTGACGGTCACGGCCGTGGGCTCGCGCCGGCTCGACAAGGCCCGGGAGTTCGCCGACCGCCACGGCGTGGCCGGCGCGCACGGCAGCTACGAGGAGCTCGTCGCCGACCCCGAGGTCGACGCGGTCTACGTCGCCACGCCCCACCCCTTCCACCGCGACGCGGCCCTGCTCGCGATCCGCGCGGGCAAGCACGTGCTCGTCGAGAAGCCCTTCACGGTGAACGAGGCCGAGGCCGCCGAGGTGCTCGACGCGGCCCGTGAGGCCGACGTGGTGGCGCTCGAGGCGATGTGGACGCGCTTCCTGCCGCAGCAGGTGCGCCTCCGCGAGGTGGTGCGGGCCGGCGTCGTCGGCGAACCGCGACTCCTCACGGCCCACCACCTCCAGGCGCTGCCCACCGACCCGCGTCACCGCATCAACGACCCCGCCCTCGGCGGCGGCGCGCTGCTCGACCTCGGCGTCTACCCGGTCTCGTTCGCCGCCGACCTGCTCGGGCCGGTCGAGACGGTCGCCGCCACCGGCGTGCTCAGCGACCAGGGCGTCGACCGTCGCATCGGCGCGTCGCTGCTGCACGCCTCGGGCGCCACCTCCACGGTCTTCGCCGCCCTCGACACCGCCGGCGAGAACACCGCCGTCCTCCACGGCAGCGAGGGCCGCATCGAGGTCGACGCCACCTTCTACGCCCCGGGCGGCTTCACCGTCCTCGACGCGGAGGGCGCCGTGGTCGAGCGTTTCGACGCCGTCGACGACGGGCTGCGCGGCATGCACCACCAGGCGATCGAGCTCGAGCGCCTCGTCGCCGCCGGGGAGCGCGAGAGCCCCGCCCTGACCCACGCCGACATGCTCGAGGTGATGCGCGTGATGGACGAGATGCGCCGGCAGGTGGGCGTCCGCTACCCCGGAGAGGCCGGAGGCGCGGTCCGCGTTCCGTAGGATGACCCCGATGAACGATCAGGGCGACCTCACCGACCACCCCGACGTGCCCGCCGACGGCCAGGCCCCCGCGAGCACCGTGTCGACGGGCACCGTGTCGACGACGACCCGGCCTGCCCGCACCGGCCTCGGGCGCCTCGTCCGCGAGCACCCGCGCGCCGCGCTCGTCACGGCCGCCGTGACCGCCTTCGCCCTCCTCGGCGGCGGGGCCGTGGCCGCCGGCGCGGCGACCGCCCGGTCGTCGAGCGGAGACGCGTCGTCCGCCTCGCCGGCCTCGAGCGACCCGGCCGCCGCCGTGACGGTGACGCCGACGCCGACTGCCGAGCCCGACCCCGCCCGGTCCGTCCCGGGGGAGATCCCGGCCCCCACGCGCCTCCGCACCTGCTCGGTCTCCGGCCCGGCCGCCGACTCCCGCCTGGCCCAGTTCGAGGGGACCGTCGTGAACGCCGCGACCGGCGAGGTCCTCCTCGACCGGGACGGCTCGACCCCCGCGCGCACGGGGAGCGTGCTCAAGACGCTGACGAGCGCGGTCGCGCTCTCGGTGCTGGGCGCCGACCACCGCCTCCGCACGCAGGTCACCGGCGACCCCGGCACGGGCTCGATCGCCCTCGTCGGCGGCGGCGACGCGACGCTCAGCGCGACGGGCCGCAGCGTCTACTCGGGTGCTCCCACGCTCGCCGACCTCGCCGGCCAGGTCAAGGCCTCGCTCGGCGACCAGCCCGTGAGCCAGATCACCCTCGACGCGACCTGGTGGAGCGCCGCCGACAAGTGGGACCCGTCGTGGAAGCGCACCGAGCAGACGATCGGCTACCACAGCGAGGTGACGGCGCTCATGGTCGACGGCGACCGCGCCGACCCCGCCGCCCAGACCAGCCCGCGCAGCACCGACCCGGTGGCCCGTGCCGGCGACGCCTTCCGCGCCGCCCTCGTCGCGGCCGGCGTGGCCGGGGCCGACGGCGCGACGATGGCCCAGGGCTCGGCGACGAGCGCCACCGTGCTCGGCACCGTGTCGTCGCAGCCCGTCTCGACGCTCATCTCGCAGATGCTGCCCGTCTCCGACAACACCCTCGCCGAGATGCTGGCCCGCGCGTCGTCGAAGGAGTCCGGGGCCGACGGCTCGGCGGCCTCGCTCACGACGCTCTACCGCTCGGTGCTGACCAGCGCCTACGGGCTCGACGCGTCGACGGTGACCATCGTCGACGGCTCCGGGCTGAGCGAGGGCAACGCGGTGCCCTCGACGTTCGTGGCGCGCCTCATGGTGAAGGTGCTCGACCGCGAGGGCGGCCTCGGCGTCGTCTACGACGCCCTCCCGATCTCGGGCCGCACGGGCACGCTGGCCTCGCGCTTCACGGGCTCGAACGCCGTCGCCCGCGGTGCGGTGCACGCCAAGACCGGCTGGATCGACACGGCCTACACGCTCGCCGGCACGGTCGCGGCGGCCGACGGCACGCCGCTCGCCTTCGCGTTCTACGCGATCGGCGACGTCCGCGACGACGCCCGGGTGGCCCTCGACACGCTCACGGCGGCCGTCTACAGCTGCGGGGACTCGCTCTCCAACACCTGACCCGACGAGCCGCCGCCCCGGGCGCCGCCGCCCGGCGTGCGCCTCGCGGCTCAGCGCGCGAAGATGGTGCCATGAGCAGAGCCCTGATCGTCGTCGACGTCCAGAACGACTTCACCGAGGGAGGCGCGCTGGCCGTCACCGGCGGCGCCCGCGTCGCCCAGGCGGTGACCGAGCACCTCCGCCGCTCCGGCGGTCGCTACGACCTCGTGGTCGCGAGCCGTGACTGGCACGCCGCCGACGGCGACAACGGCGGCCACTTCAGCGCCGAGCCCGACTGGGTCGACTCGTGGCCGGTGCACTGCGTGGCGGGCACCCCCGGGGCCGACTACCACCCCGCCCTAGACGCGACGCTCGTCGACGTGCACGTGACCAAGGGCACCGGGTCGCCGGCGTACTCGGTGTTCGAGGGCGTGACTGGCGACGGGTCCTCGGCGGCGGAGGCCCTCGCGTCGAGGGGCGTCGACGAGGTCGACGTGGTGGGCCTGGCGACGGACCACTGCGTGCGGGCCTCGGCGCTCGACGCGGCCCGGTCCGGCCTCCGGGTCCGGGTGCTGACCGACCTCGTCGCGGGGGTCGGGGCGGAGTCGTCGGCCGCGGCGCTCGACGAGCTGTGCGCCGCCGGGGTGGAGACCGTCCCGTCGACCGAGGTCGCCGCGTGACCGGGCCCGACCCGGAGCGCGCCGACGAGCGCGCCCCGCTCCGCGTCGGCGTCGTGGGCTACGGCCTCGCCGGCCGCGTCTTCCACGCGCCCCTCCTCGCGGCCGACCCGGCGTTCGACCTCGTCGCCGTGGTCACGCGCGACCCCGCGAAGGCCGACGCGGCCCGGGCCGCCCACCCGGGCGTGGAGGTGGTCGACGCCCTCGACGGCCTCTGGCCGCTCGAGCTCGACCTCGTCGTCGTGGCGACCCCCAACGACACCCACGTCGAGGTGGCCGCGGAGGCCCTGCGGCGCGGGGCGGCGGTCGTCGTCGACAAGCCGCTGGCCACCAGCGCGGAGGCGGCCCGCGGGCTCGTGGAGCTCGCGGAGTCGCTCGGGCGGCCCCTGACCGTCTACCAGAACCGCCGGTGGGACGGCGACTTCCTGACCGCGTCACGTCTCGTGCACGACGGCGCCCTCGGGGAGGTCCACACCTTCGAGTCGCGCTTCGAGCCGTGGAAGACCGCCAACCGTGCGGGCTGGAAGGCCTCGGCCACCCCCGAGCAGGGAGGGGGGATCCTCCTCGACCTCGGCCCCCACCTCGTCGACCAGGCGCTGCGGCTCTTCGGCCCCGCCGAGGAGGTGCACGCCGAGATCGCCGTGCGGCGGCCCGGCGCGGTCGCCGACGACGACGTCATGCTGTCGCTCCGCCACGAGGGCGGTGTCCGCTCGCGCCTCTGGATGAGCCACGTGGCCGCCCAGCCCGGGCCGCGTTTCAGGGTCCTGGGCTCGCAGGGGGCCTGGGTCGTGCACGGACTCGACCCGCAGGAGGCGCAGCTCGCGGCGGGCGTCTCGCCCTCTGACCAGGTCTACGGGCTCGCCGACCCAGCCCGACCCGGCCTCCTGGGCATCGGCGCGGACGCGCGCCCGGAGCCGACCGACCGCGGCGACTACCCTGCGTTCTACGCGCAGCTGGCCGTGGCGCTCCGGGGGGAGGGGCCGCTGCCCGTCGACCCCCGTGACGCCGTCGCCGCCCTCGAGGTCGTCGAGCGGGCACGCCGGTCGGCCGAGCCCCGGCAGTGCTGACCGGCAGCCGGGGCCGCCGGCAGCCGGGGCCGCCGGCAGCCGCGGCGACCGGCCCGGCCGCTCAGACCAGGAGCTGGTGCTTCGCGAGGTCCCGGTAGAGCGGCGTGCTGACCACGAGCTCGGAGTGGGTGCCCACCCCGACGACGCGCCCGGCCTCGACGACGACGATCTGGTCGCTGTCGACCACGGTCGAGAGCCGGTGCGCGATGACGATGAGCGTCCTGTTCTCGGCCACCGCGTCGATGGCCTCGCGCAGGCGCTGCTCGTTGAGGCCGTCGAGGCTCGAGGTCGACTCGTCGAGGAGCAGCACCGGGGGAGCGTTGAGCAGGGTCCGGGCGATGGCGAGGCGCTGACGCTCGCCGCCGGAGAGCATCACGCCGTCCTCGCCGACCTGGGCGTCGAGGCCCTGCTCGCCGCGCTCGAGGACGCCGGTGAGGTTGACGGCCTCGAGCACACGGCGGCAGTCGTCGTCCGACGCGTCCGGCGACCCCAGGGTCAGGTTGTCTCGGAGGGTGCCGGCGAGCACCGGGGCGTCCTGCTCGACGTACCCGATCTGGGCGCGCAGCTCGGCGCGGTCGAGGGCCCGCACGTCGACGCCGCCGAGGCGCACGACCCCGGCGGTCGGGTCGTAGAAGCGCTCGATGAGCGCGAGGATCGTGCTCTTGCCGGCGCCCGAGGGCCCCACGAGGGCCGTCCGTCGGCCGACGGGCACGGAGAACGAGACGCCGTGGAGGACGGTCAGGTCGTCCGCGGCGGGCCCCTCGCCCTCTGGATCGCCCGCGGCGGCCGCGGCGACTGCGCCGGGGGAGGTGGCCGACCCCGTGGCGACGGGGGAGTCGGGGTAACGGAAGTGCACGTCCTCGAAGGTCACGGCGTCGCCGGTCTCGACGCGGGCGTCGGGGCCGAGCGCCCGTGCCGTCTCGGCGTCGTGCTCCGTCTCGCCGGGCAGGTCGAGGATCTCCTGGATCCGGCCCAGGGCGCCCAGCGCCTGGTTGACGCTGAGCACGGCGCCGAGGGCCTGGCCGAGCGGCATGATCATCAGGAACAGGAAGAGGATGAACGAGACGAGCGACGCGATGGTGATCGAGCCGCTCGCGACGCGGTAGCCGCCGACGCCGAGCACGACGAGGAACGACGTCTGCATCGCGACCGAGGCGATGGGCACGACGAGGGCCGAGATGCGCGCCACCTGGAGGCCGCGCTCGTACGCGCCGACGGCGTCCTGCTCGACGCCGGCGATCTCGCGCTCGGTCGCCCCCGAGGCCCGGATGGTGCGGACCGAGCTGATCGCGCGCTCGACCGACGAGGTCAGGTCGCCGACCTTCTCCTGCGCCTGGCGGCTGGCCACGCGGATGCGGCCGCTGAGCAGCACCACGACGGCGACCGAGACGGCCACCACGAGCACGGTGAGCCCGAGCAGCACCGGGTCGATGAGGAACATGCCCACCAGGGCCCCCACGAAGGTGAGCGAGCCGCCGATGGCCTCGACGAGCCCCTGGGTCAGGACGGCGCGGAGGAGCGTCGTGTCGGAGCCGACGCGGCTCACCAGGTCGCCCGTGCGTCGCACGTCGAACTGGCTGATCGGCAGGTTGAGCATGCGGCCGACGAGGCGGCGTCGGCTCGAGAGCACCACGCCCTCGCCGGTGCGCTGCAGCAGGTAGTGCTGGAACCCGCTGATCAGGCCCGCGACGACGACCAGCGCGACGAGCAGCCAGACGAGCCGGCCGAGGGGGTCGCCCGCCTGGACGACCGAGATGACGCGGCTGACCAGCAGGGGCTGGGCGAGCGAGGCGGCGGCGCCCAGCACGCTGAGCACGATGATGAACACCATCACCTTCCGGTGCTCGAACAGGTACGGCACGAGCTGGCGGAAGGTCGCGCGCGGACCCTCCGGCCGGGGGCGTCGACCCAGGCCCCTGCGGGCCGGGGGCGGCGTCGGGGAGCCGACCCGCGCCTCCTCGGCCTGGACGGCGGCGCGCTTGCGGGTGCTCGTGTCGGAGCTCATGGTGCCTCTCGTGCTCGGTCGTCGCGGCGACGGGTCGCGACCGGTGGGCGCCACGCGACCGCGGTCGCGGGCACCGAGTCGAGGGTACTGCCGCGCGGCCGCGAGCCGCCTGTCGGGGGACGCCGACGGCCCGCCCCCGAGGGGAGCGGGCCGAGGTGGTGCAGGAGGCGCGGTGCGGCCCGTCAGCTCGAGGTCTCGTACTGCACGTCGCGGGTCTCCGAGCTCAGCAGCAGGGCGATCAGCGTCAGCACCGCCATCGACGACAGGTACAGCCCCACCAGCCAGGTGCTGCCCCCGGCGGCCTGCCACAGCGCCACGGCGATGAACGGCGCGACGGCCGCGCCGAGGATGCTCGCGACGTTGTAGCTGATGGCAGAGCCGGTGTAGCGGACGCTGGTCGGGAACAGCTCGGGCAGCACGGCGCCCATCGGTCCGAACGTCAGCCCCATCAGCACGAAGCCGATGATGAGCAGCGCCTGGGCGCCGAGCGCTCCCGCCGCGAAGAGCGGGGCGAAGAGGAAGCCGAAGACGAGGATGCCCGCGGTGACGCAGATCAGCAGGGCGCGGCGGCCGAACTTCTCCGCCAGCGGGCCGGAGACGAGCGTGAAGACGCCGAAGAACACGACGCCGAGGATGAGCATCCAGAGGAACTGGTTGCGCGCGATGCCGAGGCCCGGCGCCGCGCCCTCCGCCGGAGCGGTGCCGTAGGTCAGCGTGAAGGTCGTCATCAGGTAGAAGAGCGTGTACGTCGCCAGCATGATGAACGTGCCGAGGATGAGCGGGCGCCAGCTCGTCGAGAACACGCGCGCGAGGGGCAGGGTCGCGACGTTGCCCGAGTCGACGACCTTCTGGAAGGCCGGCGTCTCGATCAGCTTGAAGCGCACGTAGAGGCCGATCACAACGAGGACGGCGCTGGCGAGGAAGGGCAGGCGCCAGCCCCAGCTGAGGAACTGCTCCTCGGTGAGCGTGCTGTTGAGCACCACGAACAGCAGGTTCGCGATGATGAAGCCGGTCGGGGCGCCGAGCTGCGGGAAGGTGCCGTAGATCGCCCGGCGTTTCGCGGGGGCGTTCTCGGTCGCCAGCAGGGCGGCGCCGCTCCACTCGCCGCCGAGGCCGAGGCCCTGGCAGAAGCGCAGCACGACGAGGCAGGCGGGGCCGGCGACGGCCCAGCCGGGCGTGGTGCCGGCGGGGATGCAGCCGATCAGCACGGTCGCGACCCCCATCGTGAGCAGGGAGGCGACGAGCGTGCCCTTGCGGCCGATGCGGTCGCCGAAGTGGCCGAAGATCACCGAGCCGACCGGGCGGGCGATGAAGGCGACGCCGAAGACCGCGAAGGAGGCGAGGCGCGCGACGGCGGGGTCGTCGTTCGCGAAGAAGACGGTCGGGAAGACGAGCACGGCGGCCGTCGCGTAGACGTAGAAGTCGTAGAACTCGATCGAGGTGCCGACGAGGCTCGCGACGATGACGCGCGAGCGCTTGTTGGCGGGAGGGGCGGGGGGCGTCGACGAGGCGACGGTGCTGGCAGACATGGAGGCTCCGGAGCGGCAGGCAGGGCGGCGGGTGCGGACGGGCGACGGCCTCGACGACGCCCGGCGCGAGGTGTGCGCTGCCGGTGTCGGAGGCGGCTGGTGCGGTGCTCGGTGGGCGCACGTCGCCGGTGGTGCGGGGCGCTGCTCGTGACAGCGTCCTCCCAGCTTACCTCCGCGGCGGCGTCGTGGCGGACGGGTGGGCGACGACCGTCGTCGACACGGGCTCAGGCGCCGGCGAGGTCGTCCGGCAGCTCGTGGCCCATGCGGTCGCGCTTCGTGTCGAGGTAGCCGGCGTTGAACGTGCCGACGCCGACGACGAGCGGCACCGTCTCGCTGACGGCGATCCCGTGCGCCGCCAGCTGACGACGCTTCTCCGGGTTGTTGCTCAGCAGCCGGATCGAGGTGACGCCCAGGTCGCGCAGCATGTCGGCGGCCGCGCCGTAGTCGCGGGAGTCGGCCGGGAGCCCCAGGGCGAGGTTGGCGTCGAGGGTGTCGAGGCCGTCCTCCTGGAGCCGGTAGGCGCGGAGCTTGGCGACGAGGCCGATGCCCCGGCCCTCGTGGCCGCGCAGGTAGACGACCACGCCGCCGTGGGCGTGGATCGTGTCGAGGGCGGCGTCGAGCTGAGGGCCGCACTCGCACTTCAGCGAGCCGAACGCCTCGCCCGTCAGGCACTCGCTGTGCACCCGCACGAGGGCACCGTCGCGCGGCGGCGAGCCGTCGGGGGCGGACGCCACGATCGCGATGTGGTCGGCCCCGGTCAGGGTGTCGGCGTAGGCGCGCATGCGGAAGGTGCCGTGGCTCGTCGGGACGGTCGTCTCGACCTCGAACCGCACCTGCGACGAGACGGCGGGGGCGGCCGCGGGCCCGGCGGTGGGGCCGTCGGCGGCGGGGGTGTCGGTCACGGGGTCCTCCGGTGCGGGGCGCGGGCCACGACGAGGAGGTCGTCGCCCAGCGCGGCGGTGCTCACGACGCGCAGTCGGCGCTGGTCGTCGATGGTGTCGACGCCGAGGTCGTCGAGGGCCGTCCGGGGCCCGCCGAGCAGCGTGGGGGCGAGGTAGACGAGGTACTCGTCGACGAGCCCGCGCCGCACGAGCTCGCTCGCCACGGTCGGCCCGCCCTCGACGAGCACGCTCCGGACGTCACGCCGCCACAGGTCGTCGAGCACGGCGGCGAGGTCGTGGGTCGCCGCTCGGACGAGCCCGCGGGGGTGCGCGTGCAGGGCCGCCCCGGCCGGCAGCTCGCGGTCGCCGACGACGACGGGCAGGGGCTGCTCGGGCAGCGGTCCGCCGTCGGCGTCGCGGGCGGTCAGCGACGGGTCGTCGGCGAGGGCGGTGCCGGTGCCGACCAGGATCGCGTCGTGCTCAGCCCGTCGGGCGTGGACGTCACGGCGGGCGACCTCGCCGGTGACCCAGCGGCTCGAGCCGTCGGCGGCGGCCACGCGGCCGTCGAGGCTCGACGCCCACTTGAGCGTGACGAAGGGGCGGCGGAGCTCCACGGCCGTGAGCCACCGGTGCAGGAACTCGCGGCCCTCGGCCTCGAGCACCCCCGGGACGACGTCCACGCCGGAGGCGCGGAGCCGGTCGGCCCCTCCCGACGAGTCGCGGCCGGGGTCGCCGACGGCGTACACGACGCGCTCGACGCCGGCCGCCAGCAGGGCCTGGCTGCAGGGCCCCGTGCGGCCGGTGTGGTCGCAGGGCTCGAGGGTCACGACCGCGGTCGCGCCCCGGGCCTCACCGGGGGCCAGCTGCGAGAGCGCGTCGACCTCGGCGTGCGCCGTCCCGGCGCCGCGGTGCCAGCCCTCACCGGCGACGGTGCCGTCGGGTCGGAGCAGCACGCAGCCCACCCGCGGGTTGACGCCGAGCGGCGTGCCGCGGGCCGCCAGCTCGAGGGCGCGGCGCATCGCCGTCTCGAGCACGGCGGGGGCGAGGGTCACGGGGTCTCCGGGGGAGTGGTCGGTGGGGCGGGGGGAGGCGTCGGCGCCGAGTCAGGAGTCGGGGTGGGAGGGCTGTCGCCAGCCCCGACGGGAGCGTCGGCCCTCGACCCAACGCCCACGGCACCGGGGAATTCCCCGGTGACGGGCGCGGGCCAGCCCCGCGCCGGCTCACGGTCGTCGTCGGGGCCGAGCCGGGCCGTCCAGCAGAGGGGGTGCTCGCCGTCGCGCCCCGGGTGCAGGCCCGGCGCCGTGCCGAGGTAGCGGAAGCCGGCGCGGCGGGCGACCGCGGCCGAGGCGACGTTGCCGACGTGCGCCTCCCAGCGCACCTCGGGCAGGCCGCCCTCGCCGAGGGCCCAGTCGACGACGAGCCGGACGGCCTCGGTCATGAGGCCGCGGCCCCGGGCCGCCGGCGCCGTCCAGAAGCCGACGTCGCGGCCCGCCGTCCGCACGCTGACCACGCCGACCAGCTCGGACGACCCCGGAGCGCGCAGGCCCCAGGTCATCTCCCGGCCCGTGGCCCAGCCGTGGTCGACGATCCGGTCGAGGAAGAACGCGGCGTCGGAGCGGTCGTAGGGCGAGGGCACCGTCGTCCAGCGGACGGTCTCGGGGTCGTGGCAGGCCGCCACGATCGCCTCGACGTCGCTCGAGTCGGGCGCTCGCAGCTCGACCAGCGGCGACCGGAGCGTGAACGCGCGCACCGTCAGGCCCTCGCGAGGAACCCGATGCGCTCGTACACGGTGGCGAGGGTCGCCTCGGCGATCTCGCCGGCCCGGTCGGCGGCGCCGGCCAGCACGCGGTCCAGCTCGGCGGGGTCGTCGAGCAGCTCGAGGGCCCGGGTACGGATCGGGGTGAACGTCTCGACCACCGCCTCCGCCACGTCTTTCTTGAGGTCGCCGTAGCCGCGGCCCGCGTACTTCTCCTCCAGCGAGGCGACGGGGGTCTCGGTGAAGGCGGAGAGGATCGTCAGGAGGTTCGACACCCCGGGCTTCGCGCCGCGGTCGAAGCGGATCTCGCGCTCGGCGTCGGTCACGGCCGACTTGATCTTCTTCGCGGTGCGGCTGGGCTCGTCGAGCATCCAGACCACGCCGGCCTCCGTGGCCGCCGATTTGCTCATCTTCGACTCGGGCGACTGCAGGTCGTAGACCCGGGCGCCCTCGGCCTGGACGACCGCCTCGGGCACGACGAGCGTCGGACCGAAGCGCGAGTTGAAGCGGTTCGCGAGGTCGCGCGTCAGCTCGACGTGCTGGCGCTGGTCGTCGCCGACCGGGACCTCGTGGGCGCCGTAGAGGAGGATGTCGGCGGCCATCAGGGTCGGGTACGCGAAGAGGCCGAGCGAGGCCGTGTCGGCGCCCTGCTTCGCCGCCTTGTCCTTGAACTGGGTCATGCGGCTGGCCTCGCCGAAGCCGGTGAGGGTGTTGAGCACCCAGGCCAGCTGGGCGTGCGCCGGCACGTGCGACTGGATGAAGAGCGTCGAGCGCTCGGGGTCGATGCCGGCCGCGATGTACTGCGCCGCGGTGCGTCGCGTGGACTCGCGGAGCGTCGCGGGCTCCTGCGCCACGGTGATGGCGTGCATGTCGACGACGCAGAAGAGCGCGTCGTGCGTCGACTGCATCTCGCGCCACTGCAGCAGGGCGCCGACGTAGTTGCCGATGTGCAGCGAGTCGGCCGAGGGCTGCATGCCCGAGAACAGGCGGGGCTTCTGCCCCGTCGCGGCGGTCGGGGCGGGGGAGGGGGGGAGCGTGGTCATGGTGTCCTCGTGGGGGCGGTGCGGGTCAGATGTCGTAGTCGACGACGACGGGGGCGTGGTCGGACCAGCGCTTGTCGTACGACGCGGCGCGGTCGATCGTGTAGCCCGCGGCGCGCTCGGCGAGGGCCGGGGTCGCCACGTGGTAGTCGATGCGCCAGCCGGTGTCGTTGTCGAAGGCCTGGCCGCGCCACGACCACCACGAGTACGGCCCCTCGACCTCGCCCGAGAGACGGCGCCCGACGTCGACCCAGCCGAGGCCGGTGCCGCCGCTGCCGTCGACGGTCTCGACGGGCTGGCCGGCCTCGCCGAAGAAGCGGTCGAAGTAGGCGCGCTCGCGGGGCAGGAAGCCGGCGCGCTTGACGTTGCCCTTCCAGTTCTTGATGTCGAGCTCGCGGTGGCCGACGTTGAGGTCGCCCGTCACGACGGCGAGCTCCGAGTGCGCCGCGAGCTGCGGGAGCCTCTCCGACATCGCGTCGAGGAACCTCCACTTCTCGTCCTGCTTCTCGGTGCCGACCTCGCCCGAGTGCACGTAGGTGCTCACGACGGTGACGATCGTGCCGTCGACGTCGTAGTCGGCCTCGATCCAGCGGCCGGCGCTGTCGAAGTCGTCCGGCCCGAGCTCCACGCGGTGGATCACCGCGGCGCCGCGTGACGCGATGGCGACGCCGGCGCGGCCCTTCGCGGTGGCCGGGTGGTGGATGACGTTCCACTCGGGGCCGAGCAGGCCCTCGAGGTCGTCGGTGGCGGCCCGCACCTCCTGCAGGGTCAGCACGTCGACGTCGCGGTCGGCCAGCCAGTCGCCCATGCCCTTGCGGTACGCGGCGCGGATGCCGTTGACGTTGACGGACGCGAGTCGGAGGCGTTGTGACATGCCGACGAGACTACCGGCGGCCGCCGACGTCGCCGCCCCGGCGCCGCACCGACCCGGCGGCCCGGGCGACGTGGGCGGCGAGGCCCCGCACCCGCGACGCCGCGCGCCGGGGGGCGGAGACCACCCGCGCCTCCTGGGCGAGCCGTTCCTCCTCGAGGCGGCGCAGCCGCTCGGCCTCCTCGCGGGGGTCGGCCCGCACGCCGATGTCGTCGAGCCCGACCGCGATCCACGCGGCGGCGAGCAGCAGCACCTGGCAGAGCAGGTTGATGACGAGCAGCAGGCCCACGATCGCGGCGAACGAGGCGAGCAGGGGGTTCGACCCCGCCGCCCGCAGCAGCGTGCCGCCGACGAAGGTGATGAGCACGAAGCCGGCCGCGCCGAGCGCCGACCCCGCGAGGAGTCGCCGGCCGGGGATGTGCAGGCCGGCCAGCACCCGGAAGAGCGCCACGAGCACCGCGGTGTCGAACGCGAACACGAGGACGAGCGCCACGACCCGCAGCAGCACGACGGACGCCGCGGACGCCGTGGAGAGGCCGACGAGGTGCAGGCCCCAGGTGACCGCCGTGGTGCTCAGCAGGGAGATCGACGCCGAGACGAGGACGGCCACGCCGAAGGCCACGGCGAGGGCCAGGTCGCGCAGCACGAGGACGATCAGCGACGGGGCCGGCGTCGGGGCCCGGAAGACCGTGCGGACGGAGTCGCGCATGCTGCCGAACAGGCGGACCGACCCGAACAGCAGCCCGACGAGCGCGACGGTGCCCGTCCAGCCGAAGACCGAGGCGTTCATCAGGGCGCCGGGCTCGACGACGCCGGCCCCCGAGTCGTCCTTGATCACCCCGGGCACGGCCGACTGGATGAAGACGACGAGCTCGTCACGGAGGACGACGTCGCCCGCCACGACGAAGCCCGCCACGCTGAAGCCGACCCAGAGGGCCGAGAAGAGGGCGAAGAGCGCCTGGTACGTGAGGCCGGCCGCGAGCAGCGGCCCCTTCGAGGCGACGTGGCGCCCGACGACGCGGACGAGGCGCGACCCGAGCAGCCGCGCCGCCGCAGAGGGCCCCGCGGGCGTCGCCGGGGCGGGGGTCAGGGTCGGGGCCGGGGTCGCTTCGTCGTCGGGTCGGCGTCGCATGCCCCCAGCGTAGGTGCCCGCGCGCCCCGGGGCCGCGGACGGACAGGCCCGCTCGCGTACGATGTGGACGACCGTGCGGCGCCGCCCCTCCCGTGTGCGCCGTTGACTCCCGAGCATGAAGAGGTACGACCGTGGCACTACAGGGCGTTGGCGTCGGACGTGGAGTGGCCGTCGGCCCCGTCCTGAGGATGCCCGAGCCGCTGCCGGAACCCGGCACCGAGGCGCGCACCGCCGACGCGCCCGCCGAGCTGGCCCGCGTGCGCGAGTCGCTCGAGGCCGTCGCGGCCGACCTGACCGCCCGCGGCGAGAAGGCCGGCGGCGAGGCGAAGGACGTCCTCGACGCCCAGGCCCTCATGGCCCAGGACCCGACCCTCGTCGACGACGTCGAGCAGCGCATCGACGGCGGCGTCACCGGTGAGCGGGCGGTCTTCGAGGCCTTCGGCGCCTTCCAGGAGATGCTCGTCGGCATGGGCGGCTACATGGCTGAGCGCGCGACCGACCTCGGCGACGTGGCCCAGCGCGTGATCGCGGCCCTCCGCGGCGTGCCCGCCCCGGGCGTGCCCGAGAGCGACACGCCCTTCGTGCTCGTGGCTCCCGACCTGGCCCCGGCCGACACGGCGCTGCTCGACCTCGACAAGGTCCTCGCGCTCGTCACCCGTGACGGCGGCCCCACCTCGCACACCGCCATCCTCGCGCGCTCGAAGTCGATCCCCGCGATCGTCGGCGTGACCGGGGCCCTCGACCTGGTCGACGGCACCGTCGTCGTCGCCGACGCCGTCTCCGGGGTCGTCACCGTCGACCCCTCCGCCGACGAGGTGGCCGCCGCCGAGCAGCGCATCGCCGACCGTCGGGCCGCCGCGGCCGCGCCGCTCACCGACGGCGCGCTCGCCGACGGGCACGCGGTGCCGCTGCTCGCGAACCTGGGCTCGCCCGACGAGGCCGCGGGCGCCGTCGCCCTGGGCGCCGAGGGCGTCGGCCTGTTCCGCACGGAGTTCCTGTTCCTCGGCGCGAGCCAGGCCCCGACGGTCGAGAGCCAGACCGCCAGCTACACCGCCCTGCTCGAGGCCTTCCCCGGCCGCAAGGTCGTCGTCCGTGCCCTCGACGCCGGGGCCGACAAGCCCCTCGCCTTCCTCAACGACGCCCACGAGGAGAACCCGGCCCTCGGGCTCCGCGGCCTGCGGGCGCTGAGGGTCAAGGAGCAGATCCTCCGCGACCAGCTCACGGCGCTCGCGGCCGCCCAGGCAGCCACGACGGCGGACCTGTGGGTCATGGCCCCCATGGTCAGCGACGCGGAGGAGACCGAGTACTTCGTCGCCCTCGGCCGCGAGCTCGGCCTCCGCACCGTCGGCGTCATGGCCGAGGTGCCCTCCCTGGCTGTCCTCGCCGACCAGGTGATGCGGACGGCCGACTTCGTCAGCATCGGCACCAACGACCTCACGCAGTACACGCTGGCCGCCGACCGCATGCTCGGCTCGGTCGCCAGCTACCAGGATCCGTGGCACCCGGCGGTCCTCCGCCTGGTCTCGACCCTCGGCGAGGCCGGCCGCGCCGCCGCGAAGCCGGTCGGCATCTGCGGCGAGGCCGCGGCCGACCCGCTGCTCGCCGTCGTGCTCGTCGGGCTCGGGGCGACCACCCTGTCGATGACGCCGGCCGCCCTGGCCGACGTCCGGCTCGAGCTGTCGAAGTACACGCTCGAGCAGGCGCAGGCCCTCGCGGCCGCCGCGGTCGCCGCGACGACCGCTGCCGGGGCTCGTCAGGCCGCCGAGGCGCTCGCCGGCTAGCCCCGGGGGCGGGGGCGGGGGCGGGGGCGGGGGCGGTCCGGCCGCTCCCGCTCCGGCCGCGTCCGGCCTCAGTCCGTGACGGCCTGCTGCAGGTGGGCGGCGACGACGGTGTCGACGACCTGGCCGACGGCGGACTCGACGGCCGCGACGAGCTCCGGGGCGGCGACCCGCGCCTCCTCGAGCGACAGGTCGCCGTCGACGGCCTCGGCGCCCTCGACGCCGGGCAGCAGCCCGGCCGCGACGGCCTCCTCGTGGAGGCGCAGCAGCGTCGCGACGCGGTGCGGGGCGATCACGTCGGCGACGACGGCCTCGCGCACGAGGGGGGCCAGCTGGTCGACGGTGAGCACGGGGGAGTCGGCCGTCGCCGCGCCCTCCTCCGCTCCGGTCGGCGTCGCTCCGGCCATCGACGACACCGGTGCCGTCGCCGTCTGCTGCGCGACGCTCTCGAGCACGCCCGGCCAGCCCCAGCGGCCCTCGAGGGCCGTGAGGGCGCCGGGCAGGGCGACGGAGGCGGTGGTCGCGGAGGCCGTCCCGCTCGCCCCGGCGGTGGCCGGCAGCCACTCGGGCCGGTAGCGCTCCGCCCGCGGAAACCGCTCGAGGTCGGCGGCGTAGTCGGCGTCCGAGGGCAGCGCCCCGGCGTCGCCGGGCTCGAAGGGCGAGCCCGGGTTCACCCAGACGCGTCGGTCGAGGTTGAACCGGGCGGTGAACGAGCCGTCGCGCGAGACGGTGAGCGAGAGGGAGAACCACGCGCCCTTCTCCGGGTCGGCCATCACCTCGCGGAGCTGCTCGCCGAGGGCGACGACGTCGGGCACCGTGCCGACGGTGCGGCTGCTGCCCGCCGCGTCGACGGCGTCGACCCAGAGGCGCGAGACCGAGCCCACCTCGAGCAGCTGGAGCGTGGCCTCCGCCCAGTCGGTGCCCTCGAGGCTGGCGGCGAAGCGCTCGGCGATGTCGTTCTGGAGCTGCTGCTGGCGGGGGACGTCCATGTCGGCGCGGCCTCTCGGTCGTGGTCGGTGATCGGGGGCGGTGCCGACGACGGGGCGGTGCCCCGCAGGACGGCACGAGAAGCATATGCGCCCGGGCGGGGCCGTGCCCTGATCCGGGGGACGCCGGGCTCGTTCCGGTCAGCGCGCAGGGGCGTGGAGCAGACTGTCCCCGTGGGCACCCCTATCCGACACCCGATGGTCGACGCGGTCACCGCGCAGGTCGTCCGGGTCGACAGCCGGGCCCGGGTCGTGCGGCTGAGCGCGCCCTTCGCCGACCTCCTCTCGCGTCGCCGCAGCCGTCGGCGCGTCGTGCTCGTCACGAGCGACCGCTCCCGGCTGACCGTCGGCGTGCGCGCCGCGCTCGTCGACGCCGGCGGCACCTGGGCCGTCCACGACGACGCCGGGGCCCTGCGCGACGGGCTGACCGGCCTGCCCTACGCCGACGTCGACGCCGCCGGTCGCCCCCAGGAGGACCCCCTCGCGCCGGTCGTCCCGGTCGACGTGCCGGCCGCGGTCGGCACCGCCGCCCAGCTCAGCGTCGACCTCACGGTGCTGCACCGCGCCTCCCACGACACCAGCCTGGGAGGCGCGCTCGAGGCCCTCGGGGCGGCCGTCTCCGGCTCCGGCCCCGCGTCCTGGGGCAGCTCAGAGCCCCTCCTCCACGACTGGGACCGCTGGGTCCTCACGCAGCACGCGCGGCACGCCGCCCCCGAGACCGTCCGGGTCGTCGTCGAGGGCCCTCGCCTCTCCGGCACCGTGACGGCCCGGGTGACCGAGCACGGCATCGAGGAGACCACCGCCGTCACCATCGACGTGCCCGTCTCCGACCCCGCTGACGGCTCGGCCGGGCCGGAGGAGGACGCCCGACGCGCGCTCGACGCGGCGATCTCGCGCCTCACCGAGGCGCTCTCCGTCATCGCCGGGTCGTCGCTGCCGACCTTCGCGCTCGTGGTGGCGCGGGAGGGCGACGTCGACCGCTGCGTGCGGGCGAAGACGTACCCGCCGCCGAACCCCGTCGCGCTCCTCATCGGCGCTCCGTCCGTCAAACGGCTGGGCCTCGAGCTGTCCGCCCTCCCCTCGACCCGTCCGGTGGTCGTCGTCGGCCGACCGCGGCTGCCCGCCTACGTCGTGCCGCTCGGCGACGCGAGCACCTCGGGGTGGGACGCCCTCCACGACACCCTCGACGCCGTCGGGCCCGAGCGGCTCGCCACCATGGTCGCCACCCCCCTGCTGCAGGCGTGGGAGGAGGACCTCGCCGAGGCCGACCTCCTGCACGAGAGCGCCGTCGACGGTGCCGTCGGCGTCGCGGGGGCCGGTCGGCCCCGCGAAGGCGAGGCCGACGACGACGACGACCAGAACGACGACGAGGAGGCGCCCCCCGGTGCCCCGTGACATCACGATCCTGAGCCCCACCGTCCCCGACGCCCTCGACCTCGCCACGGCCGCGCGCGCCGTCGACGAGTCGTACGGTGTGCGCGAGATCGACGAGGGCGACGCCCTGCAGGTCTTCGGGGAGGGCGGCGAGCCGCTGCTCACCGTGTGGCGTGCGCGCGAACTCACGACGGCGGGGGAGATCGAGCGGCTCCTGCCGCACCCTCCCGAGGTGCGCCTCCCCGTATTCTGGGTCGACGCCGTGGCGCCCCTGGCCGACGCGGGCGAGGCCGGGGTCTCCGTGGCCCTGCGCCTGGCGCTCGGGCTCGACGCGACGTGCATCGTCGAGGACGACTGAGCTCTCCCGGTCGGTCCGACCCCGGGCGGCCGACGCTCGCCCTGCACGACGAGAGGCCCGGACGCCCCTGGGGGAGTCCGGGCCTCCCGTCGTCGGAGGGCGGTGCCGGCGGAGGCTAGGCCCGACCGCGCAGGACGGCCTGCTTGACCTCGGCGATGGCCTGGGTCACCTGGATGCCGCGCGGGCACGCCTCGGTGCAGTTGAAGGTGGTGCGGCAGCGCCACACCCCCTCCTTGTCGTTGAGGATGTCGAGGCGCACCTGGGCGCCCTCGTCGCGGGAGTCGAAGATGAAGCGGTGCGCGTTCACGATCGCGGCGGGGCCGAAGTACTGGCCGTCCGTCCAGAAGACGGGGCAGCTCGAGGTGCACGCGGCGCAGAGGATGCACTTGGTCGTGTCGTCGAACCGTTCGCGCTGCGTGGCGCTCTGGATGCGCTCCTTCTCCGGCTTCGACGAGGCCATGAGGAAGGGCTGGATCTCGCGGTACGACTGGAAGAAGGGCTCCATGTCGACGACGAGGTCCTTCTCCAGCGGCAGGCCCTTGATCGCCTCGACGTAGATCGGCTGCGTGATGTCGAGGTCCTTGATCAGGGTCTTGCAGGCGAGCCGGTTGCGCCCGTTGATGCGCATGGCGTCGGAGCCGCAGACCCCGTGGGCGCACGAACGGCGGAAGGTCAGCGAGCCGTCCTGCTCCCACTTGATCTGGTGCAGGGCGTCGAGGACGCGGTCGGTGGGCAGCACCTCGACGTCGAAGTCCTGCCAGCGCGGCTCCGTGTCGACGTCCGGGTCGAACCGTCGGATGATCAGGGTGGCGGTGAAGGTGGGGATCGCGTCGGCGCCGGCGGGGGCGTTCTCGAGGACAGCGGTGCTCATGCTCAGTACTTCCGTTCCATCGGCTGGTAGTTCGTGATCACGACGGGCTTGGTGTCGAGGCGGATGTGGTCGCCCGCCAGCGACGAGTGGGCGTCGCCGGTGAGGTAGGCCATCGTGTGCACCAGCCAGTTCTCGTCGTCGCGCGTCGGGTAGTCCTCGCGGAAGTGCCCGCCGCGGCTCTCCTGGCGGGAGCGGGCCGAGTAGACGACGACCTCGGCGAGGTCGAGCAGGAAGCCCAGCTCGATCGCCTCGAGCAGGTCGGTGTTGAACCGCTTGCCCTTGTCCTGCACGGAGATGTTCTTGAAGCGGTCGCGCAGGTCGGCGATCACGTGGGTGACCTCGTCGAGGGTCTCCTCCGTGCGGAACACCTGGGCGTTGCGGTCCATGCTGTCCTG